>Ga0114129_10015774_pt1 | contig 10741 bp, 11 predicted proteins | sample RhiMetdeltSRZDD1_FD_80071 | JGI IMG/M metagenome (GOLD analysis project Ga0114129, IMG submission 80071) | Populus rhizosphere microbial communities from Tennessee, USA - Rhizosphere MetaG P. deltoides SRZDD1 (version 2) (version 2) | ecosystem: Host-associated > Plants > Roots > Rhizosphere >... | reverse complement strand
TTTCTCTCTGTCCAGAGAACGCCGCTGCCGTCGAGGAGCCTGACGGGCCCCTCGGTGCCCGCGACGGGATACGCCACGAGCTCGATGTGCGTGCCGGCAGCGACGACGCCGGGAATCGCGGGCGCGACCACATCCTTCGGCGGCGGAGGTCCCTGCTCCCCGCCACGGCCGCCGCCCCGGCCTCCTCCCTGCGCATGGGCGATGGTGGAAACGGCCGCGATCACGACGAGTATCGCGAACATCCACAGATAGCCAACCCGTGGTCTCATTCCTGACCTCCGATTCAGTTAGGTCCGCCTGCCCGCCTTCGCCGAATGGCTACGGCGGGTCCGCCGAAGCTTTAGCGTAGGCGGAAAGGCGGACTCTACCGCGTCTTGCTGTCCGGCGCCGGGCTTGGAGCCGCAGGCCGTTGGCGACCAGCCGTCGCGACGAGAAACGCCGTCACCGCATCGATCTCATCGGGCATGACCTGCGCGCCGCGGCTGATCATGAAGAAGACGAGGTCTCTCCACTGCTCCCGGGTCTGCTTGTGCACCTGGAGCATCCGCCCGAGCGTCGTGTGACACGTGGTGCAGACCTGCGCCACCACGAGCCTCCCCTTTTCGACCTGGGGGTCGTCGCCACTCTGGGCGTCCGCCGCGACGGGCATCCACATCACCAGCGCGATCGCGAGCAGAGCGACCCGGTGGTCAGCCATTGAGCCTCTTCTTGCGGATCTCCGCGATCGAGTGACGCTGATACCACGTCGGCTGGCTGATCGGCGCGCCATCGACCGCGACGTCGATGTCCAGCACGACCGCCTTGCCGTCGCGCATGCTCCTCAGGCAGCGTTGCAGGGCGGGCGCGAGATCGCCGGCGCGCGTGACCTTTTCCCCTTTCAACCCGTAGGCGTCCGCGATCTTCGTGAACTCGACGTTCGGGTCGCCGAGATACCCGTTGAAGTCCCTGCCGGCCTCGTACAACGCGCCGCCATTGAGCATGTTGCGCGCGCGGCTTTCGTTGTACGAGTGGTTGTTCATGATGACGATGAGCATCGGCGCTTCGTAGCGTGCGATGCTCCATAACGCCTCGGACTGGTTGAAGAGGAATCCGCCGTCGCCCTGCAGCGCAACGACCTGCCGATCCGGCAGCGCCAGATTCACGCCGAACGCCGCGGCCACGCCCCACCCCAGCGCATCGCCTTTCGTGCGGCCGATCCGCTGTTTGTTCGCGCCACCGAGCTTCAGCTGACGGTAGATCTTGTAGTACTGCGTCCCCAGCTCGGGGACGATCACCGCGTCCTTGTCGAGCACTTTCTCCAGCTCGAAGCCGACGCGCTCCCACGTGACCGGACTGCTGTCGAAGTTCGCGCGCAAGGCGATCTCGCGGGACTGCTTCAGGGCGCTCGTCCGCGCCGAGACCTCCGCGAGCCGGCTCGAGCGAATCCTGGCGACTCGATCCCTGGTCGCCATCGCATCGACCGCGTCGGACAGATCACGGATCGCCGCGCGCAGATCCGACAGGATGCTCACGTCGGGCGCGAAGGATCGCCCGAGCGCCTGTGGATCGTGGCTGATGTGCACGAGCCGGCGCGGTCCGCTGGCGGTCAGGCCGCGCTCATCTTCCCGGCCCGCGGTGAAGCTCTCGCCGAAACTGATCAGGAGATCCTGTCTGCGCGGATACCGCTGCGCCTGCAGCTCGCCGACGAACAGCGGATGGTCGTTCGGGACGTTCGCATACAGGCTATGCATCGTCTCCGCGACGGGCACGGAGAGCTTCTCGGCGAGCGCGAGCATCTCGGCGTGCGCCCCTTCGATGCCGACCTGAGAGCCGACGACGAAGAGCGGGTTGTCCGCCTCGATCAGCCACCGCGCGATCTTCTCGATCACGTCGGCCGGCGCGCGCGATCGGGTGCGCGCCGTGGCGAGGTCGATCGGATGAATCGGCGCCTCGACCTTCTCGCCTCCCGCGCCGAACGTCAACGTCACCGGCCCGCTCGGCGGGCCGAACGCGAACTTGATCGCGAGGCGCAGGGTGTCGGTCACGTCCTCCGATTCGAGGTCGCCCCTCCACGTCGTGAACGCTTCGGTCGGCCCGAGCGTGTTGTCCCACGACTCGAAGCTGTCCTTCCCCTGCTCGCCCTGTCCGCCTGAGAACGTCAGGAGCAGCGGCACGCGATCCTTCCAGGCGTTGTAGGTGTTGCTCAACGCGTTCGGGATCCCCACGTGGCTGCCGAAGAAGAACCCGAGGTTCCGGCTGGCCATCGTGTAGCCCGCCGCGGCGGCAACGGCCTGCCCCTCGTGCGTCATGTTGATGACCTGCACGTCGCCCGCGGCGGCGATGGCTTCCCAGAATGGAACGAAGCCGCTCGTGTTGGTGTGGAAGAGCGTACGGACGCCTGCGGCCCTCAACTGCGCGAGCACGGCGCCGGCCGCGGTGCCTTTGTAGATCTGCGGCTCGGCTTTCGGGAGCGTATTGTCGGGCCTGGACGCGGACCCGTCCTGCGGAGCCGCACCAATCCCGTGACCCATCCCCAGCGCGACGCCGCTGGCGGCGGTGGTGGCGAGAAAGTCTCTCCGCGAAGGCCTTCGCATGTGCGAAAACCTAGTACGCCGATTCATCCATGACTGTCAACAGGAAACGGGGTATGCTCTGCGCCACAACAGAGGAAAGGCTCAGGAATGCGACACATATGGGCCCGCGCGGTCGTGGCCGTCGCGGCAGCCGTGGTTGTTTCGTCAGCGGCCGTCGCGCAGACGCCGCAGTCTCAGGCGAAGCCCGCCAAATCACCGTGGGTCTACTACCCGCTCGACACGATCACCGGAGACGGCGGTCCCGCGCCGAAGCGAGATCTGTCGGGCACGTGGGCGGGCCCGGGGTCCACCGATGCGATCCCGAGAGGAGCGGCCGCCGAGAAGCCCTCGCTCACGCCGCTGGGCCAGCAGGTCATGGGCCAGCACAAACCGATTGGACGATACGGCCCGGCGGGCACCAACGATCCGACGGCGCGATACTGCGATCCGCTCGGCTTCCCGCTGAATTTCATCTACCAGAATCGCGCGATGTCGGTGGCCACGATGCCGAACCGCGTCGTATTCCTGCTGCAGTTCGGCGGCTTCTGGCGCGAAGTCTGGACCGATGGACGCCCGCTGCCGGCGAAGGTCGGCGGCGACGACAGGGATTCGCTCGACCCGACCTACATGGGCTACTCGGTCGGCCACTGGGAGGATGACTACAACTTCGTCATCGACACCACCGGCCTCGACGAGCGCACCTGGCTGCTGCGCGACGGCACGCCGCATTCCGTCATGGCGCGCGTGCAGGAGCGCTGGACGCGCGTCGATCACAACACCATGAAGGTGGCGATGACGATCGACGACCCGAAGATGTTCACCCGGCCGTTTTCGCTCGGCACGTATTATTACCGCTGGGTGCCGAACCAGAAGATCAACGAGTGGCTGTGCGTGCCGTCGGAAACGCTGAAGTACCTGCAGGAGCAGGGGGACCCGGCCGGCAGTTATCCCGATGCGGAGCCACAGCGCCTTGGCGGCGGCGGCCGCGGAAGGTGAGGGACTGAAGATGAGGCTGAGAGTTCGTGCGCTCGTTCCGATGTTCGCCGCCGTGCTGGCACTGGGCACGCCGCTCGCCGCACATCACGGCGACGCGGCGTACGCCGCAACGCCGATGGAGATGAAAGGGTGCGTCGTCACGGAATTCGACTGGATGAACCCGCACTCGCTCATCAAGTTCGACTACAGGACCGCGACCGGCGAAGTCCAGCACTGGACGATGGAGATCGGCAGCCCGCCCTCGATGACGCTCCTCGGCTGGAGCCGCACGACGCTGCGGGCGGGAGACGTGATCACGGCGTACGTCTATCAGGCCAGGAGCGGGGTGCAGGTGGGACGCACGAACAAGGTGATCCTTGCCGACGGCACCGTGCTGGCCGACAGGGATGATTCAACACCGTCCCGCTACGGGACGACGGAGGCGCCGAAGTAGTCATGACGAAGCTCGCTCGCGTGTCGGCGCTGGGATTGTTGACGGTCTGTCTGGCGGCGTCAGCAGAGGCACAACGAGGAGAGGCGCAGGGCGGCCGGGGCCCTCGGCCCGGTCAACTGGGCGGAGCGGTAACGGCGCACTACCCTCCGGTGTTCTTCCGCGAGGACTGGAAGTTCGACAGCAGCGTGCCCAACGTGAACACGCCGCGGGAGCCGGAGCATCCGATCGTGCAGGGAGACGTCAAGAACCCAAACCTGGAAGTGCGCGTGTACGGTGACAAGGCCGGCACGAGGACCGTGATACAGCCCTACAACGAGGACATCACGTACGTGATGTCGCTCCTGTGCACATCGAACTGCCTGATTACGCTGAGGGACAGGAACAACGATGTGGACTTGAGCGGCCTGGCGACGATCCGCTGGCGCACCAGGGTCAGCGGGTTCCATTTACTCCGCCCCGTTCTGAAGCTCGCCGACGGCACGTGGCTCGTGGGCGACCATCCGGCCGGTCTCTCCACCGACTGGGTGGAGTCGGAGATTCAGCTGGTTGACGTGCGCTGGCGAAATCTCGACATCCAGAATGTCGTCGAAGGCCGGGAAGCACAGTGGGTGGACAAGCCGGATTTGAGCCGGGTGGAGGAGATCGGCTTCACCGACTTGATGCGTGGCGCCGGGCACGGATCCGGCGGAGGGTCGCGCGTCGACTGGATTCAGGTCACCGGCAACGCGGTTCCCCGCAAGCGCTGATACCTGCTGCGGTCGCTACTGCGGGTCCGCACTGCCGCGGCCACGGCCGCCGCGGCCGCCACGTCCGCCTCTGTCCACGTCGTTGTTACCCCCGCCGCCCGCGCTGTCACGAAGGGTACTGCCGTCGGCAAGCACGATGTGCTCGATGCGGCCGACAGGGTTCTTCGTCTTCGCCTGGTGGACGTAGACGGTGATCACGTCGCCGGGCGACACCGACGTCTTCGTCCAGCCGAGCAGGCCGAGCGCTGACGGGCTGCCGAGTTCGGCGGCCCAATGGACAGGCTGGCCGTTGTCCCCCTTCACGTCGAACTCGATGATCGTGTGAGGATTCGCCCACCCAAGCTTCGTGACCGTGGCGTCCTTGAGGATGACCACCGATCCGTCGTACGCGGCGTTTCCGTGATGCGCGAGCACAGGGGAGGAAACCACCAGAACACTCGCGAGGATCGACAGCGCCGTTAGCGTCGTTTTCATGACAGTCCTTTCGGTGTTCTTACCTGCCCCTGCCGCCCTGCCTGCCGCTCTGCGTGGCGGCGTCCCTGCCGCTCTTCTCGTACTCTTCCTTTGTCTTCTGATCGAGGTTCTTGTAGACCTCAGGCTCCTCGTTTGCCGAGCAGATGTATTCCGTCCAGACGTCGTTGGGATCCTGCGCCAGCGTCCAGACATGAGGCGCTGACGTGAACGGCTTCACCAGCACCTCGGGATCCTCGACCGTGAGCTGGTAGATCAGATAGTTCTTCGACGTCCGGGTGAAGCGCTCGATCACGTGCTCCTTCTCGCTGTGGAGCCACGCGTTGGAGTCGCCCGTTCTTCCGACCGAGATATTCCTCATCCTCGTGTCGATCGCAACGGTATCGATGACGAGCGTGTCGCCCTCCCAGCGGCCCACGGAATCGCCGTTGAAACTCGTGTCCGGATCGGGTGAATGTGGACGGCCGTCGGTCGGGACCATCCGGATCGTCTGGGGGAATTCGGTGAGCAGCCAGACCCGCCCCGGCACCTGAACGATCTCGAGGGGACCATGCTCGGTCGCCTGTGTCGTGATCGACGTCGGGGTCCCACCCGGAGGACAGCTTCCGTACGGCGTCGGATGCTGGTACTTCGCGATGGCCTCAGGCCTGAAGACGGGATTTTCCTGCGGCGTCTTCTCTGGATCGAACTGCCGCATGATCGGCTCGGGGATCCGATAGGCGCCCTGCAGCATCCGCCCCGCATGGTTCGGATAGTAGCGTCCCGACAGATCCGGATGGCCGTCGCGCGCGCGCGGCGTCGCGCCGCCCTGCTCCAGGATTTTCACCTTGTCGAAGTCGCCGGCGATCTTCACGGGCGGCTTGGCGCCCTGTTGCGCAGGCGCAGCGGTCTGAGCGCCTGCGCCTCGACCCTGGCCACCGCCTCGCTGCGCCAGTACCGGGAAACCAACGATGCACACACCAGCCGCGATCACGGCGCAACAGGCGAGCCTTCGCTTCACTCCGGCCATCTTCGGGCTCCTAGAAATTCAGCTTGTCCGGCGTGATGCCGCGTTCGGGAAGCTGCCCGACAATTCGCAAGATGCCGTCAGCCAGCTTGATGTATTCCGCCGCACCTCTTTGATCGCTTTCAGTCTGGACCTTCGCAGGGCACGCGCGTGCGTTCATGATCTTCCCGATGTTGGCGGTGAAGTCCTGACGCGTGGTGCCGTTCCGCTTGAGCGCGTTCGGCGTAATCATCTCCAGGTGCCAGACCACCGGTTTGCCGCTGGCGTCCTGGACGTTCATGTCGAGATAGGCGTGCGGGTTCTCCCAGAGGACGCCCGTCAGCGTGCCCTTCAGATCCATGCACTTGCTGCCGTCGAACTCGACGTTGAAGCCATGGTGCGCGAACGCCTCCCCCGCCAACGCGAGGCACCACACGGCCACCACCACACCGGCAAGCCTGATTCTCATTGCGTTTTTTCCTTTCGCGTTGGCCTTTGTAAACCCAGTCTTCGCATGCTGTCAAGGCTGCGCGCGACGGGCGCCGCCCTTCTCGTATTCGTCCTTGGTCTTCTGGTCCAGGTTCTTATAGACGTCCGGATCCTCGTTCGTCGTGCAGAGATATTCCATCCACACATCCTTCGGGTCCTGCGCCAGCGTCCAGGCATACGGCGCCGACACGAACGGCTTGACGAGGACTACCGGATCCTCGACGGTGACCTGATACATCAGGTAGTTCTTCGACGGCCGGCTGAAGCGCTCGATGACGTGCTCCTTCTCGCTGTGCAGCCACCCCCCTTGTCTCCCGACTGACATATTCCTCATCCTGGTGTCAATCGCGATCGTATCGACGACGAGCGTGTCGCCTTCCCAGTGCGCAACCGAATCGCCGTTGAAGCTCGTATCCGGATCGGGCGCATGGGGACGGCCGTCGGTCGGGACCATCCGAATCGTCTCCGGGAATTCGGTGAGCATCCAGATTCTGCCCGGCACCTGAACCAACTCGAGAGGACCATGCTGGCCGGCCTGCGTGGTAATCGACGTCGGCGTACCGCCTGGGTAGCAGGTTCCGTAGGGTTCCGGACGCACGTACTTCTCAATCGCGTCGGGTCTGAACATGGGGCTCTGCTCCGGCGTCTTCGCCTGGTCGAATTGGAGAAAGACCGAGTCCGGGAGCTGGTAGGCGCCCTGCAGCATCCGGCCGGCGCGGTTCGGATAGTAACGTCCCGACAGATCCGGATGGCCGTCGCGCGTCCGCGGTGTCGGACCGCCGGGCTCGAGGATTTTCACCTTATCGAAGTCGCCCGCGATCTTGACCGGCGGCTTCGCGCCCTGCCCGGACACGATAACCACCGCCGCCGAGAGGACCGCGGCGGTCGCGATGCAGGAGATCAATGCTCGCTTCATGTCCGCCCTCCTCGTCGGAAATTCAACTACCTTGAACCTTACCGAGCCGCGGATTTGGCTCTTGGCGGCGCCGGCTTGGCGAACTGCGCCGCCTCGATCCGCAGGTTCGGCTGCACCTGGCTCAGCTCGATCGTCGATCGGCCGTCCGTCCAGGTGATCACCCGTTTGAACGGCACCTTCACGCCGGCGACGTCCCGGTAGTCGGAATAGTCGATCTGCGTCGGGATGACGCCGACCGCCGTATCGACGAAGCGCACCTGCCGCACCAGCAGGCCTGACTCGCTGTCGAAGTACAACTTCGCGCCGGTCGCGCCGCGTGCGGCGTTCTGGATGACTTCAACCGGCTTGTCGTCGATGCTGACCGACGGGAAGCCGGTGCGCCACTGGAAGTCCTGCTTGATGCGCGCGGGGAACGACAGCGTCGCGTCCATCTTCGCCCCCTCGAGATCGCCTCCGTCGAGCGGCAGCACGCGCATCAGCTTGTCCGCCGCGGCAATCCAGCCGTTCCGGCCGTCGTAGGTCGTCACGCTGTCGCCGTTCTGCGTGTGGACGACCGTCGTCATCTGATTCGGCGAGTTGGCGAAGATGTCGACGGGCACCTTCGCGGAGAGCGTGTCGTACCCCTCGTAGGTGCCCTTCGCGACGAAGCTTGTCAGCCGCGCCACCTGCGCGGCGCCGCCGATCGCCTGAAGGTACTTGTCCAGAATCTCATCGGCTGAAATCTTCTTGACCGACTGCACCGGCCCGGCGGGAATCACCTCGACTCGGTTCGGATCGTCTTCGGGGACACTATATTGATCCAGCAGGCTGGGAATCGCCTCGGGACGGTCGTTGGCCCGGTGGCACGTGTAGCAGGTCACCAGCCGCCGCCCGCCGAACTGCGACTGATTGATCTGGTTCACCATCAGGACCATCCGCCGCGCCGTCTGTTTCCTCGGCGTATCGATGGCGTACCCCTCCAGGCTTTCGCTCTGCGGGGAATGGCAGTCGATGCAGTTCAGGTTGGTGGCGGCCGAGAAAAACCCCATCGTGTTCATGAACTCTTTGACGGGGATCCCCTTCAGCACCTGGATGTTCTTGAAGACGTCCTCGGCCATCAGCGGTTTCTCGCCGCTCCCCGAGGCGGCGGCCTGCGCGTGGACCGCGGCGCGCACCGAGACGCACAGGAGCAGGCTGATGAGCGTCAGCCCCAGGGGACTTTTCATCTCCGCCCTACTTCGCGCTGTTCTTCGTACCGAACGCCGGATCGCTGATCGTCTTCATGTAGTTGATCATTTCCGACGGCACGCACATCTGCTCGTCCGCTTCCTGATCCGGAATCCACCGGTACTCGTTCTTCGACAGCACGAACGGCTTGGTGAAGACCTTCGGATCGTCCACGGTGACGACCATCTGCAGGTGATTGTGATCGACGCGCGTGTAGCGCTCCTCGATCTTCGCGTCGAGGCTGTGCGGATGACCGTCCTTGTCGAGCCACGTGGAATCGCTCACGCCGACCGTGTTGATGACGAGCGTGTTGTCACCTTCCCAGTGGCCGATTGAATAGCCGTAGTACCGCGACGGCGCGCCGCCGGGGACGTCGAACTTCGTCGGCAGCTGGTGCTTACCGTCCATCCAGACATACCGCCAGATCCGCTGGTACTGATGAAGCACCACGATCCTGTCCGGCCCCATCGTCCCGAAGGCGAGACCGCGCGTCTCGAACACCGTGTTCCTGGGGATCCCCAACGGATCGCAGGTGTTCATCGGATCGTTGGAGTGGCCGGTGCCGACTTCCGTTTCGGGCTTGTTGAGCGCGAACAGCTTCTGGCCGGCCGGGGTCAGCGGAGGGATTTCTCCGCGATTGGGCGTCAGGTTTCCCGCCCAGGAGCCGCTGATATCGCGGACGGGCGCGGGGCCGCCGGGGGTTGGATCCGGCTTCAGCCGGTTGCCGTTGTACAGGGTCTCCTTCCCCGGGAGCTTGGTGCCCTGGGCGATCGCAGCAGAGGCAAACCCCAGCATGACGAGCGCGAGGATGATGGGTCGCGCAAGCGTGTGACGCATGTCGGATCCTCTCCTGATTCGAAGTTCGACGCGGCGTGATTTGAACATGAATCTTGGGGCGATGTATAGTCCCGCCACATATGACATTCACTCGTGGAACCCTGCTGTGCGGCGCAGCACTGCTGATGTCGATCGCCGTGAGTCTTCATGGGCAGGCGCGGGGTGCGGCGCGGGGTGCGGCGCAGGCTCCGGCGGCGCCGGCGCCCGCGGCTCAGGCACCCGCGGCGCGACCGCAGATGGCGGAAGAGGCCTTCAAGAACGTGCGCGTCCTTCGCGGCATTCCCGTCAGGGAGTTCATGAACACCATGGGCTTCTTCTCCGCGTCGCTCGCCTTGAACTGCACCGACTGCCACGGCGGCGCGAGCGCCAGCGACTGGGCGAACTATGCGACCGACACGCCGCTGAAGAACCGCGCACGCCAGATGATTGCGATGGTGAAGGCGATCAACGAAGCGAACTTCGGGGGCAGGCCCTTCGTCACCTGCTACACCTGCCATCGCGGCAGCCAGCGGCCGAAGGCCGTCCCGAGCCTGGCGATACAGTACGGCGAGCCGCCGCCCGACGATCCCGACGAGGTCGAAGTGTTCCCGGGCGCCCGCGTGACGGCAACCGCCGATCAAATTCTCGACAAGTACGTGCAGGCGGTCGGCGGACCGCAGGCGCTCGGCAGGCTCACGAGCTTCACCGGCAAGGGCACCTACGAGGGGTTCGACTCCGATTTCGGCAAGGTGCCGGTGGACATCTACGCGAAGGCGCCTGACCTGCGGGCGATGGTCGTGCACTTTGCAAGCGGGGAAGCCACGTCGATGTACGACGGACGCGAAGCATGGCTCGCCTACCCGCGGGACCTCGCCCCCGTGCCGCTGATTCCGCTGGTCGGCCCAGACGTCGCCGGTGCACGCCTGGATGCGCAGCTGGCGTTTCCGGCCGCGATCAAACAGCTGCTCACCGGCTGGCGCGCGGACTTCCCCGCTGTCACCATCGACGACAAGCCGGTCTTCGTCGTCCAGGGGACGATCGAGCGAAACCCCGTCAAGCTGTACTTCGACAAGACGTCAGGGCTGCTCGTGCGGCAGACGCGGTTCGCGCCGACCGCCGTCGGCACCGTTC
>Ga0114129_10015772_pt1 | contig 10741 bp, 9 predicted proteins | sample RhiMetdeltSRZDD1_FD_80071 | JGI IMG/M metagenome (GOLD analysis project Ga0114129, IMG submission 80071) | Populus rhizosphere microbial communities from Tennessee, USA - Rhizosphere MetaG P. deltoides SRZDD1 (version 2) (version 2) | ecosystem: Host-associated > Plants > Roots > Rhizosphere >... | reverse complement strand
CGCGCCGTCGAGCCAGCCCTGAAAGGGCAACACGCTCGCGTTGACGACCGAGTCGAAGCGGGTGCCGCAGCCGGCCGGGTTGAAGCCCGGCGCCGCCGCGTCGCCGCAGCCGTAGGCGGCGAACCAGCGCTTGATCTTCTCGCCGAGGCCCTGCCGCGCGTCGTCCAGGCAACTCGCCGATCCCGCCTCGGCGAAGAGGATGCCCCAGGCGTTCAGGTTCGAGTTCGAGACCGGCTCCGTTCCGTTGAACGCCGTCGTCGATTCCAGCAGCGACGAGCAGCCCGGCGTGGGCGTCTGCGCCGCCGCTTTCGCGGCGCCGGCGGCGAGGAGCGGAACGATGACTGCGGCTCTCAGAAGAGGGGCTGAGCGCATGGGGCCTCCCTGCGGGTCGTCGGGACCGCGGCGTGCTGGCTTCTTCTGCGGATAGTGACCGCGAGGCGCGAAACGTTTCGCTATTCGCAAATTTCTTGACCGGACCGCGGCGCTCCGCCCTATGATGTTCGGTCCCAACTCCGATGTCCGGTCGCGCGTTTCCGGGAGCAGGCGGCGGGTGCGTCGTGCTCCTGCTCGCGGTCGTCACATGGACCGACGCGCGATCCGAGCAGAGCCCGGCCCCGTCACCGGCCGTTCTGGTCGCCGGTCAAACGGTAGCCGCCGAGCTGGCCGGCGGCGAGGTCCACCGCTACGCGCTCGAGCTGAACGAACGCGAGTTCGTTCAGGCGGTGGTCGAGCAGCCGGGCGTGGACGTGGTCCTGCTGCTCCTGACGAGCGACGGGCGGGAGCTCGCGCGCGTCGACCATCCCGACGACGACCGCGGCCGGGAGCGGATCTCTTTCATCGCGGAAGCTCCAGGTGCGTACGTGCTCGAGGTCCGCCCGGCGCGGGCGGACGCGCCGCGTGGCCGCTACGAGCTGCTCCTCGCCGAGAAGCGGCCGGCCGAGGCTCGCGACCCGCCGCGCGTCGAGGGCGAGCGGGAGGCCAGCCGAGCCGCCGAGCTGGCGGCGCAGCCCTCGGCCGACGCGCGGCGTCGGGGCGTCGAGGCCTACCGTCGTGCAGCGGACCTGTACGCCTCGGCCGGCGATGCATTCGGCGAGGCGGAAGCGCGAAACAACCTGGCCGTGGCGCATAACGTACTGGGCGACAACCAGGAAGCGCTCCGCCAACTGGAGCGCGCACTTCCGCTTTACCAGGCCGCTGCCTACGCCCGGGGTGAGGCCGAGGCGCTCACCAACCAGGGAGCGGTCTTCGACATCCTTGGCCAGAAGGAGCGGGCGCTCGACTGCTACCAGAGGGCGCTGCCGCTCTTCCACCAGACGGGTGATGTCCGAGTCGAAGGGATCGTCCTCAACAACATCGGCGCGGTCCACAAGGACCTGGGTCGGCTCGAGGAGGCGCTCGACTTCTACGCCCGCTCGCTTCGGCTCAAACGAATGGCCGGCGACGTACGCGCCCAGGCCACCACGATCGCCAACATGGGCGTCGTCTATCGCATGTCGGGGGAAGGACAGAAGGCCCTGGACGCGTATGAGGAGGCGCTGACGCTCTTCCGGCGCGCCGGCGACCGAGACGGCGAAGCCTGGAGCCTCCAGAACATCGCGAGCGCCTACGTCAGCTCCCGTGAGAGCCGGAAGGCGCTGCCCTATCTGGAGCAGGCGCTGCAGATCCTCCGGAGCACCGGCGAGCGCCGGGGCGAGGCGAACGCGCTCAACGCCCTCGGCGTGGCCCACCGGCTGCTCGGGGAGTTCGAGCAGTCTCGGCGCGACTTCCAACAGGCCCTCGAGCTGCGGCGCGCGATCGCAGACCGTTATGGAGAGGCGGTAACCCTGGGGCAGCTCGGCACGCTGGAGCTGGTGTCGGGCCAGAAGGAGGACGCGCAGCGGGACATCACACGCGCCCTCGAGCTGCGGCGCTCGCTCCACGACCGCTACGGCGAGACCTACGCGCTGTTGGACCTCGGCACCCTGTACCGCCAACTCGGCGATCGCGAGAAGGCTCTCGACCATTACCTCCGGGCCCTGGAGCTCGGCCGCGCAACGGGAGACCTGACTGGCGAGGCGGCCGCGCTCTACCGCCTGGCCCGCGCCGACGCCGAGGATGGCCAACTGCCAGCGGCGCGGGAGCATGCGGAAGCCGCGTTCGCCCTGTTCGAGTCGCTGCGCGCCAAGCTCGCCGGGCCCTCTTCGCGCACTTCCACCTTCGTCTCCGCGCAGGAGACCTACGAGCTCTACATCGACGTCCTCATGCGGCTCCATCAGGAGCGGCCCGGAGAGGGCTTCGGCCGGCTGGCCCTGGACGCCAGCGAGCGGAAGCGGGCGCGCACGCTGCTCGATCTGCTCGCCGAAGCGGGAGCCGGCATCCGGCGCGGCGCCGAGCCGCAGCTCGTGGCGCGCGAGCGCGAGCTGCGGGCCCGCTTGAACACCTACGCGCAGAAGCAGGCGCGTCCCGGTTCGCGCCCGCCGGCCGAGGAAGAAGCAGCCGTCCGCGAGCTGCAATCGCTCCTGACCGAGTACGAGCGGCTGGACGCCGAGATCCGTTCCCGCAGCCCTGCCTATGCGGCGCTGACCCGCCCGTCGCCGCTCTCGGCGCCAGCCATCCAGGGCCTGCTCGACCCCGACACGGTCCTGCTGGAGTTCAGCCTGGGGAAGGACCGCAGCTACCTCTTCGCAGTCACGCGCGAGAGCGTGCGCGGCTACGTGTTGCCGCCGCGGGATCGCATCGAGGCCCTGGCCGGCCGCCTGCACGAGCTGCTGGCGCCGTCCGAGGGGGCCGGGGCGACGGCTTCAGACGGCGCCGAGGCGCGGTCCGCCGAGTTCGCGAAGACCGCCGCGGAGATGGGCCGGGTCCTCTTCGGCACGTTGCCGCCGGCTCTGGCCCTGCCCCGCATGGTCGTCGTGGCCGAGGGCGCGCTGCATCACGTCCCCTTCGCCGCGTTGCCCTGGCCGGGCGACGCAACCTCCGCGCCGCTGGTCGTGAGGCACGAGCTGGTGAGCCTGCCGTCGGCGTCGGTGTTGGCAGTGCTGCGCGAGACGAGCGCACGGCGAGCGGTATCGCGAGGGGTGGCGATTCTTGCCGACCCCGTCTTCGACGCGGGCGACCCCCGCCTGCGCCGCCGGCCTGCGGACTCACCTCGTGCCGAAGCGCCCTCTCCCCTGCAGGCGGCCGCCCGTGAGGTCGGCCTCACGTCGCAGGGTCGGATCCCGCGGCTGCCCTTCTCGCGCCAGGAAGCCGCGGCCATCCGGGCGGTCGCCTCCCCGGGTTCCGTGATGACCGCGCTCGACTTCTCCGCCAGCCGCGCCACCGTGCTGCGTCCCGAGCTGGCCGCTCACCGGGCCGTACATTTCGCCACCCACGGGTTCGTCAACGACGAGCACCCGCAGCTCTCGGGTCTGGTGCTCACGCTCTTCGACCCGCAAGGCCGTCCGCAGGACGGTTTCCTCCGACTGTACGACATCTACAACCTCGACCTTCCGGTCGAGCTGGTCGTGCTCAGCGCCTGCCACAGCGGACTCGGCCACGAGGTGCGCGGCGAGGGGTTGCTCGGGCTCGTTCGGGGCTTCATGTACGCGGGTTCCCCCCGCGTCCTCGCCAGCCTGGGGCGAGTGGACGACCGGGCGACCGCCGAGCTGATGAAGGAGTTCTACCGTGGCCTCCTGCGCCAGGGCTTGACGCCGGCGGCCGCGCTGCGGAGCGCTCAGCTCACCATGCTGCGTCAAGAACGGTGGCGGCAGCCGTTGTACTGGGCGAGCTTCGTGCTGCACGGTGAATGGAGATGAGCGGCCCCGCCCCACGCTGGTCGATCAGCGCGGAAGCCTTCGAGCGATTCCTGGCCGGGCTCGATCCGGACCGCGAGAAGGCGGCCGAGCGTTACGAGCAGATGCGGCAAAGGCTGGTGGTCTTCTTCAGCGTGCGCGCGGTGAGCCATCCCGAGGAGGAGGCGGACGTCACCCTCGACCGCGTTTGCCGGCGGATCGACGAGGGCGAGCGCATCGAGGACCTGCCCGCCTACCTGCTGAGCGTCGCCCGCCTGGTCGAGCTCGAGTCGCGGCGTCGCAGCCGCAAGGAGCACCGCCTGTCGTGGTTGCTGGGTAGCGTCCCCCCGGCAGACCAGGAGGCGGCGGCGGCCTCCGAGCACGCGCTCGCCTGTGTCGACGCGTGCCTGCAGAGGCTTTCGGCGGCAGACCAGGACCTGCTGCTGCGGTACTACCTCGACGACAAGCGCGGCAAGATCGACAACCGCAGGCTGCTCGCCGAAGGGCTGGGCCTCTCACCCGGAGCGCTGAGGCTGCGCGTGTTCCGGATCCGGTGCCGGCTGGAGCCGTGCGTGCGCGACTGCTTGGCCGGAGGGCGAGGCTGCGAGCCCACGTCCGTTCCGCCATCGTCGGGGACGGGCGCGAGATAGCATGCAGCCCCGAGAACGCACGGACGACCGCCTCTTGACGGGCTATCTGCTCGGCACGCTGCCCGAGGAGGAGCAGCGCCGTGTGGAAGAGGCGTATTTCCGGGACGAGGCGCTCTTCCACGAGTTGCTCGAGGTGGCGGAGAAGCTGGCCGCGGCCCGCAACAGAGGCGAGCTGTCTCGCTCCGAGCGTGTGAGCTTCGAGCGCCGCGTCCTCGCGTGTCGTGAGTGGCGCGGGCGGCTCCAGGCGACGAAGCGCCTCGAGCAGCTCGCGTCCAGAGCGCCAGGCGTGCCCTCCGGCGTGACGGCAGCTCTCCCGGCGACCTCTCGGCCCTTCCGCCTTCGCTGGGCCCTGGCGACGCTCGGCGCCGCGGCCCTGCTCGCTGCGCTGGGGTCGCAGTGGATCCGGTTCAGGATGCCTGCGGTGGCCCCCCAGGAGGCCCGCCCGGGCGCTGCCCCATCGACTCGCCCCAATACCGGGGCCGACACCTCCAGAGAGGCGGCGGTCCTGCCTCGGCGCACCCTCGACCTGACGCTCCGCGCGACCGCCTTCAGGGATGGCGGCAGGGTTCCCGTGCTCCGCCTCGAGCGTACGGTTGCACGCGTACGACTGCGCCTGCCATTTCAGCGACGGGATCAGGAGGGGTACGAGGCCGTCCTGCGGACCGCCGAGGGCAGCGACGTGCTCACGGTGCCGGTGGAGCGCGACCCGACGTCGGAGTCCGGGCTCGTCATGGAGGTGCCCGCCGAGCGGCTGGCTCCGGGCGACTACATCCTGACCCTCAAGGCGAGGGCCGCCGGCCGAGACCTCCGCGAGGTAGCCGACTACTACTTCAGCGTCGCCGTGCCCTGAGAGACCCTACGCTGCTGCGTTCTTCGCCCGCTCCCGCGCCATCACGCTGCGGTATCGGCCGTAGGTGAAGTAGATGACGAGGCCGATCGCCATCCAGATGATCAGCCGCAGCCAGTTCTCGGAAGGCAGGCTGAACATCAGCATCAGGCAGGAGAGCACGCCGAGGATCGGGACGAGCGGCACCAGCGGAGCGCGGAAGGGCCGCGCCGCCTCCGGATGCAGGCGCCGCATGATCAGCACCGCCGCGCAGACCATCGCAAAGGCGAGCAGCGTCCCCATGTTGACCAGGTTGATGAGCACGTTGATCGGAAGAAAGGCCGCCATCAGCCCCACGAAGCAGCCCGTGAGGATGGTCGACTTCCACGGCGTGCGGAAGCGCTCGTGCACGGCGCCGAAGAAGCTGGGCGGGAGCAGGCCGTCGCGCGCCATCGCCAGCAGCACCCGTGGCTGGCTCAGCATCATGACCAGCAGCACCGAGGTGATCCCGGCCACGCCCGCCAGCGCGATGATGAACTGCGCCCAGCCCAGGCCGACCTGCTTGAAGGCGGTGGCCACCGGGGCGTTGATGTCGAGCTGGTCGTAGCGGACCATCCCCGTCAGCACGCCCACCACGGCGATGTACAGGATGGTGCAGATCACCAGGGAGGCCACGATCCCGATCGGCACGTCGCGGTTGGGGCGCCGCGCCTCCTCGGCGTGGGTCGAGACCGAGTCGAACCCGATGTAGGCGAAGAACGCGAGGGCGGCGCCGGCCAGCATCCCCACCGGCCGGCCGCCGGCGTCCGACTGGCCGACGAGGACGTGGCCGAAGGCGCTCAGCCCGGCGTAGCCGAACGGCGCAAAGGGATGCCAGTTCGCCGGGTCGACGTAGAAGACCCCGACCCCGATCACGAACAGCACCGCCGCCAGCTTCACCATCACCATGGCCGCGTTGAAGCTGGCGCTCTCCTTGATGCCGATCACCAGGACGACCGTCACCAGCGCCACGATCAGCAGCGCCGGCAGGTTGATGTACGAGGCCGTGCCGACCACGTGGCCCACGCTCGGGTCGTACACGATCACCGGACCGCCGATCTGCTCGGGGATGTGGATGCCGAAGGTGGACAGCACCGACTGGAAGTAGCCGGACCAGCCGTTGGCCACGGTCGCCGCCCCCACCGAGTACTCGAGCACCAGGTCCCAACCGATGATCCACGCGAACAGCTCGCCGAGGGTCGCGTAGGAGTACGTGTAGGCCGACCCTGCGACCGGGACCATGGACGCGAACTCGGCGTAACAGAGGGCCGCGAAGATGCACACGGTCCCGGCCACGACGTAGGAGAGCATCAGCGCCGGGCCCGCGGTCTGGCTGGCGATCGCGCCGGTGGTGACGAAGATGCCGGCCCCGATGATGCACCCGATGCCCAGGCTCGTGAGCTGGATCGGGCCCAGGACGCGGCGCAGGCGGTTCTCACCCTCCAGCTCGGCGAGCAGCATCGCCAGCGGCTTGCGCGCGAAAAGAGGGTTGGCCAAGGCGCTCGCTCAGGCCGCCGGCTTGGCCCGCAGCCGCGCCATCACGCTGTGGCGCCGGCCGTAGCTGAAATAGATGACCAGACCGAGCGCCATCCAGATGAAGAGGCGGAGCCAGTTCTCGGAGGGCAGGCTGAACATCAGCATCAGGCAGGACAGGACGCCCGCGATCGGCACGAACGGCACCAGCGGCGCGCGGAACGGCCGCTCCGCGTTGGGATGGGTGCGCCGCATGATCAGCACGGCGGCGCAGACGATCACGAAGGCGAGCAGGGTGCCGATGTTGACCAGCTCGGCCAGGATCCGCAGCGGGAGGAACGCGGCCAGGGACGCGACGAACAGGCCGGTGAGGATGGTGCCCTTGTACGGCGTACGGAACCGCTCGTGGATGGCGCCGAAGAAGCTGGGAGGCAGCAGGCCGTCGCGGGCCATGGCCAGCAGCACGCGCGGCTGGCTCAGCATCATCACCAGCAGCACGGAGGTGATCCCCGCAACCGCGCCGATCGAGATCAGGAACTGCGCCCAGGGCAGCCCCGCCTGCATGAACGCGTTGGAGACCGGCGCGTCGATGTTGATCTTGTCGTAGCGGACCATGCCCGTGATCACCGCCGCCACCGCGATGTAGAGCACCGTGCAGATGAGCAGCGACGCGATGATGCCGATGGGCACGTCCCTGTGTGGCACCTTCGCCTCCTCGGCGTGGGTGGAGACCGAGTCGAAGCCGATGTAGGCGAAGAAGACGATGGCCGCCCCCGCCAGCATCCCGAGCGGCTCGCCGCCCGGGCCGGTCTGGCCGAAGAGGGTCTTGCCGAAGAAGCTGATCCCCGTGAGCCCGTAGGGAGCGAAGGGGTGCCAGTTCGCCGGGTCGATGTAGAAGGACCCGACCGCGATCACGAACAGCACGATCGACAACTTGAGCGCGACGATGCCGGCGTTGAGACCGGCGCTCTCCCTGATCCCCTTGACCAGGATGACCGTGATGATCGCGGTGATGACGATCGCCGGCAGGTCGAACCACGTGCCGGTCGTGGCCAGATGGCCGGTGGTGGGGTCGTAGTCGAAAGGCGCGTTGGTGAAGACGAAGGGAAGCTTGAAGTGCAGGATGCCCGCGAAGTCCTGGAAGTAATGGCTCCAGCCGTGGGCCACCGTGGCCGAGCCCACGGCGTATTCGAGCACCAGGTCCCAGCCGATGATCCAGGCGAACAGCTCCCCGAGCGTCGCATAGGCGTACGTGTAGGCCGAACCCGCCACCGGGACCATCGAGGCGAACTCGGCGTAGCAGAGAGCGGCGAAGATGCAGGTGACGCCCGCGACCACGAACGAGAGCATCAGGGCGGGGCCCGTGCGGTCGTGGGCGGCCACCCCCGTCAGCACGAAGATGCCGGTGCCGATGATGGCGCCGATGCCGAGCGCCGAGAGCTGGACCGGGCCGAGGACCCGCCGCAGCCGGTTCTCCCCCTTCAGCTCCTCCAGCAGCATCTCCAGCGGCTTGGTCGCGAACAGGGTGCTGGCCTTGGCCACGGTGTCGCCCTCCTTTATCGATGCCCGACCGCCGCGGGCGCGGCGGTCCTGCTCCACCACCAGTACGCCGGCAAGCCCAGCACCGTGAGCACGAGGCCCAGGCCGGAGTTGCGCGGGTCCCCCTTGAGTATGAAGAAGAGGAAGAAGGCCGCCACCACGACGTAGATCGCGGGCAGCACCGGATAGCCCCAGGCCCGATAGGGCCGCAGGAGGTCGGGCCGCTTGCGGCGCAGCACGAACAGGCCGACGACCGTCAGCGTGTTGAAGAGCAGCGACGAGAAGGCGGTCAGGGTGAGCAGGTCGCTGTACGTGCCGGTCAGGGTCAGCACCGCGGCGACCACGCCCTGGATCACGAGAGCGCGCGCGGGGGTGCGGTGCGTGGGATGGATCCGGGCGGCGCCGCTGAAGAAGAGGCCGTCGCGGGCCATCGCGTACACCACCCGGGCGCCGGCCAGGATGAGCCCGTTCACGCAGCCGGCGGTGGAGATCATGATCGCGATCGCGATGAAGGCGGCGCCGGGGCCGCCCAGGATCCGCCGCGCCGCCTCCGCCGCGATCCGGTTGTCCTTCACGGCGTACATCTCGCCGATGGGCACCATGTAGAGGTAGACCGCGACCGCCGAGCAGTAGACCAGCGTGATCCCCAGCGTGCCGAGCAGCAGCGAGCGCGGCAGGTTCTTCTCCGGGTCGCGCATCTCCTCGGCCGCGAAGGTGACGGAGTTCCACGCGTCGTAGGCGAAGAGCGCCTTGCTCATGGCGACCGCCAGCGCGGCAAAGAGGCCCAGCTTGACGCCCTCCGGCCCCAGCTCGGTCCCGGCCAGGGGCTGGAAGTGGGCGACCTCGCCCTTGCCCACCGCCAGCGCCAGCACCACCAGCGCCGCCACCGCCGACACCTTGGCGATGGTGAGGACGTTCTGCACGATGGCGCCGGCGCGCAGGCCGGTGACGTTCAGCCAGGTGAGCGCCGCGATCACCACCAGGGCCACGGCCTGGGCGCTCGTGAAGGGCCGGCCGAACACCTCGAAGATCACGGTCCCTTCGCCGACCCCGGGGAGGAACACGCCGAGGTACTTTGCGAACGCCACCGCCACCGCCGCGATGAAGCCGGTGTTGATCGCCAGGAGGAACGTCCAGCCGTAGAGGAAGCCCCAGAGCGGGCGGAAGGCCTCGTTCAGGAAGACGTACTGCCCGCCGGCGCGGGGCAGGGCCGCCGCCAGCTCGCCGTAGGCGAGCGCGCCGAAGAGCGTGAGCACGCCGCCGAGCACCCACAGCCCGAGCAGCAGGCCAGGCGTCTGCAAGTACCCGGCCATGAGCGAGGGCGCCACGAAGATGCCGGAGCCGATGACGCTGCCGATGATGAGGGTGGTGGCGTCGAACAGGCCGAGGCCGCGGACCAACGCCTCCGCCGGGGCCTGGGCGGCCGCAGGGGCGCGCGCGTCGACGGCAGAGGCGGACAAGCTGCCGGGTGTCCTAGATATCCTTCAGGACTTCTTCGGGGTGGCTCGCCGCGTCCACCTTCGGATAGGCCTTCTTGATCCGACCGTCGGGGCCGATCAGATAGCTGATTCGCCTGGCGGTCTTCGCCTGGGCGTCGTCGCAGGCCCCGTAGGCCATGCCGACCGAGCGCTCGGTGTCGCAGAGGAGCGGGAAGGTGAAGTGGAACTTCTCGTGGAACTTCGCGTTCGCCGGCACGTCGTCGAAGCTGATCCCCAGCACCTGCGCCCTCTTCTCCTGATAGTCGGCCTTGTGGTCGCGGAACCCGCAACCCTCCTTGGATCAGCCAGGGGTGTCGGCCATGGGGTAGAACCAGAGGATGACGTTCTGGCCGCGGAAATCGGAGAGCCGCAGGGTGCCTCCGGTGTGGTCCTTCACCTCGAAGTCGGGCGCGACGTCACCGGCCTGAAGCATCGATGGCCGCCTCCTCGGCCGCGATTATAGTCCGCGGTCAAGCGCTTCCTCCTTGACGGGGGCCGCACGCCGGAGGTACTTTAGGTTTCAACTATCATGCGGTCGCCGCTCACGGTCGTGAACCCATCGTCGCTGCCGGCGCCACGGGGCTACAGCCACGGCATCAAGGGCGCCGGCGAGCTGCTCTTCGTGGCGGGCCAGATCGGCTGCGACGCGGAGGGGCGGGTGGTCTCGGGCGGCTTCGTGGCGCAGTTCACGCGCGCGCTCGACAACGTGCTCGAGGTCGTGCGCGCGGCCGGCGGCTCGCCGGACCGGGTGGCGCGGCTGGTCCTCTACGTCACCGACAAGCGCGAGTACGAGGCGCACCGGCGCGAGATCGGCGAGGCGTATCGCGAGCGCATGGGCCGCCACTTCCCCGCCATGGCGCTGCTGGAGGTGCGGGGGCTGCTCGAGCCGGGGGCCCGGGTCGAGCTGGAGGCGACGGCGATCCTGTGAGCGCACGGCCGCTGACCCTGCCGGCCGACGATCCCGCGCCGGCGGTCTCGGTGTGGCTG
>Ga0114129_10015770_pt1 | contig 10742 bp, 8 predicted proteins | sample RhiMetdeltSRZDD1_FD_80071 | JGI IMG/M metagenome (GOLD analysis project Ga0114129, IMG submission 80071) | Populus rhizosphere microbial communities from Tennessee, USA - Rhizosphere MetaG P. deltoides SRZDD1 (version 2) (version 2) | ecosystem: Host-associated > Plants > Roots > Rhizosphere >... | reverse complement strand
TCGCAGTACTTGAAGACGAGGGCAAGGATGCTCGTCTGTGTCTCGTTGAGGTCGAGGACCTTGCCGAGCAGCAGCGGACCGAAGGAATGGACCGTCGCCCGCACCTGCGCGCCGAGCTTCCCGGTGAGCGACAGGAACTCGACCGGGTGACCGGCCGCCTGGAACGTCCAGCCGAGCGAGGCGACCCGTTCCTGGACCTTGGGATTCGTGGCGTCCCCGGCCGCCGCCAGGCCCGTCAGGTCGCCTTTGATGTCGGCGACGAAGACCGGCACGCCGGCCTTCGACAGCTGGCCCGCGAGCAGCTGCAGCGTCTTGGTCTTGCCGGTGCCCGTCGCGCCCGCGACCAGCCCATGCCGGTTCAGCGTCGACATCGGGACCGCGACGCGGACGTCGTTGAAGAGCTCGTCGTCGTGCATCGCGCTACCGATGATCAGGGTCGGCTCATCGAAGCCGTAGCCGGCCGAGATCGCGTCGCGGAAGGCCTGGTCCATCGCTCCTCCAGGGGGTGCGCAGGGTCGTCGGCGCAGGACGCGAAGCGTATCATCGGCCTTCCGGTCGGCTCGGCGGCCACCTCCTTTCGGGCAGCCATCGGCCGCTCACGGACGTCGTCCGGCGGCGGCTAGGAGGAGCTGGAGATGCGGATCGAGGACGTCGAGGGGATCGGTCAGGCGTCCGGGCTCGGGTAGCTCCCGAGGACCCGCGTCATCGTCGTGACGGCGCGGACCTCGTCCAGGGCGGCGGCCATCCCGGGGTCCGCGACATCACCGTCAAGGTCGATCCAGAAGACGTACTCCCACGCGCGCTCGCGACTCGGGCGTGACTCGAGCTTGCGCATGTTGAGGTCGTGGTCCGCGATCACACGCAGGACCGCGAGGAGCGTCCCTGGCTCGTTGCGCACGGCGACGACGAGCGTCGTCCGGCGGTGCGCCGGTGGATCGCGCAGGTCGACGGCCGGGCCGTCCGGCGGGGCGAGGACGAGGAAGCGCGTCCGATTCCCCGGCAGGTCGCCGATCTCGTCAGCGAGCGGCTCCAGGCCGAAGAGCGCCGCGGCACGCGGCGACAAGACGGCGGCGGCGCCACGCTCGCCGGCGTCGGCGATCGTCTTGCCGGCTCCCGCGGTGTTGTACGTCGAGAGGAGCTGCCAGGGCCGGGACCGGAGGAACGCCTCGGCCTGCCCCAGCGCCTGGATGTGCGAATAGACCCGCTCGATGTCCTCGAGGCGTTGACCTGGCAACGCCGCGAGACACAGCCGGACCGGGACCATGATCTCGCCGCGGATGGCCAGCCCGAATTCCACGAGGAGGTCGTAGTTCTCGCGGACGGTCCCGTTGATGACGTTCTCGATCGGCACGACGCCCGCAGCGGCGTCGCCGCTGGTCACCGCGTCGAAGACGCCTCGGAAGCTGGCGAGCGCCGTCCGCGGCACGTCCCCGAACGCGGCGAGGACGGCGTCCTCTGCGAACGCACCGGGCTCGCCGGCATACGCGACAGGTCCGTCGGGGGCGGGCATGGCGCGGAGTGTACTGGCGACCCGCCGCCGGGAGATGCCGAGTGCCGGTTCAGGCCGCCGACTCTTCCTCGCTGGGACCCGACAGCAGCGCGAAGAGGTCGATCGGCTTGCGATCGAGGGTGGGCTCCGCGCGCCCGAAGAGATAGCCCTGGCCGGCGTCGTAGCGCAGCTCGAGGACCGACTCGAGATGATCGGGGGTTTCGATGCCCTCGGCCACGATCCGGTGGCCGCGGGTCCGCGCGAGCGTGCCGAGTGCCTGGAGGACCGCCTCCGTGGCGCCGTGGGTGGCGCTGGCGCGGACGAGCGAAAGGTCGATCTTGAGGATGTCGTACTCCACGTCGCTCAGGAGGCGCAGACCGGCGTTGCCGGCCCCGACGTCGTCGATCGCCACGCGCACTTCGTTGCGCCGGAGGGTCGCGATCGCCTGCTGCAGACGCCGCAGGTCATCGACACTCTCGCGCTCGGTGATCTCGACCACGAGCTGCGACGGCGCCACGCCGTGGCGGCGAGCCAGGGCGAGGATCTCCTGGACACTGAACGCGTCGGACTCGAGCGTACGGGGCGACAGGTTGATCGACAGGTAGCGCTCCCGGCCGAGCTCAGCCGCGCCGGCCAGCACGGCGCGGGCGCACACGACATCGAGCTCGACCGTGCGGCGCGTCGCTTCGGCGGCGACGAAGAGGCTCGTCGGCGAGGAGAAGCCGGATTCCGGCGACGGCCGCACGAGGCCCTCGAAGCCGATGATCAAGCCGGTCGTGAGCGAGTAGATCGGTTGGTATACGGCGCGGAGGAGGTCCTCGCTCGCGACCCGGACGACGGCGGACTCGAGCTGGGCGAGGCTCCGGGCGTCCTCGGCGATGCCGTGCTTGGTGGGATCGAATCGCTGGACATTGGTGCGTCCATGGCGCTTTCCGGCGTACAGCGCCGCATCGGCGTGGTGGATGATCTGGTGGCGGTCCGTGCTCGGTCCCGGGAAGGCAGAGATCCCGATCGTGACGGAGAACGCTCCCGTGCGGCCGTGGTTCCCACTGAGCGCCGACGCCAGCAGATGGTTCGCGATGACCTCCGCGCTCTCGGCGTCACAGCCGGGGAGCAGCAACGCGAACTCGTCGCCCCCGGTGCGATAGGCGCCGTCGCCGCGGCGCAGGTTCGCACGCATGATCTGGGCGACCGCCCGCAGGAGGTCGTCGCCGGCCGCGTGGCCCTTCACGTCGTTGATGGTCTTGAGGTCGTCGACGTCGATCATGACGAGCGCCAGCGGCTGCTCGTCGTCGCGTGCCTGCCCGATACGCGCGTCGAGCTCCTCCTGGAAGGCGCGGTGGTTCCCGAGACCCGTCAGGCCGTCGAGGAGTGAATCGAGGCGGGCGCGGTCATAGGCCTCGCGGAGCTCGATGAAGTCGCGGCTGACCGTCGCGATGCCGCGCGCCACCCGCCGTCGAAGGAGAAGCAGGATCGCCGCGAAGAGCACGGTACCCACGATCGCGACGCCCATGGCGAGGGGCACCGGGGTCGCCGGGATCGCACCCGCCGGGAGCGCGAGGTTGAGCGCCTGGAGCCCGAGTGAGGCCGCGACCACCACGAACGCCAACGCATACCCGGTGTTCGAGGCGCGCACGATCGACCGGAGCGCGCTCCGATCGAGGCGTTCTTCGTTGCGCTCGTACGTGGTCAAACAGGACCTCCGGTACCGTCCCCGCGGCGGCGAACCCACCTATACCTGACACGCCCGCTCAGGACCCCCACACGATGGTCCTGGGACCCTGCCGACCGCGCCTTCCGACGGATGCCGCGCCGGTGCTCGGGCGCACTGACCCGTGGCAGTACGGCTTCGTCATTGGAAGCCAGGATCACCCGCCATAGCGTTCGTCCCGAGCGACACCGATGTCGCTTCGCTCGAACGGTTGTACCGGCAAACCCGTCGCGAGGCGGGGACGCAAAGCCAGGGATCTCCCAGAGACCGCCCGGTTGCCTGCCCAGGAGTGCAACGTCCTTTCGATCGGAAGGAGTTCGGCGTGAAGGCGAGACTCTTGCGCTTCACTTGGGCCCTGACGCTCCTCGCGGCCATGGCTCTGACCATCGGCGCGGGAATGCGCTGGGACTGACGATGAGGGTCTATGTCAGGGGGCAGTCGATCCGACTGGTCATCGCCCTGTTGACCCTCGCAAGCTCGGCCTACGTCATCGAGGCAGGGCAGCGCTGGCACTAGGGCAAGCGCATCGCATCCGTAAGGCCGCCGGCATCGCCGGCGGCCTTCACTTTCCCCTGGGCGAGGCCGGGCCCACGAACACTGAAGCCACGAAACGGTGGTCCGGGGTCGTGCGGTACCTCTGTGCGGTGCGGCAACGAGGGGTCTGCGCCGTACAAGTGTCCTAACCGTCACGCCGATCGTGGGCTGTACGCGCTCGTCGACCTGGCTCCGGGGGGATCGGGAGACGAGGCAACGATGAACGAGACGATCACAGGCCGATGTCGAGCCGCCTAAGCCGCGCCGATCCATCCAGGCGCGGCATCGCGCGAGGTCAGCCGTGGCCACCCTCCACGCGCATCTGGACCTTCTCAGCCATCCTCGCCGGCCTCGCCTTCCTTATCTACCGCAGCCAACTTGCCGATCTCCCGACCCCGCCGGCACAGCTCTCGCTGCCGTGGCCCATCCTGGCGGTCGCGTTCGCCGCCGCCGAGCTCAAGGTCGTCCAGGTCCATTTCCGCCGCGAGACCCACTCCTTCTCCCTCAGCGAGTTCCCGGCAGTCATCGGCTTCTTCTTCCTGTCGCCGTTCGACTACGTGGTAGCGCTGCTCGTCGGCTCGACGATCGCATTCGTGATCAGCGGCCGCCAGCGGATCGAGAAGATCGTGTTCAACCTGGCCAACTTCGCGCTCGTCGCGGTGGTCGAGTTGGCGGTGCTCTATGCGATCAGCGATATGGGCGGTCAGCCTCATCTCATCGACTGGCTTGCCGCGTTCGCGGCGACCCTCGCTGCAACCTTCGTGAGCGCCCTCACGATCGCGACCGTCATCACGATCTCGGGCGGGGCACCCCAGTTCGAGAAGCTGCCCGAGATGATCCAGTTCGGCAGCATGGTGGCGGTAGCCAACACGAGCCTCGCGCTCCTCGCCGTCTCGGTGATGTGGATCGACCCGGTCCTGCTGTGGCTCCTGGTCTTGCCACTCGCGACTGTCTTCCTTGCGTACCAGGCGTATGTGTCCGAACGCGAGAAGCACGAGCGCCTCGAGCTGCTCTACCAGTCCTCGCGGATCCTCCAGCATTCACCCGAGCTCGATTCGACGCTGGTCGCGCTCCTCGGCCACGCGCGCGCGATGTTCCGTGCCGAGCTCGCCGAGGTGATCCTGTATCCGCGTGGTACCGAGATGGAGGCGCTTCGGACGACGTCGCGTCACGAAGGCACGCCCGAGGTCATGGTGCCGACGATCGACCCGCAGGCCGACCCGCTGCACGCCCGGATCCGCGACGCGACCGCGCCCTTCTTCCTGCCGACCAGCCTCGGGGCGTCGGATGACCGGAGCGACATGGTCAGTCCGCTGCGGGGCGAGTCCGACCTCATCGGCTCGTTGCGGATCTCCAACCGGCTCACGGCCGGGACGACCTTCTCGGAGGACGACCTGCGGCTCCTCGAGACGCTCGCGAACCAGGCCGCCGTCGCACTCGAGAACGGGCACCTCGAGCAGTCGCTCGCGGAGCTGTCGCGTCTCAAGGAGGAGCTGCGCTTCCAGGCCTACCACGACCCGCTGACGGGTCTCGCCAACCGGACGCTGTTCCTCGATCAGGTCGAGGCACGCCTCGAGGACGCGACAGCGGGCGGGCTGCCGGTCGTCCTGTTCCTCGACCTCGATGACTTCAAGATCGTCAACGACACCATGGGCCACGCGGCCGGCGACCGCCTGCTCATCGGTGTCGCGGAGCGGCTCCGCGAGGTCCTTCGCCCGACCGATGTCGCAGCCCGACTCGGCGGCGACGAGTTCGCCGTCCTGCTCGAGGACGGGCCGGAGCTGGGGGACGCGGTGACCGTCGCCGACCGCATCGTCGACGTGCTTCGCTCGCCGTTCCCGATCGAGGGACAGGACATCGTCGTCGGCGGCAGCATCGGTGTCGCGGCGGGACGCCCCGGGTCGACCGACGGAGCCGAACTGCTCCGCAATGCGGACGTCGCGATGTACACGGCCAAGGGCGCCGGCAAGAACCGTGTGTCGGTCTTCGAACCGACGATGCACGCGGAGATCGTCGCCCGTCACGCGCTCAGCGCAGAGCTGTCCCGGAGCCTCGGCTGGGGCGAGCTCGTCGTCTTCTTCCAGCCGATCGTCGCGCTGCAGACGAGTCGGGTGGCCGGCTTCGAGGCGCTCGTCCGATGGCGGCATCCCAGCCGCGGTCTCATCAGTCCGGCCGAATTCATCCCGCTCGCCGAGGAGACCGGTGTCATCCGTGCCCTCGGCCGTTACGTCCTCGAGGAGGCGTGCACGCAAGCCGCCCGCTGGGCCGAGTGGCATCCCGGCGCCGAGCGGCTGACGGTCGCCGTCAACCTGTCCGCCCAGCAACTCCAGGAGCCGTCGTTCATCGAGGACCTGCAGGCGATCGTCGCGGCCAGCGGCATCGAGCCGGCGCAGGTGCTGCTCGAGATGACGGAGACCGTCATGTTCCACGAGACGTCGACGACCCTGACCCGCCTCGCCGCGATCCGCGAGCTCGGCGTCCGCATCGCGATCGACGACTTCGGGACCGGATACTCCTCACTCGGCTACCTTCGCCGGTTCCGGGTCGACGTCCTCAAGATCGCCCGCGAGTTCGTCGGTCCGGCCGAACGCTCCGAGGACTGGGCGTTCGCGGCCGCGATCGTCGCGCTCGGCCGGACGCTCGACCTCACGATCGTCGCCGAGGGGATCGAGACGGCCGGACAGCTGGAGCGGCTTCGGGCGCTCGGCTGCGAGCTCGGGCAGGGCTACCTGTTCGCCCGACCCGCTGATGCGGATGCCACGCTGCGGTTCCTGAAAGACGGCGGATCCCGGCGCCCCATCGCCGCGATCGGGACGGTCGACGGATCCGCTGATGTCGACGGCGACGCCGATGAGCGCCCATTCAGGGTCGGACAGGCGTCGGCATGACAGCCAACGCAAAGGACTGAGGCCCAGAGGATCTGATGTTCATCCTGTACGCCGTCCCGATCGGGCTCGCCCTCGGGTTCCTCCTCGGCGGCCGTGCGGCCGGTCTCGCGACCCTGCAGTTCCGCTTCGGCTGGGTGATGGTCGCCGGCCTGCTCGTCCAGGTCGTCCTGTTCTCGACGGCCGTGAGCGACATGGTCGGCGAGCTGGGGCCGCCGATCTACATCGTCTCCACGGCCGTGGTGATCGCCTCGGTCCTGGCGAACCTCCGGATCACCGGCATGGCCCTCGTGGCGCTCGGTGCGATCTCGAATCTCGTCGCGATCGTGCTCAACGGCGGCTACATGCCGGCCGACGCCGGGGCGATGGCGGCCCTTGGCAAGACCGCCCCGACCACCTACTCGAACAGCGCGATCGTCGCGGACCCCGTCCTCAAGCCCCTCACCGACATCTTCGCCCTGCCGACCTGGGTCCCCTTCTCGAACGTGTTCAGCATCGGCGACGTCCTCATCAGCGTCGGCGTGGTCGTTGTCATCGTCGCCGCGATGCGGCGACCGGTCGCGGAGCTCGTCTCGGCCTGATGCCAGTGGCGCGGGCCGTCAACCCGCGCCGGGTCACTGGTTGAACCAGTCGACCGTATCGATCGTCCCCTGCTCCTCGTCGAGCTCGGCGCGCCGCTCGCGGGCGGTACCCGCGGAGACGGCCTCCTTGCGGCGCGCTCGCGTGCCGGTCGCGGCCGCTGCCTCTGGCGCACCCTCCCAGTGCTCCTCGCCGAGGAGCTTGTTGAGCGCCACGAGATACGCCTCGATGGAGGCAGCGATGATGTTCGGCCCGCGCGCCTCGCCCTCGTACTCGCCCTCGCCTCGCTCGCCGGAGGCGAGCGGCGGCGCGATGCGGACATTCACGACACCGATCGTGTCGGTTCCCTCGCCGAGCGCGTGGATGTCGTAGGCCAGCAGTCGGGGGTGCCCGTCGAGCACTTCCGAGATCGCGTCGTCGACGGCCCGGTAAAGCGCGTCGATCGCGCCGACACCCTCAGCGGAGGCCTGCCAGTGGTGCTCCCCCGAATCGATGATCACCGCGCCGCGGCTGCGGGCGTTCGAGCCGGAGGACACGGTCCAGCGCGCGAGATGCAGCGGGGCAGCGGCTTGGTCGTGGCCGGACATCGGGGTCACCTCCGTGGGGTCGCTGGGTCGGTCTGTGGCGTGGCGGTCGTCGACATCGACGCCGGTGCGGCATCGGCGACCGACGTCGTGAAATGTCGCTCGTCGCGACGGCGTAGCTCCGCACCGGATTTCCAGATCGCGTACTCGAGGGAGTCGGCGAGGGCGGCGGCCGACGCGGCGATGATGTTGGTGTCGCTGCCCATCGTCGACCAGGTCCGCGCGCCGTCCTGCGAATCGATGATCACGCGGGTGCGCGCCGCCGTCGCGGCGTCGCCGTCGAGGATGCGCACCTTGTAGTCGACGAGGTGGACGTCGTCGATGGCGGGATAGAACGCCCTGAGCGCCTTGCGGAGCGCGGCGTCGAGGGCGTTGACCGGACCGTTGCCATCGGCAGCGGTGTGCAGCGTCTCCCCGTCGACCTCGACCTTGACCGTAGCCTCGGCGAGGAGCTCGCGGCCCTCGCGCTGCTCGACCAGGCAGGTGTAGTCGACGATGTGGAACGGCGCGGCGTAGTCGGCGGCGTGCCGGCGGATCAGCAGCTCGAACGACGCCTCGGCTCCCTCGAAGGCGAGGCCCTCCGCCTCAAGTTGCTTGATCAGCTGCGAGAGCTCGCGCGGATCGACGACCCCCTCGAGCTCATGACCGAGCTGGCGGGCACGGATCGAGGTATTGGCACGGCCGCCGAGCTCCGACACGACCAAGCGGCCGCTGTTGCCCACCGCCGACGGCTCGATGTGCTGGTACGATCGCTCGACCTTGGCCACGGCCGCGCCGTGGACCCCGCCCTTGTGCGCGAAGGCCGATCGGCCGACGTACGGCTGGTAGTCGTTCGGCGTCACGTTGGCGATCTCGGCGACGCTGCGCGAGAGCTCGGTCAGTCCCTCGAGTCGACCGCCACCGCCGGGCAGCAGCTCGTGCTCGGTCTTGAGCGCGAGATTCGCCAGGATCGACACCATGTTCGCGTTCCCGGCGCGCTCACCGTAGCCGTTGATCGTGCCCTGCACGTGGCGGATGCCGGCCGCGACCGCGGCCATCGAGTTCGCGACGGCCATCTCCGCATCGTTATGTGTGTGGATGCCCCACGTCACGTCGGGCGCCCCGGGGTCTGCCTCGAGCGAGCCACGGACGTCGCCGACGATCCGGAGCAGCTCATCAGTCATCGTCCCGCCGTTCGTGTCGCACAGCACGAGGGTCCGCGCGCCGGCCTCGCGGGCGGCACGCAACGTCGCCAGCGCGTAATCGCGATCAGCCCGGTAGCCGTCGAAGGAATGCTCGGCGTCATAGACGGCCTCACGCCCGCGGTCGACCACGAATCCGATCGAGTCGGCGATCATCTCGAGGTTCTCGTCCGGCGTCGCGCCGAGCACCTCGGTCACGTGCAGCAGCCAGGACTTGCCGAAGATCGTCACGACCGGCGTCTCTGCTGCGACGAGCTCGCGCAGATTCGGATCCTCGGTCGGACGGTTCGAGCGGTGGCGTGTCGAGCCGAACGCGGCGAGCTTCGCGGTCTGCCAGCGCATCGTCCGGGCGGCCGCGAAGAACTCGATGTCCTTGGGGTTCGAGCCGGGCCAGCCGCCCTCGATGTAGGGCATCCCGTATTCGTCGAGCATCCGCGCGATGCGCAGCTTGTCGGCCAGGGACAGCGTGATGTTCTCGCCCTGCGTCCCGTCGCGGAGCGTGGTGTCGTAGAGGACGACCGGCCGATCCGTGGCCGTCATACCGGCACCGCCGATGCGAGCGACTCGATGACCGCGGTCGCGAACGCCGTCGTACCGACGACCACGAGGCCGTCGTCGGGGTCCGCGGGGTCGGCAAGGTCGCCGGTCCGCCAGCCGCCGTCGAGGGCGTCGCTCACCGCAGTCTCGATAGCGGTGGCGGCATCATCCAGACCCAGCGACAGACGAAGCATCATCGAGGCGGAGAGGATGGTCCCGATCGGGTTCGCCTTGTCCTGGCCGGCGATGTCTGGCGCCGACCCGTGGATCGGCTCGTACAGGCCGAACGTCCCGTGCTTCGTCAGGCGATCGCCCAGCGACGCCGACGGGAGCATCCCGAGGCTGCCCGCGAGGACCGCGGCCTCGTCCGACAGGATGTCGCCGAACAGGTTCTCGGTGACGATCACGTCGAAGTCCGCCGGGCGGCGGATGAGCAGCATCGCGCATGAATCGACCAGCTGATGGGTCACCTCGACGCTCGGGAAGCGGCGCCGCTCCTCGTCGACCACCTTGCGCCAGAGGCGCGATGTCGCGAGGACATTCGCCTTGTCGACGCTGGTCAGCTTGGCGCGCCGCCGTGCCGCCATCGCGGCCGCCAGCAGGACGACGCGTCGGATCTCGCCTTCGTCGTAGACCATCGTGTCGACCGCTGCGCGGCCGGCCTCGCTGGGTCGCTCCTCCGACGGCTTGCCGAAATAGATCCCACCCGTCAGTTCGCGGACGATGACGAGATCGACGCCCGCGAGGAGCTCCGGTCGCAACGGCGACGACGGCACCAGGGCGGGATGGACGGTGACGGGCCGGAGATTGGCGAATAGCCCAAGCCCGCCACGAAGCGCGAACAGCGCCTGCTCCGGGCGAACGGCGGCGGACGGATCCGACCAGTTCGGACCGCCGACCGCGCCAAGCAGCACGGCATCGGCGGCACGACAGATCTCGACGTCGGCCGGACGGATCGCGACGCCGTGCGTATCGATGGCGATGCCACCGGCAAGGATCTCTGTCCACGCGACCGCGAACCCGAAACGATCGAGCTACCCAAGGAGGACGGTGATGGGACGAAGGCGGCGAAGCGAGGATGGAGCGAAGCGGGGGAACAGGCGGACGCGGACGGCGCCGCGGTGGCTGATGACGCGCGAGGACCTGGACGAAGTCGGGCGTCGGCGCTGCCTGATGGTGCTGAGCGTGCTCAGTGGGGAACAGAGCGTGACGGAGGCGATCGGGTCGGGCGACATCTCGCGT
>Ga0114129_10015769_pt1 | contig 10742 bp, 7 predicted proteins | sample RhiMetdeltSRZDD1_FD_80071 | JGI IMG/M metagenome (GOLD analysis project Ga0114129, IMG submission 80071) | Populus rhizosphere microbial communities from Tennessee, USA - Rhizosphere MetaG P. deltoides SRZDD1 (version 2) (version 2) | ecosystem: Host-associated > Plants > Roots > Rhizosphere >... | reverse complement strand
CGCGCTGCACCAGTTCGACAGCTTTGAGCGATTCCTCGATGATCTCCTTGCGTTCCGGCGGGATGGAGATATCCGCTACCGCAAGTGTCGTGCCGGACCTCATGGCGTATTCGAAGCCCAGGGTCTTGATCGCGTCTGCAACATCGGTTGTCTTTTCCTGGCCGCAGACTTCATAGACTTCGGCGATCAGATCCTTCACGCCGCCCTTATCCAGCTTTTCGTTGACGAACTGGACTTCCGGAGGCAGGATGCGATTGAAGAGCACGCGCCCAACAGTGGTATCGATGATACGGGTCACGGGCTCAGACAGGCGGTCGCCTTTATCGTCATACCAGGTCATTGCCCGCAGTTTGATCTCGGAATGGACTTCCACCTGTTCGAGCAGGTATGCCATTTCGATTTCATCCATGTCGGCGAAGGCGCGCCCATCACCCTTGTGATTGGCCTTCTGCTTCATGGTCAGGTAGTACACACCGAGCACCATATCTTTGGAGGGGGAGATGATCGGTTCACCGTCAGCCGGCTTGAGCAGGTTCTTGGAAGCCAGCATTAGCTCGCGCGCTTCCTTGACTGCCTTCTGAGAGAGCGGGACGTGCACAGCCATCTGATCGCCGTCGAAGTCCGCGTTGAAGGCGGTGGTGACGAGCGGGTGGAGCTGGATCGCCGAGCCTTCGATCAGGATCGGCTCGAATGCCTGGATGCCCAGGCGGTGCAGGGTCGGCGCACGATTCAACAGGACCGGGCGTTCCCCAATGACACCTTCCAGCGCTTCCCAGACCTCGGGGCGGTTGCGCTCGATGAGACGACGCGCGCCCTTGACGTTGGCAGCGTAATTATTCTGGACAAGTCGTGCGATTACAAACGGACGGTAGAGCTCAAGAGCCATGCTCTTGGGCAGACCGCACTGAAATAGCTTCAATTGCGGACCCACCACGATCACGGAACGACCGGAATAGTCCACGCGCTTGCCGAGTAAGTTGCGGCGGAAGCGTCCCTTCTTGCCTTTGAGCATATCGCTCAACGACTTGAGCTCGCGGCGGCCGCGGCGGCTGAGGGCCTTGCCGCGCTGTGAATTGTCGATCAGACTGTCGACCGCTTCCTGGAGCATGCGTTTCTCGTTGCGGATGATGACATCCGGTGCGCCAAGCTCGAGCAATCTCTTCAGGCGGTTGTTGCGGTTGATCACACGGCGGTACAGGTCATTCAGGTCGGAGGTCGCGAAGCGACCGCCATCCAGTTGCACCATCGGGCGCAGGTCGGGCGGGATCACCGGTAGGATTGTGAGGATCATCCATTCGGGGCGATTGCCCGAGCGGCGGAAGGCTTCGACCACTTTCAGGCGGGTGGTCGCCTTCTTGCGCTTCTGCTTCGATTTGGTGGTCTTGACTTCGTGCCAGAGTTCCTGACCCAGCCGGTCCAGGTCCAGGCGTTCGAGGATGTCGTAGAACGCCTCAGCGCCCATGTCGGAGCGGAAGACCTGTCCCCAGCGCTGCTTGAGCTCGCGATAGCGGCTCTCGCTCAGGAACGTGAAGGGACGCAGCTCCAGCAGCTCATCGCGCATGCGGGAGGACTGGTTGGAGGAGGCAACGGTCTGATCCTCCAGCTGCGAGCGGAGCGCTTCCATTGCCATATCGGCATCCGCTTTGACGCGACCCATGTCCATCTTGAGCTCTTCCATCTCACGGGCACGCTGGTCCTTCATTTCGCCTTCGATGGTTTCGAGGTTCTTCTGAACGATTTTCTGCACCTGAGTCAGATGTTTGGCGGCAACCTTGTCGCCCGCGTCCAGGATCTTCTCATTGGTCAATTCGAAGACAACAGCCTTCTTGGACGCTTCACCCATCTGCCCTTGCAGCAGCTTCTCAAGCTTCTGACCTTCCTTGATGACGGGGTCGAGTTTCTCGGCAATGACTTCATCGTAACCCTGCTCAAGGCTGGCGGTCTTCTGTCTGAGATCGGCCAGGGTGTGATCGCGCTTGGTCTTGATCTCGGCGATCTTCGAGTTGATCGTCGTTGCCTGTTCGCGCTCCGAAACCGTGATCTCGTCTTCGAGCCTCTTGAGCGCCTTGTTGCGGGCCTCTTCATCTACATAAGTCACGATGTACTGCGCGAAGTACAGCACGCGGTCCAGGTTGCGGCGCGAGATATCGAGCAGCATCCCCAGATAGGACGGGATGCGGCGCGTATACCAGATATGTGCAACAGGGGTGGCGAGGGCGATGTGTCCCATGCGCTCGCGGCGCACGGCAGCGCGCGTCACTTCGACGCCGCACTTATCACAGACAATCCCTTTGTAGCGGGGGTTCTTGTACTTGCCGCAGTAACACTGCCAGTCACGCTGCGGACCAAAGATCGCTTCACAGAACAGACCATCTTTCTCGGGGCGCAGGCGGCGATAGTTGATGGTCTCGGGCTTCAACACCTCACCATAGGACCACGACAGGATGGTGCTGGGCGAAGCCAAGCTAATACGTAGTGCGGTCAGTCCCTTTGTTTCCACTTGATACTCTCCTTAAAAAATCAGGAAGAATTACGGCTCGAGCCTGTCTCTGTACAGCATCCACTCAGCTTGTACAAGGGACAAACAAATGCAAGCGCTTTGAGACTTTTTTCTCAAGCGCTTGCGATGTTTTGCTCGGTTTTTCTGTATCCAACTCCTAAATTATACGCAGAATGGCAGGTCGAGTCAAGTCCCCATCGTAAGATTCACATTAGATTCGGTCAAAAGTCCCCTGGCAAACTCCAAAAAGCCCTGGATATCGTTGAAATTTGTGACCATCCCCACGGAAATGCGCACCGCGCCGGAGGATTTGCCGTCGATACAGGAGCGGAAGTCATCCACGGTGAAACGGTCCTCGTGACCCGGCTGGGTAAAGCAGACATCCAGCTCCACCCGCGAGATTTCAAGTGCCACTTCGCCTGCGCCAGGGTTACAGAAACAGCCTGTCCGCAGGGAGATGTTTGCTTCGTTGGCTTTTTGCTCGATGAAGCGATGATCCAGGGGCTGGTTCTTTTCATCATAGAAATTGACCGTCACCGCGCCGCCGCGCGCAGACAGGTTCGTCGGACCGTACACACGCACCAGCGGCATGCCATTGCTGTGTTTCAGCGAGGTCAGGTTATCCAGCAGCCAGCCGGTCAGTGAGCGGACGCGTTCGCCGATCACATCATAGCCGATCGCTTCGAGATGTTTCAGGCCGATTTCCACCGCAGGGATGTTGAGATAGTCGATTGTGCCATCTTCGAAGGCAGAGGCACCATCTGCCATGTAATACTTATCGCCCTGCACGGAAGCCACCGTGATGGTCCCGCCCGCGAACCACGGGCGGTGCAGTTTGGCGAGCGCCGGCTTGCGCGCGAGCAACGCGCCGACGCCGGTGGGATAGCCAAACATTTTATAAAAGGAGATCGAAACAAAATCTGGTTTGACGAGGCGCAGATCGAGTCTGCTTGTCGGGACAAATGCCGCGGCGTCCAGCAAGACATCCCAGCCATAGCGATGCGCCTGCTCGATCCATTCGAGCGGGTGCTTGACCGAGGAAAAGTTGGATTGCGCGGGATAGGCAAAGAGATTGTGACCGCGTTTGGATGGACGCTGGAGTTCCCGCTTCAGTTGAGAATCGTCCACGCGCATATCGGGCAGGGAGATGGGAAGATAAGTTACTACGGCTCCGCGCGCGTGGGCGAACTCGCGTATCCCATTTACCGAGTTGTGATTATCAAACGTCAGAAGATAACGACCGCCGGGGAAGGGATAGGACTCCCCGACCAGCTTCAGCGCGCCGCTGGCGTTGGGCGTGAAGACAGCAAGATATTCCTCGGGGTCGGCGTTGAAGAATTTCAGCACATACTCGCGCGCGTGCTCGATCAGCTGCGTGGCGGCCTGCGAGGTGGGATTGCTCGAGTGCGGATTGCCGAACACATGCTCGGAAAGCATCTTGTTGTGGCGACGCAACTGTGACTCGGCATACAGACCACCGCCGGTGTAATCGAGATAGATATGACCGCCAATGTCGAGGCGTGCATATTCGCTGGCGCGCAGATCGTCGATCAAATGCGTCGCCGGGTAGGCGGGATACGCTCGTAAAAACGAAACAAAGTCCGGGTCGGGATTTGCCATGTGCCATCCTCCATCCCAATTTACCACATTTTCCTGCGCTGCGCGGAGAGACGAATGCTCTTTGAGGAGCGCACTCGAAGCGCGAGTATCGAGGTGTTTTTGACCTACTAAGGAAATTACTCATGGGATCCACGCTTCGACTGCGTGCCGACGAGCACGGCACTCCGCAAGGCAACCTGCGCTCCCTTCGGTCGGCGCGGAGGGCGTGGTAAAAGATATAATTGCCCGCATGTATCGCATTTGCATCGTTCCGCGCGTGGATGGTCCAGGAGGCGTGACATCGTTCCGCCTGAAATTCGAGCAGGGACTTCGAGCCCGTGGCCTGGAAGTTACCAACGAAGCGTCGGAGCCAGCGGATGCGCTGCTCGTCCTGGCGGGGACGCGGCACCTGATCGAATTACGAAAGGCGCGGCGGCGCGGGGTCCGGATCGCCCAGCGCCTCGACGGCATCAACTGGATCCACCGCATCCACTGGGCGGGACTGCGCTACTCCATTCGCGCCATCTATGGGAACCGCAATCTTTCCTTTATTCGATCTCGACTGGCAGACCACGTGATTTACCAGAGCCAGTTCATCAAACACTGGTGGGAGGACTGGTACAGAGCCGGGCGCGTGCCATCCTCCGTCATCCTCAACGGGGCGGACCTGAGTCGTTTTACGCCTCATGGATTACACGAGCGCCCCTCGGGTCATTACCGTTTGCTGGTTGTGGAGGGCAGCCTGGCAGGTGGATTGAATTACGGGTTGTTCAACGCTGCTGCTCTTGCAGAGGAGTTGTCCAGGAAATTCAAAATAGAGTTGATGATTGTGGGTCAGGTAGATGGGCGCACCAAACATAAGCTGAAGGATCAGAGCCGGTTCCGGCTGCAATTCATGGATACGGTCGCGCGCGAACACATCCCATGGCTGATGCGTTCCGCGCATCTGTTATTCTCTGCCGAAGTGAATCCACCATGTCCGAACTCCGTGATCGAGGCGCTGTCGTGCGGGCTGCCCGTCGTTGGTTTCGACACCGGCTCTCTCTCCGAGCTGATCCAGGGCGACGCCGGTCGATTGGTCCCCTATGGCGCCAATCCGTGGAAGCTGGAACTGCCCGACATCCCCGCGCTGGGGACAGCCGCCGCGGAGGTCCTGGACGATCAGCAGCGCTTTAGGACCTCGGCCCGCGATCGAGCAGAGTCGGTTTTCGATGTCGAGCACATGGTGGATGAGTATCTAAGGGTGTTATTAGCCTAGCTCTAGTCGCGGTACGGAGCTACAGTGGAGTCATCATGACAAACGAAGAAATCATTTCCTTCTTAAAAGTCCATCTGGGATCCATCCAGGAGAACGACATTCAGACATATCAGGAAACGACTGCCGAGGATCTGACTCTTTACGAGTGGTGGATCACACCGCACCGGATCGATGCGCTTCCATTCCACGAGTTCATGATGACCGCGAATGCAGAGCGCGGGGCGGTCTTCGGCGCGGAGGGACAGGCCAAATCACCCACGCGATTCGATCTATCCAATTTGCATATCCAAAACTACGGCGATACCGCCATTGCAAGCTATACGTTATTGATCAGCACTGCCTCGCCGGAGGGTGTCAAAGTGGCGTCACACAACGAAAGCCGCGTGATCGTCAAACGCAACGGTGCGTGGAAAGTTGTCCATGTGCATAAATCACCGGCGTGGCAGGCTCCGCATATCCCGGAATGAATTCCGATTCGCAGTCTTCGCGCAGTTATGATTTTCTCTGGCTGAGTCTGGCGCTGCTGGTTCTCCTGCCGATCGCCTTTCTCCTCTCCATCGCGCCGCATGACTACTGGTTCTACGTGCGGGTCGGAAAGGATATCCTAGCGTCCGGCGCGATCCCTACCGTGGACACGTTCAGTTATACCTATCCGGGCAGACCGATCTTTTACCAACCCTGGCTATCAGCGGTCCTGTTTTGGTGGGCACATTCCCTTGGTGGAGCAGCCCTCACCGTACTGCTGCGCGGAATCTGTATTGCACTTGCGTATGGCTTGCTCTGGACTTTGCTGCGCACAGCGGGCACGGGGACAAAGCTCACAACGCTCCTTATAATTCTCCTGGGCTTGTCGAGTAGTACGAACTGGTCTGTGCGGCCGCAGATGTTTGCGTATCCGCTCTTTGTTGCAATGCTGTGGGTGTTGTGGCGCTGGCAGCAGGGACGCGCAAAATGGATGTGGCTCTTGCCTCTCGCCACTTTATTGTGGGCGAACCTGCACGGCTCTTTTGTGCTGGCCTTCTTTCTGATAGGTTCGGCGCTGCTATTTGGCAAAGGCGACAAAAGACAACTCATGCTTTGGCTGGGTTTATCCGTTCTTGCGTCTTTCATCAACCCCCGCGGGATCTTCGTCTGGCAGTTTGTTTCCGATATGCTCACTTCTCCATCCGACCAGCTATTTGCAACGGAATGGCGTCCTCCGGTGAACATGGGCTGGCAGTTGAATATCTTCTTTGCCTGGCTGCTTCTTTTTGCCCCTCTGGCTGCGTTATCTCCGCGGCGTTTATCCCTCCTGGAATGGGTCTGGTTCCTCGGTTTCGGCTGGCTGGCGCTTTCAGGCTTGCGCTATGTGATCTGGTTCATGTTCCTCCTGGCGCTGCTCACGGGACCACTGCTGACCGAGCTGGTCAGACCCTTCACGCGTGAGGCCACTGGCAATTCCAATCCACGATTTAACTATGCGTTGGGTGGGATGCTGTTACTCCTTCCGCTGATGGTACTGCCCGGGCTGCGCGAATCATGGTGGACCGATAGCCCGCCTCCGTATCACGAAGCGACGACGCCCCTGGCGGGGACAGAATGGCTCGCGGCGCACCCCGACCTCCCTGGACCTTTGTTTGCAGACTACACCTTCGGCAGCTATCTCACTTTGGCCTTGCCCTCGCGCCTGCTGTGGATCGACAATCGCTTCAACGCCTACCCGCCCGAGCACTGGGAGAAGTACCAGGAGATCGCATCCGCCAAGCCGGACTGGGAAGAACTGCTGAATGAAGATGAAGTCAATTTATTAATGCTCTCTCCCACCTCGCAGCCGAGCCTGGTACAGGCAGTGGAAGAATCCGGTCGATGGTGCCAACAATACCGCGATAAAACCGCAGTCATTTTTGCCCGGTGTGAGCCGATTCGATGAGCCGCTTTCCTGGCAGACTTGCCGTCCAGCAGCGTGTGCTTCCCAATTACCGCGCAGCGTTCTTTGAGCTGCTTGCCTCTGCCTGCGATGGAGGGATGAGTCTGTTTACCGGCTTACCGCGTTCCGGGGAAGGGATCGCCACCACGGACGAATTACGAGTGGCGAATTACGAACTGGGTGAGAACCTGCACTTCTTCAGCGATTCTCTTTATTTGTGTTACCAACGCGGCCTGCTCGATTGGCTCAGGAACTGGCATCCCGATGTGCTGATCGCGGAGGCGAACCCGCGTTATCTTTCCACGCCTGCAGCTGTGAATTGGATGCATGAACAAAACAAACCAGTCATTGGATGGGGATTGGGCTCACCGCCCGTGGGTGGATTTCGAAAGCAGCGAAGACTTTCCTTTATCAGTCAGTTTGACGCCATGATTGCGTACAGCCAGCGCGGCGCGGACGAATATGCCCTTCTCGGATTCCCACGCGAAAAGATTTTCGTCGCGCATAATGCGGTCTCTCCACCACCAGCTTTCGCTCTCGAAGAGAGACCCTCGACCATGGACCATCCTACGATCCTCTTCGTTGGCAGGCTCCAGGTGCGCAAACGGATCGATTCCCTGCTCCAGGCCTGCGCGCAGTTGACTTCAGCCCCGCGCCTGGTGATTGTCGGTGAGGGACCGGAGCTCGAGATCCTGAAGGCGCTTTCAAGAGAAGTCTATCCGCAGGCGGAGTTTACCGGAGCCAAACATGGGGAGGAGCTAAGGCCTTATTTCCAGGAAGCCGACCTCTTCGTCCTGCCCGGGACCGGCGGGCTCGCGGTGCAGGAGGCGATGACCTACGGGCTGCCCATTATCGTTGCGCAGGGAGACGGCACGCAGGATGACCTCGTTCGGAAAGAGAATGGATGGCAGATCCCGCCGGATGATTTTGGAGCGCTGGTTTCCAGCATAAAAGAAGCGCTCTCGGATGGGAAGCGCCTGCGAAACATGGGCAGAGAGTCTTATCGAATTGTGAAGGAAGAGATCAATATTGAGAGAATGGTCGAGACGTTCGTGACAGCCTTGAATAGCGTATCACTCCATAATATGTGAAGCGATGTAATCTGCGTCTTCGCCGACGCCCAGCAAGAGCGGGGACTTGTGTTTGTAGAGCCAGCTCATCCCGATGAAATACAAACCCGGATATCCGGTCACGCCGCGCTGCTGAATGGGATAGCCATCTCCATCGGTAACCGGGACTTTCACAAAGCTGTAGTCAAAGTTATACCCTCCAGCCCAGATAATGGTGTTGATATTCGACGCTTTCAGATCGAGTTCTGTGATCTCGTCGAGCGCATAACCATCCTGATGTTTCGGCAGGGTCTCTGCCGGAGCGTCGATCGCGTTCTTTTCAATGTATTGATCGATCATCGCCGTGATGTCCGCCTCTGCCCTGTCCGACTTCGCCAGGCTTTCCCGGAGATCGGGCGCCAGTTTGATTTTTCCATCCTCTGCACCGACGAGACGACCGAGCAATCTCACGCCGTCGCGGGCAAATACGTGGAGGTTGATCGTTCGTCCGCCGTCCCTGCCGGAGAGATGAGGGTTTCCAGCGAACCTTGCCTTCGGCGAGGGGAGCTTATCCACAGTGCGTTCAGTAAAGCCAGTTAAACTCAGCCATTCGAAAATATCCCGGCCGCGGTAGCGGCGCGGCACGCGCGGCGCGCTGCCCACACATAAATAGACCGTGCGCCCACTCTGATGGAGCTCCTCGGCGATCTGCGTCCCCGATTGCGCCGAGCCGACGATCAGCACCGCGCCATCGGGCAGCTGACTGGGATTGCGGTATTGACCGGAATGGATTTGTAAAATACTCTCAGGGATGTTGGCGCTGAATTCGGGGACTTTCGGAGACTGGAATTGACCCGTCGCGACGACCACATTTTTTGCCTGGAAGGTCCTGTCATTTGTTTTGACCAGCCAGCCTTTGCCCTCCTCCAGTGGTGTGACTTCTGTGACCAATGTATTGTATTGAACGGGCAGATCAAAATTATCGATGTATTTCTCAAGATAGGCAACAAGTTCCTCGCGCCTCATGAAGCCACCCGGGTTGCTCCCACTGTAGCTCATCCCCGGCAGTTTGATGGACCAGTTCGGCGTCAGGAGTGTGAACGAATCCCACCTGTCATTGCGCCAGACGCTGCCCGCCCGGCTGGCTTGCTCGAGGACCAGATGCTCATGGCCTGCCTGGGATAAAAAGTAACTGGTTGACAATCCTGCCTGTCCGCCGCCGACAATGATTGTCTGTATCGTTTCCATGCCGATCCTCCCTCTTTCCTGAAGTTGACTTGAATCAGCTATTCAGAAAATGAACTTACTGCCTCTTCCATGTTGTTGTAGATCAGGATGTTCTGTAAGAAGCCGGCAATATTCAAGACATAATATACATTTGGATTTGGACAGACCAGTTTAAAGTACGGCGACTTGTACGGTTCCTCGCCATGTTGTTTTATGAGAGCATGGTCGGTTTGGGGAGTGAACAGATTAAAAATATTATGGATCGCGCGTAGACCTGCGCTGGTGAGCACTTCCACACCAGAAAGATCAAGCATGAGATACTTCGACCCATCCTCCTGCGCCTGGCGGGCGCGGTCCAGCAGCTCGGGTTCCGTGTTGCCATGTAAATGACCACTCAAATGCAAAATGGTCACTGGCACTTCCCCCTGGATCTGTGAGGCAGTGATATTCAGTTCACTCATGTTCAACACTCCTTTGGTCTCCCTACTATACAGGTATCAGGTATGAAAAGCAAGTGGATGCGTATGCCTAAAAGAAAAATATTTATGAGGCATCAGCGGCATTTTCGTTCTTTCGCTCGACATTGACCCACATGCGGTCGCCATCCGTAGTGATCTCGACCCAGCCATTCTCGTCCGTGCGCAGCAGTTGATAATCCTTGATGGATTCGAGCACTGCGCTGTCGGGCATGCCGTTTTCATCCGCCGCGCTGACGCTGAGCACGACCAGCTCCGGGTTCAGGTTCGCGATCCATTCCGGTGGATTCGAGGCCGCGTACCCGGCATCGGCAAGGGAAAGCACACTTACCGGACCCACGTCTGCGCCGTTGCGCAGCTCGTCCAGCGCTTCGAAACTCATACCAACGGGCAGCAGCGTGCGGAAATTTTTCCACTCGACCAGCAGCACCGCGCCGCGCGGACCTACCGTCAGCACGCGCAAGGTTGCGCCGTCTCCCAGCTCCAGTACCTGTTCCGGTTCGGCGCTCAAGACGTTGATATCGCTCACCGCGAGGTACTCGTTCAGCACACCGGAGGAGAATGAGGCCTGGGTGTTCCCGCTCCACAGCACTGCGTTCGGGGGGTAGCGCTCGAGGACCCGCGGCAGCGCCGCAACATCCTCTTCGGTTGTCCCTGCCACCACCAGCCAGTCCAGTTTGCGGTTGAAGGCGGGCAGGCGCCTCCCAAGCTCATCTGCCAGGGTCGT
>Ga0114129_10015767_pt1 | contig 10743 bp, 8 predicted proteins | sample RhiMetdeltSRZDD1_FD_80071 | JGI IMG/M metagenome (GOLD analysis project Ga0114129, IMG submission 80071) | Populus rhizosphere microbial communities from Tennessee, USA - Rhizosphere MetaG P. deltoides SRZDD1 (version 2) (version 2) | ecosystem: Host-associated > Plants > Roots > Rhizosphere >... | reverse complement strand
CTTTGAATTCCTGGAGTGCTTCAGGAAATGGAAACGGCATCGCGCCGTTGTTGTAGGGGTCGTTGTGATTGCTGCCGTCGAGCAGGTACTCGGTGCCGTTGGGTAGTCCGCCGGCGACGGCGATCGTTCCGGGCGATCCGGGTCCCGCGGCGCCGCCTCTCGCGCCGCTGAGCGTGCCACTCGGGGTGGCCAGACCTGTGAGATAGACAAGGTCGAGCGTCTGTCGGCCATTGAGCGGCAACTCTTGCACCCGCTCGTTCTCCACGACCATGCCAATGCCCGGACTCCGCGTTTCGATGAGCGGGACGCCCGCGGCCACCTGGATCGTCTCGGACAAGTCGCCGAGCTGCAGCGTGGCGTTCACCGTCGGGTTCGTATTCACCTGCAGCACGATGCCCGTCTGGGCGTAGGTGCGGAGCCCGGACAGGACGAACTCGAGCCGATACGGACCGACAGGAAGCCCGGGGATCAGATACGCGCCGTCACCGTCACTGACGGCAGTCCGCGCTTGTCTCGTCTCCGTCTGTGTCGCGGTCACCGTCACGCCGGGCAGCACTCCACCACTGGCGTCCCTGACAGTGCCGCCAATCGAGGCTGTCGATGCCGACTGTGCGTGAAGAGGACCGACTCCGAAGAGCACGAGCGCGATGGCGGCGAAGAGGCACCGGACCAATCGGACCATGTGGGCACCCTCCTGTCAGGACGGTGCAGACAATGGCAGCTCGAGGGCAGTCCGTCAAGCGGACTGAGCGTCGTGAGCTACTGACGGAATCGGCTTTTGCGCGGGACTATTGCCTTCCGCGCATGGGGAGCCTCCTCAGAACTTCCATTCGCCGGGGCCAGGAATCGTTCGCGTGTGGTGGAACGCGTACTCGCCGAGCAGGTGCTCCGCGCCTGCCGAATCGACGGACACCAGACGAGCAATCAAGGTGTTGGACGGCGAAGACTTCGCCATGGTGATCGACTGTTGGCAAATGACCGCGCCGGCGTCTCCCCGGATGGGAATGTCGGACATTCGAACGAGTTCAACGCCCTGATCCGTGTACCAGCTGAGATCGACGCGATCGGCGCTGCTCAGATCGGCAGCCAGACGAGCGACGAGCAGGTCGTCGTCTGCTGACACCGTACACTGCACGCTCCCTCCCGGCGGCGGCGCGTACTGACGAATGCGATGGCCCATCTCCTCGGCACGCGTGACCACGTGATCGCTGATCACCACCAGTAACGCTCCCGATCGCGCCAACGCCCGGAGACCTTCGGCCAGGGCGATCACCTCGCGAAGCCGGTCTCCGCAACGGTCACAACCCATCAAGTGTTCTTCGATCGGTTCTTCCACCGTGGACTGAAGGACACCGAGCCAGTAGTCCATGAGCATTGCCGCATCGATCGGCTGCGCGCAGTCAACGGGTAGGGGACCGGGCGGAGGCATCACGCGTTGGCCTCCATGCACGATCGCAGATTGCGGAGCGCGCGGTGGCGGATCACGCGGACATTCGTCTCGGTGATTCCCAGGAATCCGGCGGCTTCTCCCGCCGTCTGCTCATCGTAAAAGGTCAGCACGACTACCGAACGCTCGCGCTCTTTCAGCATCTGCACGCAGCGGGCGAGTTGCCCGTCGTTGAGCCGGGGTACGGGCGGTGGGTCCGGAATCAGATCCGATCCGAACTCCGCCAGCAACCGCTCCTGTCGGCGCGCGGTGCGGCGCAGGTCGATCACCGTCATCCGGCATGTGCCCAGTGTGAACTGGGCCAGCTTCTCCGGCTCGACGAGACGACCCGCGCGCAAGGCTTCGAGCATTTTCACCAACACCTGCTGAACGAGGTCATCCGCCGCAGACGCTGACCGCAGGTGACGAAGCCCATAGAGGCGAATGCGTGGCGCCAGTCGGCGGCACACTTCGGCTTCGGCTTCCGAGTCGCCGTCCGCGATGCGAACGGCGAGATGAGCGTCGCTCACGTCGATGGTCAACGCTCATCATTCTACGCAATCGAACACCACGATCAGGCTCCGCCTGGAAGGCCGTTGAACGTGTCGCGAATCATCCGCACTGTGCCGTCCGCGAGGCGCGCGTACACGGTGAGATACGTGCCGCCCGCCGGCATTCCAGCCGAACCATCCCTCGGAGCGAACGTCGCGTTCCAACGACCGTGCTCGATCGCGATATCACCACACTCTTCGAGAGCACCGGGTTGGAGAGCGAAGCCCTGTACGTGGAAGCTCGCGAATGTCTGCGTGAACCATGCGGTGATCGCTGCAGTTCCTTCGAGCGCAGTCTGGCCGGGCGGAAGGACGATGGCATCCGGTGCAAAGAGGTGTGTGGCAGCCTCGACGTCTCCTGCGTTGACCGCGGCGACGTGCTGCTGGCGCGTTTGATCGACGGCCCGCTTCAGAGACGTCTCTGTCGTCGCGTTCACGCTCGGTTCTTCAGGAAGGGGGCCGTGAATGTCGATGTTGAATCGCGCGGCAGCGGCCATGAGCTTCGTCATGTCCGGCGGCCCCGGCACCGCATCCATAGGGGCGCACAGCTCCAGCACGAACTTCTCGAAACCGGCCGGCGCACACAGGAACAGCATCCGTGCGGGCCGGGCACCAACCACTTTGAATCCGTGCGGGATTTCACGCGGGCCGTACACCCACGTCCCCGGGCCGGCGTTCAGCCACTTGCCGTCACAGATGAACCGCACCTGTCCGTCGAGCACGTAGAACGCTTCGTCCTCGTTGTGATGTGTGTGGTACGGCGACGCCAGACCCGGAGGCATCGTCGCCTGCTCCATCAGGCAGAAGCGGCCGTCGGTCGCCTCGCCCGTGGCGTGCAACGCCGTGGGTGCGCCGAAGAACTGGAAGTCGACGTCATGGCGAGTCTTGAGGTAGGGCTGCCGGTCTTGTGCGATCACTGGGTCCTCCTTCCAGGGTGGACCCGATGTCCGCCCTTTGACCCCTATGTGTCACCAGCAGCCGTACCCGTTACACCGGCTGATTCGCCGAGACTAATGAGCTCACTCCGTCGGAAGACAGCGGCACGCGGGCCATGATGGTCGTCCCCCGGCTCGATCCCGACTGGATGAGCAGCTCTCCGCCCACCAGCTTCAGACGCTCCTTCATGCTCGTGAGGCCGAGCCCTCGGCCGTCGATTGCGTTATCAGGATCGAAGCCCAATCCTTTGTCGCGCACGGTCAGTTGGAGAGCGTCCGCCGTCCCGCGAAGTTGTACCTCGAACTGCCGGACTCCGCTGTGGCGCACGGCGTTGTGCAAGGCCTCCTGCAGCACCCGGAACAGGCACAGCGACGTCTCCGCGGCCAATCCAGGCAGAACGTCCGCGTGGCCAAAATCGACCTCGACTTTTTGCTGCGTCGATAGCTCCGCACAGAAGCCTTTCATCGCAGCGACAACGCCCAGATGTTGCAACCGCGATGAGTGCAACTCGTGCGCGATCGTTTGCACGCTTCCCGATATCTCAGCGGTCTGCGTTTGAAGTGAGCCCAGGAGGCTGCGGCCCTCGTCAGACGTGTGCGATCGAACGTGTGTCAGCTGTTCCACCGTCACCGCCATCAGGGCCAGCCGCTGACCGATGTCGTCGTGCAGGTCCCGAGCAATCCGGGCCCGCTCTGCCTCCTGGGCCTGAATCAACCGGCGACTGATGCTGGACAGGGCTTCTTCCGTTCGCTTGCGCTGGCTGATGTCAGCCGCCATGCCGATGATCCGTAAGACCCGCCCGTCCGCGTCGAAGTACGCGCGGCTGTTGCGTTCTACCCACACGACCTCGCCGTCCGGCCGGATCATGCGATAACTCACCTGAAAGAGTGGCGTGTCAGGCGTCAGGCGGTCGAAGGCGTTCACGAGAAGATGGCGATCGTCGGGGTGCACCTTCTCCAGCAGTTGCCTGCCGGTGAAGGGCGTTGCGGCATCAACGCCGAGCAGATAGGAGTCGCCTGAGCGCAGAATCTGATCCGTGGCCGCATCCCATGTATAGGCGAACATCTTGCCCGCTTCAGCAGCAAGCCTGAGACGCTCCTCGCTATCGTGCAGTGCCTCTTCGGTGCGCTTGCGCTCGGTGATGTCCCGGGCGACCGCCACGTTGTAAGCGCGGTCGAGCGTGAGCGGCCTCATGGTGACTTCGACCGGAAACGTCGACCCGTTCTTCCGGCGATGAACGCTTTCAAAGACCACGAAATCCTTTCGACATTTCGCCGCGAGTGTCTTCATCGCGGATGGGTCCATCGCGGTATCGACGTCCAGGACCGTGAGCGACAGGAGCTCCTCCCGGGTGTAGCCGAGATCTCGGCACGCCTTTTCATTCACATTCAGGAACTGAAGCGTGGCGGGGTCGATGACTTCGAGTGCGTCGTTGGACCCGTCGATCAAGTTGCGGAACAGTGCGAGCGCGTTCTCACGCTGCTTGCGCTCGGTAATATCCTGCACGGTGCCGCGAAGCCCGACGATGCGGCCGGTGGAGTCACGCTGGACTTCACCACGCGCCGTGACCCAGATGCGCGTCCCATCGGCACGAATCATCTCGAGATCGAGCTCGTACGAGGCCTGCGTGCGGAGCGCCTCTTCGACCGCGCGCTGCAACCGCACCCAGCTTTCTGAGGAATAGAGCGTTCCGTGGTCCTTGTAGCTGACTGCCCCGAGGCGTGGATCCCGGCCGGTGAGGTGATAGAGCTCCTCGGACCATTGGACCGTATCGGTATCCTGGTCCCACTTCCAGCTTCCGACACCCGCCAGGCGCTGCGACTCGCTGAGCTCCATCTCCTTGCGACGCAAGGCGTCTTCGGCGTGCCGCCGCTCGGTGATGTCGACGCATGATCCGATGTATCCCGCAAACGCGCCGTCAGGACTGAACAACGGAACGCCTGCGTCGAGCACCCACCGGTATTCACCATCATGACGCCGCAGCCGATACTCCATCTTGAAGTGATCTCTGCGGTCGAATGCGCTCGCGTAGGTGTCCAGACACCTCGGCAAGTCGTCCGGATGCACGCCGTCAGCCCACCCGTTGCCCAGCTCGCACTCGATGGGCCTCCCGGTAAAGTCCAGCCAGCCCTTATTGAAGTACGTGCACAGCTTGTCGGGACCCGACATCCACACCAGGACAGGAGCGACATCGACCACAACCTGGAACAGATTCTCGGTGACCGGCAAGACGCCAAGGGTCGTGTTCCCAGTCATGTGACCACCTCGCCTGAATAACGCGTGTCACCGGACTACAGCGCGTCGGGAGTGTGCGCGACGGCGCCGTGCTCAGCGCAGACTCTGCCGAACGATTCCGCCCCCACATGGTCGAAACAGTCGACGGGGTAACTGCACACGGTGAAAAACGGCAGCCCGCTCGTCAACTCGTCCCAGATTCGTTCGACCTCGATCGCGGCTTCGATATCGCCGTTCCGGCACAACGTGACGTTCATGTCTCCGACGATCGTCAGCCGGCAGTCTGGCCGGTTGGCCGATGCCACACGAGTACGTTCGAGGTCATCGATCATCTCCGTCAGGACAGCGCGGTCGGGGTAGCCGCCGTGCATGACGCGCGACACGGCCTGCGCGGAATCGTGCGCGAGAAACTGTCCGCGCGTCGCGAGTGTTCCCAGATCCAATTCTTGCGCGCGCAGTCGATGCGCGACGCCATCGCGAGTCCCCTCATCAACGACGACCACGACCAGCTCGCCTGAACGAAGCGCGGAGCCGACGAACCGAGAGACCTCGTCGAGGAAGAATCGATCGTTCATATGGAACTGCACCGTGTGCTGTCCACCGAGAAGCGTCGAGAGCGACGTCAGGAAGGGCACAAAGCGCCGGCCTTCGAACGCGTGGTCGATGGCACTGGACAGATCCGAATAGATTCGCGCCTTCAATACGTAGCCATGCGCACCTGCGCTCATGGCCGCGGAGATGAATTCGTCCGTGCGATGCATGGTGAGAAACACGACCCTGGCGGGCGAGCCATGTTGCCGGAGCGCCTGTGCGGTCTGGAAGCCGTCGAACTTGGGCATCGCGACGTCCAGCACCACGATATCGGGCCGGAGACGCAGCGCCAGGTCCACCGCCTGAAGACCGTGAGTCGCCGTGGCGACGACGTCGAAGTCGGTCGAGAGCAGACCCCTGACCGATTCCAGGACTCGCGGGTTATCGTCAGCCACTAGGACGCGCGGTCGAGATTGCTTCGCGTTCCGCGTGATCGTCCGGGGCACTTGCACGGCGCGTCAGGATAGATCAGGCTGGCCGGTCGGCCAAATCAATTTCGGTCGTACTTTGAATTCCGTGGAGCCGGTCACTCCATAATGCGACCTGCCGCGCTGGAGCCGGCATCTTCGGGCGTGCTCCCAAGGATCGACGCCTGCCAAGCCCAACAACCCCGAGGTGGCTTATGACAAATGGGAAGCTGCTCGCGTGCGCGTTTGCGGCGGTGGGTCTCGTCTCTATACTTCCAGGATCAGGTCCAACGTGCGAGTGACCGGTTCAAGTCGGACTACTCGGCCAGCAGTGAGGTCCTTTCACTGCTGCAGTACGCCGTGCGGCTCCAGGGGTGGACAGCTACGCAACCCGCCGGGTTCTCCGGATCCAAAGAGTGGGGAGTGCTCGCCACCGATCTTGACCCCAAGCGTTCACAACTTCGGAGTCCCGTATCACGCGCGCATACGTTCGCGTGCGACGTTCGCATGCGACGGAGATCGGCTCATCGCGAGATAGAAGACGAAGCTCAGACCGAACGTGACGAACCAGGCGTACGTGTACAGCGAATCGAACAGATTCGGATTCGACACTTGTCCGCCCGGCGTGAGCGCGGCTCGAAGGAACCCAGGAACCACCGGCAGGACGCTCAGCGCAAGGGCCCACATTGCACGATAGTTGACGCCGTTGCTGTACGCATAACAGCCATCCGGCTTGAACAGGTCGGCTGGAGACAGCTGGCGCCGGCGCAGCACCCAGTAGTCGGCGATCAACACGCCTCCGATGGCACCCATCAGGCTCGAGTACCCGATGAGCCAGGTGAAAATGTAAGCGGCCGCATCGGCGTACAGCTTCCACGGCATCATGACAATGCCGATGACGGCAGTTATAAGCCCACCAGCCACGTAGTTGATGCGGCGGGGGGCAAGACTCGAGAAGTCGTTGGCCGGCGAGACGACGTTTGCCGCCATGTTGGTCGTGAGTTGCGCCAGCATGACCACGAGCGCGCCGAACACGATCACCGGCACACTGCCGATGCGCGCGATCACGGCGACCGGATCCCAGATCGCTTCGCCGAACACCACGATCGTGGCGCTCGTCACCGCAACGCCAATGAAGGCGAAGGCCGTCATCGTTGCCGGCAAGCCGAGCGCCTGACCCAGAGCTTGCGAGCGTTGGCTGCGCGCGTAGCGCGTGAAGTCCGGGATGTTGAGGCTGAGCGTGGCCCAGTAGCCGACGTTGGCCGTGAGCCCCGCGGGAAACAATTCCCAGAATGGCGTGTGCGTGGTCTGCAGGCGCGCCGATTCGCTCAGAATCCGACCGAGACCGCCGCCGCGGTTCGCTGCCCACGCCAGCAGCAGCGCTCCGCCGAGAAGGAGCAGCGGCGCCGACCACCCTTCCAGCTTCTTGATGCCCTCGAGTCCCTTGAGGATGATGGCGACCTGCACGATCCAGAAGAGGGCGAAGGCGATCCAGATGTTGCCCGGCACCCCAGTCCACGCAGGCCACGCCGCCATCAGCAACGCATGCAGCGCCAGACCGCCAATCCACGTTTGAATACCGAACCACCCGCACGCGACGAGCGCGCGTAGGATCGCCGGAACATTCGCGCCTTTCACGCCGAAGCTGGCGCGGCACAGGACGGGAAACGACACACCGTACTTGGTACCGGCGTGTGCATTGAGAATCATCGGAACCAGGACGATCACGTTACCGAGAAGAATGGTGGTCATCGCCTGCCACCACGTCATGCCCTGCTGCATGAGGCCTGAGGCAAGGGTGTACGTGGTAATCACAACGCTCATGCCGATCCACAGCGCGGCGATGTGATAGGTGGACCAGGTGCGCCGGGCAAGCGCCGTTGGCGCGAGATCAGGATTCCAGAGCGGACTCGCCGAGACGTCCTCGGACAGCTCGACGAAATCCTGAGCGTCCGGCTTCGGCACGTCGTCAGCTTTCGACTCTACCTACCGATGATTCGGCGGCCGCGTCCCCTTCGGTCTGATAACCGCCGTGGTACGTCTCAGCGTCTGGCCGGCGAATCTGGGAATGGGCCACGATGCGCGCGCGGCGTAGACCGAGGTAGTCATCCACGGTGTTCCATCCGTGGCGATCCATCGTCTCGGCCATGCCCGAGAGCAGACGTTTCAGCACGTTTGGCCCGATGGCGTGATCGAGCATTGCCGCCGTGCAGACCTGGACCGTGCCGCATCCGAGGAGGAAGTAGTTCAACGCGTGAGCGAACTCCGCGACGCCGCCGATTCCAGAGAATGCCTTGTCAGGGAACGCCTGGGTCAGCTGGGCCATCTTCGCCAGCGAGAGCGGCAGGATTGCAGGGCCGCCAAGGCCGCCGCTCGAGACGAAGCCGTCGACGTTCATCTCGAACTCGAGCGTCTCCGCGTCGATGAGGGGCAGCGACGGAAACGTATTGGACGACGAGATCGCGTCGACGCCCCCGAGAAACGCGCCTCGCGCCTCGACGACGATGTCGGTGGTCGACGGCGTGAGCTTCGCCCATATCGGCACGCGAGCCACTTCTTTCACAGCGCGGCTGACGACGGAAATAATTTCGGCGTTCTTGCCGATGTTCGACCCCATGTCAGGGCGATCCATGTGCGGGCACGACAGGTTCAACTCGAGCGCGTCGGCGCCTTCACTCTGACAGGCCTGTGCCAAGGTCTGCCAATGCGTCAGCTCGGCATCGCTGCCCGAGCCGGCCATGATAGACGCCACCAGCACGCGATTCGGATGGGCCTTCTTGATGCGGGCGATGCGAGGGACCCACCAGTCGAGCGTCTTGTCGGAAATGAGCTCCCAGTTCCATGACGAGAGCAACGCGGTCCCCGACCGCTTCTTCATCGAGAGGCACGCCGAATCGGGCGTCGCGCGAAAGAACCCCGTCTTCGGGCCGGCAACGTTCACGACCGGATGAAGTCCAATGGTCTTCGTGACGACTCCGCCCCATCCCGCGTCGAAGGCCCGAAGAATATTGTTCTCGGACTCCGTCGGCGGCGCCGACGCGAGCAGGAACGGGTTCTCGAACCGGAGCCCCGTGAACGAAACTGCTAATGTGGCCATGCTTGAGCCCTCGCAGAGCCCCTAGTGCTAACTATAATTGACCCGGTTCCGCGGCTCCAGACGGCCAATCGCCACCGCGGCCAGCGCTCCTTCCGGAGAATCACATGTCCAGACGCGTGATCGGTGGCCTCATTCAGGCCTCCGCGCCGCTGACCAGCCCATCCGAACCCCTCGAAAAGGTCCGGCAAGCGGCCATAGAGGTGCATCTGCCGCTCATCGAGGAGGCCGGCCGGCGCGGCGTGCAGATCCTCGGGCTGCAAGAGGTGTTCAACGGGCCGTATTTCTGCCCGTCGCAGGACGCTCACTGGTACGACCTGGCGGAAGCGGTGCCAGGGCCCACAACCGACCTCATCGCTCGACACGCGAGCAGGCACGGCATGGCCATCGTCGTGCCGGTGTACGAACGAGAGCAGGCAGGCGTCTACTACAATACAGCCGCCGTCTACGATGCCGACGGCACATTTCTCGGCAAGTATCGCAAGAATCACATCCCGCACACATCCGGGTTCTGGGAGAAGTACTTCTTCAAGCCGGGGAATCTCGGGTATCCCGTCTTTAAGACGCGGTTCGCAACGATCGGCGTGTACATCTGCTACGACCGCCACTTCCCCGAGGGTGCCCGGCTGCTCGGATTGAATGGAGCCGAGATCGTGTTCAATCCTTCGGCCACCGTTGCTGGACTCTCGCAGTACTTATGGAAGCTGGAACAGCCTGCGCACGCCGTCGCCAACGGCTACTTCATGGCGTGCAGCAACCGCGTCGGGACGGAGGCGCCGTGGAACATCGGCCGCTTCTACGGCTCATCGTACTTCGTCGATCCGCGCGGCAATTTTTTAGCGGTCGGCTCTGAGGACAAGACCGAGCTCGTCGTCGCCGAGATGGATCTCGACATGATCGAAGAGGTCCGTCGCGTGTGGCAGTTCTATCGCGATCGCCGACCCGAGACCTACGACGCCATGGTGGAGCAGCTCCCGTGACGCTGCTCATCACGCGCGGCACCATCGTCACCGCCACCGATCAGTATCGCGGTGACATCTTCATCGAGGGCGAGAAGATTGCCGCAATCGGTACCTCGCTCACGATGACTGCGGATCGCACCATCGACGCCGCCGGAAAGTATGTATTTCCCGGCGGCATCGACGTGCATACGCATCTCGATATGCCGTTTGGGGGAACCACATCCGCAGACGATTTCGAGTCGGGCACGGTGGCAGCCGCCCACGGTGGGACCACCACAATCGTGGACTTCGCGATTCAATACAAGGGTCAGACGCTCCATCACGCGTGGGACACATGGATGAAGAAGGCCGAGGGCAAGGCCGCGATCGATTACGGCTTCCACATGATCATCACGGAGCTGTCGGATCAGGTCGAGCAGGAGATGGACGCGCTCGTCCGCCAGGGCGTGACCTCGTTCAAGCTCTTCATGGCCTATCCGGGCGTCTTCATGCTGGACGATGCCACCATCTTCCGGGCACTGCTGCGGACCGGGAAGAACGG
>Ga0114129_10015766_pt1 | contig 10744 bp, 5 predicted proteins | sample RhiMetdeltSRZDD1_FD_80071 | JGI IMG/M metagenome (GOLD analysis project Ga0114129, IMG submission 80071) | Populus rhizosphere microbial communities from Tennessee, USA - Rhizosphere MetaG P. deltoides SRZDD1 (version 2) (version 2) | ecosystem: Host-associated > Plants > Roots > Rhizosphere >... | reverse complement strand
TGGACGCGATGAGCGACTTCGCCGACCAGGTGCGAAGCGGAGCCTGGAAAGGACACACGGGCAAGCGCATCCGCAACGTCCTCAACATCGGCATCGGCGGCTCGGACCTGGGCCCGGTGATGGCCTACGAGGCGCTGCGGCACTACAGCGACCGCTCGATGACGTTCCGGTTCGTCTCGAACGTGGACGGCACCGACCTCGTCGAAGCCACGCGCGACCTCGATCCGGCCGAGACGCTCTTCATCGCTTCGTCGAAGACCTTCACCACGCTGGAGACCATGACCAACGCCGAGAGCGCACGGAAGTGGCTGCTCGCCGGCCTGGGCGGCGACGCCAGGGCGGTCGCGCGGCATTTCGTGGCCGTCTCCACCAACGCGAAGAAGGTATCCGAGTTCGGGATCGACACGAAGAACATGTTCGGGTTCTGGGACTGGGTCGGCGGACGGTATTCCATGGACTCCGCGATCGGCTTGTCGACGATGATCGCGGTGGGGCCCGAGAACTTCCGCGCGATGCTCGACGGGTTCCACCAGATCGACGAGCACTTCCGCACCGCGCCGTTCGAGCGGAACCTGCCGGCGCTCCTCGGCCTCTTCACCGTCTGGTACGCGGACTTCTTCGGGTCCGAGACGGTCGCCGTCCTCCCGTACGAGCAGTACCTGAAGCGGTTCCCCGCGTATCTGCAGCAGCTGACGATGGAGAGCAACGGCAAGCATGTCACGCGCGAGGGAGTCGAGGTCGATTACCCCACCGGACCGATCTACTGGGGAGAGCCGGGGACCAACGGACAGCACTCCTTCTACCAATTGATCCATCAAGGAACCCGTCTCATCCCCTGCGACTTCATCGCGTTCCATCAGCCCCAGAACCCGCTCGGCCGCCACCACGACATGCTGATCGCGAACGTGTTCGCCCAGACCGAGGCGCTCGCCTTCGGCAAGACGCGCGAGCAGGTGAAGGCGGAAGGCACGCCCGACGCCCTCGTTCCGCATCGCGTCTTCGAGGGGAATCGTCCCTCGAACACGATCCTCGCCGACCGGCTCACGCCGGAGACGCTCGGCAAGCTCGTCGCGCTCTACGAGCACAGCGTCTTCACCCAGGGCGTCATCTGGGACGTGGACTCGTTCGACCAGTGGGGCGTCGAGCTGGGCAAGGTGCTGGCCCAGCGGATCGTCCCGGAGATCGAGAGCGACACCGAGCCCACGCTCGGCCACGACAGCTCGACGAACAATCTGATCCGCCTCTACCGCAAGGCGAGGACCGTCCGATGAGACGTCACGGCGGCGACTTCGAGCAGCAACTGGAGAAGGTGAAGAACGATCGCGGCTTCGTCGCGGCGCTCGATCAGAGCGGCGGCAGCACCCCTGGCGCGCTCCGCGCATACGGAATCAAGGAAGGCGCCTGGACCAACGAGGAGGAGATGTTTGCTCTCGTGCACCGGATGCGCGCGCGCATCATCAAAAGCCCCGCCTTCACCGGTGAGCGCATCCTCGGCGCCATCCTCTTCGAGAACACGATGGACCGGGAGATCGCGGGAGAGCCGACGGCTGACTACCTCTGGAACGTGAAGCGAGTCGTGCCCTTCCTGAAGGTCGACAAGGGGCTGGCTCCCGAGAGCCGCGGCGTGCAGTTGATGAAGCCGATTCCCGGTCTCGACGCGCTCCTCGACAAGGCGAGGACGAAACGGATCTTCGGGACCAAGATGCGGTCGTTCGTCAAGCAAGCCAACGAAGCGGGCATCCAGGAGATCGTGGGACAGCAATTGGAGGCGGCCCGGCAGATCATCGCGGCGGGGCTCGTGCCCATCGTCGAGCCGGAAGTCGACATCCACTGTCCGGAAAAGGCGAAAGCCGAGGAGATGCTCAGGGCCGCAATTCGCGAGGCGCTCGACGCGCTGCCGGCGGACCACCTCGTGATGCTCAAGATCACCTTGCCGGAGGAAGACGACCTCTATGCGGAATTCGTCGGCCATCCCAAGGTGGTGAGGGTGGTTGCGCTCTCGGGCGGCTACTCGCGCCAGGAAGGCAACGACCGCTTGCGAAGGAACCACGGCGTGGTGGCGAGCTTCTCGCGGGCGCTGCTCGATGGGCTGTCCGCCGGGCAAACCGATGCCGGGTTCGACGCCGTCCTGGATGCCTCGATCCAAAGCATCTTCGAGGCCTCCATCACTTGAAGGATCCTCGAACAATCGACCGCTGAAAGGAACCAGTCATGCAAATTGGAATGATCGGGCTCGGCCGGATGGGCGCCAACATGGTCCGGCGGCTCGTCGCGGGCGGCCACCAGTGCATCGTCTTCGACAGGTCGGCGAAGACGGTCGACGAATTGGCACGCGAGAAGGCGATCGGTTCGACGTCGATCGCCGACCTGGTGGAGAAATTGGAGAGGCCGCGGGCCATCTGGCTGATGGTCCCGGCAGCGGCGGTGGACGCAACCATCAGCGATCTCGTCCCTCGACTCAGCGCGGGCGACATCCTCATCGACGGCGGGAACTCCTATTACGTCGACGACATCCGGCGCGCGCGCGAGCTGGCCGAGCGGCGCATCCACTACGTCGACGTCGGGACCAGCGGCGGCGTATTGGGGCGAGAACGCGGGTATTGCCTGATGATTGGCGGCGAGACGGACGTGGTCAGGCACCTCGATCCGATCTTCGCCCGCCTGGCGCCTGGAGCAGGCGAGGTGCCGCGCACTCCGGGCCGCGAGAAGATCGGCGGTACCGCCGGGCAGGGGTACCTCCACTGCGGGCCGAACGGCGCCGGCCATTTCGTCAAGATGGTCCACAACGGAATCGAATACGGGCTCATGGCAGCGTACGCCGAGGGGCTCGGGATCCTGCGCGGCGCCAACGCGGGCAAGCGGGAGCGCACGGTAGACGCGGAGACGACTCCGCTGCGATCGCCGGAGCACTACCAATACGACTTCGACTTGCGCGACATCGCCGAGGTCTGGCGGCGCGGCAGCGTCATCGCGTCCTGGCTGCTCGACCTGACTGCCGCGGCTCTGGTCAAGGACGCCGGCCTCTCGCAGTTCTCGGGCCGGGTGTCCGACTCCGGCGAGGGGCGCTGGACGCTCAGCGCCGCCATCGACGAGGGCGTGCCGGCGCCCGTCCTCTCGGCCGCGCTCTACCAGCGCTTCAGCTCGCGCGGCGAAGGGGACTTCGAGAACCGGGTGCTCTCCGCCATGCGGTTCGCGTTCGGCGGACACCTCGAGAAGTCGGAAGGCGGCGATCGAGGGTCGCGATGAGAGAGCAATCCGACGCGTTGGTGTTCTTCGGGGCAACGGGCGATCTCGCGTACAAGAAGATCTTCCCCGCGCTGCAGGCCATGGTGAAGCGGGGCCACCTCGACGTGCCGGTGGTGGGCGTCGCCAAGGCAGGCTGGGGAATCGACGAGCTGCGCGCCCGCGCCAAAGACAGCCTCAGGCAGCACGGCGGATTCGACGCCGGGGCATTCGACGAGCTCGCTCGCCTGTTGCGCTACGTGGACGGGGACTACAACGACCCGGCCACGTTCCGAGCCATCCGCGAGCAGCTCGGGCAGGCGCAGCGGCCCGCGCACTACCTTGCCATCCCGCCGGCGCTGTTCGGACTGGTGGTGGAGCAACTGGCGCGCTCGGGCTGCGCGAAAGGAGCTCGGGTGATCGTCGAAAAACCCTTCGGGCACGATCTCGCCTCGGCGCAAGCCTTGAACCAGACGCTGCTCGGCTCGTTCGACGAGAACGCCGTCTATCGCATCGACCACTATCTCGGGAAAGAGCCGGTGCACGAGATGCTCTTCTTCCGGTTTGCGAATCCCTTCTTGTCGTCGTTCTGGGATCGCAACCACGTCGAGAGCGTGCAGATCACGATGGCCGAGAATTTCGGCGTCCAGGGCCGCGGCGCGTTCTACGACCAGACCGGCACGCTGCGCGACGTCGTGCAGAACCACCTCTTCCAGGTGCTCAGCAACCTGGCGATGGAGCCTCCCGTCAGGTCCGACAGCGAATCGATCCGCGACGAGAAAGTGAAGGTCCTCGAGGCGATCCCGCCGCTCACTCCCGAGAACGTGGTCCGCGGTCAGTTCCGGGGCTACCGATCGGAAAAGGGAGTCGCGGACGGCTCGAAGGTGGAAACGTTCGTCGCGCTGCGGCTCCAGATCGATTCCTGGCGCTGGCAGGGGGTCCCCTTCTACATCCGCGCCGGAAAATGCCTGCCGGTCACCTGCACGGAGGTCCTCGTCCGGCTTCGCAAGCCCCCGTTGATGTACGAAGGCGTCCACATCGATTCGAATCACCTCCGGTTCCGGATCAGTCCCGAGGTCACGCTCGCGATCGGCGCGAACGTGAGGCCGCCGGGCAAGGAGACCGTCAGCCAGGTTGCCGAAATGGTCGGGACCCGGCCGCGTCAGGACGACACGGACGCGTACGAGCGCGTCCTCAGCGACGCGATGCAGGGCGAGCGCATGCTCTTCGCTCGCGAAGACTACGTGGAAGAGGCGTGGCGGATCGTCGATCCCGTGCTGAAGGCGGAGACGGCGATCTTCGAGTACGAACCCGGCACCTGGGGGCCGAAAGAAGTGAGCTCGAACGTCACGCCTCCTGGAGGCTGGCACAACCCGACGGTCCAGCACGCTTGAGGGGACGCCGCGGACGGGCAGCGCCTCTGGGCGCGACGATTCACGCGGGCGGCGTGAACTTCAGCCTCTACTCACGCACGGCGTCGGCGGTGGATTTGCTGCTCTTCGATCGGGAGGACGATCCGCACCCGGCCCGCGTCGTCCGGCTCGACCCGGTGGCGAATCGCACCTACCACTACTGGCACGCCTTCGTCGCCGGCATCGGTGCCGGGCAGATCTACGGCTATCGCGCGCACGGCTCCTGGGATCCGGCGAACGGGATGCGGTTCGACCCGACCAAGGTGCTGCTCGATCCCTATGGGCTGGCCGTCGTGGTCCCGAAGAGCTACAGCCGCGATGCCGCACGGCTGGATGGAAGCAACTCCGCCACCGCCATGAAGAGCGTCGTCGCGGACTTCTCCGCCTACGACTGGGACGGCGACGTCTCGCTGCGACGGCCTTCCACGCGGACCATCATCTACGAGATGCACGTCAGAGGCTTCACCAGACATCCCAGCTCGGGTGTCGCGGAAGAGAAGCGTGGCACGTACGCGGGCATCGTGGACAAGATTCCCTATCTGCAGAAGCTCGGGATCACCGCGGTGGAGTTGTTGCCGGTGTTTCAATTCGACGCGCAGGACGCCCCGCCCGGCGGAACGAACTACTGGGGGTATGCGCCCGTTTCGTTCTTCGCGCCCCACCAGGCGTACTGCTCCGGTCGGGGTCCGTGCGCCGCGATCGACGAATTCCGCGACATGGTGAAGGCGCTCCACCGTGCAGGCATCGAGGTCATCCTCGACGTCGTCTTCAACCATACGGCCGAAGGCGATGACCGCGGCCCGACGCTCAGCCTCCGCGGTCTCGACAACGAGACCTACTACATCCTCGAGCGGGATGGCTCGCGATACGCGAATTACAGCGGCACCGGGAACACGCTGAACGCCGACAACCCGATCGTGCGCCGGATGATCCTGGACAGCCTGCGCCACTGGGTCGTGAACATGCACGTCGACGGGTTCCGCTTCGACCTCGCGTCGGTCCTGGCGCGCGACGGCTCGGGACAGCCGATCCCGAATCCGCCAGTGCTGTGGGACATCGAGTCGGAGCCCGCGCTGGCGGGAACGAAACTGATCGCCGAGGCGTGGGATGCGGCGGGCCTCTATCAGGTGGGCAGCTTCGTCGGCGACAGCTGGAAAGAGTGGAACGGACGGTTCCGCGACGACGTGCGCAGCTTCTTCCGCGGCGACGACGACATGGTCGGCGCATTCGCCGATCGGCTGTCGGGTAGCCCGTCCTTGTACGCCCACAAGCATCGCGAGGCCGAAGCGAGCGTCAACTTCGTCACCTGCCACGACGGCTTCACCCTCAACGATCTCGTCTCGTACGACCGCAAGCACAACGAGGCGAACGGCGAGGACAACCGCGACGGCACCGACGACAACCGGAGCTGGAACTGTGGAGTGGAAGGCCCGACGGAGGACCCTGCGATCGATCGATTGCGCACGCGGCAGGTGAAGAACTTCTTCACGGCGACGATGCTTGCGGCGGGGATGCCGATGATGGTGATGGGCGACGAGGTGCGGCGGACGCAACGCGGGAACAACAACGCCTATTGTCTCGACGACGAGACGACCTGGCTCGACTGGACGCTCGCCGCCAAGCGGGCCGACCTGCTTCGGTTCGTCAGCATGCTGAACGCGCGCCGGACCTTGCGGGACCTGGCGCCCGAGGAGCAGCGATGGTCCTTGAGCCAACTGTTGCAACGGTCCGACCTCGGCTGGCACGGCGTCCGGTTGAACGACCCGGACTGGGGACCGTCCTCGCACAGCATCGCCTTCACCGCCCGGCCGCCGAACGAAGGGATGCTCGTCCACGTGATGGTGAACGCCTACTGGGAGCCGCTCTCCTTCGAGCTTCCGCCCGTCGTGAGCATGGCGCATCCGTGGCGCCGATGGATCGATACGTTCCTCGATTCACCGGACGACATCGCCGACTGGGATCAGACGCAGGAGGTCGCAGGCACGAGCTACCGCGCAGAGCCGCGCTCGGTCGTGATCCTCGTCGCGCCCTCGTAGCCTGCTGCGAACCGGAGGGCCAGCCAATTGGTTGCGGGGGCGCGCTAGAGAGGTTTCCTGAGACTCGCTTCTCGACCGTGGTGAGGCTCGGCCGTCAGGGGTCGCCTGACTTCCGCCACGCTGACGCCAGATTTCAGGCGGTCCCAGATCCCGCCGGAGCCCTCCGTGACATCGGCCTGACGGGGGCCCCGGTGGTGTACCTTGAGGTAATCGTCGGCACTGCGGTCAAAGAGGTTCGAGCGGCCCGGCCCGAAGTCGGTGAGACCGGCGATGAACTTTTCGGGTGTCGATGTGGTCGTCAAGTGGAAGCGGATGGTGGACATTGCGTGCTCCTTGGCTTCTCGGTCCAGGCTCCAACCCTTCCATCTCCCGCCGTCTCAGGTCGACCATGGCCCTAGGCAAACCGAGCGGCGCGGGCGTGCGCGCCGACGAGCAGCCGATGCGCGCCGAGCTCTTCAGCGTGAGCCAGCTCGAGCAGCACGCGCGTGCGCTGGCGGGCTTGCGCGAGATCGGCCCGGGCCGCGGCCCCGACCCGCTCCTGCGCCGGTTGGCCGACAACGAGATTGCGCTGCGCAAGGCGTACGCACTCGTGACCGAGGCAGTGACGCGCGGCCGGCGCATCACGCCTGCGGCCGAATGGTTCATCGACAACTACTACCTCGTCGAGGAGCAGGTGCGCACGGCGCGGCGCCACCTGCCACATGGCTACAGCCGCGAGTTGCCCCGGCTGGCCAACGGCCCGACCGCCGGCATGCCACGCGTCTACGACATCGCGCTCGAGCTCATCTCGCACTCGCACGGACGCGTCGACAGCGAGAGCCTGCGCACCTTCGTCGCGGCATATCAGGTGGTGCGTCCGCTGCGCCTGGGCGAGCTCTGGGCCATCCCCATCATGCTGCGCCTGGCGCTGCTCGAGAACCTGCGCCGGGTCGTGGCCAGCGTGACCGCTGGGCGGACCGATCGCGAGCGCGCCGGCTACTGGGTCGAACGGATGCTCAAGACGGCGGTCGACGAGCCCGCCAAAGTCGTGCTCGTCCTTGCCGACATGGTGAAGGAGAACCCCCCGCTCACCAGCGCGTTCGTGACGGAGTTCGCGACGCGGCTGCAAGGGCAGGGATCCGCGCTCCTGTTCCCGATTCCCTGGCTCGAGCAGCGCCTGGCCGACCGCGGCCAGACCCTCGAGCAGATGTTCCAGCTGGTCAGCCAGAGCCAGGCGGCCGACCAGGTCGCCATCGGCAACAGCATCGGCAGCCTGCGCTTCCTCGGCGCCACCGACTGGCGCGACTTCGTCGAGGCGATGAGCGGGGTCGAGCGCGCGCTCGGCCGGGATCCCGCAGGCGTGTATACGGCGATGGACTTCACGACGCGCGACCGCTACCGGCACGTCGTCGAGGCCATCGCCAAGCGCAGCCGCCTGAGCGAGGAGGAGATCGCGCAGGCGGCGGTCGGGCTCGCCAGCAACGCGGGCGGCGGTCGCAGCGCCCACGTGGGCTACTTCCTCGTCGGCGAGGGGCGCGACCGCCTCGAGCGCGCGGTGCGCATGCGCCGGGGTCCGCTCCTGGCCGCGCGGAATCTGCTGCGGCGGCTGCGCTTCTTCGTCTACGGCGGCGCCATCGTGGTCCTCACCGCCGCGGCCAGTGCGCTCTTCGCGTTCGTGGCGTCGACCGGGCGGCTGCCGTCGTGGATGCTGACGCCGCTCCTGGTCCTGTTCGTGATCGCGAGCAGCCAGCTGGCGGTCGCGATCGTGCACTGGGCGGCCACGCTGCTGGTGCGGCCGCGCCTCGTGCCGCGGCTCGACTTCTCCAAGGGCATCCCGCCCGAGCAGCGCACGCTGGTTGCGGTGCCGACACTGCTCACCGACACCGCGGAGGTCGACGGCCTGCTCGAGTCGCTCGAGGTCCGCTACCTCGCCAACCCGGACCCGCAGCTGGCATTCGCTCTGGTGAGCGACTTTCGCGACGCCGAGCAGGAGAAGCTGGAGGGTGACGAGGCGCTGCTCCAGCGCGCGCGCGACGGCATCGACGCGCTCAACGCGCGACACGCCGCGCCCGGCCGCGCTCCGCCGTTCTACCTGCTCCACCGGCCGCGGCGCTGGAACGAGCGCGAGGGCGTGTGGATGGGCTGGGAGCGCAAGCGCGGCAAGCTGGAGGAGCTGAACGCCGCATTGCGAGGGGACCCTTCTGGCTTCGACACCATCGTCGGGGACGTCGAGTATCTCCGGTCGGTGAAGTACGTCATCGCGCTCGACAGCGACACCCAGCTGCCGCGCGACTCGGCGCGCAAGCTCGCCGCCACCATGGCGCACCCGCTCAACCGCCCGCGCTTCGACCTCAAGCTCGGGCGCGTCAGCGAGGGCTACGCCATCCTGCAGCCGCACGTCGCCATCACCATGGCGAGCGCACGCAGCTCGCGATTCGCGAGCCTGCATGCCGGCGAGCCCGGCATCGATCCCTACACGCGCGCCGTCTCCGACGTCTACCAGGACGTCTTCGACGAGGGCTCGTTCGTGGGAAAGGGCATCTACGACGTCGATGCGTTCCAGAAGGCCACCGCCGGGCGGCTGCCCGAAAACCGCGTGCTCAGCCACGATCTGCTCGAGGGCGCGGTCGCTCGCGCCGGGCTGGTGAGCGACGTGCTGCTGTTCGAGGATTACCCGTCGTCGTACGCGGCCGACGTGAGCCGTCGCAGTCGCTGGATGCGCGGCGACTGGCAGATTGCCGCGTGGCTCGGCCGGCGCGTCCCGGGAGGCGAGGGACGCCGCATCGAGAACCCCCTGTCCCGGCTGTCGCAGTGGAAGATCCTCGACAACCTGCGCCGCAGCCTGGTGCCGATCGCCCTGTTCGCGCTGCTCGCCTTTGGCTGGATCGTTCCCGGCATGGCGTGGTTCTCGTCGGCACTCGTGGCGGCGGTCCTCGTGCTGCCCGGCCTCCTCGCCGCCGGCGCCGAGCTGGCGCGCCGGCCCACCGAGCTGCCGCGCTATCGCCACGCTCGCGAGATCGCGGGAACCCTGGCGCTGCAGCTGGTGCGCGAGGCCTTCGCGCTGGCGTGCCTTCCCTACGAGGCGTACGTCAGCCTCGACGCCATCCTGCGCACCGCCGGACGACTCTTCACCGGTCGCAAGCTCCTCGAGTGGCGTACCGCAGCCGACGCGCACCGCGGCGCCCGCACGAATCTTGCGGGCACGTACCTGTCGATGTGGATTGCGCCCGCGTCCGCGGTGGCCTTCCTGCTGGGTCAGCGCGGCGCGTTGCCGCTCGCGTCGCCGGTGCTCGCGCTCTGGGTGCTCGCGCCCGCGCTCACCTGGTGGATGAGCCGGCCGCTTGCGCCCGAGCGGCACCACCTCGAGGCCGACGACGTGGCCTTCCTGCGCAGGGTCGCGCGACGCACCTGGCGATTCTTCGAGACCTTCGTCGGCGCCGCTGACAACCACCTGCCGCCCGACAACTTCCAGGAGGATCCGCCGCAGGACGCGGCTCACCGCACCTCACCGACCAACATCGGCCTCTCGCTGACCGCCAACCTGGCCGCGTACGACTTCGGCTACCTCTCCGCCGCCGAGGTGATCGAACGCTCCACGCTGATGCTGCGTTCGCTCGACAAGCTGCAGCGTTACCGCGGCCACTTCTACAACTGGTACGACACGCGCTCGCTCGAGCCGCTCCGGCCGATGTACGTGTCCACGGTCGACAGCGGCAACCTGGCCGGGCACCTGCTCACGCTCGCCGCGGGCCTCCACGAGCTCGCCGGTGATCCGCTCTTTCGCACCCAGATCTTCGCCGGCCTCGCCGACACGCTCGACGTCCTGGCCGAGTGCGCGCACCAGTCGCCCGAGGTGGTCGCCGAGACGGCGCGGCTCCGACGAGAGCTCGCGGCCGTGCCGGCGACGATCTCGGGCGTGCGTCAGCTCCTCGGGCGGCTCATTGCCGAAAAGCCCGACCACCCGCGCGCGGCGCTTGCGCGCGGGGACGCCGAGCAAGCCTTTTGGGCGCGCGCCTTCGAGGCGCAGTGCCAGCGCGCCCTCGACGAGATTGTGAAGATGGCGCCCTGGGCAGAGCTGCCCACGACTGCTGTCGA
>Ga0114129_10015765_pt1 | contig 10744 bp, 2 predicted proteins | sample RhiMetdeltSRZDD1_FD_80071 | JGI IMG/M metagenome (GOLD analysis project Ga0114129, IMG submission 80071) | Populus rhizosphere microbial communities from Tennessee, USA - Rhizosphere MetaG P. deltoides SRZDD1 (version 2) (version 2) | ecosystem: Host-associated > Plants > Roots > Rhizosphere >... | reverse complement strand
TTTTTGGCTGCCTTTATGCGGGAGTGGTGGCAGTGCCGGCCTATCCGCCCGACCCGGCTCGACTCAACCGAAGCTTGCCGCGGTTCCAAGCAATAGTGGCGGATTCAAACGCGGCTGTGGTGCTTACGACACATAGCATTTTATCGAAAGTCGAACCTCTATTAAATCAAGCCGGGTTGCTTTTTATCGCTACCGATGCGGTTGAAGATGATCAGGCGACGCACTGGCGCGCCCCTGATGCGATTGATGAAACCATCGCTTTTCTTCAATACACGTCCGGTTCTACGGGTAAGCCTAAGGGGGTGATGCTGACTCATAAAAATCTACTGCATAATGCCGGACTCGTTTACCGGGCAGTGGAGCAAGCAGCCGGCGACAAATATGTATCCTGGCTGCCGATGTTTCACGACATGGGATTTATGGCCGGAATTTTAGAGCCTCTTTATGCGGAAATCCCCGTAATCTTAATGCCGCCCATAGCTTTCTTACAGAAGCCTTTAAGGTGGCTGCAAGCCATCTCGCGCCACAAGGCTACCACCAGCGGCGGCCCGAACTTCGCCTATGATCTGTGCGTTCGGAAAATCAGTGAACAGGAAAGAGCATCTCTTGATCTCAGCAGTTGGAGCGTTGCCTTCAACGGGGCGGAGCCTATTCGCGCAGAAACTATTGACCGGTTTGCCGCCGCTTTTAAATCATGCGGCTTTCGCCGAGAAGCGTTTTTTCCTTGCTACGGGCTCGCGGAAGCAACCCTGATAGTTTCTGGCGGGGCGAAGTCTGCCTCCCCTGTTGTCAAAAAAGCGCAGGCGCGAGAGCTTGGGGCCAATCGCTTGATTGAAGATGATTCGGAGGACGCGCGGCCCATAGTCGGATGCGGCACAGCGTTGATGGATCAAAGAATCGCTATAGCGGACCCCGAATCTTTAACCGAATGCCCGGAAGGACAAGTGGGAGAAATTTGGGTCCAGGGCTCTAGCGTGGCGCGGGGTTATTGGAACCAACCGGAGGAGACGGCGAGGGTATTTCAGGCTAAGTTATGCGGCGCTGATAATGATGGCGGAACTTTCCTACGCACAGGGGATTTGGGGGTGGTAAAAGACGGGGAATTATTTATAACTGGCCGGATTAAGGACCTCATAATAATTCGCGGGCGCAATCTCTATCCTCAGGACGTAGAAGCAACGATAGAACGGAGCCACCCTGCATTCAGACCGGGTTGCAATGCGGCGTTCTCGATTGATGCGGGCGGCCAGGAGCGCCTGGTCGCCGTCCAGGAGGTGACCGGCAGCGAGCACTTCGATGAGGTCATCGGCGGCCTTTGCCGCGCCGTTATTGATGAGCATGAAGTGCAGCTTTATGCTGTAGCGTTTATTGGGGCTGGAACTATACCGAAAACTTCCAGCGGAAAGATTCAACGTCGCGCTTGTAAGGAAGAGTTTTTGAACGGGTCTCTTAGCCTTTTGTATAAATGGCAAATGCCCGGCGAGCAGGAATTCAAAGAAGATATTTCAAACGCCGCCCCTCTGTTGGGGGACGCCGAGGCTATAAGGCGCTGGCTGGTATCCGAGCTTGCCGCAAAATTGAGAGTGGATTCATCTGAGGTGGACCCGCGCCAATCAATCGCACGGTATGGCGTAGATTCTTTAGTTGCGGTTGAGCTTAAACACAGTATAGAGACAGGCCTTGGAGTAGCGCTGCCCATAGATGATTTATTGCGCAATTACAGCATCGATCAACTCGCAGAGCAGATAAAGGCCCAGCCGCCTGCTTCTCCCAGTACCATCTCTCCTGTTTCAAGGACCGAAGCGCCGCCTGCTTCTTTCGACCAGCAACAGTTCTGGATGCTTGAGCAAATGGAGCCGGACCGCCCTTATTTCAATATTGCTGTGGCATTTCGATTTCTCGGCCCCATCAATATTGAAGCGTTAGAGCGCAGTTTTGCCCAGATAATTCAGCGCCACGAATCTCTAAGGACTACCTTCGATTTTGCGGATGATCGGCTGCGTCAGATCATCCGCCCACAAGAAGCGTTCGCTTTGCGTAAAGAAGATGCGCACGCGTCGCCTGAGAATGGGCGAGATGGGCAAACTCTTGCGCGCATGGGTGACGAGGCCAAGCGTCCTTTTGATTTAAGGGAAGGGCCTTTGCTGCGAGTTTCTTTATTCAGGATGGGCGAGCAAGAACACGCATTGCTTTTGGTTATACATCATATAATCTCTGATGGCTGGTCTGTTGGAATAATCCTGAATGAGCTTTCGATATTCTATAATTCACACCTGACTCAAACCGTTCTCGCGTTGCCGGAGCTTCCCGTGCAATTTGCAGATTTTGCGCATTGGCAAAGAGAGCGGCTAGAATCAGAGGGGGCACCTGATTGGCTCCCATATTGGAGCGAGCGCCTGCGGGGATGTAAATTTTCGTTGTCACTTCCTTTGGATTTTCCGAGGCCGAAGTCTTCGTCTCGTCGCGGCGCGCGACGATCTATTGCGTTAGAAAAATCGCTTTATGAATCGTTGAAAGAAATGAGCCATCGGCAAGGCGTAACGTTGTTTGTTACTCTGCTGGCCGCCTTCAAAGCGTTGTTGTATCACTATTGCAATCAGGAAGACATAGTTATTATCACCCCGGTCGCCAATCGTGAGTTGATCGAAACCACGGGCATAGTCGGGTGCCTTCGCAATCTTATGATCCTTCGCACTAACCTTCAAGGCAAACTCCAATTTAAAGATCTCGTACAAAGAGTCGAAAATGTCTGGCTGGATGCTTACGCTCACCGGCATGTCCCGCTCGGAAAATTAATAGAGAGCCTGCAACCGAAAAAGCCGAAAAACAACGCGCCCTTGTTCCCCGCGATGTTCGCTTTTCAAAGCTTCCCGGCAGAGGCTCCAAATCTGGGGGGGTTGAGATCCTCCATAGTAGAAGTTCCCCTTGAAATATCAAACCGTGACCTCACCTTGTATGCGGACGCTTATGGGGAAGATTTGGTGTGCGCGTTTGAATACGACGCTGAGCTTTTCAAGGCTGAGACGATAGCTGATATGGTGGAGACTTTCAACGGTATACTAAAAAATGTCGCGCGTTTTCCCGCTCAACCCCTCTCGAATATAGCTGGTGTTGCCGAAGCAACTGACCTATATTAGCTTTTCTCAAATCCTGGACATTGGCGAAAACAGGCGGCTCAAACCGGCGTTTTTAGCGGCCTTTTTCGCGTTTGATAAGAAGGTATGCGAATCCAATGTCGGCATGGCGCTGGATGGAGCGACGCTCGATCAAGTGTTGCAGCGCTTTCTGGGTCGTGTCCCGGCGGACGCCTGACGACTCGATGTCGAACAGGTAACACGCTCCACCGGACGAAAAATCGCAGATTACGTCTGTGTCGGAGAGGTGTTGCCTGAAGTTATTCAAAGAACAGACCGAACTATCTGAAAATGGGTGATTGTTCGCCAAAGTCCAGTCAAATCTTGGCGTTGCCAAGCAAACAGGAGAGATAACCATGGATTTAGGGCTTTCTCCGCTTCCAATAAATTCCGACCCCGCATTATTCGAATTGTATCGAAATTGGAATAATACGAAGGTCGATTTCCCAACGCATAAATGTATAGCAGAGATTTTCAGGCAACAGGCGATTAACAACCCGGAAGCCATAGCCGCAGTATTCAGAGATCAAAAGATAACCTATAAAGACCTGAATAAGAGCGCAAACAAACTCGCCTGGTTTCTCATAGAGCGCGGCATTGGTCCAGATGCGTTGGTTTGTATATTCGCGGAACGCAGCGTCAAATTTTTGACATCTGTTTTAGGTATATTCAAAGCCGGCGGCGCATACCTTCCGTTGGACCCTTTGTCTCCGTCCGCCAGGCTCCGCAACGTGCTGGAGCAGAGCAAGTCCAAGTTTATCATTACGACACAAGCAGAATTTGCAGCCCTGACGAAAAGCCTTGGCGAAATGGATGAAAAGGCGCGGCCCCAAATCTTGTTAATCGAGGAATGCCTGAATCAGGCATTGTCCTGTGAGGACCCCCCCATCAGGTCCGCCCCGGACGATCTGGTTTATGTGATATTCACCTCCGGTTCTACTGGTCTGCCTAAAGGCGCAATGGTCGAGCAAAAAGGAATGATGAACCACCTTTATGCGAAGATCAAAGACCTTAATTTAACCGCCTCCGACCGCATCGCGCAGAACGCATCGCAGTGCTTCGATATTTCGGTATGGCAATTTCTTGCGGGGCTTTTAGTCGGCGGACAAATCCATATAGTTGATGAGGATGTCGCGCATGACACAGAGGCATTGCTCGAGTATGCGGAGTCTAACCGGATCTCGATTTTGGAAGTTGTCCCTTCGATGCTGCGAGCCATGCTTGATCTGATAAAATCTTCAGGCAATGATTCGCCTCAGCTTTCGGCTTTAAGATGGATGATTCTCACCGGGGAAGCTTTGCCGCCCAGATACTGCGCCGAATGGCTCGGCCTTTATCCGCACATACCGATGTTTAACGCCTATGGCCCCACCGAATGCTCCGACGATGTGACTCATTATTCTATCTATGAAGCCCCCGCTGAAGATGTCGTTCATATGCCCATCGGTTATCCGGTCGCCAATATGCGGCTCTATGTGGTGGAGCAGCAAGCGGAGGAGTTCAAACTATGTCCGGTCGGAGCGAGCGGCGAGCTTTGCGTGACGGGCATAGGCGTAGGGCGAGGCTACATAAATGACGCTCAAAGGACAAAGGCCGCATTTTTCAAAGACCCCTTTTCTGAAAACTCGGACGCTCGATTGTATAGAACGGGAGACCTGGCTCGCTATCTGCCCGATGGAAGGATTGAATTTTTAGGGCGAATCGATTCTCAAGTGAAGATTCGGGGCTTTCGCATCGAGCTGGGTGAGATAGAATCGATTTTGTTGAGACATGAGGGCGTTAAAGAATGCGCGGTCATCGTCCGAAGCACCCGTCAAATGCAAGGGAAACTGGTAGCCAGGGAATGCTTGGCGAATGTGGAAGCCGATAGGTCCGAGCGCAAGCGATTGCTGGCTTATCTGGTATGCCGTGAGGAAATATCCAACCTTGCCCTGCGCGGTTTTCTTCAGCAATACCTTCCCCCCTACATGATCCCGGAACAATTCATACGCCTGGATGTGCTGCCCCTGAATGCGAACGGTAAAGTTGACAAAAACAACTTGCCTGAACCGGAGAACGCGCGCCCGGATTTAGACCAGCCTTTCGTCGCGCCGCGCAACGAACTCGAGGCATTAATCGCATCAATGTGGCAGGATCAACTGAGCGTTGACCGCATAGGCGTAAACGACAGCTTTTTTGATCTCGGAGGCGATTCGCTTCTCGCCATACAGGTTTTAAACCGCCTCAGGCAGGCGACAAACGCCAATATCGCTTTCCGCAATTTCTTTGAAGCCGGAACAGTGGCTGGGCTTGCCCGCATTATTGAACGATCTGAAAAAGACGCCTCTTCGGCGCCGCTTCCAATAAGCGCGCGCGCTCAAAGCGAGCGCTATCGGCTGTCGTTTGCGCAGCAGCGGATGTGGTTTTTGTGGAAACTTGAGCCGGATAATCCTTACTACACATTCCAGGGAATTTTGAATGTGAAGGGGAAATTGAATTTCCCGATGTTCCGGCGCGCGTGGCAGGCGATTTGGAAAAGGCACGAAATACTGAGGGCGAGGTTCGGGGTTGGGGACGGCAGTCCGTTTCAAGTTTTTGACGACGGTGAAGGATTTGACCCTCTCTTCATCAGCTTGACTCATTTGCCTGAGGCCGAGCGACATCAAGCCGTGCGAAACAGAGCCAGGGCTGAAGCCGAGCGCGCCTTTGATCTGGAAGAGGGGAAGTTATTTCGTATCCAATTGTTCAAGCTCTCCGAAGCCGAGCATATCGCCCTCCTTACCATGCACGAAATCATCCTGGATGGGTGGGCCACCTGCGTGATGATTCGAGAACTGGGCGAACTCTATAACGGATTTATTAAAGGGGTGGAATTTCCGTTGCCGGATCTTTCGGTAAAGTTCAGCGATTTTCTGCTGTGGGAGGGCGACAACTTTCAGCGCGACGCCCTGAAAGAACAGGAAGATTATTGGAGAGAAAAACTCGCCGGCGAATTGCCCATACTGGATTTAGCTACTGATCGCCCGCGCCCTATGTCCCCGACTTTTTTGGGCAAATCACATGGCATACTTTTAGACGCCGATCTGTCCGATCAAATTCACAGGTTGAGTCGTCAGGAAGGCGCTACGCTTTTTGTAGTGATTTTGGCCGCTTTCTATAAGACGCTGCGCCTTTACACCGGCCAGGATGATTTGATTATCGGCGCCCCTCTGGCAAACCGTAGCCACAAGGATACGGAAGATATAGTCGGTTTCTTCCTCAATATGCTGGCTTTTAGAACGGACATCTCCGGCGATCCGAGCTTCATTGACTTGATGCGCCGCGTGCGCGAAACGGTGACGGAGGGCATCACAAGGTCGGATTATCCTTTCATATGGTTGCTTGAGACAGTGAACGCCGTTCGCAACCCGAGCATCGCTCCGGTCTTTCAAGTGATGCTGAATATGCTCAGTTTCCCGCAGGTCACTCTGCAATATAACGACCTCGAGATGGGCTTCAGAGAGCTGGAGACGGGTTATACGAAATATGACCTTTCGCTTTACGCGCAGGAACAAGGCGACCAGGTATACCTCCAACTTTCTTACCCCACCGATATGTTTGATGATGAAGCGGCTGGTAGAATTTTAAATAACATGGTGGCTGTTTTAAACAGCGCCATCGCCAATCCCGCCGCTCGGATGTCACATCTGGAAGTGTTGACTGACGCTGAAAAGAAAACGATCCTCAGCGATTTCAACTTCAGCAACACGGCTCAAGATTTTGATTACAGCAAGCGCATACATGAACTTTTCGAGTTGCAGGCGGAGAAAACCCCGGAACGGACGGCGTTGATCTTTAACGGGCAGTGGCTCTGTTACGGCGCCCTCAATGCGCGCGCGAATCAACTTGCAAACTACTTGCGCCGGCGCGGCGTCGGCCCGGAAATGGGCGTGGCCGTTTGCCTGGAACGTTCTTTCGATACGATCATAGCGCTGCTTGGAATTATCAAAGCGGGCGGATATTACGTAGCCCTGGACCCTGATTACCCGCTGCTGAGGCTCAACAAAATGCTGCAAGACACGGCTGCCCCCATTTTGTTGTTGCACAAAAACACGGATCAATTTGAGGACTACGGCGGAGAAAAGATTTACCTTGACGATTGGGCGCAACTGGAAAAAGAAGACATTTCCAACCCATCATGTTTATCAACCCCGAACAATCCATTAAACATAGTTTACACCTCCTCCACGACCGGAAATCCCAAAGGGGCCTTTATCACGATGAAGTCGGCGCTAAACAGGATTTTCTGGATGTGGGAGGCGTACCCATTCCGACCCGATGACGTTGCCTTATTGCAGAAATCCACTGCGCTAGTGGCGGCGACCTGGGAATGTTTCGGCGCGCTGCTCAAAGGCATCCCGACGCTAATCTTATCGCGCGAGGACCTGCTGGATCAGCAAGAGCTTTGGTCGCAGCTTGTAACTGAGCGGGTATCATACCTGCTGGCTTCTCCCGCCTTGCTTCAGGGCGTAATAGACCATGCGGAATCGCACCCGTCAGAATGGACGGCGTTGAGGCTGACTACGACGAGCGCGGAACCCATCAGCGTGACGATGGCGACGCAATGGAACAAGCTATTTCCCCAAGCGCCGCTGTTGAATTTGTACGGCTCGACCGAATGTTCATCCAACGTGACCGTGTACGACACCCGGGGAATTTCTCCAGATGCGTCTCGCGTTTTGGTCGGAAAGCCGCTTGCCAATACCAGGGTTTATATTCTTGGCGAGCAGTTGGGATTGGTTCCGATGGGCGGAAAAGGGGAAATGTGCGTATCAGGCGCATGCCTTGCGCGCGGTTATTTGAATCTGCCGGAACTTACGGTGGAGCGATTCATTCCCGATCCGTTTTCTGATCGGCCCGGCTCACGCCTGTATAGAACCGGAGACGTGGCCCGGCATTGCGCCGATGGCAATATTGAATTGCTGGGCCGGAAAGATAATCAAATAAAGGTTCGAGGATTCCGCGTCGAATTGGATGATATAGAAACAGCGATATTGCGGCACCCGTTGGTAAAAAAATGCGCGGTGCGAGTCTATCAAGACCAGGGCGAACGCAATCGCCTGGCCGCTTATTTGATAGCCGGTGACGGCATGTCTGCTTCAACCATTCGGAGATTTCTGAGAGAGAGGCTGCCGGAGTATATGATACCCTCCGATTTCGTTATGGTTGACGCTTTACCTTTAACTCCCGCCGGCAAGGTAGACCGTCGGGCGCTGCCTTTGCCTGATCGGACGCGCCCCGATCTGGATTCGACTTTCGTCGCTCCGCACACAGAAACCCAGAGCCTGATAGCGAAAATATGGTCACAAATTCTAGGCGTGGAGCATGTGGGGGTTTACGACGACTTTTTTGATCTCGGCGGGCACTCCCTTATGGCTACGCAGATTCTTTCCAGACTGCGAGATAGCGTAAACGTTGAAATACCCTTGCGGGCCATGTATGAGATTCCAACCGTTGCGAACCTGGCCGAGGCAGTTGAAGCGGCGACCAGGAATCTGTTTTTGCACAGGGAGCATACCGCAATTATAGATGGAGCCGTCTATTGGGAAGAAGGCGAGCTTTGACATCCTCTCACCTAAGCCTGACGGCTATAGGTGGAGAGGATTCAATGAGGTGAATTATGAAAGAAATTCAAGTCAACCAATCAGGAGCCGGCAAAGCGCCCGCTTCTCTCAGCTTTAAGCAAAACCAGGTCGCCTATCTGGATAATTTCAGAGGGCTGGAGTGGGCGCACGCCTATAAAATGCGGTCGTTTGAATACCTGGATGTCGAGCCCGGGGATTCCATATTGGAGGTCGGGTGCGGAGCCGGGGACGATAGCCTGGCGCTGGCGCAAATGGTAGGCGCCAGTGGCCGCGTAGTGGGGATAGATGCCGGAGAGGACATGATTTCCGAGGCGAAAAAGCGGGCCGAAAATTCCAACCTGCCTGTTGAATTTTTTGTGCAGGATGCTTGCAACCTGGATTTCCCTGACAACACATTCGACGGCTGTCGAGCCGATCAAGTGTTTCAACACGTAGGCGACCCCCGGAAAGGGGTCAGCGAGGTCATACGGGTTGCGCGTCCGGGGGCGCGCATAGTTATTTGCGATCCTGATTGGGAAACCCTTGCAATAGATTCCGCAGACAAAAAGGTCACTCGCGAAATAGTCAATTATCGATCTGACGTTTTTCGCAGCGGGTGGATTGGCCGCCAACTCGCCGGACTGTTCAAATCACTTGGGCTGGCTGATGTTTTTGTCAGAGCCGATGTTTTCACCATAACTGATTTTTCGCTCGCCAATAAACTCTGGCGGCTTCGCGATACTGCGGGACAAGCCTGCAAGGGCGGAGCAATTTCCGAACAAGACGCGTCTGATTGGATAAGTCAACTGGAAGAGGCCGACCGTAACGGGCTTTTCTTCGGGTGCGTCACCGGGTTTGCGGCCGTCGGGCGAAAGCCTTAAGGATGGATATTTCCATCGCCATTTTTTGGGACAATGGTTCGGACAAAATCAGGCGGCAATCGCGCCGTAAGTCCTGACCGTAATAATCTCTTTGCGAAGAGTATTATGAGAGCAGAGATTACAATTTCTTCCCTTTTAGAAGAGGCAAGGCGATTAGGAATAGAGCTGTACGTCGATGGAGAGCGACTGCGCTATCGCGCTCCGCAAGGCGCGTTGAATGAGAACCTGCGGATACAGATAACCCAACATAAGGAAGAGTTGCTCTCTTTTTTATCGAATCGCAACGGCTCGGTTTCTTCAGCGCAGATGATCGCTCGCAGACAAAAAGATGGAGATGAAAGGATCGTTCTTTCTTTCGGCCAGGAACGCCTCTGGTTCTTGTATCAAATGGATCCGGCTAATCCTTTATACAACCTCAACACCGCCGCTCGACTGATGGGCGTTCCGGACATCGATGCGCTGGAACACAGCATCAACGAAATCATCAGCCGGCACGAAATTCTGCGCACCAGGTACCAGACCATCGATGGGCAGCCGTTCGGGGTCGTGGACTCGGCTCTGAAATTAACCATCGAAGTAACGGATTTGCTGAGGCTCTCTGAGCCTGACCGTGAACCTGAGGCATTGAGGATTTCCGCCGAATATTTCCAACAGCCGTTTGATCTCGGCCAGGGCCCGCTCATCAGAGCTTCTGTGCTGAAATTGGGCGAACGGAATTATCTGCTGCTTTTATCGATGCACCACATCATATCCGATGGCTGGTCAATAGGCATATTGTTCAGGGAGCTTGCAGCCTTATATGAATCATATTCAGCCCGAAAGCGCGCCTCGCTTTCCGAACTGCCCCTGCAATATTCAGACTTTGCATATTGGCAAAGGCAGTGGCTTCAAGGCGAAGCGCTCAAAAATCACCTCACATTTTGGAAAGATTATTTATCGGGCGCCAACACAATTTTAGATTTACATACGGATCGCCCGCGCCCTCCGGCGCAATCTTTCCGGGGCGCGAGGCAGTCATTTCGCATCCCCAGTGACGTCGTAGACTCGATCAAGTCGCTGGCTCAACAAGAACGGGCGACGTTGTTTGCGGCGCTCTTGCCGGCATTTCAAACCCTGCTATATCGCTATACGAATCAAGAAGACATTA
>Ga0114129_10015764_pt1 | contig 10745 bp, 8 predicted proteins | sample RhiMetdeltSRZDD1_FD_80071 | JGI IMG/M metagenome (GOLD analysis project Ga0114129, IMG submission 80071) | Populus rhizosphere microbial communities from Tennessee, USA - Rhizosphere MetaG P. deltoides SRZDD1 (version 2) (version 2) | ecosystem: Host-associated > Plants > Roots > Rhizosphere >... | reverse complement strand
CTCCACCGCGGGTGCGACCGCGACAGCGCCGAACGTCAGCCACACCAGCAACGACACCAGGGCGCCCGTTTCCTCGACGAACGGCACCAGGGGCTCACCGCGGCGGCCTCTCACCGTGCCGAAGGCCAGACCGCCGACAAACGCGGCGATGAACCCGTTTCCGTGCAGCGCCAGTGCGGACGCGTACGTGCAGACCGCGAGGCCAAGCCCGGCCGAACCGGCGAAACCCTCAGCGATCCAGCCGCGCTTGCGCGCCGCGTTCACCAGCAGGCCACCGATTCCGCCCAGGGCCACGCCGACGAGAAGGCCCACGGCCAGCTCGGCGGTGGCCGCGGCTGGACCGTGGCCGGCAATCTCCCCTCCCGTTGCCGCTCCCGCTATCGCGATCGACACAAACGGGGTCGCGATCCCGTCGTTGAGGCCGCTTTCGACGTTGATCAGGCGGCGGATCCTTGCCGGTATCGCCGGGTTGGCCATCATGCCCGCGCCAAGCGCCGCATCGGTGGGCGCCAGCGCCGCGCCCACCAGCAGTGCCAGCCAGATATTGCCGCCGCCGAGCAGGGCAAGCGCTAGCAGCGTCCCCAGGCCGATCGTGACCGGCAGCGCGGCCCCGAGCAGCCGCAGGTACAGACCCGCATCCGCCCGCAACTCGTGCAGCCCCACCCTGGACGCGTCAGAGAACAGGATCAGGACGAGGGTGAACTCCGCCAGTTCCTTGATCAGCTCGTTGCTGGGTGCGACGGCCAGGAACGCCAGCGGCCCGTGGGTAAGCAGCAGCCCGGCGACGACGAAGGTGATCGGGGCGGTGACGTCGAAGCGTTCCAACCTGGCCGACAGCGTGCCCCAGCCAAAGACCAGCGCCGCCACAATGGCCAGGTCGGAAACGCTCACGAGCTACTGCGTGGAGGCCTCGTCCCCGTGCAGGGCGTCCTGAAGCTCCTTCTCGTCGTCCTTGGACAGCGAGGTCTTCAGCACGGTGCCGCCGTACTTGCTCATCGCCTCGACGGCCTTGTCGGGGGTGACCTTCTCCAGCATCAGGAACAGCGCCGAGGTGCCCGGCTTGATCATGTCCCGCACCTGCTCCTGGAACTGCTTGTCGATGCTGGTCTTGCTCAGCTTGCCCATGAGAGCGCCCATCCCGGCACCGATGGCCATGCCGAAGACCGGGATGAAGAACAGCAGCCCGAACAGGAACCCCCAGAACATGCCCCAGGTCGCCCCGGCGCCGACCAGGTGATGGTTGGTGTGGACGCGGTAGCTGCCGTCCTTGTCGCGGATGATCACCGCGATCGCGTCCGGCTGGATGATGAGGTCCTTGGCCAGCCGGCGCGCCTCGTCGGCGGCGGCCTCCGCGGTCGTTTCATCCGGGTACCCGATGGCAATCAGATCAGCCATGCGTGGCTTCCCCCTTGCGTTGTCGTTGTTCCCCGCTGCCGGACCGGCGCCGGGGTTGATGCTAGCCGAGGGTGGCGACGAGGATCGCCTTGATGGTGTGGAGACGGTTCTCGGCCTGGTCGAACACGATGCTAGCGCCCGACTCGAATACCTCGCCGGTCACCTCCAGGCCGGAGGTCATGCCGGTGTGCTCCATCATCTCCCGCCCGACCACCGTGTTCATGTCGTGGAAGGCCGGCAGGCAGTGCATGAACTTGACCGCGCGGTTCCCGGCCTTCTCCAGCAAAGCGCCGTTGACCTGGTATGGCGTGAGAAGCCGGACGCGATTCGTCCAGATGTCCTTGGATTCGCCCATCGACACCCATACATCGGTGTGGATGAAGTCGACTCCCGAGACCGCTTCCGCGGGATTGTCGGTGATGGTGATGCGCGCGCCGGTGCGGCGGGCGATGTCCTCGGCGAGCTGAACGACGTCCTTGGGCGGGTGCAGCTCGTTCGGCCCGGCGAGCCGGACGTCGCTGCCCATCAGCGCGCCCATGACCAGCAGGGAGCGGCCCATGTTGAAACGGCAGTCTCCGACAAACGCGTAGGCGATCCCGTCATAGGGCTTGTTGCTGGCCTCATGCATGGTGAGGAAGTCGGCGAGCACTTGGGTGGGATGCCACTCGTCGGTCAGCCCGTTGTACACCGGCACACCGGCGTTAGCGGCGAGCGACTCGATATCGGCCTGCTTGTTCCCCCGGTACTCGATCGCGTCGTACATCCTGCCGAGGACCCGCGCGGTGTCGGCGATCGATTCCTTGTGCCCCAGCTGGGAGCCGGACGAGTCAAGGTAGGTTACGTACGCGCCCTGGTCGTAGCAGGCGACCTCGAACGCCGACCGGGTGCGGGTGGAGGTCTTCTCAAAGATCAGCGCGATCTCCTTGCCCTCGAGCCGCTTCACCTCGTTGCCGGCGTACCTCGCCATCTTGAGCGCCTCTGAGAGCTTGAGCAGATAGCGCAGCTCACGCGGCTCGAAGTCGATCTCCTTGAGAAAACTTCGGTTCTTCAGGTTGAACGCCATGGGCAGGCTCCCGGTGAGATTCAGAACGCGGCGTCGCGCTCGATCGGGCAGGTCATGCAGTGGCCACCGCCGCGGCCCGTCGTCCCACTGCTCGCGCTCGGCCTCGAAGGAGTCGCCGCCGGTCTCGATGACGCGCATCTTATCCAGGCCCAGCGTCGCCACCCGCCAGAGCAATGACCGATCTCGCACACGGGCGGCCCTCGTCGCGGTTCCGCCTGCCCGCCGGGCAGTGACCGCTAATATCGATCATGCACGCGATCGCGGCGGCCTCATCGGCGGCGCAGTACGGCGCCGGGGCCTACCTGGCCGTCTTCGCGCTCATGGCACTGTCGTTCGCCGGGATACCAGCGGTCGGCGCGGCGATAGTGGGCTGGGCCTCCGTCCTGGCCAGCCAGGGAAAGCTCAACATCGTCCTGGTGCTGATCGTGGCGGCGCTGGGCGCCGAGGCCGGTGGCCTGCTCGGCTACCACATCGGTGACCGCTGGGGCCGCAAGCTCCTGGACCGCCCGGGCCGCCGCGGAGAACGGCTGCAGAAGGTCGTCGCAGCGGGCGAGAGGGTCTATGCGAAATGGGGACGCCTGGCCGTCTTCTTCACCTCGACCATGGTCTCCGGCATCCTGCGGATGAAGTACTCCCAGTTCGTGGTCTGGAACTTCGTCGTCGGGGCCGTCTACGTGCTGTCCGTCGGGCCCGCCGCCTACGGGGCAGGAAAGGTCTCGTCCGGCGAGCAGAACGGGGCGAGCCTGGGCGCGGCGGCGGCCGGGCTGGCGATCGCGGCCGGGTGCGTCACGCTCGCGGCGAGGTATTACCGCCGCCGCAGGGCGCGCAGGCTGCGGGCCCACACCGGCGCCGGCGAAGCCGGCCGGGGACCGGGCTGATAACTCCAAGCGGGAGATTGCGGTTGCGATGTCCGACCACGGCCGGGATGGTATGTCTATGTTCCGCTGGGTGCCCGGGCTGCAGGCTGTCTCGACCTACCGGCGCCAGTGGCTCGTCAAGGACATCGTCGCCGGGGTTGTGCTCACGACGCTGCTGGTCCCGCAGGGCATGGCGTACGCGGAGCTGGCGGGCCTGCCGCCGATCACCGGCCTGTACACGTCCATCCTGTGCCTGCTCGGCTACGCGGTGTTCGGGCCGTCACGGATCCTGGTGCTCGGCCCGGATTCGTCGCTGGGGCCGATGATCGCCGCGACGATCCTGCCGCTGATCGTGGCCAAGGGCGACCCCAAGCGGGCGGTCGCGCTGGCGTCGCTGCTCGCGATCATGGTCGCGGTGATCATGATCGTTGCGGGCGTGGCGAAGCTCGGTTTCATCGCGGACCTGATCTCCAAGCCGACGATGATCGGCTACCTGAACGGGCTGGCGCTGACCATCCTGGTCGGGCAGCTGCCCAAGCTGTTCGGGTTCAAGGTCGATGCGGAGGGCCTGATCGGGGAGTTCATAGCCTTCGTCAAGGGGCTGGCCAACGGTGAGGCGGTTGCCGCCGCGGCCGCGGTGGGGATCGCCGGCATCGTGGTGATCCTGGTGCTGGGCCGCTGGCTGCCGAAGGTCCCGGCCGTGCTCGTCATGGTCGTGCTCGCGATCGCCTCGACGAGCATCTTCAGCCTGGCGGACCATGGCGTCAGCCTGGTCGGGGTGCTGCCCGAGGGCTTCCCGCCGCTGACGATCCCGCACGTCCGCCTGTCCGATCTCGGGCCCTTGTTCGCCGGGGCGCTGGGCATCGTCCTGGTCTCCCTGGCCGACACGATCTCCACGGCGTCGGCGTTCGCGGCCCGCACCGGGCAGGAGATCCACGGCAGCGGCGAGATGATCGGCATTGGCGCGGCGAACCTGGCCGCCGGATTCTTCCAGGGTTTCCCGGTGAGCACGAGCGGGTCGCGGACGGCGGTGGCGGAACGAGCGGGGGCGAAGACGCAGCTCACCGGCGTGGTCGGGGCGGCCCTGATCATCCTCATGATCGTGCTGGTGCCCGGCCTGTTCCGTAACCTGCCCCAGCCCGCCCTGGCCGCCGTGGTGATCACCGCGTCGCTGTCCCTCGCCGACATTCCCGGGACGGTGCGGCTCTGGCGGCAGCGCAGGGTGGAATTCCTCCTGTCGGTCGCGGCCTTTCTCGGCGTCGCGCTGCTCGGCGTGCTGCCCGGGATCGCGATCGCGGTCGGCCTGTCGATTCTCAACGTCTTCCGCCGGGCGTGGTGGCCCTACGACACCGCGCTGGGGCGGGTGGAAGGGCTGGAGGGCTACCATGACGTGCACTCCTACCCCAGCGCCCAGCAGCTGCCTGGCCTGGTGATCTACCGGTTCGACGCCCCGCTGTTCTTCGCCAACGCGAAGACGTTCCGCGACGAGGTCAGGCGCATGGCCCGGGCCGACCCGCCGCCCACCTGGATCGTGATCGCCGCCGAGCCGATGACCGACGTGGACACCACCGCGTCCGACGTGCTGGAAGACCTCGACGAGGCGCTGAACGCCCAGGGCATCAGCCTGGTCTTCGCCGAGCTCAAGGACCCGGTGCGGCGCAAGATCGAACGTTACGGGCTCACCCGCACGATCAACCCACGCCACTTCTTCCCGACCGTCGAATCCGCCGTCGCCGCCTACCGCGAGCAGACCGGCGCCGAGTGGGCCGCACCCAGCCAGGCCGCCACCGGCCCGGCCGCCTCGGGCCAAACGCCAGCCGAGACCGCTTCGGGGTGAGCCGGGTGGGCACCAAGTGAGCCGGCCCGCGGCGGCCGCGAGAACCTACGCGCCGCTATCTAGCACCCGGGAGCATTGACCGACCGTTTGCTGTATCACGACCCACCTGCTCGGCGCTCGTATAGCTACCGGCTGAAAGTCTCTCTACAAGCGACCCGGGGCGAGGTGGTGCGATGAAGATCGCTGACAATTTCCAGCCGTCGCGATTCGAGCCGACAGTATTCGGTGCCGTGCGCCGCTACCGCGTCATGGTCCTCGCGATCGCGGTCGCGGCCATGCTGGCAGCCGTCGGATACACCCTGATGAAGGGCAAGACCTACCAGGCCCAGGTCAGCATCACGGTGCCGCAGGAAGTGTCGCTGCAGGGCCAGGACACCGCTCAGTATCTCGACAGCCAGGTGCTGCTCCTGCAATCCCCGGCCGTCGCCCGGCAGGCGGCAAGCATCGCCAATGCCGCGCTGCACAGCACGCGCATGACCGCGCGCGACTTCTCCGGCGATGGCAGCTCCCTGCAGGTCACCCCGTCGGCGGCGGGCAACTCCGGGGTCTACGGCAACAGCATCATCGCGGTGTCGTTCACCTGGCCGGACGCATGGGTCGCCAAGGTGGGCGCCAACGCAGTGCTCCAGGCCCTGGACGATGTCCGGTCCACCATGATCACGGCCCGGGCCGATGCCCTCGTCAACGGCATCGATCACGCCCTGCAGCAGACCAGCAGCATAGGTCGGCGGCAATTCCTCCTGGAGCAGCGAACGCAGACAATGCTCAACGCGCAGATCGACCTGGCGCACCACCCGACGGCGGCCTGGGCGGTCGGGCCGCCGGCCCCGGTCAGTGGCAGCTGGAAACGTCCCGCTGCCATCGGCCTCGTGATCGGGCTCATCGTGGGCTCCGCCTTGGCGTACGCACGGGCCAGCATCTGGCGCAGGTTCGCTGGCCGGCATGACCCCGAGGCGCTCTATGGTGCGCCGTTGATCGGCGAGATCCCGGCCTTCGCGGCCGAGAAGGCGCCGCGGCCGGGTAAGGGCCCCGCGGGCGGGCCGCCGGCGGTGACCGCCGATCCTCACTCCGCCGCCGCCGAAGCGTTTCGTTTCACGGCCGGGTCCGTCGAGCGTGTCCGCGCCGATCGTGGCCCGCAGCTGGCACTGGTGTTCGTCTCGCCCCTCGCGGGTGCAGGCAAGACCACCGTTGTGGCCAACCTGGCCCTTGCCATCGCGGAAGGCTGCAGCAAGGTGCTCGTCGTTGACGCCGACGCGACCGATGACGACCTGACCGCGCGGCTCCTTCCCGGAACCCAGGCCGCCGACGGCTTCGAGCAGGTGCTGGCCGGTCAGCGCGCGCTGGCGGACTGCGTCCAGCCCAGCCCTCTCAACGGCTCGGTCGCGGTCCTCGGGCCCGGCCCTGCCACGCCAGCGCGGGTGAGGGGCGCGGCCAGGTCGAAAGCGGCAACGATGTTGCTCGCCGAGGCCAAGGCGAGCTTTGACGTCGTGCTGATAGACAGCCCGGCGCTGCTACAGGTGGCCGACGCCACGGAACTGGTCGAGGCCTCGGATGCGGCGATCACCGTCCTCAGTCCCAACGAGCTGATCCGGGACCATCTCGACATGCTGGACCGGCTCAAGCTCATCGGGTCCGACCTGGCCGGCTACATCTACAACCGGGTGCCCACGCGGCCCCAGCTCTCCCATCACCTCCGCAATCCTGCCTCGTTCCGGCCAGATGGCTCGCCGACAGCGCGGCCAGCGGCCTACGACACCCGGCCACTGGCCGGCCGCAGCCGCCAGTCGCCCGGCCCGGCGGAGTTGTCGTAGGGCCCGGGCGTTGTCGTCGTTGCTCCACCCGAGCCCGGGCGCCGGCACCATCGTGGACACGCATGATGAAACCGGGCCCGCGCAAGGGCGCTTGCTTGTCCGCTACGGCTGGCTGCTCGGCTATCTCCTCGCCGGTTACCTGCTGTTCGACAAGGCCTTCGCGTACATCCACCTCCCCGGCACGCCGCTGTACGTCGGCGAGATGGTCCTGGTCGTCGGCGGCGTCGGAGTCCTCGCCGCGACCGGTTACCTCCGGGCCGCGGTCAGCGAACCCGTGCTGGCGCTGCTCGCCGCGCTGTTCCTCTGGGGGCTGATCCGTTTCCTGCCTGGGCTCAGGGCCTACGGGATCGACGCGGTGCGCGACTTCGCCCTCGTGTACTACTCGTTGTTCGCGTTCTTCACCGCGGCCGCGCTGGCGAGATCGCCGGGCATCCTCGAACGCCTGATCGGGCGCCTCGGCCGGCTTCTGCCGTGGCTGCTGATCTGGCTTGCCCTTGACCTGCTCCTGGAGCCACTGGCGGTCAATGCCCCCAATGTTCCGGGCACGTCCGTCCGGATACTGACGCACAAACCGGGGAACGCCGCCATCGCCGCTCTGCTGGCCCTCGGTTTCCTGTGGCTGTTCCCCCGCGGGCGCAGCGCCCGAAGCCGCGCGGTGTGGAGCATCGTGGCCCTCGTCGTCATAGCGCTGTCCGCCACGCAGAACCGCGGCGGCCTCCTCGGCGCGACGGCGGGCATGGCGATCGGGCTGGCGTTCGTCCCGGACCGGCTGCGGCTGATCGTGCGGGCCTTGTTGGTCGTGGCCCTGGGGCTGGGAATCGCCACACAGCTGTCACTCGCGGGCCCGACCACCCCTCAGGGGAGGTCGTTCTCGGCGTCGCAGCTGCTCGCCAACGTAGCGAGCATCTGGGGCGCGAACGACGAGGGTAACCTGTCCGGCACCGTGCAGGGCCGTGACGTGATATGGTCACGGATCCTCCACAAGCAGGAATCCGACAAGCTTGTCATCCGCGGATCCGGGTTCGGCCCGAACCTACAAACGCAGGTTGGCTTCTATGACGCCGGGACCGACGCGACGCGAAGCCCTCACAATTCGCATCTCGACATCCTTGCCCGGACGGGCCTCGTGGGCCTTCTCCTGTGGATCGCGGTGTGGTTCGCCTGGTACTGGCACATGGTCGCATGCTGCCGCCGCCTGGCGCGGCGCGGGCTCGGCGCCCGCAGGCAGGTGGCGGTGCTGTGCCTCATGGTGGCAACGGCGATCCTGGTGTCCTCGTTCTTCGATCCCCAGCTCGAAGGCGCGCAGGTGGCGGCCCTGCTGTGGACCGTGTTCGGAGCCGGGCTGGCGGTGACCAGCTTCCGAGGGTGGCTCGGTGACCGGACCGACCTCCAGATCGCCGCGGCGGGGCCGGACCCCACGCCCCCGCGCTCCCGCACCGGGCCCGGACGGCGCGAGCCATGACCGGCACGTCGCGGGGATCCCGCCGGGCCGCGGTCGGCGCGATGCTGGCCGTGGTCCCGGTGCTGCTGCTATCCGGGTCCTGCTCGGGCCCGCAGCGCGCGGAGAACTCCGGGTCGACGCCCCCAGTGGCTTCACGTCCCGGTCTGAGCGGTCCCGTCGGGCCGCACGCGAGGCCCTGTCACGGGATCACGGTCACCGCGGCCGAGGACCCGCAGCGGGTCATCGACGCTCACCCCCCGGGCACGACGTTCTGCCTGTCCGCCGGGACGCACCGGCTCCAGCGCCCCCTGGTGCCCAAGCGCGGCGACGCCCTCGTCGGCCGCCAGGGGGCGGTGCTGAGCGGGTCGAGGGTCCTGACCGGCTGGCAGAAGGACGGGAAGGCGTGGTCGGCCACGGGATTCCTGCCAGCCGCCCCGGGCACCCATGGGGAATGCGCGGCGTCCGCACCGACCTGCACCTACACCCAGGACGTCTTCGTCGACAAGCGGCGGCTGGTGCGTGTCACGTCGCGCTCCGCGGTCACGGCGGGCACCGTCTACGCGGACTACCGCACCGGCACCATCACGATCGGCACCGACCCCCGCTCGCACCTGGTCGAGCAGGCGGTCGCGCCGGGCCTGATCCGGGCGACCGTCGACGATGTCACCATCGCCAACCTCGTCCTCGAGGAAGCCGCCAACCAGGCCCAAACGGGTGCGGTCGAGAGCCGGGAGGTCACACGCTCCACCGGCGGCGGCACCGGCTGGCGCATCCTTCACAACGACGTGCGCCTCAACCATGGGGTGGGGGTCGGCTTCTCGGGCGGCAGCACCGTCGCCGGCAACGTCATCCACCACCAGGGCCAGCTCGGCTTCGGCGCCCACGGCAACGGGTCTGTCATCACCAACAACGAGATCGCGTTCAACGGCGCTGCCGGGTACTCCCCCGAATGGGAAGCGGGGGGAAGCAAGAGCTGGATGACCCGCCACGAGACCCTCACCCACAACTACGTGCACGACAACAAGGGTGCTGGGCTATGGGCCGACGGCGGCAACATCGACACGACATACGAGTACAACAAGATTGCCGGCAACTGGGGTGCTGGCATCAAGCATGAGATCAGTTACGACGCCATCATCGAGCATAACGAGATTTCAGGAAACGGCCGGAGGCACAAGGGGTGGGCATGGGACGCCGGCATCGAGATCCAGTCGTCCGGCGGGACCAAGCTCATCGAGATCGCGTACAACGTCGTGAGGGCCAATAACAATGGCATCACCTTGATCGACAGCGGCAACCGCGCCCGCGAATGGCCGACGCCGCATGGCCCCCACATCGTCCAGAACGTGTGGGTCCACAACAACACGGTGACGATGTCCGCACACCAGACCACCGGAGCCGTCGAAGACGACCAGGATACGGATATCTTCACCACTAACCACAACCGTTTCGATGCCAACACCTACGATGTTGACTCCATCGCCGCCCCGCACTTCTCCTGGGACAATGTCAACATGGACTGGGTTCGCTGGCGCGGCTACGGACACGACCGGCACGGCCGGGCCGGCCTGCTGGACAGCTTCTCCGAGGCCGCAGGCGGGGTGGACTTGAGTGCCCAGAACTAACCGCGGGGTCTAGCCGGCCTGGGGGATCTCGACGGAGACGTTCGTGGCCTTGACGGCGGCGACCGCGAGCATTCCTGGCTCCAGGCCGAGTTCGTCCGCGGCCTCGCGGCTGAGCAGCGACACCAGCCGGTGCGGGCCCGCCTGGATCTCTACCTGGGCCATCACGGTGTCACGGACGACCCGGATGACCAGGCCGCTGAACCTGTTCCGCGCCGAATGAGCGACCACCGACCGGCCCTCGTCGTGGCCGGCCGACTCGGCCAGCTCCTGGGCAAGCTCGGCCAGCGCCACTCCGTCCACGGCGTGCCGCCCGGAGACATCGGTGATCATTTCGATCCGCCCGCCATCGGCCCAGCGGCGCAAGGTGTCATCGCTGACACCCAGCAGGCTGGCGGCTTCCTTGATCCGGAAGGTCGGCATGATACGACTCTAGCGCAGATGCGGCGAAACCCCGGAAAGAAACGCGCATTCACGTCCGTAACAGGTGCCTGCGAACGAAAATGAGCCTTTCTTGCGAAGGCTCACACGCTGGGCCGGGGGAATTGCATTCCCCCGGCCCAGCTACCACAGCCCCCCATCCTGGTCGCCAAAAACGAACAGGATATGTGGCCTATCCCACATTAACAGCACCTGGCCCGCTTGGCTGCAGTAAATTTTGCCGCAGTGCTTAGCGGCGTCTGGATTGAGGTCGTGGCCCTGGTGGCCGCGTTCGCTGT
>Ga0114129_10015763_pt1 | contig 10745 bp, 10 predicted proteins | sample RhiMetdeltSRZDD1_FD_80071 | JGI IMG/M metagenome (GOLD analysis project Ga0114129, IMG submission 80071) | Populus rhizosphere microbial communities from Tennessee, USA - Rhizosphere MetaG P. deltoides SRZDD1 (version 2) (version 2) | ecosystem: Host-associated > Plants > Roots > Rhizosphere >... | reverse complement strand
TGGAAACGGTCGAGAACCAAAAGCGAGCGTTGGCCGTTGAGTTGATCCGCAATGCGTTTGATCGCGATCGAGACGGTACGCTGGACGAGCGAGAGCGCGCGTCGGGCAGGCTGATTATTTATGGTCAGAGTTTCGGCGGTGCGGCGGTGGTTAAACTCGCCCGTCAATTAAAGAAGCTGGATGTCCCGGTAGCGTTGACTGTTCAAGTCGACAGCGTTGGGCGTGGCGACAGGATGATTCCTTCCAACGTAACGCGCGCCGCGAATCTCTACCAGCGGAACGGCTGGTTTATTCGTGGCGAGCCCGAGATTGAGGCCGAGGACCCGGCGCGCACCACGATAATCGGCAACTTCAAGTTTGACTACAGTCAGAAGCGAATCGATATTTCAAAAGTTCCGTTTATAAAAAAGGCATTTAGAGTCGCTCACACCCGAATGGAGTATGATCCTGCCGTTTGGGCGAAGGTTGAAGAGTTGATTCTGGATTCAATTAACAAGTTGCGGTAGAGGTGCTCTTAGGGCACTATCCTTCTTGTACGAAATCAATCAATAGGAGAACGAAATTGAGGAGAATCAAGGTCGGAATCTCACTGTTATTCGTCGCGGGCATCATAGCCGCGCTTGCCGGTCAAACGTTTGGTTATCCGCCGCTGCTGGTCAAGGCGAAGAAGTTCGGCGCCAAGGACTGCACGTTCTGTCACGTCGATCCCGATGGAGGGCCGCCGTGGAATGAGCGCGGTCAATGGCTGGTAAAAGAGAAGGAGCGTCGTGGCGCTGACACTGTTGATGTAGAGTGGCTCGCAAACTACAAACCTGGGCAAGTCGAAGCTCAGAAGCCCGCGGATGCCGCCAAAACGCCCGCGAAAGCAGATGATAAAAAGCCGGCCGCAGGAAAGCCCGACCCGAAGACTTTCGACGATTATGTTGGCGAATATCAGCTTCCGCAATTCAATCTCGTTCTGACTCACGAAGGCGACAAGCTGTTCGGCCAGCCGCCCGGGGACCAAAAAGAAGAATTGCAACCGCAAGATGACGGATCATTTTTGGTTACCAACGTGAACGCTAAGGTCACGTTTGTTCGCGATGACAAAGGTAAAGTTATCGAAATCGTCGTGAGCCTCGGCGGTCAGGAGATGAAGGGCAAGAAGATCAAATAGTCCAGGAGACATAACGGTGGATGAGAAAGCACTGTTCTTGAAGTTTTGGGAGAGGGAGGCGCCGGCCACCCGAAAAGTTATCTCTCGCATTCCGGAGGACAAGTCCGACTACAAACCCGAACCGAAATCTCGAAACGCTCGCGAGATCGCGTGGCTGATCGTAATGGAAGAAAAGGTGTTAACCGAGGGGCTCGAAAAGGGAACCATAGATTGGGCGGAATTCCCGACCCCTGCGACAATCGAAGAGATTCTTGCAACTTACGATCGTACTCACGAGGATTTCACAAAGAGGCTTTACGGGATCGATCCGTCGACCTGGGAAAAAGAATTCAGATTTATGTATGGCGATTATGAGATATCGAAGGGCACGGGCTACCATTTTGCCTGGGAGTTTCTCTTCGATTCAGTACATCATCGGGGACAGCTTTCGACTTATCTGAGGCCGATGGGTTCGACAGTGCCTTCGATCTACGGTCCCAGCGCGGATGAATCCTAGTCAATGAAATTGTATCGCGCTGCTTTTTGCGCAAAGGAAGGTCAATTCTGCTGGCAGGCAATGAGCCTGACCAGCAGAATTCGTTTTTGATTGCGCTTCCGGTAAGAACAGACCCGCGGCATTGATCCAGAGCAGAAAGCGTCAGGGCTTGGCGGTCGTACCGGGTGAGTTGTTTGTTATCGGTTTTGGCGGGGGGTCGCGCTGCTGAATCACAGGCAGGGTGATTGGCTTGACGAACTTAACGCGAAATATCGCTCCAGGACCAACTCGCACATCGCCGCCTTTAGTGAGCAACAGTCCACCAAGCAGACCTCCGCCAATTGCTGCCCCGCCCGCGGCGCCTCCACCGCCCATTAGGATCGTTGCCAGCGCGCCTGCGCCGCCGATGGTCGCCCCGCGCTCGACGTTCTTAGCGGTTCGGTCACCGCTACGGTTGCCGCTGACTTTGCCTTCATCATTGGCCTTCATCTTTTCGTTTTTATCCCAATCATCAATCGCAGTGATCGCGACCGACACCGGCAAGTCCCCCCACGGCATCCGAAGCTGCTCAAAGATTATCCCGATCTCACCGTTCTTCTGTCCTCGTCCCGCCGGCTTTGCTTGAGTGACCCGACCGTGAAACTCGGTGCCCCGTGGCAAGACGAGCTCGCCCCCAACATAAATCGACTCGTCCAGTACGGCGGAAAGGTGATCGCCAGATTCGTTTAGCTTCGAGCTGATTTGAGACTGCAAGACAACGCGCGCCCTGGTTTCGGACTCGATTGTGGCTTCGCGTGCGGCTTGCGGCATCGCCGGCACGCTAGCGAGACCGAGAATCGCGCAGATTATGGCAACAGACACACTTCTTCTCATCTTTTCGACCTCTTGTTTGATAGTTTGAATCGTCCTTCGATAAACCAGGGGAGAGCCTTCAGTCCTGGGCAACGAACGATCAGCAGAGAGACTTCTTGCAACTCAATTTCTAGAGAAGCCCAAGGGCAAGTGGGCGAGCCAGCGAAGGCGGAACGTACAGCTTCCGGACAGTCAGAACAGGAGAAAAGTTCGGCAGTGCGTTGAAACCGGCGCAGCCCTGCGTGCGTCTTAGGATGTGTAACTCACCAGATTGACTGCAAAGGAGAAGGAATGGAGCGAAATCAAGCATCCGACTATCCGCAGGAGTTATTAGACCTGTTTCACGAATACCAACACGGCGATATGGACCGTCGTACCTTTCTTGATCGTCTTGGCAAGTTCGCTACCGGCGGGCTTACCGCGATGGCGATTTTTGAGAGTCTGAAGCCGAACTATGCCTGGGCGCAACAAGTGCTAGCCGATGACAAGCGCATCAAGGTTGGCTACGAAACCGTGCAATCACCGGCAGGAAACGGCTCGATCAAGGGCTATCTGGCCCGCCCGGCAAAGAGTGGGAAAATGCCTGTCGTGCTCGTCATTCACGAAAACCGAGGACTTAATCCCTATATCGAGGACGTAGCGCGTCGCCTCGCGCTCGAAAATTTCATCGCCTTCGCGCCCGACGGATTGACCTCGGTAGGCGGCTATCCGGGCAATGATGAGAAAGGCGCCGCTGCCTTTCGCACGGTGGATGGAAAGAAGATGACTGAAGATTTCGTCGCGGCGGCCAGGTGGCTCAAAGCACGCCCCGACTCAACCGGCAAACTCGGCGCGGTCGGATTCTGTTTTGGCGGTGGGATTGTAAATCAACTGGCGGTGATGCTGGGCAAGGATCTGAATGCCGGGGTTGCGTTCTATGGACGCCAGGCCGGCGTCGAGGATGTTCCTAAGATTTCCGCACCGTTGTTGCTCCAATATGCGGGCAATGACCAGCGCATCAACGACGGAATCCCGGCTTATGAGGCGGCGCTTAAGGCCAACAACAAGGTGTACGCGGTGCACATGTATGACGGCAAACAGCACGGCTTCCATAACGACACGACGCCGCGTTATGACGAACCCGCCGCCAAACTGGCGTGGACGCGCACGCTTGAGTTTTTCAACAAACACCTGCGGTAATGGGCGGCTGCTTGCGTAACGGCGAGCTTAAGAAAACAGAACGGCGCTCCCAGTTCTGGGAACTGGGAGCGCCGCTACCTTCTTCGAACGCGAACTTGAAAGCCGCTACCCGCAATGTGCGCCAGCATTAGGTCGCTCGCCGCGAACGGTGCAGGTATTACTTACCATCAATCGAAAACGCATACAGCTTTTTGTTGGGCTTCCCGATCCGCAAGAACTGATAGCCCGAGCCGATATAAACCACTCCGTCGACCACCGTTGGACCGCCCGCGACTGCTCCGCCAGTGTCAAACTCCCACAGTATCTTTCCATCCTTAGCGTCGTAAGCGCGGATGAAATTCTTGTTTGACCCGGCGAACACAAGCCTGTTGTCGCCCGTTCCAGTCACGGTTATCGGACCGAAGTTCGAACCTTTATCTGGCGATTTGGTTTGCCACAGTATCTTCCCAGTAGCGCCATCGAGAGCGGATACCGATCCTTGCCCTGGAAAGTTTGATATCGCAGCGTAGACGCGCTCGCCATCAGTTGCATCGCCAAACTCGATACCGCCAAGCTTGCCGCCCGGCCCGACTTCGGTCTTCCACAGAAGCTTGCCGTCTTTTGGATCGAGCGCGTAGAACCAGCCACTTTTTTGACCCGCGCCGATTGCCGGTTTTCCACCGGGCCCCTTGAAAACCATCGGCGTCGAACCGAAGTCAACATCCAGATCGCTGCACTCGGCGAGATTGGCGCAGCCAAACGTCCAGATGTCGCCCGGGGTTGCTTGATATGACCATACGAGTTTTCCGGTAGACAGCTCGAGGGCGACAATTGCATTTGGAAACTTGGAGGCCGGCGGTGTGTATTGATTGCCGGTGGTGACGTACAAGCGATTAGTTTGAGGATGAACGGTGACAGTCGACCAGACGGCGCCGCCGGCAGGTCCGATGATCGTCACTCCTTTTTTGTCTTTGCCCTGGGCGGTTGGCGTTTCAGGTATGGTGTACCAGCGCCAAATCTGTGCGCCGGTCTTTGCGTCGAAAGCGACAACTCCGCCTCGGAAGGTGCAGCACTCATACTTTGGACCGTACTTCAGGATTGCGCCTTCTTCGTGGGAGGCCACTCCGATATACACACGCCCGTTGTGGTAGATCGGCGACGCCGTTCCGACAGTTTCCTTGTGCGTATCGACTTTTACTTTCCATTTGAGCGCGCCTGTTTTGGCGTCTAGCGCGTGCAGGGAACCCGCAAGGTCAGCGAAGAACAGGACACCGTCGCCATAAGCGGCGCCGCTGCGCGAGGGACTGCCGCAGTCGTAGTCCCAGATTTTGGCGCCGGTTTTGGCGTCGACGGCGTATTCTTTTCCGTCCCAGGACCCAAAATAGACTACGCCGCCAACAACAGTAGGTTGAGCTGATACATCACCGGCGGTTTCGAAGACCCACTTCGGTTTGAGACTGCCGACCGTTGCCGGGGTAAGTTGTTTTTCGTTCGGGTTGTAATGCGAGCCTTCGAGATCTCGGCCATACATCGGCCAATCAGAGGTACCGGCTCCGTTTCTGCCTGCTATCGTCTTCGCCGGACCGCGCGAAGATTGTGCCGCTGCAAGCGTGACGATCATAATGGACAGCACGATTATGCCCGCTAAGAGGCTAGTTTTAAGACGCATCAATGCTCCTTTCAATTTCCACTGGGCCAAAAAGATTTGAAGTGATTCTAAACGGATAAATGTTATTTGTCATTGGTCATTGAAGGGCAAAGGGCAAAGGGCAAAGAGCAAAGAGCAAAGGACGAAGAGAGCGAAGGAAGAGAAGGGAAAGACTATTTGCTCTTTGCCCCTTGCCCCTTGCCCTTTGCCCTTTGCCCTTTGCCCTTTGCTCTTTGCCCTTCAATGACCAATGACAAATGACAAACGACCACTTAATATGTCTGCTATGCGACAGAAGACCGCGGCCATCGTAGTCATCGGCAACGAGATTCTGACAGGAAAATCCGAGGACAAGAACGCCAGCTTTCTTATCGGGGAAATGTACAACCTTGGAGTGGCCCTCCGGCGAATCCTAATCATTCCGGATGACGCTGACGTCATCGCTAACGCGGTTCGCGAATGAGCCGCTGAATTTGATTACGTTTTTACATCGGGCGGGGTAGGTCCCACCCACGATGATGTGACTATCGAAGGCGTTGCGCGCGCTTTTGATCGCGAGGTCGTACGACACCCGGAGCTCGAAACGATGCTTCGCGGTTATTTCGGAGAGGGTATCGACGCGGCCAGGCTGCGAATGGCGGATGCGCCGGCCGGTTCGGAGCTTATCCACGACAGTGATCTGCGTTGGCCGGTCCTGGCAGTGCAAAACGTCATCGTGCTCCCGGGCGTCCCGGAATTGTTTCGCAAGAAGTTCGAGGCGATTAGAGAACGGTTTCGCGCCGCTCCGTTTTTTGCGCACGCAATTTACACCCGCGAAGACGAATTCGATATCGCGCCGCGGCTGGATGATATCGCAGCAAAACACCCGGACGTTGAAATCGGATCGTATCCGACTTTTACGCGCGAGGACTATCGCGTAAAGATAACGCTTGAGTCAAAAGAGGAAGCCGCGGTCGAACGCGCTCGCGATCAATTGCTTTCGCTGCTTGATCCCGGATCGCTGGCCCGGATTGAGTGAGTCCGAGGTCAGAAGTCAGACGCGGTTCCGCTGGGCTCAGGCGCAAGAATCGAAGAAGAGCAGGGCAATATGTATCAAGCCCACCCAATTCACACGGATCAAAAATATGGGATTCAGACTGCGACGAATCAAAACCTCACAAATCCTCGGAGTCGCTCTGCTGTTTCTGGTTTCCCTTCATACGCCGGCCAGAAGTTACCAATCAACCTCCGTTAAGTTTGAAGTCACCATCGCTTCAGGATTGAGTTCATCTCCAAAGTCCGGGCGTCTTTTTGTAGTGTTGAGTTCCAGGAGCCAGCCGGAACCCCGCCTCGCGATCGGCCAGACCGGGATGGATGCTTCAACGGTATTGGGCAGGGACGTCAACGACTTTGGGCCCGGGGTCACCCGGTCGCTGGACGAAAAGAGCGCGATTTTTCCACTCGATAGACTGTCACGGCTGCCGGCTGGTGACTATTTTGTTCAGGCGGTGTTCGATTCCAACATCGATCTGAAATCGGTGAACGCGCCTGGAAATCTCTACAGCGTTCCCAGGAAGATCCGTGTCGATCCATCTCAGGGCGGCGCCGTGAAACTCGAGTTGACCCAGAGGATAGCGGAGGAACAGCCGCCTGCGGAATCTGAATACGTAAAGTACGTAAAGATACAATCGAACATCCTCACGAAGTTTCACAAGCGCCCGATTTATTTGCGAGCAGGCGTGATTGTGCCGAAAGACTTCGCAGTCGAGCAGGCGAAGCGGTACCCGTTACGGGTGCGCATTGGCGGCTACGGCGCTCGCTACACCGGCGTTCAGCGAATGATGCGGGAGGGCGCCAGCTTTCGGTCAATGTGGGAGTCAGCTACTACGCCTCGAATGGTCTTGCTGCATCTGGACGGCGATGGACCGTACGGAGACTGTTACCAGGTAAATTCGGACAACAACGGACCCTACGGAGATGCGATTACCCAGGAATTGATTCCGTACGTCGAGGAGAAGTTTCGATGCATTGGACAACCTTGGGCGCGAGTGCTGGATGGCGGATCGACCGGGGGATGGGTGTCGCTTGCGCTTCAGGTGTTCTATCCGGATTTTTTCAATGGGACGTGGTCCGGTTTTCCGGACGGCGTGGACTTTCGTGCGTTTCAGCTGGTTAACATCTACGAAGATCAAAACGCATACGTCAACAAACGAGGATTTGAGCGTCCCAGCGCGCGCGACCTGAACGGGGATGTGCGATTTACGATTCGTCACGAATGTCAGATGGAAAACGTGATGGGGCTCGGCGACAGCTATGCGATGTCCGGCGAACAGTGGGGTGCGTGGAACGCTACTTATGGTCCTCGCGCGGCCGATGGCCGGCCGGCTCCGCTCTGGGATCCGAAGAGTGGTGAGATCAATCGCACGCTTGTTGAGCATTGGAAGCGATACGACCTGCGGATGGTGCTTGAGCAGAATTGGAAGACGCTTGGCCCCAAGCTTCGCGGGAAGTTGACTATTTGGGTGGGTGAAGCCGATGAATATTTTTTGAACAACGCGGTGCATCTGCTGGATGCATTCTTGTCCAGGGCCGATCCACCGTACGAAGGAAAGATCATCTACGGTCCTGGGAAAGGGCACGGTTGGATGGCTTTCAGCGAGCGCGAGATGATGGATCAGATGGCCGCGGCGATAGAGAAAGCAAGAAAGTAGACTACGCATCGGAATTCTCGACAGGGAGCACGAGACTGTGAAAAAACGGACGACGTATCAATTCCTTATTGAACACGCCCTCGACGGGCTGCTGATATTCGTACCTATTGCCGCTGTTCTTCACTACTCCCACGCGCCCGCGCTGTGGACGTTTCTTGCGTCGGGCGTGGCGATCATTCCGCTTGCTGGATGGATGGGAAAGGCGACCGAGAGTCTGGCGGAGCGCCTGGGAGCGGGAATCGGCGGACTGTTGAATGCGACGTTTGGAAACGCGGCAGAGATGATCATCGCGTTTCAGGGATTGCGCGCTGGTCTGAGTGAGGTAGTCAAAGCATCGCTCACCGGTTCAATCCTCGGGAATATTCTGCTGGTGCTCGGTCTGAGCATTGTGGCGGGCGGGTTCAAGTACCGGGAACAGAAGTTCAACCGAACGGCCGCGACAATGAGCGCGACTCTGATGGCATTGAGCGCAATTGGATTGCTTGTGCCGGCGATGTTTCACTGGGTTACGAGAGGAGAGCAGGGCAGCGCCGAGAGAAACATAAGTCTCGAGATTTCCATCGTATTGTTTCTGACTTATGTCCTCAGCCTGGTCTTCACGTTGGTCACTCACAAGGACCTTTATCTGGGAACAAGTGCGCCGCACAAAGAAGCCTCGACTATGAGCTCGAAGACCGCCGGACTGTTGTTGCTTGGAGCGACTGCGTTAATCGCGTGGATGAGCGAATTGCTGGTGCACGCTGTCGAGCCGGCGTCGAAGTCGCTCGGGATGACCGAGGTCTTTGTCGGAGTCATTGTTGTAGCTATCATCGGGAATGCTGCCGAGCACAGCACGGCCATCCTGGTCGCGCTGAAGAACCAGATGGATCTTTCTTATCACATAGCTGTTGGGTCCAGTATGCAGATCGCGTTGTTTGTAGCGCCGGTGCTGGTGTTCTTGAGCTACGCCCTGGGCCAGCCAATGGATTTGCTGTTTACCACATTTGAGGTGATAACAGTCGGGTTGGCGGTAGCGATCGTGAGTTTGGTGGCGGCCGATGGCGAAGCGAACTGGATGGAAGGAGTGTTATTGCTGGCGGTCTACGTGATTTTTGCTATCGCGTTCTTCCATTTGCCGGCGAATCTTCCTGGCGTTTGATCAGTTAATAAAAGACGCGTTGAGGCTTCGATTTAGTCTTCGATAAACGCGAATAGTGTCCTCAAGCTCAGCAACGCCAGTTCAGGACGCTATCTATTTGCGCGCTATAGCAGCTGCTATTAGAATGCAGTTCGGAACCCCGAAATATCTGAGATCAGGAGGGACACCATGATCTACCGTGCTATCGCTGGTTGCGTCGCAATCCTGGTCATCGCTGTCGTTAGTGGAGGTCAAGCGCGTCGTCCCGACACTGTGGGCGATTTGACTGGACCTGATGCGGTGGGGTTCCGAAAAGATGGTGTTACGAAAGAGACTGTGGGTGATCGGCGCGCTCCGGCAAACTCGCCGACAACGAAGCAGGCTATAGAAGATTTCTTGCAATTACAGAAGGTCAACCGGCAGATCCAGGACATTGCAAAGCAAAATCCGCTGGAGCTGGAAGGAATTGCCGCGGCGGCCAAGGAAGTCAGCATCAGGGCGAAACGCCTCAAGACGAGCCTTTCTTTGCCGTCCCCTCCAAAGGACGAAGTTAAGAACGGAATGACAGCGTCAGCATCGACCGATGAATTCCTGAACCGGATTAAGGAACTCGATACCAACATAAAGACGTTTGTGACTAATCCACTATTCCAGCAGATGAACGAAGCTGGCAGGGACTTGCGTCGCGAGGCCAGCGTCAGTCTGAGCAACGTGATTACCTTGAGCAAGGTTCTTGAGGAGAGCGCCCGCAAATTGCGGTAATGAGCTGTGACAAAAAACAGGGGCGGCTCGCGCCGCCCCAATAGTGTTTCATAATCATCCTACCGATCAGAAGTCGAATCGTAGTGCAAGCTGCATCACTCTCGCACCATTTATCGTAAAGGTTGACTTGCCGACGGTGGCGGCGCTGTTTAAGTTGCCATTCGGACGCCCAAAATTCGGGTGATTGAACACGTTGAAAGCGTTCGCCTGGAACTGCAGCGCGCTGTTCTCAGTCACCTTGAATTTCTTGTGTAGTCCGAAGTCAAAATTGACGAAGCCTGGTCCGGTCAGAATGTTTCGCCCCGTCGTACCATCGCACCACCACTGGGTGTTGCTGGTGATAACACCGTTGCCGGCACCGCAGGCTGCCGCAGGACCAATGTCCTTTGCGCGCGTAACCATGCCGACGAACTGTGTATGGTCGAAGAAGCCGTCAGCCGGGCTCGCGCTGTGGTCAATCACGTCTTTGATCGGCCCGCTACCAATGAAGACGGCGCGATCGGTGAAGATTCCGTCGGCATTTGCGTCTTCATTAGAACTGCCATGGAACACGCTGAAAGGCGCACCTGACTGGACCGTAACGATTCCAGTCGCTTCCCATCCACCCAGCCACCGATTCGCTCTAAAGAAGGGGATCTCGTAATTGAAATCGGTTACAAACTTGTGGGTGACATCGAAGTCGGCTCGCCCTCGATCGTGGTTGATGTTGAAATTGTTTGTAGGATTCAAGCCCAGGCGAGCGTTGAATGCGTCGCTAATTGTGTCGATCGCTTTGGAAAAAGTGTAGCTGCCGTTCAACTGCAAGCCGAAGCGAGCGCGGTGGCGCAAGATTACCTGCCCGCCGTGATAGCTCGACGTGAACCCGTTAGTGCGGAAGTTGTCACTGG
>Ga0114129_10015759_pt1 | contig 10745 bp, 10 predicted proteins | sample RhiMetdeltSRZDD1_FD_80071 | JGI IMG/M metagenome (GOLD analysis project Ga0114129, IMG submission 80071) | Populus rhizosphere microbial communities from Tennessee, USA - Rhizosphere MetaG P. deltoides SRZDD1 (version 2) (version 2) | ecosystem: Host-associated > Plants > Roots > Rhizosphere >... | reverse complement strand
TCCTGACCGGTAGCGCCCAGGGTAGGAGTAGGTACTGCCATCACCCAGGAGGAGCTGAAAGTGAAACGACGCACCTATTTGCTTTTGTCTCTCCTCTGGATTCGGACTCAAGGTGCGGGTGTAGTTGAGGTAATCGCGCTCCCCGATCTTCACCTTCACCTGAATCGGATCAAGGGGGGAGAGCTGCGTCAGGGGCTTGGGCGAGTTTTTGGTCGCCAGGCTGCCGACAAAGGCGTCCGACTCGGCGATACGGCCGGTCACCGGGGCGCGGATGTCGGTATAGCCCAGATTGAGCTCTGTCAGGCGCAAGGAGGCCCGTGCTGCTTCGAGTTCGGCAGTGGCCAGGGCGATCTGTGTGCGCTGGGTGAGTTTGGTCTGCGTCAGCTCCGTCTTGCGGGCCGACACTTCTTCCCGTGCCACGTCGCGTTGGGCTACAGACGCGTCCAGGTCTTGTTGCGAAGCGGCCTGTGCCTGGACCAGCGGCGTATACCGCGCCACGTCCTGTTCAGCCTTGATCAGCGTGGCGCGACTCTGCGCCAGCCGTGACTCGGCGCGGAGCACGTCTACCCCCTCTTTGGCATACTGCAGGTCCGCTTCGGCCTTGGCCACGGCGGCTTTGGCCTTCTGCACCTCGGCAAGGAAGGTCCGCTGGTCGAGCAGATACAAGCGCTCACCGGCTTTGATGAGCTGGCCGCCGTGGAACAGCTTCTGCTCGATGTACCCGTCCACCCGGGCCCGAATCTCCGCCGTGTCCAGAGCGTCCGTGGTGCCGGTGTACTCCGTGTACAGGGGCAGTGCCTTGGGGCTTACCTCAATGACGCTGACAGTAGGCGGCGGGGCACTGGGCGCTCCGGGTTTTGTCTGGGAGCGTGCGACCGGCAGCATGCTGAAGCAGAGCAGCAAGAGCAGGCTCAAGGCAAATACATACAGGGATACGGCAACTCTTGTACGTGCATTCTGACCCATTGTAGGTGTCCTTTCCTCTTCCCGGACGCATGTTTCGTGCCCTCCCGTTGTACGCGGCAAGATACACGTAGAGCAGGAACAACCGGCAGGCTGACATACTTTAGCAGAAGGGACGGTGTGTGGACCATTAGCCTTTGGTCCCATAGAGATTGGCCTTTGGTCCTATGCCAGGCATCGTCACAGGCCTCGAGCAGCGCCCTGGCCTCGCGCAGATCAGGCGCCGTCAGGCCTTCGGTGAACCAGATGAAGATGGGCGCCAGGAGCAGGCCTGGGCTTGGGAGTGCAGGTGCGCCTGCCGGCTGGCCTTTAAGACCGGAGTTTGTACGCACCTAACCGTTGCTGAAACCAGTGCGCGTCGTCAGCTGCCAGGGGTGGCTCCGGTTCTTCCCCATAATTGACCGCACCACGGCTGTAGGGACCGCGATCGTAGGCTTGACGAAATACCCACTGCACGTCCAGTTTGACTTCCTCTTCACCTTCGCGCAACGGAATTGGAATACAGGGCAAGACGTCACGCAGGCTGACGGTGAAGAGCTGGCATGCCATCTCAGTACCAACGCGTTGCCAGGCTCGATTGACGAGCACAATGTAGGCGGGCTGTGGCTCAAGGCTGGCGAGATAGGCTGCCAGCGCAGCATTGGGTAACAAGCGCTCGCCCGCACGCAAGAGGTCGATCTCGACCAAGCTGGCATCGCTTTCCAGGACATCACGCTGCTTGCGTAGGTAGGCACGGCGATCAGGGCCAGGCCGTTTGTTGGCAGGGCTCACGATCTCAAGCAAGGTGACCAGCTTATGTCCCCGACGCGCGTCACGGATCTCCACCCATTGATGCCGCAAAGGTTCTGAAGCCACCGTCACTTCTACCGATGCCGAAATCGTGGCACGGCGTTCAGACAACGTTGCCGTAGCAGATGCGGACGTGGAAGCAGTCGGGGTCCTGACCACCGTCACATCCGGGACGATTCGACGCGATACCCCGGCGTCCTCCACAATGCCCACCTCGGGTCGCACTTCGAGCCGCGCATAATAGGGCTGGGGTAAAAGCAGATTGAGCTCGGCCCGGATCTCGCTGGCAAAGGCTTCGTGGAAATCCAGCCAGATGTCAGCAGCCTCCAGGTAGGGATCCATGCCAGGAAAAGGCGATGGCATTGTTGGCCCTCTTTTCGTCGTTGGAGAGATACACACTGAGAGCAGAGAATAAGAATTTTCAACGCACTTGACAAGCTCTCCACTGGTCGATGTCTAGTGGGGGAACGGAAGGCGCTGCTCGCCCAGCGACGGCGGCGAGGCAGGATAGCCCCACCTCGTCTATGATCCGGTGCAGGAAGCAGCAGAACTGGCGCAGCGTTACCATGGGTGTTGGAGGGCTAAGCTCCGGGCCAGAGGTCGGCATCGAGCCCCTGTGCGTCCGTCCATGGGCAGACATCGGGTATCGTGGTATCCTCCATATCCAGTGCAGCAGCGGCTTCCACCCTGGCGACGGCAGAGGCCGCATGATGACACACGGTGGTCGCCTACGACATCACCTCGAAGGTGCCGTCAAGGGCCATCAGTCCCGTTTCGACGCCCAGCTGCGGATGGCGCTCAGCGAGTTGCTTGCGAAACGCGGCCAGGGCGTCCCGGTGGGTCTGCGTCTCGGCAGCGGGGTCGGCAACAGCTGCCGCACCGTAGGCAATCTGCGCCGCGCCACAGTCACGATGGTTGATCACGATGACCTTGTCGATCCTGTGCAATTGGAGCGAGGCCTCCAGGTTGTCCCAGAACGTTTTGTGCCAGTCCTTGAATGCGGGAGCCACGACACCGATGGCTGCGCCAGCGATCGTGAATTGGCTGTACTGGCCGGTGAGATGACGTCCAGCAGTGTACTTGCTGACGAGTTCTTGAAAGCGTGGGTCGATACAGGCCAGGACCATCGCCTCATATTTGCCGCTGGCCGCAAGCGCGTGCCAAGGCAGGAGTGTAGCGGCCGTGAAACCATCGGCAACGACCTGCAAAAAACGGCGTCGAGCGAAGGATGATTCGAGCCAGGCGGCACTGTAGGTGCAGGCGGCGTGGTGACTAACAGGGTTTCTTAATTGCCTCTCCATCTGATTCCTCCAGTGATGACGCATGGTGATCTCGGCCACTCTCTGCGCACTGGGTAGCGCTACCACCGTCTGTACAAATACAACACGTCCGTGAGTAGCGAGTGCAGGCAAGTCGTGGGGCTGTCACACGGCCGTCTTCTTCGGTCATGTACCTCCAACCTGCGGATAATGAGAGTAGAGCACATCAGCATCCTCCCTCAAGCCACAGGACATAGAAACATTCCTCCGTGGCTTCTTGTCCGCTGTTTTCCTTGCGCTGATTGCCGTTGGCTGCCCGTGGGTGAAGCGCAGACACCTTCCGAGACGTGTCGTGCTCAGGTCATAGACATGTCACGCTGGGTTGTCTGGCTCTTGGCTGCCTGTTGGTATAGGTATGGAGAGCCAGAAATGATTGGCCGCTAACAGGGCCACAAAGGCCAGCACACTCAAGAGGACATCCAAAACGGCCAACTCTGGCTTGAGCATCTTGCGCGCGACGACGAACGCGAGTAATTCCAGAACCGCTTTCAGCTCATGGGTGACCAGGGTACGAACCAGTTCGACGCCGACCACCAGCAACAGCACGCGGTAGATCAACTCATAAAACGTCTCCGTCAGCCGCCAATCCATGCCGGCCAGCGCGTGTGCGCTACCCAGCCCGAACACCAGGACCCCACCAGGATCGCCAAGGCGAGAAAGCGCTCGATCCATACTGCGATCGTTGTATAGTAGCGCGCTATGCGACGACTCGTATCCATGGCAGCGATCAGTGTATTGCCCGTGTACCCACTCTAGTCAGCGCTCTGAGAGCGTCCTGCAGGAGACCTTTATATGCCTCAGGAGACACCAGGTCAACTACCCACACGCCTCCATTGCCGCGGCGTCGACCTTCTAGCTAACTACCTGGAGGGTGTCTGGCTGCGACTGCGCCAAGTCAGCGGGCGGCGCTGGCAAGAATCTCGTTCAGCAAGTTCGCGACCTCAGGAGCCTCAAGGATGCCAGTGTGGGTCAGATCAAAGCCGTATAGACGGTGGGCTTCCAGCTGCGCCTCTGGGCGCAGCTGGCTGGCCACGGTCACAACACGGTCATCGGATGCCCCGAAGGACGCGCTGTTACGGTTGAAGGCAATCAGCAGATGATGTGCCAGTGACCGTGGGAAGGTCCGTCGTTTCTGCAGGGTGTCGGGGTCCTGATAGAAGATTTCACGCAAATATCGGCTGTCTGGCGCCATGTCGTACCAGGAGCGCACCACGGCCGGGGCGTACCGGACACCGCGTTCGGCAGATTTGTGACCACCCCAGGGGGTGGCCATCGTCACGTAGAGCGGGATCGCGCTCTGCTGCGCGGCCTCCAGGTAGCGCAAGATGAAACCCCGCGCGACGAGGCCCCCTCCCCCTCCCCCTTGACGAAAGGGGAAGATGAGATCGTCTCACAGGGTTGCCACAACCTCGCGGAGCCTGAAGCCGTTGACTACACGCACATGCGCCGCTGGCGAAAAATGCTCCGGGGTGCGGCAGATAAGTATGCCACCTTTGACCCTATAAGCCGAAGACTCTGCCATGGTAAAGACGTGTGCGACCGTGTCCATGGTACTAGTATCAGCGCTGCGTATGTTCTCGGTCCACTTGGCTTCCAGCAACACCAAGTGCCCAGCACTCGACCAGAGAAAATCGACCTCACGGTTTTGTTGATCGCGATAAAAAAACAGCGCGGCCCGGGGATGATAGAGCTGCTGATATTTGCGCAATTCGGCGAAGACAAAGGATTCCCAGATGGCTCCCACAAAAGGACTGGTATCGATGTTGCCAGGATGGACCCCCAGTAGGAAGCACAGCAGACCAGGGTCCAGAAAATAGAGTTTGGGTGACTTCACCAGGCGTTTGCCGACATTCGCAAAAAAAGGTTCAAGCAACGCCACCTGGTTGCTGGCCTGGAGGACAGAAAGCCATGCTGCACTTGTGGGTTGTGACACGCCCACATCGCGGCTGATATCCGATTTGTTCAGCAGCTGCCCGCTGCGGACGGCGCACGCGCGGAGGAAGCGCTCAAAGTCCCGGAGGCTGCCAATGTTGAGCAGTTGGCGGACGTCGCGCTCAATATAGGTGGCGAGATACGACTGATAAAAGGCATCGCTGGGGATGTGGGTATCACGCCATAATTCAGGGAACAGACCACGTGTCAGGCAGTTGACTTGCTGCTGATACGTGTCAAAAGCCACTCCTGCAGCGGCCAGTTCTCCGACGGACAAGGTTTCCAATTCCACCAGCGCACACCGCCCTGCCAGGCTATCCGCCACGTTCTGCATGAGCGTGAACTTTTGGGAGCCAGTGAGGATGCATTGCCCCATGGTGTGGCGGTTCCGGTCAATCATGACCTTGAGATGACGGAACAGTTCAGGCGCGTATTGCACTTCATCGACAAGGAGTGGCGTGGGATACCTGCTTAAAAACTCTTCAGGACTATGGCTGGCCAGGGCAGCAGTCGAGGGAATATCGAGAGAAACATACGTATAATCTGCAAAAAGCTTCTGCAACAGAGTGGTTTTGCCCGTCTGACGGGCCCCAGTCAACACGAGAACCGGAAAACTGTGTGCCAGGTCTTTGATTTTCTGTGAGATATCTCTTTCAATCCACATGTTCGACAATTCTAAAGTTAGACTTTGAAATTGTCAAACCAAACCTGGCAGACCAACCGCCAGGACCGCGTCGGCAAGAACGTCTTCGAAGGCGGGGTCCCGGGGTGCACTGCACAGTATCTTCTTTCCTGGCAAGGGCACAGCACGTCACACACGAGGCTGGTGAATTGGTCGTGCACGGTGCGCGCTTGCAGCGTGGTGATGTCGATATCGCCAGCCAGGCACGGCCGGCCATCCTCCGGGATGACGAGCGCAATGTCACGCTGCTCCTCACCGCTGGCACAGAGGAGTCCTCCTCGCAGACAATTGGCTGTTGGTCTTATCTAGATTGGCCTTTTGTCCTATACGCATCCTGCGCCTTGCCCTGCGTTGTCACGCACGCATGGTTGGGCAGTCTCGGCTCACCTGACAGGCGTAGAGGCGCACCTCTTGCCGCCAGAGGGCCACGATACAGGTGAGCTTCCCCAGACGGGCGCTCAAGGCCACCAGCCCCATGTCGTCTCACAGGGGTCCAGCAGGGTTACTCCTGGTTAGCGCTCAGCCGCGGCACAACGGCAGCCTCCACCGGGATGGTCAGCAACGGACACGGAGTCTGATGTAACACTCGTTCGCTGTGGCTCCCGCGCAGGGCATCCAGGAAACCGTTGCGGCCATCGGTGGACATCACGATCAGATTGGTGTCCATGTCGCTGGCCGTCTGTACAATGGCGTCAATGACGTTGCCCGACTTCACGATGTTGTTCCACTGCCAACCTGGCACTGTGGGCCAGCGTACCGCTGGCGCGTTCCCAGGTGTTCCTACGAACAGCGTGGTGAAGGTCCCTATGGGGCATTGCAGGCGCTGCACAAGGCGCACCGCCGCTGCAATAGCAGGCTGGGCGCGCGGTATTGGCGCAATAGGGATCAGGATATTGCGCAATGACACTGAACCATCTTGCCGTGAGACAAAGCCTTCCATGCCATGCGGGATAAACAGTGTCATTTGGCCAGATTGCCGGGCGATCGGTTCCGATACGGAGTGCTGCAACCAGCGGCTACGTCCCTCGTGTTGGTGCGTTGCGAGCACAATCAGGTCGGTCGGGTGGCTCCTCAGAAACGCCAGCACAGACTGCACCGGATTCGTGCGGTGGGCGATCACTTTTCGGACCTCAATGCCGAGCGCCGGCACTGCCGAACGCGGACTATCCTTCGGGATGAGTCCCCACCGGGCGAGTGTTTCCCGTACGCCAGGGAAATCTGTCCACTCATCGGCCATGTTTGGGGAGACGTGCATCACGGTCAGCTGCGACTGGGCGATGAGCGCCACTTTGAGGGCATGTGCAAACGCCACTTCACTCGCTACGGAGAAATCAGAAGGGTGCAGGACGCTGTCAATGATCGGTACGCTGTAATCTTGGGATGCACTCATACGTTTTGTAGAGACTCCTCACAACTCCATGACGGCCCAGACTCTCGCATAGCTTTCGAACGTGGCCATCTTAGGCGATTTCTTAAAAAATATCACTTGTTGTCGTCCACGGCGGTGTAGCCAGGGCCCTCGCCTCCCCCCAACGGGGGCCGGCAGCATGGTGAAACAGAGCAGCACTAGCCGGCTCGAGGCACCACAGAGATACGGCAAGGCTTGTACGTGCACCCTGATCCATTCTAAGAGCAGGAACAACCGGCCGGCTGACACACTTTAGCAGAAGGGACGGTGTATGTACTATTGGCCTTTAGTCCCATACCAGGTAAAGGCTCGACTACACGTAGACGGTGCGCTCGCCCTCCCGCTCCAGCACGACGAACCGCAGGGCCGGGACAAAGTCAACTGGCTGCCGGCCCCACAGGTCGGCTGCGCGATGACGCTCAAGGCAGTCTGGTTGTGTGCCAGAGGTTCTGGTACAATGCGCATAGTAGGCTACTGGAGAAGAGGGGTACCGATGGCCCCTGCCATGAGGAGAGTTGCTGATGTCATCGCCATTTCCTGGAATGGATCCATATTTGGAAGCTCCAGAAATCTGGCGCGGTTTCCATCATTTGTTGGCTGACGAGATCATCGCACAATTGAATGAGAAGCTCAGCCCTCGGTACTACGCAGACGTCGAAGTCCGCACCGTGTTAGAAGAAGTCGGTGTGGCGACCACCAAAACGGTGTATCCTGACGCTGCCATCCTGGAAACCGTGCAGGCAACGTCCTCTAGCGCGACGGCTGTGGCTATTCCGGCGGCCCCGATCCAGCGCCTCGCCATGCTCCCGGAGGAACACAAACTGCGCACCGTGCAGGTGCGCGAGACGGCCACCGATACCCTGGTCACCGCCATTGAAATTCTCTCACCGGTCAACAAGCGCGGGGATGGTCTCCACCTGTACCGCGCCAAACGTAAAAGCCTCTTACGGACGGACGTCCATGTCATCGAGCTGGATTTGCTCCGAGGTGGTGAGCGGCCGGGGTGGGAAGTCAAGGAGCCCCCGCTGGTCTGTGAGTATATTATCCTGGTGAATCGTGCCTTTGGCGGGGATATGCGCCGTTCCGAGATCTGGCCCGTGGCGCTGGATGAGCCGCTGCCGCTGTGCCCTGTCCCCCTGCTGCCACCGGATGCGGATGTGCCCTTGTCGCTCGGCGAGGTGCTGGCGCAGGTGTACCAGCGAGCGGCGTACGCCCGGCGGATTGACTACGCGTTGCCCGTGCCACCTCCTCCTCTGCGTCCGGCGATGCAGCGCTGGCTCGCCGCCCATCTCGTACCTTTAAGATCAAAATAATCATGTTCGAGAATATCGAGGACAGTAGAAGCTGCCTGGGTCTGCCCGATAGTGTGCGGTGGCCTCGCCAACCAGGACCTGGACGAAAAACAGCAGGGCTACGATGACAAAGTATTTGATAAGGGCTTGCTGATTGGCGGTAGTCGTCCCGGGCAGCATGTGTGGATGCACATGCGCACGTTCCCCCTGCCAACCCAGGAAGCTAAACTTGCCAAAAGCGAATAATACCAGGGCGATGTCGGCCAGTAGTGCGATAAGACTGAGCGCACTCCACAGAACTGCCTCGCTGGTTGGCCTGTTACCAACCAGCGGCTCATACGGAAAATTGTTCGTGTAGGAGTAGGTTTTGCCTAGTCGATTGGCGACGGACGCCCAGGCGGTCCAGGCAAAGAACTCCGTCAGTTGCCGTAGCTCTTGCAGGTCTGTAATGTAGGCATGTGGCAGACTGGCGCTTGTGGTTGACTCGGCAAAGTATGCGGCCCACTGGGCAATTTGGTTGCGAAAAGACGCCACTTCTGGCGGCGTGAGAACGAGCGTGTTGGTCTGCGCATCATAGCGGTTGCGCTTCAGCAGGCGTTGGACCTCCGCGTCAACTGCATCGCGCTGCACCATGGTCAGCGTGTCGAGACGGCAGTTGTAGAGTTCCGTGGCAAGCGTCTCGCCAACGTCGATGGCCAATGCATGCAGGTAGGCGGCCGAAAAATCAGGGCCAAGGTAGGCCCCATGCCCCCAGATGGAGCCATTTTCCATCAGGCTGTATTGCAAAAAGAGGCGTTGACCCGCGAGGATATCCGCTTGTGTAAAGATCGTGTCGCCGGCCGGACTGACGACCTGAGCCGGGATGGGCGGCGCATCGTGATAGACCTGGATAGTATGCGCCGTCAAACTCCTACATCCAGCCGTGGCATCTGGTGTTCGCATCCGGGCCACCGCGCGACCGCCTCGTCGCCGCCCTGCTCGACGAGGCCAAGCGCCGGCCACCCAACATCCCTCCCCTGCCCGTGTCGTTCCAGCACTATCGTCGCGAGCTGGGCGCGCAAGTCTACGGGGCAATGGGCATCGCCCGCGAGGACACGGCGGGCCATATGGCCGCCGTCTTGCGCAACTGGGAGTTCTTCCGCGCGCCGCTGGCTGGCATTGTCTGCATGCACCGGGACCTCGGCCCAGCGGACGCCCTCAGCGTGGGGATGTACTTGCAAACGTTGCTGTTGGCCTTGACCGAACGCGGCCTGGGGACGTGCATCGAGGTCTCGGTCGCGGGGTATCCCGAGATCGTCCGCGCGCCGCTGGCTCTCCCGGCGGAATTGTCGATTCTGTGCGGCCTGGCGGTCGGCTACCCCGACCCCGACTTCCCCGCCAATCGCCTGCACATCAGCCGTGAGGCCGTCGAGAAGAACGTGGTGTTCCTCGACAGCTAAGCTGGGGGAGCGCTCGGACAGACAGGGGGAACGATCATGACGCGGCGGATCGCTTATGACCAGTCGGAACCGTCCTCCCGTTGGCACAGGCGCGTACTGCCCTAGCCTCCCCCGCCGCCGGCCCCGCCCACCGGCACGGCCTGCAGCCCGGCGGTGCGCGCCTGTGGCTGGTGCTGGACAGGCGCCGCAGCGTGCGGTAGGGTAGAGCCGCTGGGGTACCGGGCCTGGGAATCATCCAATCCGGAAGAGGAGCAATGTGATGATTCGTACCGATGCACTTTGGCGAGGCGAAAGCCCAATCCAATGCTCGCCCACGGCTCTAGAAGGCACGAGGCTGCGCCTGCCTGTGGCAGAAGGATGACGCAAATTCATCGAATCGCGACCCTGCTTCCATTGGCGGTTGGCGCAAGCGCCGTCGTCTGTACGATCTTTATCCACGCGCTGACCTTGAGCGCGACGGTAAACTTCGTTCGCCATGAGAGAAGGCTCGGCCGTGCGGGCACAAACGTCTGGATCAATGTTGCAATCGTTGCGCTGGCGATGTTATTCGCGCTCGTGGCGCACCTGATTGAGATCGCCGTGTGGGCGGTGTTGTTCGTCATCTGCGGAGAATTTCCAGAGTTCGGAACCGCATACTACCACTCAGCGGTCAACTACACGACCTTGGGTTACGGTGATGTGATTATGACGCCGTCGTGGAGATTGCTGGGACCGCTGGAAGCAGCAAATGGAACGCTCATGTTCGGTGTTTCGACCGCGATGATTTTTGCTGTCATTCAACGGTTGATTCTGGCTAGGTTTGTGGATCTCAGGGACTGAGCGCTGAGAACCGAGCGAACCGTAAGGACGGCAGAGCAACGCTGACAGTCAACGCTCCTCTGAGACTCGGCCCGCAGGGGCGTTTTGGGGACTTCATCGCGT
>Ga0114129_10015758_pt1 | contig 10746 bp, 12 predicted proteins | sample RhiMetdeltSRZDD1_FD_80071 | JGI IMG/M metagenome (GOLD analysis project Ga0114129, IMG submission 80071) | Populus rhizosphere microbial communities from Tennessee, USA - Rhizosphere MetaG P. deltoides SRZDD1 (version 2) (version 2) | ecosystem: Host-associated > Plants > Roots > Rhizosphere >... | reverse complement strand
GGGGTGGCGTCCGCGCGGGCTTCCAGCAGCGCGACGTCGCTGGCGGTGGGTACGACCCGGGTCAGGTGCAGCCCGGCCGGTACGAGCAGCCGCTCGAACTCGGCGACCGTACGCTCCTTGCCACCGGGCCCGACCAGCATGTTCAGGTCGGAGAAGGCGGTGGACGCGGCCCCCGACGGGTACGGGGGTGCCGGCAGGACCCGCTCGGCGATCAGCAGGACGGCGCTTGTACCCATCGCCCGCGCGCAGGCGCGCAGGATCTCGACAGCGTCCTCGTCACGCCAGTCGTGCAGGACGGACTTCATCAGGTACACGTCGCCGCCGTCCGGTACGCCGGTGAACACGTCGCCCGCGACGACGGCGCAGCGGTCGTCGACCCCGGCCCCGGCGAGCAGGTCGCCCGCGGAGTCCACGACGTGCGGCTGGTCGAACAGCACGCCGCGGACCGTCGGGTACCGGTGCAGGATCGCGGCCAGCATCGCGCCCCGCCCGCCGCCGACGTCGACGACGGTGCCGTACGCGCCGAAGTCGTACGCGTCGACGACCGCGTCGGACACGTACCGCGACATGCCGGTCATCGCCGCGTCGAAGACCGCGTTGTCCCCGGGATCGCGCGCCCGGTGCTCCCAGACGCCGCGACCGTGGACGGTGGTGAACGCGTTCTCGCCGGTACGCACGCTGTGCGCGAGCGCGCCCCACGCCTGCCAGTGCGACGGGCGGCCGACGAAGGCCGCCCAGCCGACCAGCCCGCGCGACGCCGTCGAGCGCAGTTCGTCGCCGAGCGGCGTCGAGGCGAACCGCCCGTCGGGCAGCTCCTCGTACACGCCGATCGACGCGAGCGCCCGGAGCAGCCGGTGGAGCGTGGGCGCGTCCGTACCGGTGGCGGCGGCGAGCTCGGCCGGCGTACGCGGACCGTCGGCCAGCGCGTCGGACAGCCGCAGGGACGCGGCGACGTGTATCGCCTGCGTCGTCCGGTACCCGTTGATCATCGTCAGGAGCTCAGCGGCTGCGTCCACGAGATCATCGTGGGCCCTCGGTCGCGGCCCGGTGGACCCTGGCACCATCGCGGCATGTTCGAAACCCGACTCGACGGCCGGGTCGCGCTCGTCACCGGCGCGAACCAGGGGATCGGTGCCGCCACGGCCCGCCTGCTCGCCGGGCACGGCGTGGCGGTGCTCGTCGCGTACCTGCGTATGGATCCGCAGCGACACCCGGCGTACCCGGCGGAGTACGACGAGGCGCGGTCCGGCGACGGCGCGGCGGTGGTCGCGGCGATCAGGGCGGCCGGCGGGCGGGCCGAGGCGGTGGAGTGCGACCTCGCGGACCCGGCGTCGCCCGCGCTGCTGTTCGACCGGGCGGAGGCCACGGTCGGCCCGGTCGAGATCCTCGTCAACAACGCGAGCGGCTGGCTCGCCGACACGTTCCGGCCGGACCGGCACGACCGGTTCGGCCGGCCGTTGCGCCCGGTCGACGCGGCCGGCTTCGACCGCCAGTTCGCCGTGGACGCGCGGGCTCCGGCGCTGCTGATCGCCGAGTTCGCCCGCCGGCACGTCGCCCGCGGCGCCACCTGGGGCCGCATCATCGGGCTGACCTCGGGCGGCCCGCGCGGCTTCCCGGAGGAGGTCTCGTACGGCGCGGCCAAGGCGGCGCAGGAGAACTACACGATGGCGGCCGCGCTGGAGCTCGCGCCGTACGGCGTGACCGCGAACATCGTGTACCCGCCGGTCACGGACACGGGCTGGGTGACGCCGGAGCTGGCCGAGGCGATCCGTACCTCGGACGGGCCGGGCCGGGTGGCGCCGCCGGAGGACGTCGCCGAGGTGATCGTGCTGCTCGCCTCGCACCAGGCCCGGCACATCACCGGCCAGCTGATCCACGTGTCATGAGTGAGAGCCGCCCCGGACATGCCGGGGCGGCTCTCACTGAGGTGCCGACCTTACCCCACCTGATCGGTCGGCGTCGGTTCGAACTGCCGAACCGGCTCGGGTGCCAGATCCGGGGAGCTCCCGGACTCCAGCGATATTCTCTTGACCGCCTCCGAGGCGACCCAGCCGAGCGCGAGCCCGACCGCGGCCGCTCCGACGACCCACTCCCACGACGTCGAGGGCCGGCGGCCGGCGAGCGCGTCGGCCGCGGCGCTCGCGCGCCGCCGGGCTTCGTCGGCGGCGGCGCCGGCCCGGCGGCTGACGCTGCGTCCGGTGTCGCCCGCCGACCCGACGGCCTCGACGAGATGGTCCCAAGCGTCCTCGACGACCTGCTGCGCGTCGTGAAGCCGACGTGACCGTGATCCCATATGACTGCCCTCCGGCGAGGTTGTGTGCGGTCCCCTCTTTCCCCGCCGGGGCGGTGCGGAAACACTAGGGTCGCTCCCGTGGACGGGTACGAGACGCTGGCGCGGGTCGACGGGGCCCAGGGCGAGCTCGTGCTGCGCCGCCGGGGCGACGTGTACGAGATCATCAGCAACGGCGTGTTCCTCATGGATACCCGCGACGGGCGCTCCGAACGGCTGCTCGTCGACGCCGCGCTCGCCCGTACCCCCGTGGTGTCGCCCGCCGTGCTGCTGGGCGGCCTGGGCGTGGGCTTCTCGCTCGCGCGCGCGGCAGCCCGTCCGGAACCGGGCCGGATCGATGTCGTCGAGGTGTCCGGCGAGCTGGTGGAGTGGCACGCGACGCACCTGCGGCACCTCGCGGAAGAAGCGTGGCGCGACCCGCGGGTGCACCTGATCGAGGCCGACCTGGTGGCCTGGCTCGGCACGGCCGAGTCCCGGTACGACGTGATCTGCCTCGACGTCGACAACGGTCCAGAGTGGACGGTGGTGGACGGCAACCGCGCGCTGTACGACGACGCGGGGCTGCGCCTGCTGGGTACGCGGCTGCGCCCGGGCGGCGTGCTCGCGGTGTGGAGCGCGCACCGGGCGCCGGACTTCGAACGCCGGCTCGCCCGGCACTTCACCGGCGTCGAGGTACACGAGGTGCCGGTGGAGCGCGGCGCCCCGGATGTGGTCTACGTCGGCGCCCGCGCCGGACCGTAGCTCAGTCGACCGTACGGCCCGTGCCGAGCAGCGGAACCAGCTCGGCGGTGTGCTCCTCGGCCAGGTCGGGCCGGCCGTGGTACTGCGCCGGCGTGGTCTGCAGCAGCGCGATCCGCCAGCCGTCCCCGTCCCGCCGCGCGACGATCGACTGCACCGCGTTGACGTCGGGGTTGAGCTGCTGCCCACCGGGCGGCACCATGCCGACGATCGCGCGCAGGATGGCCGCGTCCGGGCCGAGCGGGCGGATGTCCTGGACCTTCGCCAGGTACGCCGCCGTCGGGTGGTCGGCGAAGATCGGGCGCAGCAGCTCGACGATCCCGGCTCCGGTCGCCTGCCCGCCGTCGAACCCGATCGACGTGCCGTCGGGCGTGAACAGGCCGGCGAAGGCGTCCGCGTCCCGGGCGTTCCATGCCTCCAACAGGGCGCGGTAGAGACCACGGACCTCATCAGCATCCGTCATGGGTCGATTCAAGCACGGACCATGTCGAGAACCGCACCCTGCTTCGCGGCGCGGCTCGACGGCGTACCCCGCCGGGTGGTGGCAAAAGACTTCATCGAAGTCATTGACTATGTAGGAATCCATCAGAATAATTGCGACGCACATCGATGGATACAAATCCGAGGGGAGGCACGATGGCAGCACTCATGGGCGAGGTGTCCTGGTTCTGCTGCGGCAACGCCTGGGGACCGTGCGGGAGCACCGGCCACGGCGCCTGCGGCACCTGCAACTCCGGCAGCCGGCAGCACGCCTGGCCGAACACGTCCGACGCCTGCTTTTCCATCACCCGGCCCGACCGCTGCGGCGTGAGTCTCGCCCGCCGCGGCTGCGGGTTCGTCCACATCACCACCAACCGGTGCAACGGTCTGCGCGTGTCCACCAGCATCGCCGACTGCGGCCCGCAGACCGACATCTTCTGCGGCGAGCGCACCTGCTGCGGCTCCACGTGCGGTACGAACCGGGTCATCGACCTGACCCCGTCCGCGTACAGCGTGATCGCCAGCCTGTCCACCGGGCTGCGGCCCGCCACCGTGACGACCTGACGGGGAGGATCCGATGACGTCCACAATAGACAGACGACGGATGCTCGCCGGGGCCGCGCTCGGCGGCGCCGCAATCGTCGGCGGTACCGCGCTCGGCTCGCTCGCGCCGGAGGCGGCCTTCGCCGCGCCGGTCGACACGATCGAGCCCGGCGCACCCGACCCGAACTTCGTCGAGGGCCGCATCACGACCGTGCTCGGCACCGCGCTCTTCGCGACGGGTTCGGACGGGATACTCCATCGCGTCCAGGTGACCAACGGCACCAGCATCTGGAAGCTCACTCCCACCACGTTCGACCGGATCAGCGTCGGCGACGGCTTCTACGCGCGGGGCGTGCGGATGGACGACGGCACGCTCGCCGCCGACGCGGTCTGGGTGAACATCGTCAACCTGCACGCGCACATCGCCGCCATGGGCCGCAACGTGCTGCACCTCGACCACAAGGGCCAACGGATCGTCGCGCACGTCGTACCGGGCACGACGGCCGCCGTGTACAACGGGACCCCGGCGATCAGCGACCTCTCGCCGCTGCGCGTCGGCGCCCACGTCCAGGTGATCGGCGCCTGGCACCCCGACACCAACGAAATCGACATCGCGACCGTGTATTCGGCCGCCTGACGAAGGGCCGTCCTCATGTGGTGGATGGCGCTGCAACCGGTCCTGCTTGCGGCGGTGCTCGGCTGGGCGGGTGCCGTGAAGCTGTCCGGTCGCCAGGCGGCGGCGGTGGCCCGCCGCACGGCCCTGCGTACCCTGCTCGGCGAGTGGCGGGCGGTGCTCGCCTACCGGGCCGTCGGGTTCGCGGAAATGTCCGTCGCGGTGGTGCTTTTCGGCGCGGGTCCGCGGTGGCTCGGCGCGGCGGGCGCGGTCGCGCTCACCGGCGGTTTCCTGGCCTATCTCGGGTACGCCCGGGCCGCCGCGCCCCAGTCGTCCTGCGGTTGCCTCGGCCGCCGGCGTACTCCTGTGGCGTGGCGTTCTTTCGTTCGTGGCGGGCTGCTGCTCGCCGCCGCCCTCGCGGCGCTGGCCTCGCCGGTGGCGTGGCGGGACGCGGTACGGAGCCGGCCCGCGGTCGCGGTGACCGTGCTGCTCGCGGAGGTCGCGCTCGTGGTGGTCTTCTCGTCCGAGCTGGACCATACGTGGCTGGTTCCGTTGCGCCAGGCCCGGGTCCGGCTCACCCACCCGCTCGCCTCCGATCCCGGCACCGTGCCTCTGCTGGCCAGCGTGCAGCAGGTGCAGCTGAGCCCGGCGTACCAGCGGGTCGCGGCGCTGCTGCGCTCGGACGTCCGGGAGTACTGGGACGACGGCGACTGGCGCTTCCTCGCCCACGCGGCCCGGTACGAGAGCCGTCCGGTCACCGCGGTGTTCGCGGTCGAGCGGGAGCACCCGGACCCCGACGCGGTACGGGTGGCCATTGTGGACGAACAGTCCGGCGAGACGCTGCTGCGGTTCGAGCCGGAGCTCGTCGGCTGACGCGACGCTCGGCGCGCTCCGCCTACCCGGTGAGCGCGCCGAGCACCGCCGCGAGGGCGCGCTCGACCGCGTCGCGGGACTCGTCGGTGTGGTCGAGGTGGTCGAAGCCGTGCTGCCCGTCCGGCGCGTCCACGATGGCGAGCCGCAGGCCGCTCGCGCGCGCCGCGTTGACGAATGTCGCCACGGTGGCCGCCGTGTCCGGACCCTCCAGCCCGACGCGGGTGAGCACAATGGACAGTTCGCCGGCGCCGGACAGCGCGTCGGTCACGTCGAACCGCTCGTCGATGGGCCGGCCTGGCCGGGACCCGAGGACGGGGTAGGTGAGCGCGAGGCAGCGCAGCCACGGCGGCGGCTCGCGGAGCCAGTCGGCGCTCAGCAGCCCGCCTCCGGAGAAGAACCAGAGCGCCACCCGGTCGGCGTCGACGCGCGGGTCGGCGCGGAGCTGGTCGACGGCCGCTGCCACGTCCGCCGCCGCGGTCGGGAACTCGGCCGGCCCGTACAGGCGGTGGTCGACCGTCGCGCCGACGGCGCCGCGGGCCGCGGCGGCCGCGCCGTACCCGCGGTAGACCGGCCACTCGCGCGGCGTCGGGCGCAGCTCGGCGGGGATCGGTCCACCGTGGACGAACAGGATCGCCGGCGCCGGTACGGTGTCGGGCGCGTACAGGTCGACGGTGCCCGACCGCTCGGGCTCGACGGCCGCGACCGGCAGGACGAACGGCATGAGGTACGGCGCGCCGGCCATCGGCTCAGCCTATCGTGGGCGGGTGCCGCTCCTCATCGCACCGGCGCTGCCGGCCGGCTCGCTGCGCCGCATCGAGCAGCCCCGCGTCGCCGTCGACGGCGGGCTGGTCCTGCGACCGTGGTCGGTGGACGACGCCGCGACGGTCGTCCGCGCGTTCGCCGAGCCCGACATCCAGCGGTGGCACACGCGCCGCATGGACAGCGCCGACGAGGCCCGGGAGTGGATCGCCGGCTGGGCGCTCCGCTGGGCCGACGAGACCGATGTCAGCTGGGCGATCGCCCGGTCCACCACCGGCGAGGCGATCGGCCAGGCCGGCCTGCGGACCGTCACGCTGTTCGCCGGCGAGGCGCAGGTGTCGTACTGGGTCCTGCCGTCCGCCCGTGGAGCCGGCGTCGCGGCCCGCGCCATCCGGGCGGTCAACGGGTGGGCGTACGGCGTCCTCGGCCTGCGCCGGCTGTTCCTGCTGCACTCGACCGCGAACACGCCGTCGTGCCGGGTCGCGACGGCGGCGGGCTTCCGGCTCGAGGGCACGCTGCGGGAGTACCTGCCGCACGCCGACGGCTGGCACGACACGCACCTGCACGCGCGATTGCGTACGGACGGTTGACGGCGGCGGTGCCAGGCGATGCAACGGCCCGGCCCGGTGGGCGCGTCTACCGGCGCCGACGGGCCAGGCGACGCAGCTGGCCGATGCGGGCCGCGCCGACCGTCATGGTCAGTATCGCCGTGCCGACAGCGGCGACGAGCAGGGCCAGGGCCAGCGGCACACTGCCGTGCAGCCACAGGAACGTGACTGCGACGCTGCGGGTGTTCTGCAGCATGAACACGATGAGCACCACGGAGACGACGGCGACCGTACAGATGCCGAGCCAGGCGGTGCCCGTCCGGGTGGAAGGCACTCGACCGGCGGGCGGGGCCGGCGCGGGTACGGCCGGTTCCGGCTGCGGTGCGGTGGTCGTCGGTGCGGTGGTCGTCGAGGCGTGATGATCACGGTCGGGGGCGGACATATGACATCCCCTTGGGTCGGCCGGTGTGGCTGGCACCTCGAGATGGGATGTCGTCGGTTCCGGAGTAAGCCCCATCCTACACGCGCGTCACTTGCTCTTTGGGGCGACAAGTGCTGCACTGTGGTTAGCACTCGCCCTGCGCGAGTGCCAACCGAATGAGATGAGACTTCCCGGGTTGTTCACCGTGTAGCGGTCATCGCAGGTCGGTCCGAGCAGTGCCGTACGTGCGGCACGACGATGTAGAGGACGACGCAGGCAGATGGCCAAATTGATCGTTTTCGGGGAAGAGGCCCGCCGTGGCCTGGAACGCGGCATGAACATCCTGGCCGATACGGTGAAGGTGACGCTGGGCCCGAAGGGTCGTAACGTCGTGCTCGACGCGAAGTGGGGCGTGCCCACGATCACCAACGACGGTGTCAGCATCGCCAAGCAGATCGAGCTCGACGACCCGTACGAGAAGCTCGGCGCGGAACTGGTCAAGGAAGTAGCCAAGAAGACCGACGACGTGGCCGGCGACGGCACGACGACGGCCACCGTCCTGGCCCAGGCGCTCGTACGGGAAGGGCTGCGTAACGTCGCCGCCGGTGCCAGCCCGATCGCGCTCAAACGCGGTATCGAGCAAGCCGTGAACGCGGTGACCGAGGCGCTGGCCAACCAGGCCCAGGACGTGGAGACCAGAGAACAGATCGCCGCCACGGCGTCCATCTCCGCCGGCGACACCGCCGTCGGGGAGATCATCGCGGAGGCGATGGACAAGGTCGGCAAGGAAGGCGTCATCACCGTCGAGGAGAGCAACACCTTCGGTCTCGAGCTCGAACTCACCGAGGGCATGCGCTTCGACAAGGGCTACATCTCGCCCTACTTCGTCACCGACGCCGAGCGGATGGAGGCCGTCCTCGACGACCCGTACCTGCTCATCGTCGAGAAGCGGATCTCGATGCTGACGGACCTGCTCCCCGTGCTGGAGAAGGTCATGCAGGCGGGCAAACCGTTGGCGATCATCGCCGAGGATGTCGAGGGCGAAGCCCTGGCGACGCTGGTCGTCAACAAGGTCCGCGGTACGTTCACGTCGGTGGCGGTGAAGGCTCCCGGCTTCGGAGACCGCCGCAAGGCGATGCTCGCGGACCTCGCCGTACTCACCGGTGCCCAGGTCGTCACCGAGGCGGTCGGCCTCAAGCTCGAGAATGTCGGGCTTGACCTGCTGGGCCGAGCGCGGAAGGTCGTCGTCACCAAGGACGACACCACGATCGTGGACGGCGCTGGCGACAGCGAGCAGATCGCCGGCCGGACCGCCCAACTCCGCGCCGAAATCGAGCAGAGCGACTCCGACTACGACCGGGAGAAGCTGCAGGAGCGGCTGGCCAAGCTGTCCGGCGGCGTCGCGGTGGTCAAGGTCGGCGCGGCCACCGAGGTCGAGCTCAAGGAGCGCAAGCACCGCATCGAGGACGCCGTCCGCAACGCCAAGGCCGCGATCGAGGAGGGGCTGCTCCCGGGCGGCGGGGTGGCGCTGTGCAACGCCGCGGTCAGCGCGTTCGACAAACTCGACCTGAGCGGTGACGAGGCCACCGGTGTGAACATCGTGCGGGTGGCGCTGTCCGCGCCGCTCCGGCAGATCGCCATCAACGCCGGCCTCGAAGGTGGCGTGGTGGTCGAAAAGGTCAACTCGCTGCCCCCGGGATACGGTCTCAACGCCGAGACCGGAGAGTACGTCGACATGATCAAGGCTGGCATCGTCGAACCCGCCAAGGTCACCCGGTGTGCCCTGCAGAACGCGGCCTCTATCGCGGCGCAGTTCCTCAGCACCGAGGTACTCATCGCCGACAAGCCGTAGTCGAAAGCTCGTGGGGTGGGCGCGGTAGCGCGGGGCGGTCCTCACCGCTCGGCGCTAGCGTCCACCTCGGCCAGGCGCCGCCGCAGGTAGCGCCGCTCGGCCTCGCTGACCGGCCGGGCCTCCGCCACGGCCAGGGCATCCCGGTAGGCGGCCGCCGCCTCCACCCGCCGCCCGAGGCGCCGCAGCAGGTCCGCCCGGGTCGCCGCCAGCAGGGGGTACGCGTCGAGCGCCCCTTCGGCAGCCAACCGGTCCACGAGGACCAGGCCGACCGCGGGCCCGTCGGCCATCGCGACGGCGACGGCGCGGTTCAACTCGACCACCGGCCCGGGCGAGAAACGCGCCAGTTCCCCGTACAACGAGGCGATCTGCGGCCAGTCGGTCGAGGCCGCGACGGGCGCCTCGGCATGGCACGCCGCGATGGCCGCCTGGATCTGGTACGCCCCCGGCCGGCGGCGCCGCAGCGCTCTGTCCACGAGGGACAGTCCCTCGTCGATCTGCGTGCGGTCCCAGCGCGTGCGGTCCTGGTCCTCGAGCGGTACGAGGTCACCGGCCGCGTCGAGCCGGGCGGGGCTGCGGGCGTCGTGCAGCAGCATCAGGGCGAGCAGGCCCAGCACCTCGGGCTCGTCGGGCATCAGCGTCGCCAGCACCCGGCCCAGCCGGATGGCCTCCCCGGTCAGCCCCCGGCGGATCAGGTCGGCGCCGGCCGTCGCCGCGTACCCCTCGTTGAACAGCAGGTACACGACCGCCAGCACGGCCGTCATCCGGTCGGGCAGCAGGTGGTCGGGCGGTACGCGGTACGGGATCACCGCGTGCCGGATCTTCGCCTTCGCCCGGAAGAGGCGCTGCGACATCGTCTTCTCCGGGACGAGGAACGCCCGTGCGATCTCACTTGTCGTGAGCCCGGCGAGCGTACGCAGCGTGAGCGCCACGCGCGCCTCCAGCGGCAGGGCGGGGTGGCAGCACGTGAAGATCAGCCGTAGTCGATCATCCGGGATGCCGTCGTCCGGCTCCGGCTCGGCGTCGGTCTGAGCCATCCGGGCGACCTCCCGCAGCTTGTCCGCCTCGACGGCTTCCCGCCGCAGCCGGTCGCGCGCGCGGTTGCGGGCGGTGGTGGTGAGCCAGGCGCCGGGCCGGTCGGGTACGCCGTCTCGTGGCCAGCGCTCGAGCGCCCGGGCGAAGGCGTCCTGCGTGCACTCCTCGGCGAGATCCCAGTCGCCGGTGAGCCGGATCAGCGTCGCCACGATCCGGCCCCACTCGTCGGCGTACGCGGCGGCGACGACGTCGTTCAGTCGTCCACCGCTGTCTGTGCTCGCCTCCGCCACTACCCGGCTCCGTCGGCGCTCAGTCGTCCCAGAACGGCCTCACCTCGACCATGCCCCACCGGGCCACCGGATGCCGCGAAGCGATCTCGATCGCCTGGTCGAGATCGGCGCACTCGATCACGTCGAAGCCGCCCATCTGTTCCTTCGTCTCGGCGTACGGGCCGTCGGTGACGACCGTCTCGCCGGCGCCACGGACCCGTACGGTCGTCGCGTCCGACGCCGGTCGCAGCCGGTTGCCCATCAGCCGGATGCCCTTGCCGTCCACCTCCTCGACCCATTCCTCGATGGTCGGGCCGCCGGGTACGGC
>Ga0114129_10015755_pt1 | contig 10747 bp, 10 predicted proteins | sample RhiMetdeltSRZDD1_FD_80071 | JGI IMG/M metagenome (GOLD analysis project Ga0114129, IMG submission 80071) | Populus rhizosphere microbial communities from Tennessee, USA - Rhizosphere MetaG P. deltoides SRZDD1 (version 2) (version 2) | ecosystem: Host-associated > Plants > Roots > Rhizosphere >... | reverse complement strand
CCGTCCTCGATCCGGCCGAAGCGCGTGAGGTCGGCCTTGAGGTGGGGGCAGCGCCGCTGGACGACCCAGTCGCCGAGCTTGGCGTCCTCGGCGTCCGGCTTCTGCTCCGCGTACCAGCCTTCCGCGTACTGCAGGCGCTCCTCCGAAAGGCATTTGAAGAACGCGTAGACGAACTCGTTGTACTGGCCGATCCGGGCCGCCGAGAACCGGCAGGACAGGAACAGCGAGTTGACCCAGTCCACCTCGTCGATGTGCAGCAGGTGCTCCACGTACGCCCGCCGCGTACGGAACCGGTACCGCACCTTCTCGTCGGCGTACCGCCGCACCTGCTTGCCCGGGAAGTCGACCACGATAGACTCGACGACCTCCTCGTCTTCGCCGACGAGGTCGAACCGCACGGGGCCACCCACGCCCTGGGCGAGGTAGACCGACTCGTCCAACAGGGGCTCGATGCGCCGCTTCATCTCCTTCAGCACATCGACCTCGGGGTGCCGCCACGACCGCCTGGCCGCTTCGATGACCGGGCGCTGCCTCTGTGCGTACTCGCGCAGGTGCTCTTCTTTCCGCGCGAAGAACGCGGGCACATCGGGGACCGGGTGCTCGACGGTGGTCGTGTCCGTGCCGATCACCGCGACGCTGCCGGGCAGGAGGATGACCCCGTTGGCGTACCCGAGGCTTTGATAATGGTCAATGAAAGCCTGCTGATCCGGGAAGATGTTGCCCTCGTCGTGACCGAGGTCGTTGAACTGCCACAACTCGTCGTCGAGGAAGCACGGCGGCCCGGCGATCGGGAAGACCCAGCTCGCCTTGAGGTCGTCGATGTAGCGCACGGTCCGGTCGAACTGCCGGTCGCGCTTCTGCTTGCCGAACGCGGTCCGGGCCGTGGCGGGCAACTCGTAGACCATCGGGTACCAGATCGCGCCGGAGAACTGCAGCAGGTGCGCGTGCACGTGGCCGAGCTCGGCGAACGTGGCCAGGTCGGTGGGCCGGGCGTCATTCTGGTTGAGCAGCCGGACGCCGTCGTACTCCACCCACAGCGACGAGTCGCCGATCGGCCCGTCCGTCGGCGAGGTCAGCGCCTGGATCATCACCCTCAGGCCGCCGTCGAGCTCGACGACCTCATTGGACACCGTCGTGCGAAAGCGGGTGAACCCCAGCTCGCGCAGCTGGTCCTCCAATTCACTTGTCGGGTACGCGGGAAGCAGCACCGTCGCCTTCTTGCTGACGAATCGGGCGAGGTGGGCCGCGTCAAAGTGATCCCGGTGGAGATGCGAGACGTAGAGGTAGTCCGTGTCGCCGAGACTCTCCCAGTCGAGCTGTGAATTGTCCGGGAACGGGAACCAGGACGCGAAGTAGGCCGGGTTGACCCACGGGTCGCACAAGATGCTGCCGGCCGGTGTGTCGATCCGCATGCTCGCGTGGCCCGTACCGGTCACTCGCACCGCGCATACCCCCTCGATCGGGCCCGTCAACGTCGCGCGCTCGACGCTACCTCCCGACGACCGGGCGGGGGCGGCGGCATGCCACACTCTTCCTGACCCATGACGGGTTCCCGACGACTCCGTACGGAAGGGGCCAACCGTGGCTGGCGACGAAGAGGTCACCTCGCCCGACCAGCACCGGCGTACCAACCTCAAGGTCGCCCGGGTCGGCGGGGTCCTCACGATCATCATCCTGCTGCTGATGACGATCGGGAACCACGAGGGCAACATCGAGGACATCTGGCTCGTCGGGCTCGCCGCGCTGCTCGCCGCGATCATGATCGCCGACTGGCTGATGCGGCGAAACGGGCTGCGGAGTTAACTGGCGCTCGCTCCGCTCGCGCGGCGGGCTCCTCAGGCGACGCCTTCCCTCGTCACCTCGCGACTTCGTCGCCTCGGTTCCTCAGTCCAGGTGCCGCCCGCCCGCCGCGTGATCATGCGAGCCCAATGACCATGTGTCATCTACGGCGGAGGAGGTCGCGGACCTCCCGCAGGGCGGCGTCGACCTCGGCCTCGAAGTAGCCACCCGGGACGAGGCTGAACTGACCCGGGTCGAGCTCGGACTCGCTGAACGGCAGCGCACCCCGGGTCGACATCGCCGAGATGATGCCCTCGAAGAGCCGGTCGACCTGCCCCTGGTCGTACCCGCTGCCGAACCGGCGCGGCTGGAACGTACGGCGCATCTGGTCGATCCGCTGCACCTCCCCCGCCATGCCGCCACCACCGGGCATACCCAGGCCCGGGTCACCCATGCGGATCTCGGCCGTCATGTCGGGCTTGCCGTGGCGCACCGGCTCGAACCCGTCGAACGAACCGCGGGCGTTGGTCGGCTCGTCGTAGCGCCCGTACCCGGGCGGCGGGCCGACGGGTGCGCCCATGGGGGGACCGGACGGGGCCGCCATGGGGGACACCGGGCGGCTCGGCATCGGCGGGGGCATCCGCTCCTCGCGCATCGGTGCGCCCATGGGTGGCGCGCCCATGGGTGGACCGGCCGGCGCCGCCATCGGGCGGGCGACCCGCTCCTCACGCATCGGCGGCGCCATGCGCGGGTCGGGGCGCCCGGCGAACCCGACGCGTTCCTCGATCTCGGCGAGCTGCCGCTCGACGCGGTCGAGGTGCAGGTCGACCTGCCACTCGTCGTACCCCCCGAAGCGCACCCGGAAGACGACGTCATGCACCTCCTGGGCGGCCACGGGCGCATCGACCGGCCCACCCTGCAGCGTCGCCTCGACCCGGTCGAGGAATGTGTCCACCTCGTCGACCTTGTAGCCGCGACGAAGTGCGCGCCGACGGAACCGCTGACCCTGACTCACTCAAGCCACCTCCGAAGCAGCCAGCTGCCCACACGCGCCGTCAATCTCCCGACCACGGGTGTCCCGCACCGTGGTGGGCACTCCGGCCGCGCGCAGCCGGCGAACGAACTCCCGCTCCACCGGCTTCGGACTCGCGTCCCATCGGCTGCCGGGGGTCGGGTTCAGCGGGATCAGGTTCACGTGAGCCAGCCGTCCGGCCAGCAACCGGCCCAACAGGTCGGCGCGCCACGGCTGGTCGTTCACATCCCGGATCATCGCGTACTCGATGGAGATCCGGCGACCGGTTCCCGCTGCATAGTCGAACGCAGTTTCCAGTACCTCGGCGACCGGCCAGCGCCGGTTCACCGGGACAAGCTCGTCACGCAGCTCATCGTCGGGTGCGTGGAGCGACAGCGCCAGGGTCACCGACAGGTCCTCGGCCGCCAGCCGGCGCATCGCCGGGACGAGCCCGACCGTGGAGACCGTGATGTGCCGCTGCGACAGCCCGAGCCCGTCCGGCGCGGGCGCCACCAACCGGCGGACCGCCTCCACGACGCGGCCGTAGTTGGCCAGCGGCTCACCCATACCCATGAACACCACGTGGGACAGGCGGTCACCGTCGTGGGCGGCCTGACCGGCGAACCAGACGACCTGGTCGACGATCTCCGCGGTCGACAGGTTCCGCGTGAGCCCGGCCTGCCCGGTCGCGCAGAACGGGCACCCCATCCCGCAGCCGGCCTGGCTGGACACGCAGACCGTCGCGCGGTCCGGGTACCGCATGAACACGCTCTCGACCAGCGCGCCGTCATACAGCCGCCACAGCGCCTTGCGCGTCGCGCCGCCGTCGCACACCTGCTCGCGGATCCCGGTCAGGAGGGTGGGGAGCAGCCCGGCGGCGAGCCGGTCGCGCGCGGCCCGGGGGAGGTCGGTCATCGCGGCGGCATCCCGCTCGAAGCGGCCGAAGTAGTGGGTCGACAGCTGGGTGGCGCGGAAGTCGCGCTCGCCGAGCGCGGCCACGGCGGCGCGGCGGCCGGCAAGATCGAGATCGGCGAGATGACGCGGAGGCAGTGCGTCCCGGCGCCGATCCGCGGACACGATCGGTAGCGGCGGCCGTCTGGTGGGTGCACCAGAACGGCGGGCCGGCTCGGTCAGGGTCCGCGGGATCGTCATGACCTCCCTAGTCTGGCACGGCACTGCTGCATCGTCAGACCGTGAGTGGGCAACTTCATCAGGTAGTGGACGCCAACACAGAGAGCAAGAGATACGCCACGGGCGCCGCGAAGAGGATCGAGTCGAGCCGGTCCATCAGTCCGCCGTGGCCCGGAAGAAGCCGGCTCATGTCCTTGATGCCGAGATCGCGCTTGACCAGCGACTCGGCCAGGTCCCCGAGTACTCCGGCGGCCGCGATCGCGACACCGAATACGAGACCCCACCACCACGCGACATCCAGCAGGAAGTACAGCAGCAGGGCGCCACCGGCCGCGGTCGCGATGACCGAACCCACCAGGCCCTCCCAGGACTTCTTCGGGCTCACGCTGGGGGCCATCGGGTGCTTGCCGAAGAAGACACCGGCGACGTACCCGCCCGTGTCCGACAGCACCACCGACACGAGCATGATCAGCACACGCTTGGCCCCGTCGGCCGGCGCCGCCAGCAGCGCGGCGAAGCTGCCGAGGTACGGCACGTACACCGCGATCAGCGTGGCCGCCATCGCGTCCCGGTGGTAGCCGGCCGCACCGTCCGCCAGCCGCCACACGAGCGTGGTCAGGATCGTGACCAGCAGGCCCACCGCCGCCGCGCTCGGCCCCGCGTACCAGGCGAGGCCGCACATCACCGCCCCACCCACCAGCAGGGGTACGAGCGGGGGCCGCGCCCCGTTGGCCCGTACCGCGCGGGACATCTCCCACGTACCGATGCCCATCGCGACGATGATCACGGCGAGGAAGGCCGGTCGCCAGAACAGCAGCGCGGCGATGACCGCAGCGCCGAGGGTCACTCCGACGCCGATGGCCGCGGGCAGGTTCCGCCCGGCCCGGGTCGGCGGGGCCGTACGCGGTTCGGGTTCGGGCGCCGGCTCGGGATCCCGGTAGCCGTCGTGGTCGTCGGCCGGGTAGAAGGCGTCGTGGTCGTACGCGTCGTGGTCGTACGCGTCGCGGTCGTACGCGTCGCGGTCGTACGCGTCGCGGTCGTACCCGTCGCGGTCGTCGCGGGACGGTGGGGCGTCGCGCCACCAGGCGTCGTCGTCCACGTACGGGTCGGGCGCGGCGTCGGGGTGCCGCGCCCGATGGCGTCCGTAGCGTGCGGGGTCGATGGAGGGCATCAGAACTCGAGCAGCTCGGCTTCCTTGTGCTTGACGATCTCGTCGACGTGCACGACGAACCGGTGCGTCAGGTCCTCCAGATCCTTCTCGGCGCGGCGGACGTCGTCCTCGCCGGAGTCGCCGTCCTTGATCAACCGTTCGAGCTCGTCCTTCGCCTTACGCCGGATGTTGCGGATCGCGACCTTCGCCTCTTCGCCCTTGTGCCGGGCGACCTTGATCATGTCGCGGCGCCGCTCCTCGGTCATCTGCGGGAGCACGATGCGGATCTGGGTACCCTCGTTGCTGGGGTTGACCCCGAGGTCGGAGTCCCGGATGGCCTTCTCCATCTTGCTGAGCTGCGAGGCGTCGTACGGCTTGATGATCGCCATGCGTGGCTCGGGGGTGCCGATCGAAGCCATCTGCGGCAACGGCGTCGGGGTGCCGTAGTAGTCGACGAGGATCTTTCCGAACATCGCCGGTGTGGCGCGGCCGGTACGGATCGTCGCGAACTCCTCCTTCGCGTGCTCGATCGCCCGCTCCATCTTCTCCTCGGCTTCGAGGAGCGTATCGTCGATCACGGCTCCGTCACTTCCTTCGGTGGATCGCTACTTATTGCCCGGCGGTAATGAGTGTGCCGATACTCTCACCACTCACGGCGCGGACGATGGTGTCCTCGCCTTCGGCGCCGAAAACGAGCATCGGCAGTGCGTTGTCCATGCACAGGCTGAACGCGGCGGCATCGACCACCCGCAGGCCGCGCCGCAGCGCCTCCTCGAAGGTCACCGAGTCCAGCTTGCGCGCCCCGGGGTCGGTACGCGGATCCGCCGTGTACACCCCGTCGACCCCGTTCTTGCTCATCAGCACGATGTCGGCGTGGATCTCCAGCGCCCGCTGCGCGGCCACGGTGTCCGTCGAGAAGTACGGCATACCCGCACCGGCCCCGAAGATCACGACGCGGCCCTTCTCCAGGTGCCGGATCGCCCGCCGGGGGATGTACGGTTCGGCCACCTGCGCCATCGTCACCGCGGTCTGTACCCGCGTCTCGATGCCCTCCTTCTCCAGGAAGTCCTGGAGGGCGAGGCAGTTCATCACCGTACCCAGCATGCCCATGTAGTCGGCGCGGGCCCGGTCCATCCCGCGGCGCTGCAACTCGGCGCCGCGGAAGAAGTTGCCGCCTCCGACGACGACGGCGACCTGCGTACCCCGCCGGACCACGGTGGCGATCTGTTTCGCGACGGCCTGGACCACGTCGGGGTCGACCCCGACCGCTCCCCCGCCGAAGACCTCGCCGGAGAGCTTGAGGACCACCCGGTGCGGACGCCTGCCCGGCACCTCCCACGCAGGGACCACCTCGGTCACGGTCTGCGTCATCGACTCGCCTTCCCTCCCGGTTGCCCGGTCGAGCTGCCGCGGGCGTCGGGCCCCGCCCCGGCCTTCTCGACGCTGCTGAGCTAGACCATATGCGAAGGGGAGGCCCACCTGCGCACACGCGTGCACCGGTGGCCTCCCCCTCGCGGGCCGGTTAAGCCTGGCCGACTTCGAACCGGACGAAACGGTCAACCGTGATGCCGGCCTCGGCCAGTACCTGCTGCACGGTCTTCTTGGAGTCGATCACGGACGCCTGCTCGACGAGGACGAAGTCCTTGAAGAAGCCGTTGACCCGGCCCTCCACGATCTTCGGCAGCGCCGCCTCGGGCTTGCCCTCCTCGCGCGCGGTCTCCGCGGCGATGCGCCGCTCGGACTCGACCACGTCGGCCGGCACCTCGTCGCGGGTCACGTACTTCGGCCGCATCGCCGCGATCTGCATGGCCGCACCGCGGGCGTCCGCGTTCGCCGCTTCATCGGACTTCCCCGAGTACGCCACGAGCACGCCCACCTGCGGCGGCAGATCCGACGCCTTGCGGTGCAGGTACACCGCGACCTCGCCGTCGAGCACCGCGATGCGGTTCACCACGAGCTTCTCCCCGAGCTTCGCCGCGCCCTCCTCGAGGATCGCGGTGACCGGGCGCCCGTCCACCGACGAGGCGAGGAAGGCCTCGAGGTCGGCCGGGCGGGTCGCGGCCTCGTGCTCGACGAGCCGTTGCGCGAGCGCGATGAACTCGGGGCTCTTGGCGACGAAATCCGTCTCGCAGTTGAGCTCCAGCAGGGCGTTGCCGGCATGCGCGACGAGGCCGTTGGCGGCGGTACGCATGGCCCGCTTGCCCACGTCCTTGGCGCCCTTGATGCGCAGGATCTCGGTCGCCTTCTCGAAGTCGCCGGCGGCCTCTTCCAGCGCCTTCTTGCAGTCCATCATCCCGGCACCGGTCATGTCGCGGAGCTTCTTCACGTCCGCGGCGGTGAAGTTCGACATCTCTCTCTCTTCGCTTCGGGTCTCTCGTCGTCTACTTCGGGTCTCTCGTCGTCTACTAGGTCAGCACCGGACTACTCGGCGGTGGCGGCGGCCGGCTGCTCCTCGGCGCGCTCGAGCAGCTCGCGCTCCCACTCGGCCAGTGGCTCGTCGGCCGCGACGACACCCGGCTCGGGCTTCTCGTCGGCGCCGCCGCGCTGGGCCTTGCCGGAGCGGGCGATCAGTCCGTCCGCTACCGCGTCGGCCACGACCCGGGTGAGCAGGGCGGCGGAGCGGATCGCGTCGTCGTTGCCCGGGATCGGGAAGTCGACCTCGTCGGGGTCACAGTTGGTGTCGAGGACCGCGATGACCGGAATGCCCAGCTTCCGCGCCTCGTCGACCGCGATGTGCTCCTTCTTCGTGTCGACGATCCAGACGGCGGCGGGGAGCCGCTGCATGTCCCGCAGGCCGCCGAGCGTCTTGGTGAGCTTGTCCTTCTCGCGGGCCAGCTGCAGGGTCTCCTTCTTCGTGTACCCCGCGGCGGCGCCGTTCTGCTCGATCGCCTCGAGCTCCTTCATGCGCTGGAGCCGCTTGTGCACCGTCTGGAAGTTGGTCAACATGCCACCCAGCCAGCGGTGGTTCACGTACGGCATGCCGACGCGCGTGGCCTGCTCGGCGATACCCTCCTGGGCCTGCTTCTTGGTGCCCACGAAGAGGACCGAGCCGCCCTCGGCGACCGTGTTGCGCACGAAGCTGTACGCCTTCTCGATGTAGTCGAGGGTCTGCCGCAGGTCGATGATGTAGATGCCGTTGCGCTCGGTGAAGATGTAGCGCTTCATCTTGGGGTTCCAGCGCCGGGTCTGGTGTCCGAAGTGGACACCGCTCTCCAGTAGCTGGCGCATGGTCACGACGGCCATGATCAAATGCTCCTGTCGTCCCTGGTTACCGCGGCGTGCCGGTCGGCCGCCGCCCTGGCGCCCCGTCACCGGCCGTGGTGACCCGATCGGGTGATCGGGACCAGGGAGGCCGGCGCCCCGAAGACGCTCGAGGAAGGGCGCGCGAGGTCGACCACGCAAGGTGGTCGCCGATACCCCAGTGTACGCGGAGGTGGATGGATGCGTACGCGCGGCGTCAATGCGCCGCGAAACCGGCCGCCACGAGCAGGACCACCCCGATCACCAGGTACGCGAGGGGCGGCCGCAGCCACGTGTGCGTCACCGGTGCGTCCGGTACGCGCGCCGCGCCGGTCGCGAGCCCGTAGAGCCCGATCGCGGCCAGCGGCAGCGCGACGAGCAGCAGCAGGCTCGCGATCGTGCCGCTGACCGACATGACCGGCCCGAACGCCGAACGGAGCAGGATGCGCAGGGCCGGCACGGCGAGGACGGCCGCACCGATCCCGACGAGTGCCGCGACGGCCGGGCGGCGGGCCCGGTAGATGCCGTCCCCGGCCGGAGTCGGGTTGGCGGTACGGCGGAGGGCGGCGAGGTCGACCTGCTCCGTACGCGACCGGGGCTCCCCGTGGAGCGGCTCCCGCGGCGGCAGCCCGTCGCGCGAGATCGCCGGCTCGGTCGCCAGGTGATCCCCCGGCCGGGGGCCCATCGGGTAGCGCGGACCCGGGTTGCCGAGCGGCCCACCCGGCGCACCGCCCCGCGGGTCGGGCACCCGGTAGTCCCATTCCTCCTCCGGGTAACCAGGCCGGTCCGGGTGCTGCTGCTCGCCACCGAACCAGTGTGGTTCCGGCTCTTCCGCATAGCTGCCTCGACGTGGGTCCACGGTCCCGCACCGTAGAACAACTGATCGCCCGACGCCACCCGGAGGCGTGCAACGGAGTACGCGGCCCGGGCGTGTAGTCGGCGATGACGGACTTCGACGACCTCTACGCCACCCACTACGCCGACCTCGTGGTGCAGGTGTACGCGTACTTCGGCGACCGGGCGGAGGCGCAGGACGTCGTCCAGGAGGCGTTCTGCCGCGCCCTCGTACGGTGGAGCCGGGTGTCGTCGTACGACGACCCGGTCGCGTGGGTCCGCCGGGTCGCCTGGAACCTGGCCACGAGCCGCTGGCGGCGTACCCGTACGGCCCTGCGGTTCCTCGGCGGCCACCGCGGCGAGCCGACCGTCGACGGGCCGGGTCCGGAGCGGGTCGCACTGCTGGCCGCGCTGGCGACGCTGCCACCCGTACAGCGCCGGGCGATGGTCCTGCGGTACCTCGCCGACCGGCCCATCGCGGAGATCGCCGCCCGCGAAGGCGTTGCCGAGGCGACCGTGCGGTCCTGGCTCCACCGGGGCCGCTGCGCGCTCGCCGCCCATCTCAGACGGAGGCCCACCATGCCTGACCAGCTGACCGCGCTGTCCGAGAAGGACACCTTCGCCGCCTTCGCCGCGCTCCGGCGGTCCACAGTGGACGACATCCGCGCGCCCGGAGTGGCCGAGGCCCGGCGTACCGTGCGGCGGCGCCGGGTCGCCACGTCCGGCGCGGCGAGCGTGGCCGTGCTCGTGGTCGCCGGCGGGGTTGCCACGCTGGCCGCGCCCCGACCCGTACCGCCGCCCGCCCGCACGGCCGACCCGACCGGCGCGGTGGCCCCGTTCATCCGGGAGTTTCCGGCGGCCCCGGCCGACCCGCCGCCGGACCGGTTGGTGTCCCAGCGGGGACCGGTCCAGGCCGGGACGCACCGCTTCGAGGTCTACTGCGCGGGGTCCGGCGGCGGCACGGTCACGCTCACCGCCGGCACCCAGAGCGTCACGGCGCCGGTCGTCTGCGGCGACCCGCCGGTGCCGAACCCGGCGGCGATCACGCTCGTCGCCCCCGCCGAGCGCCTGACGATCGCGCTCACCTGGGATCCGGGTACCTCCCTCGGCGCAAGGCCGGACGGGTGGGCGGTGCGGATCCTCGGGGCGTGACCCGGTAGCACATAGGTGGCCGTCTCGAACGTCTGTCCACAGGGGACGTGGACATCCACGTCACCACTAGACAGAACCGTCGCGCCGGCCCGCGTCCCGTACAGGCTGACCGGCATGACACGCGAGACAGTGGCCGTCGGGTCGTACGGCGAGCGGCGGGCGGTCGCCCACCTCGTCGAGCAGGGCATGGTGGTGCTCGCCCGCAACTGGCGATGCCGGGCCGGTGAAGTCGACATCATCGCGCGCGACGGATCGGCGATCGTCTTCTGCGAAGTCAAGACCCGGCGCGGCCCGTGGTTCGGCTCTCCGGTCGAGGCGGTCGGCTGGGACAAGGCCGGTCGCTTGCGCCGCCTTGCCGCCGAGTGGCTGGCGGCGAGCGGGATCCACGCGCCCGAAGTCCGGTTCGACGTGGTCAGCGTGCTCCCGCAGCGACGGGGCGCGGCGCGCGT
>Ga0114129_10015754_pt1 | contig 10747 bp, 11 predicted proteins | sample RhiMetdeltSRZDD1_FD_80071 | JGI IMG/M metagenome (GOLD analysis project Ga0114129, IMG submission 80071) | Populus rhizosphere microbial communities from Tennessee, USA - Rhizosphere MetaG P. deltoides SRZDD1 (version 2) (version 2) | ecosystem: Host-associated > Plants > Roots > Rhizosphere >... | reverse complement strand
TGATGAACCAGCGCCCAGGCGTCACAGATCGAACCCGGGGAGAGCCTGCAATAGACGTAGCGGGACAAGTGCAGGGGACGGCGCAGGCGGAGCACGAGGGACTGCCGTCGAAAAACGGGAGGAGTGACGACGGCGGCCTCGACCCGGTCGGGCGGGAGCGGCACGTATCGGAAGTAGCGCCGCACCGAGATCCCCGGCCGGCTCCAGAGGATTTCCCCCGAGCGGGTCGTCACCGGCCAGAGGGCCGTGGCCAGGAAGGCGGCCGAGACGAGAACAAGCGCGCTCCGGTTCCGCGCTCCGAGAACCAGCAGCACCGGAAGCAGGATCCAGCCGCAGGCGACGAGAGTCCGCCGCAGCCTGAACCCGGCGCCGAAATATACGGGGGCAGCGCCGGGGACGGGCGAAGGTCCGGCGCGCGCAGGACGCGGAGGAGTGGACATCAGAATCGAGACACCAGCTCGCCCAGATCCCGGACCACGAGATCGGGCTTGATCCCGGATCGCTCGACGAGATCCTTGCGGTATTTTCCCGTCTGAACCAGGATTCCCGCCAAGCCGGCCCGCTGGGCCCCCTGGACGTCGTTCTCCACGTCGTCTCCGACCATGGCGACCTGGCCGGTGGGGACCCCGAGACCGTCGAGCGCGATCCGGAAGAAAGCCGCGGAGGGCTTCCCGACCAGGGAGGCCTGCTTTCCCGTGGCGTACTCGAGGGCGGCGACGTAGGCCCCCGCGTCCAAGACCAGCTCGTCCTCGACCTTCCAATACCGGTTCTTCTGCAGCGCGAGCAGATCCGCGCCAGCCAGGAGGGCCTGGAATGCGCGGTTCAAAGTGGCATAATCGAATCCCGCCGCCAGGTCCCCCACGACGACGACATCGGGGTTCCGGTCCACCGACAGGATGCCTTCGAACTCGCTGCGGGCGTCGTCCTGGACCAGAAAGAGGCATTTGACGCCGGGGCGCTGGCGCAGCTCCATCGCCGCGACGTAGGGCGTGTTGACGACCTGGTCCTCCCGCACCTCGATTCCGAGACCCGCCAGCCGTCTCACCAGGGTCCGCCGGCTTCGCGCCGTGGCGTTGGTGGCGAACCGGAACGGAATCTCGCGCTTTTGCAGCCATTGGATGGCGTAGACCGAGTCGGGAATGACCCGCCCGTCGTCATAGATGACGCCGTCGACGTCGATCAACAGTCCCTTGATCTCTCTTTCGGGCACCGTCTTCCCGTCCTCCATCATCGCGCCCGCAGCAAATCGAGAATCGGGCGGGCCTTGTCCAAGGTCTCCTGGTATTCCTGATCCGGATCCGACTCGCTGAGAATGGCCCCTCCCACCTGCAGCTGCGCCGATCCCGGGGTGAGCACCAGACTCCGGATGACGATGTTCAAATCGAGATCGCCGTCGAATGAAAAATAGCCGAGCGACCCGGAATAGATTCCCCGGTCGGCTCCCTCCAGCTCCTCGATGATCTCCATGGCGCGAATCTTCGGGGCGCCCGTCATGGAGCCTCCGGGGAAAAGCGCCTGAACCAGATCGATCCCATCGCAATCCGGCCTCAACCGGCCGGAAACCGTCGAAACGAGGTGATGCACCGTGGGAAGCGTCTCGACCCGGCAAAGCCGGTCGACGCTCACGCTTCCGGGAACGCAGACTCTCCCGAGGTCGTTGCGCGCCAGATCCACGATCATGAGGTTCTCCGACCGCTCCTTGGCCCCCGACTGAAGCTCCTCCGCCGCCCGTCGATCTTCGAGGGGATCCTCCCGGCGCGCCCGGGTCCCTTTGATGGGGCGCGTTTCGGCCCGTTCCCCGCGCAGGCGGACGAGCCGCTCGGGGGAGGCGCAGAGCACCGCATGATCGCGAAAAGGAAGGTAGGCGCTGAAGCAGGCGGGGTGCCGCTCCGTCAATTGCCGGAAGAGGGCCCGGGACGACCACTCCCCTTTCACGGAAATGCGATGGGAGAGGTTCACCTGGTAGATCTCCCCGGCGTCGAGGTGATCCTGAGCCCGGCGGATGGCGCGGAGGTATTCGGGGCGGGTCGTGTGGAAAAAGGGCTCGGAACATTCGGGCTCGCGGGAGGAGTCCTCCCGGTCCGGCTGGGAGGCGAGAATCTCCTGAAGCCGGATCAGGTCGAGAGCCCGTTTCTCTCTCCTGCGGTCCTCGCTGCGCTCCGGCAGGCCGGTGGCCACGAGGTGGGTGCATCCGTGCTCGTGATCCACGAGGAAGGCGCGATCGTAGAAGGCCAATTGCAGGTCGGGCCACGGGGAGAGCTCCCGGCGGAACGGACCGGGCCCGTCCGTCCGCCCCAGCGAATAACTCAGGTAGCCGATGGCCCCGCCGGAGAAGGGAATCCCCGGAATCCCGCGGAGGCGGCAAGGCTCGAGGCTGCGCCGGATCGCCTCGAAAGGATCTCCGGTCAGGGGCGCCTCATGCCGCTTCGCTTTGAGAATCCCGCGGGAACCGCGGAAACGGAGGAGCTGGAACGGATCGCTCGCGACCAGCGAAAAGCGGCCCGCATCCTCCCCCTTCCCCTTCCGCCCGCTCAGCAGGAGCGCGGGGTAGGGCTCGTGGATCAGGCGCCCGAGGAGCGCGAGGGGATCGATCTCCCGGGCGACGGTGCGGATCGCCGCAGAGGGGGCGTCCGGGAATCTCACCGGCACTCCTCCTCCACTCGCTGTGAGATTTTCTCCATCAGCTTTCGCGCCAGCGGCCCAGGCACGCCGGATCCCACCGCTTGCCCGTCGAGACGCGTGACCGGCAGCGCTCCCCAGGACGTGTTGGTGAAGAAGATCTCCTCCGCCGAGGCCAGATCCGCCCGCTCCAATCGAGTCTCCTCGCAGGCGATCCGCTCGGCCCGCGCGATCTCGAGGACCAGCTCCCGCGTGATCCCTTCGAGGACGCCGCACCCCACGGAGGGGGTTCGAAGCCTTCCCTCCCGCCACAGGAAGACGTTGCTCGAGGTCCCCTCCCGGATCTCTCCCCCGCTTCCCAGGAGCAGCGCCTCGTGGGCCCCCTGCTCGACCGCCTCCATCCGCGCCAGCGCCAAATGAATCCGGCTGATCGATTTCAGGGAGGGATCGAGGCTCTCGATGGCGGTCTGCCGGATCCGCGAGACGATCGCCTGGACTCCGTTTCGGTACTTCTCCTCCGGCAGCGGTCTCCAGGGGCTCGCGGCGACGATCACGTTCGGCGCCGAGCCTTCCGCCAGATCGAAACCCGGCCCTCCCACCCCGCGGGTGATCGTGATGCGGAGGCGGGCGTCGCTCAATTGATTCGCGCGCAGGCAGTCGGCGATGGCGGCGTCGATCTCCGACGGAGGGAACGCGAGGGGAATCCGGGCGGATCGAAGCGACCGGATCAGTCGTTCTCGATGGGCGGGCCAGCGGAAGAGCTTGCCGTTCCGCGCCCGAACCGTCTCGTAGACCCCGTCTCCGAGAAGAATGCCGCGGTCGAAGACCGACACCTTCGCGTCCGCGGCGGGGACCATCTCCCCGTTGAGCGATACGAAAGGGGCCCAGCCCCCGAAGCCGATCTTCCGCGCCGGCAAATCGCCCTCTCCTCCAGACCGGACGGCCGCCTTCGCATCCGGAGAGGACGGCGCTCGTCCGGCCTGGCGGGACATCTTCAGGAAGGAGAGGCCGCCGCCGCGCCCCCGGAAGTCAGGACGGAGACGGGACGGTAGAGAGTGTCCCGCTCCACGGGATCGCGTCCCGCTTCGCGAATCAGCGTCACCAGATCGTTGCGGCTGAGACTCTGCGAGGTCTCCGCGCCCGCCGCGTGCACGATCTCCTCCGTCGTCACGGTGCCGTCGATGTCGTCGGCGCCGTAGGAGAGGGCGATCTGCGCCACGCGGGGCGTGATCATGATCCAGAACGCCTTGACGTGCGGGAAGTTGTCCAGCATCAGGCGAGCCAGCGCGACGTTGCGGAGATCCTCGACCGCCGTGGCTTTCTTCAAGTGGGAGAGCTTCGTGTTCTCCGGATGGAACGCGAGCGGGATGAACGTCATGAATCCCCCGGTTTCGTCCTGGGCCTCGCGGAGGAGAATCAGGTGATCGACCTTCTCCTCGGTCGTCTCGACGTGGCCGTAGAGCATGGTGGCGTTGCTTCGAAGGCCCACCCGGTGGGCCGTCTTGGCGCAGTCGAGCCATCCGCGGAAATCGATCTTCTTGGGAAACAGGAGCCGGTGGAGCCGGGCGCTCATGACCTCCGCGCCGCCGCCGGGGAAGGACCCCAGGCCGGCGTTTTTGAGATCGAGGATGATCGCCTCCACGCTCCGCCCGGTTTGGCGGCTGAACGCCGCCACCTCCACCATGGTCAGCGCCTTGACGTGCACTTCGGGCCGCTCGTCGTGAACCGCGCGAATCATGTCTAAGTAGAAATCGAAGGGAAGATCGGGATTCACGCCCCCCACCATGTGGATCTCGGTTATCGGCTCGTGCGCCTTCTCCCGCACACGGGCGCGGATCTGATCCAGGCTGAGAGCATAGGCGTCGTGGTCCTTCGGCGTGCGGTAGAAGGCGCAGAACTTGCAAAACTTGTCGCAGATGTTCGTCGGATTGATGTGCTGATTGACGTTGTAGTAGGCCACGTTCCCGTTGAGCCGCTCGCGAACCCGGTTCGCCAGCATCCCGACCGCGTTCAGATCGGCATGCTGGTAGAGCGCAATTCCGTCCTCTCGGCCGAGCCGCTCGCCGCGCTCCACCTTCCGCGCGATCTCCCCCAGGCCCGCCTTCTCGAGATACTGCGACGAGAACATGACCCTCTTCCTCCGCCGGGTCGCGGGGCGCCTGCCCCCGCGCCCGGAAACCGTTGCTGGGCGAACCGAATGTTACCAGAACCGCGGCCCGGGCGCGCCCCTCAGCGCGCGACCTCGCTCGCCCGCCATTCGCGGATCACCGTGACCTTGATGCGTCCGGGATACTCCATCTCCTTCTGGATCCGCTGCGCCAGATCGTTGGCCAGGAGCGAGACCTGGGCGTCGTCGATCTTCTCCGCCTTGGCGATCACGCGGATCTCGCGCCCCGCCTGGATCGCGTAACATTGCTCCACGCCCTCGAAGCTGTTGGCGATTCCCTCGAGCTTCTCGATGCGCTTCACGTAATCCACCAGGCTCTTCCGGCGGGCGCCCGGGCGCGATCCGGAGATGGCGTCGGCGGCGCCGACGAGAACCGAAATGGGGGACGTCACTTCGACGTCGTCGTGATGCGAGGCGATCGCGTTGATCACCACTTCGGGCTCGCTGTAGCGGGTCCCCAGATCCACGCCGATCTCGGGATGGGTCCCCTCCCGCTCGAAGTCGATCGCCTTGCCGATGTCATGGAGCAGGCCGGCCCTCAGGGCGAGGGTGGAGTCCATTCCCAGCTCCGTGGCCATCATCGCCGTGAGCTTGGCGACCTCGATGGAATGCTCGAGCACGTTCTGCCCGTAAGAGGTGCGGTATTTGAGGCGTCCCAGAATCCTCACCATCTCGGGGTGTATGCCCTTGATCCCCAGCTCCTTGATGGTCTCCTCGCCGGCGCGGCCGATCGACTCCTCCACCTTCCTGCGTGATTTCTCGGCCACCTCCTCGATCCGACGCGGGTGGATGTTCCCGTCCTTCAGGAGCCTCTCCAGGGCCACCCGGGCGATCTCGCGCTTGATCGGGTTGAAACAGGACAAAACGATCGAATCGGGCGACTCGTCCATCAGCAGCTGTACCCCCGTCGCCTTCTCGAAAGCGCGGATGTTCTTCCCTTCGTAACCGATGATCCGGCCCTTCACCTTCGCGCTGGGAATGGGGATGTTCGAAACGCTCCTGGAGGCGGTGACCTCGGAGGCGAGGCGCTCAATCGCCAGGGCGATGATCTTGCCCGCCTCGGCGTCGGCCGTTCTCTGGGCCTCGTCCTTCACCTCGCGGATGATCCTCGCTGCTTCGAATCGCGTCTCCGCCCTCAGATTGTTGAGGAGCAGTTTCTTCGCTTCTTCCGTTCCCATCCCGGAGATTTGCTCGAGCCGGCGGTTGGTCTCCTCCCGCAGGCGACGGTAGCGCTCCTTGCTTTCGGTCGTTTCGGTCTGGAGCGCCTGGAGCCGCTGCTCGCTCTCCCGGAGCCGCTCGCCTTGGCGCCGGACCTCCTCCTGCTTCTCCCGCAGGTTACGATCCCGATCTTCAAGACTTTGTTGCTGTTTCTGCACGGTTCGAACTCGGTTCTTCAGATCGCTTTCCAGGCGCATCCGGGTCTGCTGCCATTCCTCGCGCGCCTGGAGGATTGCCTGTTTCTTCTGCTTGTCCGCCTCGCGGCGGCTCTCACGAAGGATTTCCTGGGCCTCGGCTCTCGCGGCGCTGAGGTGCTTTCTTCCCAAGCGCAGGTTGCCGATCCATCCGAGGACGATTCCGGCACCGACAAGGGCCAGGCCTCCCAGGAAAAGGAAGACCGAGCTAGTTCCCATGGAATTCACCTGACGGTTTTGGGGACGGATATGTCCCTGCAGACCTGTTCCGGGTCTTTCGGGATACCGCTTCACATTCAGTTTCAGTCGAGCGGAGAGGGGAGCTTAATGAGCCACGAGGCGGGATCGCAGCCATGCCAGGGTCTCCCTGGCCGACGGGAAGGGACGGGTCGCAGCGATCACTCCGGGGAGAAGCCTCCCGGACCGGAGTCGATTACCATCGATGCTCCGGGTGATCGCGGGCAGCCGCGGGCACTTTCGAAAAACGAGCCTTCAAGGAATACTTCTGGAGATTTGGAAAGCACCGATTTCGAAGTGCTTGTTCGCATGCTGAGTGTCCGATGGATAATCGTATGATCCGGTGATCCGGCGCTATACCACAGCGCTCGTGCCCCTTCCCCGTGCGGCACAATCCACAGTATAGCATTCCGAGCCGTTCCCGCAAGCCGGGGACGGTCGGCGCACGCTTCGGGGTGTTGGCTTGACCCGGACCGGGCGCTGCGGTAGACTTCTCCAGGTTCCCGGTCGATTTCAATCAGGGGAGGTGGCAATTATGCGAAAGTTCGTCGTGCTGACGGCAGCCGTTCTGGTGTTGGGACTGATCGGTGCGTCCGCTTTTGCCGATGAGGCGAAGAAGGCCGAGACTTCGGTGACGGGTTACATCACCGACAGCCACTGCAAGGGTGAGGGCGCCAAGGACGGCCACAAGGATTGCGCCGTCAAGTGTGCCAATGAAAAGGGCGCCAAGCTTGGAGTTTGGGATCCGTCGACGAGCAAGTTCTATGCCCTCGACGATCAGAAGAAGGCCGGAGAATTCGCCGGCGAGATGGTGACCGTCAAGGGAGTGGTGGACGAGGCGACCGGAACCCTGAAGATCGCCAGCATCGCCAAGGCGGAAAAGAAGAACGGATAATTCCGCCGGTACCGCTATTCGGGGGGAAGCCCGCCGGGCTTCCCTTTTTTTTGCGCGCTCCCCGGCGGCGGGGGAGAAGCCGGGCCCAGCCAAGCCGAGCCGTCGGCATAATACTCCCGCTTCCAGATGGGAACGCTCTCCTTGACCCGTTCGATGGCGTACGCCACGGCGGAGAGGGCTTCCCGGCGATGCGGAGACCCGGCGGCGATTCCAACGCTGATTTCGCCAATCTCCAAGCGGCCGACGCGGTGCACCATCGAAATCCTCAGGTCGCCATGGCCCTGGCGCGCCTCCTGCCCGATCTTCCAGAGAAGCTTCTCGGCCATGGGGGCGTAGGCCTGATACTCGACCGCCAGCACTTTCTTTCCCTCGTTTTCGATCCGGACCGAGCCCAGAAACGTCGCAATCCCTCCGATTCCTTGCCCCGAGACCGACTCGACGAGCTCGCCGAGATCGATCGGGCTATCGACGATCCGGTAGATGCCGGCCTCCTTGCCTCTCATCCGCCGCTCACCGGCGGCAGGAACGCCACTTCTTCTCCTCCCGACAGGGGCGTGTCGGGGGGAGCGTATTCCAGGTCGCGAACCATCAGGGGAGGATGGCGGAACGCCCCGAGACCTGCGGCCGTGGATTGAACGGCGCGCCACACGTCCGCCAGGGTGGCTCCCTCCGGAAGCTCCACCTCCAGGGAGCCAACGCCGGCGAGCTCCTTGAGTCGAGCGAAGAGAAGCACGCGGACCTTCATCCTTCCCTCACCCCTCTCGCACCAATCGGATCAGCTCGGCGATCATCGCATCGATCCCGACCGCCACTTCCGAGACCCGCGTGAAGGACTTGAATCCCGGAGTCGCGACGATTCTTCTTTCCCGATCGACGACGATTCCAGCCGGGTCGAGACCGGGGCGGGGATCCTCCAAGGGCTCCCCGGTAAGGTGCCGGACCAGGATGTCCCCCAGACCGATGACCCCTACCGGCTTGCGGTTCTTGAAGAAGTGGCGGATCGCCTCCTCGGCGTCGGCATGGGCCCGACGGGCCTGGCCCGGCTCCGCGAAGGAGGTCATCAGGTTCTTCGCCACGCCGAATCCGCCGGGCACGACGAGCGCCTGCAGCGTCTCCAGAGGAAACTCCGGTATCGGATAGATCTTGTCGTGCAGAATCCGGGACGACTCCAAGAAGGAATCGCGGCCGGAGGCTTCCATTTCGTCGCCGAGAGTATGGTCCGCCGTGTGAAACTGCGGGCGCCGGGGCGCAAGCCCGACGACCTTCGCACCCGCCCGGTCCAGCGCCAAGCCGCTCAGCACCGCCTCCTGAACGTCGGACCCGTCGTAGTGGCCGCATCCCGACAGCAGCAACCCCGCCTGGATCCGGAGCGGCTCAGGGGAGTAACGCCCGCGCATCCGTCACCACACGCTGAATGGCCGCTTCGAACGGGCCCTCCACGATGGCCCCGGAGGCGTTCTGGTGGCCTCCGCCTCCGTAGCGGCTCGCGATCCGGTTCACGTCGAGGGCCCCTTTCGAACGCAGACTCACCTTGATCCTCCCGTCGGGCAGCTCCTTGAAAAGAAGGCAGATTCGTACCCCTTCGATCCCGAAGAGCTGGTTCACCATTTCGGAGGTATCGGCGTCTTCCGCGCCGCATTCCTCGATTTGCGCCCGGCGCAAGGCGATCCAGGCGACGGCCCCGCCCGGCTCGATCCGGCATCCCGCGAGGGCCTGGCCCATCAATCTCACGAACCCCTCGGAATGCCGTTCGTAGACTTCCTGATAGACGTGCGACGGATCGACCCCCATGCGGAGCAGCTCCGCCGCGATCCGGTGGGAGCGGGGGCTCGTCTTGGAGAACCGGAAGTGACCCGTGTCCGTCACGAGCGCCGTGTACAAAGCGACGGCGGTGGCGGGATCCAGGGATCCTCCCAGAGCCGCGATCAAATCGAAAATCATCTCTCCCGTGGCGCAGGCGGTCTCGTCGACCAGGTTCACCGTCCAGAATCCGTCCGTGGTGTCGTGGTGGTCGATGCAGATTCTCACCGCTTCGCTGCTCCGAATGGCTTCCTCCATGCTCCCGAGCCGGTTCAGGCTGCTGTTGTCGAGCATGAAAATGAGATCGCAGGAACCGACCAGATCGGCTCCTTCGGCGCCGTCGAAGGCGCGGATTTCCCCGCCGGGATCCAGGAAGCGATAGCGTTCCGGAACGGGATCGGGGTTCAGGACGACGGCGGTCTTCCCCACCGACCGCAAATACGCCTTCAGGGCGATCTCCGATCCGAGGCCGTCCCCGTCCGGATTCTGGTGGGTGCTCAGAAGAATGCTGCGCGCCCGGACAATCTCCTGCTTGATTCGGACGACCCCGGCGGCGTTCACGGCCGTTCCTGCATGCCGGCGCCGATGCGGCCGCTTCGATAGGCCTCCGCGTAGGCCACGTAGGCGCGCGCGTTGTCGAGGATGCGCCCGATCTCCTCCGGGCGGAGGCTGCGGATCACCTTTCCGGGGACGCCCAGGACCAGCGAGCCCTCCGGAATGCGCGCCTTTTCCGGGACGACCGCCCCGGCTCCGATGATGCAGCGCCGCTCCACGATCGCTCCGCTGAGGACGGTGGCCCGCATGGCGATGAGGACTTCATCGTGCACCCGCGCGCCGTGGACGATGGCGCCGTGTCCCAGGGTCACGTCGTTGCCAATCTCCAGAGGGCAATCGACGTCGACGTGGAGCACGCAGCCGTCCTGGACGTTGGTTCGATCGCCGATCCGGATCGGTTCCGCATCGCCGCGGGCGACGCATTGAAACCACAGGCTCGAATCGGCGCCCACGGTGACGTCCCCCCGCAGGACGCAGGTCTCCGCCACGAACGCCGTGGGGTGAATCCGCAGGCGGGTCGGCAGGAATCGCTCCGGGGTCATCAAGGATGCCTCTCCGCCGAGAGGGCGGCCACGACCGGCGGCCTCGGCCCCAAGTCGACGTGGTCGCTCATCCGCGCCGATCCATCGTGCACCTTGATTCCCGGATTGAGCACGCCTCCCGGATCGAAAAGCTCCTTCACCTCGCGAAAGGCGCCGCACGCCTCTCCGAAGGCGCGCGCCAGGAATGGCGTCCTCAAGCGGCCGTCCCCATGCTCCCCCGAGAGGGCTCCTCCCAGCGACAGCACCAGCTCGGCGTATTCCCGGGCAATCTCTTCCATCCTTTCCGCCAACCGCGGGTCGGTCGGATCGAGGAATGGGTTCACGTGCACGATGGAATCCCCCGCGTGACCGAACACGGCCGCGTCGAGTCGCCGGCTCGTGAGGAAGCTGCGAATCTCCCGGAGGAAGATCGGGAGTTTGGAAGGGGGAACGCAGGCGTCCTCGATGAAACGGGTGCTCCGCGTCGCGCCTCCCCGTGCCAGCAGGAGGGGCGACGCCGCCTTGCGAATCTCCCAGATCC
>Ga0114129_10015753_pt1 | contig 10747 bp, 5 predicted proteins | sample RhiMetdeltSRZDD1_FD_80071 | JGI IMG/M metagenome (GOLD analysis project Ga0114129, IMG submission 80071) | Populus rhizosphere microbial communities from Tennessee, USA - Rhizosphere MetaG P. deltoides SRZDD1 (version 2) (version 2) | ecosystem: Host-associated > Plants > Roots > Rhizosphere >... | reverse complement strand
CTGATCGACGAGCCGCCGCTGAACGGCGGTTCATTCAAAAACTTTGCCAGTTGCATCCGCGGGCCGACATTGAGTGTGCCTGAGCCGAAATCCCTTCCCGTATTGTCGGTAAAAAAGTAAGCGATGTGAGCCTCCGCATCGTTGGGATTCGAAATTGCAAGGCCGGTGTTCACCGTGGCGTTTACTTCCGCGTATATGCGCGCGCTTTTGATCAGTGTGGAAGCAGGCACGCCGGCCTCGCTCACCAGAACGCCGCCCTGCCGCACGCCGAAAATCGCCACTCCCGCCGGAGTCGTGCTGCCGGCGGCGGGCTTTATGCGGGCCCATCCGATGACCGCCGAGCCGGTTCCGCGCGTCACCAGCGATATTCCGCCGCGATTGGGAATGGTGAATTGCTGTCCCAGCGCCGGCACGGTGCTCGCAAGCTTCGTAATAAAGGCTTCCCCTCCAAAGAAGTTGAACGGTTGACCGCCGCCGAAAGTCGCGCTGAAGGGCTTCACCGTCGGGAAATCGGTGGAGTTGGTCACACCCGTCATATAGACGTTGCCGGAGGAGTCCAGCGTCACCGAGCTCGAGATTTCCACATCGCTTCCTCCGAGGTACGTCGAATAGTTCAATTTGGAGCCGCTCGGATCGACTTTTGCCAGGAAAGCGTCGGCAAATCCCTTCTTCTGCTGCAGCGGCTCCACAAGGGGGAGATCGAGCGAGGTGCTGATCCCGACGATGTAGGCGCCCCCGGCCGCGTCAACTGCAATGGAAGCGGGAAATTCGGCGCCGGTTCCCCCGTAAAAACTCGAGTAGATCAGCGAATTTGCGGAAGGGGTCATCTTGGTTACAAAGGCGTCGGCTGCGACCAGGTCTCCAACGCTGATGCTGCCGCCGGCATATGCCGCCTGAAACGGATTAAGAGTCGGGAAGTTGGGAGAATCAGTCACGCCGGTCAGATAAATGTTGCCGCCTCCGTCAAACGCGATCGAAGTGGTGAAATCTCCTCCGCTGCCGCCCAGATAGGTGGAAAAAACCCAGGCGCTTCCCTGCGCGTTCAGCTTCGCCACAAAACCATCGGCAACACCGCCTCCGTAAGCAGCCTGGAAGGCATTTGCGGTCGGAAAATCTGTGGATGCCGTCGAACCGACAATGTAGACGTTGCCGCCCGCATCCAGTGCGGCATAGGGCGGAGTTTTCACTTCCGATCCGCTGCCTCCGATATAGCTTGAATAAACGATCTGGCTTCCCGCCGCATTCACCTTGGTCACAAAACAATCCCCGGCGCCGCCGTACGTACTTTGCGCGGCGCCCGCTGTGCCGGGAAGATCCGCGGAGGTAGTGGAACCGCCAATGTAAGCGGCTCCGGCAGAATCAACCGCGACGCTGCGCGTGGATTCCGCTCCGCTTCCTCCGATAAAAGTGGAATAGACGAGAGCCGACCCGGCGCTGTTGAGCTTCATGAGGAAGGCATCCTGGCCGCCCCCCAGCGTCCTCTGCAGCGCGTTGCTGAGCGGAAAATCAGCCGAATGGGTCTCTCCGCTGACGTAGGCGTTGCCTGCAGAATCAACGGCGATGCCCCCTCCGAATTCGCCGGCTGCCCCGCCGATGTAGGTGGAGTAAACAAGCGCAGTGCCTGCAGGGTTCAACTTTGTAACGAAGATGTCGCCACCCCCCGCCGCGGGCGTGTCGCCGCCGCGATAGGTTCCCTGAATGGGATTGAGCGTCGGAAAATTGGTCGAAGAGGTGGATCCCGTAACGTAGATACTGCCCGCTGAATCGACAGCGATGCCGGTGGCGTTTTCCAATCCTCTTCCGCCGAGAAACGTTGAATAGGTGATCACGGGGTCCACCACCAGCGCGCGGCTGCGGTCGTATTCGCCGACCCTAAACCCTATCCGGTTGTGCGCCGCAAGAAAGTATTCTCCCCGAATCGCTTTCCGCGCTCCGCCATCCATCTGATAAACAGCCGGCTTGTGCTGTATCAGTTTCAGGCCTGAGTCGAGTTGCAGCACCAGATCCCCGCTCGCATCGATCGCCACTTTTTGAGCGCCTCGGAAGTCGAGCCGCACCACGTTTAAGTCCGCGCCGGGAGCGACCATCAGGTCATATTCGAGCTGCTGCTGGTTGCCGTAAAGCACCAGATCGATGCCCGGGTAGAGATTGCGATACGCCACGCGCCCGCTCCGCGGAAGACCGGCGCGCCAGCGCGAAGGATCGCGACCAATGAAGTAACTGCTAATGCCGGGCTGTGGATCAAGCGCGACAATAGTGGAGTTCGTCGTGGATGATCCTGAAAACCTCATGCGCAGGAAATGCTTTGCCTGAACCGCGCTGCTGTTTTTTACGTTTGGAACAAAAACCGCCTCTTTCTCAGACAGCACGAGCGAAAACACGGCGCCCCGCGAAATATATTTCACATCGGGAGCCCACTGCCCCGCGTTCGGCTCGAAGCTCAGCGGCAACTGCATCAGCTTTGCCTGCACCGTGACCAAATCATTCTTCCGGCTCGAAGGTGGTTCCAGCTTCGCTCCGGAAAGCGGCACGGTTAAAAATAAAACAAGCCACAGCGCGATCAATAAAAACTTCTTCTTCATGCCTGCCTCGTTGAACAATTGGCCGCCGATTTGCAGCGGACCAAGTCGATTGACACCCTGGCTTAAGCGCCAGGAAGCTGTCTCAAAATCTCCCACACTTGTAGAGACGCCCCGCTGGGGCGTCTCCAGAGACGGCCCTCAGGCCGTCTCTCCATTCCCAAAGAGTAGAAACGCCAAAGAGACGCCCCGCTAGGGCGGCTGCTCACCGACGAACGTTGTGCCGGAGACGGCCCGGCGAGCCGTCTCTACCAAGGTTTTGAGACAGGCAGCTCGTCCGTTGCGGGGCCTTCAATCACAAAAATCTCTACTGATCCTTTTCCTTTAACTGGGACTGATCCGAGGGATCTTCCCCGGTAAAATTCCGAGACGCACTCCCAGGCTTGCGGGCTGAGCGTAATCCTTCCGGCCAGGCCGTTGCTCTCCATGCGCGCGGCGGTGTTTACCGTGTCGCCCCACAAATCGAAGAGGTACTGTCTATGGCCGACCACACCGGCCACCACCGGCCCCACGTGGATTCCGACTCGCACCTGCCAGCCGGGACTCAGCTCCTCGGTCGCCCAGATCATTTCCAGGCCGCAGCGGGCGCAGTTGAGGGCCGGATTGTCCAGCGGTTCCAGCAGTCCGGCCGTGGCCATGAAGGCATCCCCGATCGTTTTTATCTTCTGCAGACCGTGCCGGATCGCAATCTCCTCGAAGGCATCGGTCAGGACCTGGAGGCTGTCGACGATTTCCTCCGGTTGGCGACCCTCGCAATAAGCTGTGAAACTCACCAGATCCGCGAAGAGCACCGCCACATTGTTGTGGCGGCGGGGCTTGACCTGATTTGTGGCTTTTAACTCCTGCACGATAGCGGCGGGAAAAATCACGTGCAGCAGGTCGTCCGCGCGCTTCTTTTCCTCCTCGATCTGACGCAGATAGGACTTTTCGCGATCGCGCAGGAATTTTTTCTCCAGACAGGCGCCGATGCGTGCGCGCAGCAGCACAGGATTGAATGGCTTGGTCAGGTAATCTTCCGCTCCTAATTCGATGCAGCGAACCACGCTGTCAATCTCGCTCATCGCCGAAATCATGATCACCGGAATATCATTCAGCGTGGGGCTGCGGCGCACATGTTCCAGCACCTGGTAACCGTTCATCTCCGGCATCATCATGTCGAGCAACACCAGGTCGAACCTTTCATCTTCCATCATGGCGAGGGCCTGGCGGCCGTTCTCGGCCACGGCCACTCTGTGGCCCTGTCTTTTCAATCGCCGCGACAGCATGTCGCGATTCATTTCGTTGTCGTCCACTACCAGGAGGAATCCGCGCTCTTCTTCCGGCACTTCGATTTCCGTTTCGGTAACCGGTTGAATGGTAGCGACCAGGTCCTGGATCATGTCGGATTGCTGGAAGGTCTTCAAATCCAGAGCCATCTTTCCGGCCGCGATCTCAAACACGTGCACCAGCTCGTCGATCATCTCCAGCATGCGGGCGCCGGCGGTATGGATTCGATTCAAGTCGGCGGCGACGCTTTCGTCCGACAGGTCTTCCGATTCTTCCAGCAGCATCTCGGTGTATCCGATGACATCGTTGAGCGGGGTGCGAAGATGGTGGCGCACTTCCGCTCCGAACACCGTAAAATCGATTTTTTCGAGCTCGGCTTTCGAAGGTTCAAGGATCTCGTTGACCAGCTCGAGCAGGCGGCGGCCCTGCAGACGGATTCTTTCCAGGTCCGGAACGAAACTGTCGATACCTCTCTCGCTTCGTTCTTCCAGCAGCATTTCGCTGTATCCGATAATGGCGTTTACCGGCGTGCGCAGCTCATGCCGCGTATGCGCGAGGAGCGCCTGCTTGGTGCGGTTTATCAGATTTTCGTCGGATTCTGAACCGGCCGCCTGGGTCTTTTCCGGGTCGGGGTCCTGAGCCTTCAGTTGTGAATCGCTCACCCTGCGTTCTTCCTCTGCAAAATTGCCTCTATTTTTCCCAGCAGGCGCGTCAACTCGATCGGCTTGCTGTCATAATCGTCGCACCCGGCTTCCAGCGCCTTCTCGCGGTCGCCTGCCATCGCATGCGCGGTAAGCGCAATGATCGGGATAGAACCGGTTGTCGAGGCGGCCTTGAGCCTGCGCGTCGCTTCCCATCCGTCGATCACCGGAAGGCTCATGTCCATCAAAATGAGGTCGGGAATCTGCGCGGTAGCCATTTCTATTCCCTCACCGCCGTCCAGGGCCATAATCACCTCGTATCCGCGCCGCTGCAGCCGGCGGGAAAGCATATCGCGGTTCATCTCGTTATCTTCCACTATTAATATTTTCGACATTAGTCCTCGCTTCCTTCTTCTCCTTTTTTCCTTTTTTCTTTCTTTTATCTTCGTCCTTCGTCTTCGGAAGACAAAAGTCTACTTAGATTTTTGACTTAGATTTTTGACGTATTGACGACGCCGCGTACCGCCGCCAGCAGGTCTTCGTTTTTGTACGCCCCCTTGAGCAGTATTTTCTGAACGTGGCCTGTGAGCCGTTCGCGATCTTCCGCCGTCACATCCTTTCCCGTGACCACCACGATTGGGATCGACCGCCATTCCTGTCTCTTGTGAAGCTCGGAAACAAACTCGAACCCGTCCATCAGGGGCATCATCAGGTCGAGCAGAATCAGGCCGGGACGCTCTTCAGCGACCCTGTCCAGCCCCTCGCGTCCGTTCTCCGCCTCGCGCACATTCCATCCTTCCTTCTCCAACACGCGGCGCATCATCTCGCGAATGCCGATGTCGTCCTCTATCACCAGAACGTGCGAGTTATTATCCACCCGGTATTTTTTCAGGATCGACGTGAGGCGTTCCCGATCGATAGGTTTGGTCAGATAGTCGCGGGCTCCCAGGGCATAGCCAAGCTGCTTATCCTCCACGATGGTCAGTAATATGACGGGAATGTCGGCCAGCTCTTTGTCCGCCTTGAGCGCCTTCAGAACGCTCCACCCATCCATGTTGGGCATCAGCACGTCCAGCGTGATGGCAGTGGGATGAAGTTCCCGGGCTAGCCGCAGTCCTTCCTCGCCGCTGGAAGCAGCCTGCACATTGAAGCCTTCCTTCGTCAGCAGTCTGGTCGCCAGATCGCGCGCCGATTCTTCGTCATCGATCACCAGAATTGTATTGGGCTGCGGAGTGAGCGCTTCCTTCGGTTCGGATTCAGCGGGAACGCCCTCCGCTTTTGCTTCCTCCGGCATATGACGCGGCAGTTGCACGGTGAATGTGGAACCGCTTCCAGACTCACTTTCCACCACGACATCGCCTCCCATCATCTGGCAGAAGCGGCGGCTGATTACCAGACCGAGACCGGTTCCGCCGTACTTGCGCGTAGTGGAAGCGTCCGCCTGAGAAAAAGTCTGGAACAGCTTGCCCATCTGTTCGGGAGTCATACCGATGCCGGTGTCTTTGATCTTAAACACGATCCAGTCCTGGTCTCCCCGCGGCTTCGCGCTCACGTCGAGTGAAATCACTCCCCGATCTGTGAATTTACTGGCATTGCTTAACAGATTGAAGAGTACCTGGCGCACTCGCGTGACGTCGGACCGCATCCCGCCGATTTCCGCAGGACAATTCACCTTCAGCACATTTTCATTCTTTGCCACCAGCGGCTGGATGGTGGTGACCACTTCATGGACCGCGGCGGGTATTTCGAACGATTCGACGTACAGCTCCATTTTCCCCGCCTCGATCTTGGACAGGTCGAGCACGTCGTTGATAAGAGACAGGAGATGCTTGCCCGCGGCGTGGATCTTCTGCAGGTCCGGAACTGCCTCCTCGCTGCCTGTGTCCTGGGCGTCTTCAATCAGCATTTCGCTGTAACCGAGAATCGCATTCAGCGGCGTGCGAAGCTCGTGGCTCATGTTGGCAAGGAAGGAGCTCTTGGTTCGGTTCGCCTCCTCGGCCTTGTCTTTGGCGATGGTAAGCAGCGCGTCCCGGTCCTGGATCTTCTTTAGCATCTCGTTGAAGCCGTCAATCAGCAGGCCCAGCTCATCGTTGCTCTCCTTGGTGGCCCGGATGGAATAATCATTTTCCTGGTGCACTCGTGTTTCAATCTCGGCCAGATGCAGGATGGGACCGGAAACCACCCGTTGCAGCCCCGAGGAAAACATGAAAGCGACCGCCAGCGCCGCGGCAATAATGAAGGCTACGATCATCAGATACCGGCGCAGGCGCGTGTTGACCTGGTCCAGATCGGATTGAATGTACACAGTTCCGATTCGATCTCCTGCCTGGAGGATGGGCTGGAACAGGTGCAGATAATTGGAGTCGAAATAGTGGCCCGCCGGTTGCAGCTTTGGCGCGGAAGCCTGACCGTTTACGCCCGAGCGCCGGTACTGCGCAAACACCGAACCGTCCTTGTCAAAGATGTAAGCCGAGACGACGTGGGGCTGCGCGCGCAGTGAAGCCAGGATCTCGTTGCCGGATCCCTGCACGTTGAACGCCAGTGCCGCCGAACTGTTGATGCCGATGCTTTCGGCCTGGCTGGAGAGCGCCTCCACCATTCCCCGTCGAAATGTCACCCAGTCATAAGCCAGGAAGGCGGTGCAGGCCAACAGCAGGGCCACAAAGCTCGTGGCCATAATGATCAGCGTAAGCTTTCGCTTGATTGAAAGATCGCGAAAGGCGCGCATCGGCTAGCCTTGTAAAAGAATCAAAAAGCTTAAACGGCGAAGACGCAAAAAACGCGAAGACAATGGGAGCATCGACTAAATGATGTAATGGTTCTGGTTTCAGTCCCTCAGGCGCACTGACATCATTATAGGCTTTCGCGCCCTTCGCGTCTTCGCGTTGAATTTTTCACACCTTCGCAGGGAGTTTTCACCTTACCACGCTGGCGATGCGAAGCAGGCTGGCGTCGAATTCACTTCCTTCCGATTTTGAGCTGGCTAGGTTGATCAGGATCTGGGGCTTGTCCTGCCGCACGCCGATGCCCACCGCGACGCCCTGGTCCACGTAACCCGGCACACCGGTGATGGTAATAAGCTGATTGCTTTGGCTGACTTTAAGCAGGGCATCCAGGTTCTGGGCGTTCCCGGGCGCGATGTACAGCACGTTCAGCTTGCTCGATTTTGTCAGACTCTCCAGCTCGCGGCGCGAGGTGAACTCAATCGCCAGGTATTTGATCGGCACCTTCTTGATCGCTTTGCCGGCGAAACCGTCCAGCACGCCGACAATGTCATTCTTTGCCTTCTGAGAGGCCGCGTTTCCGGGAACAAAGACAATGCCTATTTTCAGCTCGAGGGGTGCTTTCTCTTCGAAATTGCGGTCATAAGTCAGAACCTTCAGAATCAAAGGGATCTGCAGCGAAGGAGGGACCGCCATCTCGTCGGTTCCGACCGCCAATAGAGGCAACCCGACAAGAAACAGCAGCACACCGCACAACCACCTTCGCGAGCTGTGTGATTTTGAAAAACGCCGCAGGACCATCATTATGTTTATCAAAACTTGTAGCTCACCTTTATGAATGCATTTCGTCCGGGACGCGGATAATCACCGGGGAACAGTCCCAGAGGAGCGGAATCAAAATAGGTCTTGTCAAAAACGTTGTTCACAGCCGCTGAAAATTCCAGCGTTTCAAATACGTTCTTGAGTCTCACATTCACGTTAAGCAGCGCGTAGCCGTCTACATCGGACGTGCGCAAAGTCTCCTGGACCGAGCGCGGACGGCTGCTGCGCATCAGTAGGGTGGGAGTGACGCTTACGTAACGACCGAGCCCCAGCGTTCCGCCGAAATTAGCCAGGTGGGAGGGGACATCGGCAACGCGAAAACCCGTGCCCTTCTCTTCGGGATGCTGGAATGTGTAATTGGCAAAGATGGAGTGGTCCATTCCGAAGCTGCGTTTCACTTCCGTTTCAAATCCCTGGATATTCAGACCGGGCGAGTTCACGAAGGTGAGTACTCCCTGGGTCACGCCTGCGAATCCTTTGGTGGGCGCTATGAAGTTGCGGATGTAGTTGACAAAATAATTTCCACTGACGCGGAGATTCTTCCGCTTGTATCCCAGGGCAAATTCCAGGGTGTTGATGGTGGAAGGCCGCAAGTTTTTGTCGCCGAGCAGCGCGCCCGGAGCATTCGCAAAGAGCTCAATAAAGGTGGGTGCGCGGAAGGCCCGCCCGTAAAGCGCCTTGAAATGAAAATTGGCGGGAAGACGCCAAACCAGTCCGGCGCGCGGATTGAGAGTGTTTCCAAAATCGTTGTAATGGTCGTAGCGCAGGCCCGCCGTAATGCCGATCTGCGGCAGGGCGTTCCATGTGTCCTGGGCAAAGAAACTGAAAATCTTCCGCGAAATGTCCGGCAGGATGCGGAACTGAAGAGGCACAACCTCCGGCAGAGGGCCCAGCGTCAGGGGATCGAAATTTGCCCGAAACTTCTGATGAACTATTGACTCGACTTCAACATTGGTCCCGAGTGTGAGTTGATTGTTGTCGGAAGGGTGGTAATCAAGGATTCCTTCGCCGGCATACCTCCGGGTGTTAAAGTCGAAATCCACAATAACGCCCTGCGGAAATCGGCCGATCGTCCCATTGGGAAGCGGCCGGGTAAACCCTGGAGGCACGGCCTCCAGAAATTCGCCGATTCGATTTTCCGTGAAGCTGAACTTTCCTTCCAGCGAAGCGCTCGTGCTCAGCTTATGCTGATAACCGGCGTCGAAAATCGATTGCCGGTTCCGCAGCTTGTTGTTTCTGGCGAGATTATCCACTCTTCCGATGAATCCTCCCGAATCTTCGTCCCGCACACGGGCATTGAACTGGAATCCTCGATACGAAGCGGCCGCGCTTGCGTCATACGAGCGCCGGGCGTCGCGAGTGAATCCAGGGGCGAGAGAAGCCGGCGGAATGCGCAGCGGGACGAGAAACTTGTCGACTAGCGTCTGGGCGTCTTCCGCCACCAGGAGACGGGGGCCGCCGGTGTCGCGGAACTGGAAACTGGTGAAAATCCCGAGTTTTCCCGCGGTGTGGCCGTTGAAGATGCTGTATTCCTGTGTGTGGAAAGTTCCGCCCCCTCCGGATACCTCCGTTCCCGCGAAGGTCTCGGCCGAGTAAGTAATAATGTTGACGACGCCGACAAAGGCATTGGCGCCGAAGAGCGCTGAGCCCGGACCTCGGATAATCTCGATCTGCTTTACATTGAACAATGGGATTGCCATGTTAACGACGGTGGCCCCGCCGTTGATCTGCTCATTGAGGCGATGGCCGTTGAACAGCACCAGCACATTTTCCGAATAGCCGAGAGTCACCACGCCGCGCACTGCTAAGCGATTTCTACCCTCATTATCGGTCAGCACTTCGTAGCCGGGAACGGTTTGCAGCACTTCTTCCAGGGTGCGCGCGCCCATGCGCCGGATATCCTCATCGGTAATGACGGAAACAATGCTGGGGGCTTCTTCGAGTTGCTGGACTTTGCCGGCGGCGATGGAAACTTTTACATCCAGCAGGTCGTCCAGATTGAGGTCGGCGAAATCTTTAAACTCGCCGAGCTCGAGTGTTTTCTGGGCGCCGGGCTGTTCCGCTGGAGGATTGGCAGGTTTCTGTCCGCCTGCGCCCGATTGCTGTTTTGTCTGGTCGGGCGGCTGCTTCTTTTGGCCGGCTTGCCGGCTCTTTGACGGGGCTCCCAGGATCTGGAAGGAAAGCGCCAGCCAAAGAGTTCCCGATATGCAAAAAAATCGCCGCCAGTTCACCATACAAGACTTATCTCTCTCAGCTCGGCCTCGCTCTTGACGATCACGACGCGTCGGAGCTGAAACTCGAAAATTCCTTGTCTTTTAAGGACTCTCGCAGTCTGTTTGACGACGTAAAGCGGGCAATCCTCTGCCTGTCGGGGCGTGACCCAAGCCAGTGCTGTCAAAATCCGACTGAAAATACGGCCAGCCTAAAGCATTGTCAAATGTTTTTCTGGCCGCGATCGACGATCCTCAATCGCCACAAAGCCACCAAGCCACAGAGATCAATGAAATCGCTTGAAGTGTCGCTTTTCGAAATCATTGAAATATCACTTTTCAGTAGTTGTGGTTAGTGACGCCCGCTACTCACTTTCGCCATGTTGGTTGTGGGTCAGTGACGCCCACTACCCACTTTCGCTATGTTGATCGCCACGCAGAACTTTCACTTCAATGTAAATATCGGCCCTCTGTGCCTCTGTGGCTTTGTGGCTACCCCCCGCTCT
>Ga0114129_10015751_pt1 | contig 10748 bp, 7 predicted proteins | sample RhiMetdeltSRZDD1_FD_80071 | JGI IMG/M metagenome (GOLD analysis project Ga0114129, IMG submission 80071) | Populus rhizosphere microbial communities from Tennessee, USA - Rhizosphere MetaG P. deltoides SRZDD1 (version 2) (version 2) | ecosystem: Host-associated > Plants > Roots > Rhizosphere >... | reverse complement strand
CTACCTACCGGACATGGATCCGGCACGCGGGCCTGACGATCACCGCCGAGGACTACATCCCGGAAGGTGCCGCCGGCCACGCCCTGTTCTGGGCACAACGACCGCCGCGCTAGCCGGGCGAGCATCGCTCCACGCGCCGCCGGGCGTAACCGCCGGCCGTGAAGGCGCACCGGGGTGGCCGCCCGCACCCGGCCCCCCCGCGCACACCTCGCCTACTGCCGGACCCGCCACACGAGGCAGAACGGCTTGCCGGCCGGGTCGGCGTAGACCCGCCAGTTGTCGCCGGCGCCGTCGAGCCGGGTCGCCCCGAGCGCGAGCGTGCCCGGCTCCGCGGCTTCCACGTCCTCGACGAGCACGTCGAGATGGAACTGCTGCGGGTGGGCTGGGTCGCCCCAGCGCGGCGCCGAGTAGTCGGTCACTTCCTGGAACATGACCGGCTGCTCGCCGTCGTTGCCGATCATCGCGACGCCGTCGCTCTCGTACGTGATCGGCTTGCCGAGCAGCTCGCCGTAGAACGTGCTCAGCTCCTTGGCGTCGGGGCAGTCGAGCATCACCCCCATCAGCGACGTGGTCGACACGTCCGGGATGGCGCACACGTCGAACGGGTGGCCGGCCGGATCGGCCAGCGTGTGCCACGTGTCGTTGCGGCGCAGCAGGGTCGCGCCCAGCCCGACGGCCCGGTCGGCGGCGGCGTCGATGTCCGGCACCCGCAGGTCGAGGTGGGCCTGCTGCGGGCGGGCCTGGCCCGGCCACTCCGGCGCCACGTGGTCGGGGGCGAGCTGGAAGCCGATGTGCCACCCGTCGTCGCTGATCAACGAGATCCAATCGTCTTCGCGGTACTTCTCGCGCCACCCGGCCAGGTCGGCGTAGAACGCCGCGAGCCGCGTGATGTCCGGCGCGTCGAGCACCACCTTGTTGAGCGTGCCAATCATGCTCGGTGTCCCTTCGTTTCCACGTCCCTTCGTTCTACGCGGTCACCTCACATCCTGCCCGCCGGGTACGACACCGTGGCGCCGGACCGGCCGGTTCGGCGGATCGCCGCCCGCGCGGCACCGTCCCGCCCAGCCCGCGGCTAGGGTCGGGTCATGTCCGATTCAGGTCGCGACCGCCGGCGGCGCCGGTACTGGGACGCGCAGGCCGACCGGTACGACCGCCGCATGGGCGGGGCCGAGCGGCGCTACTTCGCGGACACCCGCGCCTGGCTCTGCGGGCAGGCCACCGGCGACACCCTGGAGGTCGCCGTCGGCACCGGCCTCAACTTCCCGCACTACCCCGAGGGGGTACGCCTGAGCGGCGTCGAATGGAGCGAGGGCATGCTCGCGCTCGCGCGGCGCCGGGCAGGCTCCACTGTGGACCTGCGGCAGGGCGACGCGCGCGCCCTCGACTTCCCGGACGCCCGCTTCGACACGGTGGTCTGCACGTTCGCCCTCTGCGGGCTCCCCGAGCCGCGGCGCGTGATCGGCGAGATGGTCCGCGTCCTGCGCCCGGGTGGCCTGCTGCTCCTGGCCGACCACGTGGCGTCCTCGAACTGGGCGGTCCGCGCGCTGCAGTACGCCGTGGACGCGGTGTCCGTGCCGCTCTACGGCGAGCACTTCGCCCGGCGACCGATCCGGTGGGTACAGGCCGCCGGCCTCACGATCGAACGCCACGAGCGTTTCAAGCTGGGCATCATCGAGCGCCTGGCGGCCCGTACCCCGGCATGACGTCCGGATCGGACGGTACAGGCAGCATGGTACGTTCAGGATCGTGTCGAGCGTGACCCTGGGTCCGGTCTCCTACGTGGTCCTCGGCCTGCTCGACCGGGACGGCCCGTCGACCCCGTACGAGTTGAAGGCGGCCGTCGGGCGGGGCGTGGCCGCGTTCTGGCCCTTCCCGCACAGCCAGATCTACGCGGAGACCCAGCGGCTGACCGGCTTCGGGCTGCTGGCCGAGGAGCGCGAGGACGTGGGCCGGCGGCGGCGCACGTACCGGGTGACCGCAGCCGGGCGCGGCGCCCTGCGGGCCTGGCTCGCCGAGCCCACGACGGAGGAGCCGCAGCTGCGCAGTCTCGCGCTGCTCCAGCTGTACTTCGGCCAGCTGGCCGAGCCGTCGGACATCGCCGCGCTCGCCGGAGCCCAGCTGCGCATGCACGCCGGACGGCTCGACGGGCTGGATCGGGTGATCGGGCGGCTCACCGAGCGCGGCGACCGGCCGTGGCAGCTCGCGGTCGCCCACCTGCTTCGCGACGCGGACACGGCGATGGTCGCGCACTGGCAACGGATCCGGGACACGCTCAGCGCGCCGCCACCTCCGTGACGTCGGCGGCGATCTCCACCAGGTCCGGCCCGTACGCGGCCGGCTCCACGACCCGCAGGACGAGGCAGAACGGCCGGGTGGACCCGTACCGCCGGCGCAGCTCCGGGTGCCGGTTGGCGAGAAAGCGCGCCGCGGCCACGTTCGTCCGCGCGGTCTGTCCACTGAGGACGAACACGGGGCGCCCACCGGCCGGCGGCCACAGCCGGGCCAGCAGCACGTACTCGGCCCGGTCGCGTACCCGCTCGTAGGTCGTGCCGTCGACCGTGATCGCCAGCTTCTCCCCGGTGCCGACCGCGATGCCGGGCAGCAGGGCACGCAGGTGCGTGGCCGTACGCGGGTTCCCGGTCGGCCCGCCCACGCTGAACTCGGTGACGCGGCCGATCCCCTCCCCCATCTCGTCCGCCGCCACGAGATCCGCCCGGCTGCCGCAGTCGCGGGCGATCGTGGCCAGCTCGACGAGGGCGGCGACATCGCTGCGGTGCACGCTCAGCTCGTGGGGCGACGACGCGTGCCGCGCCACCGTCAGCAGGCAACGGGTCCCGCCGTCGAGGCCGAAGAACGCCTGGGTACGGGCCAGCCGGCGGTACCGCAACAGGCGCTGCGCCACCCAGACCGCGAAACCGGCCACGACGCTGGCCAGCAGGTTGGTGATCAGGTCGCGCACGCGGACCACTATAGGGATGAATCGACCACTATGGTGGTCCCGGAGGTGACGGGGATGGAATTCGGCATTCTGGGCCCGCTGCACGTACGCACCGGCGACGGCCGGCAGCACCGGTTCGCACCGCGGGAACGGCGGGTCCTCGCCGCCCTGCTCGTCCACGCCAACCGGACGATGGACCTGCCGTACCTCGTGGGGATCGCGTGGGACGAGGACCCGCCGCCCACGGCCAAGCGGCAGATCCAGAACAGCCTCTCCGCCCTGCGCCGCCAGCTCAGCCCGGCGGTCCGCGCCGACGGCAGCGGGTACCAGATCAGTGTCGACAGTGGACAGTTGGACTCCCTCGTGTTCCAGGAGCTCGTGGCCCAGGCCGCGGCCGCCCAGGAGCGCGGGCAGACCATCGAGGCGGTGTCCCGGCTGCGCGCGGCGCTCGGCCAGTGGCGGGGTCCGGCGCTGGCCGACTGCGCCGGCCGCGGCCTCGAAGCGGCCGCGGCCCGGCTGGACGAGCAGCGGCTGGCCGCCGTCGAGCTGTGCCTCGACCTCGAGCTGCGCTCGGGCCGGCATGCCGAGGTCGTCGCCGAGCTGACCGAGCTGGTCGTCGCGCACCCGCTGCGGGAACGGCTGGTCGGCCTGCTGATGCTGGCGTTGCACCGTTCCGACCGGCAGGCCGACGCCCTGGCCGCGTACCAGCGGCTGCGTACGCGGCTCGCCGACGATCTCGGCCTCGACCCGGGAGTCGCGCTGCGCGACCTGCAGGCCGCGATCCTGCGCGACGAGGTCGACCAGCCGGTCCGACCGGCGGTCGTGCCGGGCGCCCCCACGCCGCGGCAGCTGCCGGCGGCCAACCGGCACTTCGTCGGGCGTACCCCCGAACTGGCCGAGCTGAGCCGGCTCGCCGACGAGGCCGCGGGTTCGCGCGGCGCGGTGGTGGTGGCGGCGATCGTGGGGACCGGCGGGATCGGCAAGACCTCGCTCGCGCTGCACTGGTCCCACCAGGCCGCCGCGCGCTTCCCCGACGGCCAGCTCTACGTGAACCTGCGCGGCTTCGACCCGAGCGGGCCGCCGGTGGCACCGACCGAGGCGGTACGCGGGTTCCTCGACGCGCTCGCCGTGCCACCCGACCGGATCCCGCCCACGCTCGACGCGCAGGCGGCGCTGTTCCGCAGCCTCGTCGCCGGCCGGCGCCTGCTTCTCGTGCTCGACAACGCGCGCGACGCCGGCCAGGTGCAGCCCCTGCTGCCGGGCAGCCCGTCCTGCTTCGTGCTCGTGACGAGCCGCAACGACCTGCCGAGCCTCGTGGCGGCGGGTGGCGCGCGCCTGCTCACGCTCACGCCATTGTCTACTGTGGACTCGCATGAGCTGCTGGCCCGGCACATCGGCCGGAGCCGCCTGGCCGACGACCCGATCGCCGCGGACCAGCTCGTCGCGCACTCGGCCCGGTTGCCGCTCGCGCTCGCGATTGTGGCCGCCCGCGCGGTCGCCCAGCCCGACTTCCCGCTCGGCGCGTTCGCCGCGGAGCTGACGACGAGCGGTCAGGGCCTCGACGCGTTCGACGCCGGCGACCCGGGTACCCGCGTCCGGGCCGTGTTCTCCTGGTCCTACCGGCTGCTCAGCGAGCCGGCCGCCGCGCTCTTCCGGCTGCTCGGCCTCCACCCCGGCCCCGACCTCGCGACCGCCGCCGCGGCCAGCCTTTCGGGGGTACGGGTCGAGGCCGCGCGGCAGGCGCTCGCCGAGCTCGCCCACGCCCACCTGGTGACCGAGTACCAGCCCGGCCGGTTCACGCTGCACGACCTGCTGCGCATGTACGCGCGGGAGCTGGCCGGCTCGGTGGATCCGGAAGACGACCGGGCCCGCGCGATCCGCCGCGTGCTCGACCACTACCTGCACGGCAGCCACGCCGCCGCGGTCGCGCTGAACCCGGGCCGCGCGCCGATCCCGCTGGCCCCGGTGGCCGACGGCGTGACCGCGGGCGACGTACCGGACGACTGGTTCGCGCGGGAGTACCCCGTGCTGCTGGGCGCGGTGCAGCTGGCCGCGGCGACCGGGTTCGACACGCACACCGAGGGCCTCGCCTGGTCCCTCGCCGAGTACGTGGACCGCCGCGGACGGTGGCGCGACCTGCAGGCGATCCAGCGGGCCGCGCTCGACGCCGCGGTGCGCCAGGGCGACGCGCGGGGCCAGGCCTACGCGCACCGCGGCCTCGCCCGCGCGTGCGCCCAGCGGGGCCGGTACGACGAGGCCCGCGAACACTACCGGCAGGCGCTCGACCGGTACGTGGAGGTGGGCGACGCGGGCGGGCAGGCCACCACGCACCTGACGCTGGGCCTGGTCCTGGAGCGGCAGGGCGGGTACGCGGACGCGCTCGCCCACTGCGAACAGGCGAGGGACCTGTTCGCGGTGGCCGGCAGCGAGATCGGCCGGGCCAACGCGCTCAACAGCATCGGCTGGTGCCACGCCCAGCTCGGTGGATTCCGCACCGCGCTCCGGCACTGCCGCGAGGCGCTGGCGGTCCTGGAGGAGCTGGGGGTGCTCGACGGGCAGGCCGGCACGTGGGACACGATCGGCTACGTGCACTGCCAGCTGGGCGAGTACGCCGAGGCGGTCACCTGCTTCCAGACCTCGCTCGTCCTGAGCCGGCAGGTCGGCGACCGGCACGGCGAGGCGAGCGCGCTCAACCACCTGGGCGACGCGTACGCGGCCGCCGGCGACCGGCCCGCCGCCGCCGAGGTGTGGCGCTCGTCCCTGCACATCCTCGACGAGGTGGGCCACCCCGACGCGGCCGACGTACGGTCCAAACTGGACGGTGGTGCCCGGGTCGGGGCACCACCGTCCTGACGCCCTACCGGGGTGGGTTGGGCAGCTTGTACGCGGTGAACTTCGGTGCGCCGGGCGGAGGGGTACCGCCGGCCGTGAGCCCGGCCGTGCCACTGCTGTCCACTGTGTACAGACGGCTCTGCTGGTCGGCGTTGCGGAACACGAAACCCCACCGCAGGCCGATACCGTCGTTGAAGCTGAGCACGGTCGGGTCGGTCGCGGCCGTGTCCGTACCCAGCAGCACGGGTATCCAGGGCCGCCACGTACCGGAGCCCTGCAGCGTCTCGCCCGTGCTGTAGATGTTGCTGTCGGTGCCGCGTACGACGATCTCCGTCTTGCCGCTCAACGGGCTCAGGACCGCCGCGGGCGAGCCGGCGGTGGTCTGCGTACCGACGGCCGTCCAGGTCGCCGGCCAGGCCAGGGTGGCGTCCTGCATCTTGGTGACGATCGTCCCGCTGCCGGTACGCATGAACAGGCGGATCCGGTACCCGGGGAAGACGATCGCGGCCGGGCGGCCCGTGTACCCGCTCCCGCCGAGGCTCGTCCACGGCGACACCACCCCGGACGGGAACAGCGTGGCGGTGCGTACGGTGCCGCCGGCGCCGAGCGCGAAGATGGCGAGCCCGTCCTGCACCGCGACGACCGTGGGGGGACCGACCAGCCCGGTCACGCCGAGACTCGTCCAGGTGCCGTACTGGCCGCCCACCGCCGACTGGTTGAGCCACCACAGCCCGCCTGCGGTGTCCCTCGCGAAGAGCACCGTGCTGTCGTCGGTCTGCCGCGCCACCACCACCGGCGAGGCGAACTGCCCGCCCTGGTCGAGCCACGGCGCCCACGTGGACGCGCCCTTCGCCGTCTGGACCCGGGCCCACACGTCGCCCGACGCGTGCTGGCTGCTCACCTGCAGCTTGCCGTCGGTCTGCTCGATCAGCCCCAACGGCCCGGAGAACGCCTCGTTGCCGGAGATCGGCGTCCACTGCAACGAGTTCGTGTTCGCCGGATCCGGCTGGTGGCCGACGACGATGCGGCCGATGTTGTCGACGTAGGCGTACTCGAGCCCGCCGACGAGGGCCGGTTCGACCGGCCGCACCTGGACGGCCATCGTGGGCGTGTACGGCGCCGCCGGCGTCGCGGGCGGGTTGTCGGCCATGCTCTGCCACGTGCCCCAGCCGGTAACGCCGTCCCAGACGAGCTGCTTGAGCCCGCCGTCCGTACCCATGCCGAAGACGAATTCGCGCGTGTAGTTCCAGTCCGTGGCGCCGGGGGCGGTGGCGAGGCTTCCGCCCAGGTCTTCGATCCCCGTCCAGAAGGAACCCGCCCACGCCTTGTGGCCGAGGCGGTTGCCGCCGATACGCGCGTAGATGTCGAGGTACCCGGCTTGCGCGCTGGTGACGGCCGGCGCGGAGGTGATGCCGCTGTCGATCGGCATCCAGCCACTCCACCCGTTGTCCCAGTACTTGTGGAACAGCACGGTGCCGCCGGCCTTGGCGAAGATGTCCAACCGGTTGGGTCCCCACGACACGGCGGCCGGCGAGGCGTCGATGATGCCGCCGAGGTCAGCCCACGGCGTCCAGCCGGACCCGGTCCAGGTGACCTGGAGGACGTTGTTGCCCGGGGCACCCCGGACCACCACGTCGAGCCGGTCCGGTCCCCACGACGCGATCGACGGCTCGCCGGTGATGGTGATGGGGCTGCCGACGGCGTCCCACGGCGCCCAGGCCCCGTTGAGGAAGGCCCGATGGACGACCGAGCCGTCGATCCCGCGGGCCACGACGTCGATGCGGCCGACGCCCCAGGACACCGCGGCCGGGGCCGACGAGATCGCGCCGCCGAGGCTCTCCCAGGCCGACCACCGTCCATTGTAGAGCTTGTGTTTGAGCGCACCGTCGGTGCCGCGGGCGAACAGGTCCACCCGGTTGGTGCCCCACGAGGTGACCGCGACGCTTGTCGCCGGGTCGAGCGCGTTCGTCGACGCCGCACGGGCCACGCCGGGCGGCGCCACGCTCGCCGCGATCACCGCCGCGGCCACCAGAATCCGTCGTACTGTCATCGGCCCAGGCTGGTGGACGGCGGCATGCAAACGGCACGCAAACGTCCTCGGCCGCCGGGCGCGCGGCTACTGGCTCCGGCTGCGCTCAGGCGGTGTTGGCCGCACCCACGCCCAGGATGATCTGGTCGAAGGTGTTGCCGTCGTTGTCGTCGGTGTACGCCACGCTCACCTCGCCCCACGCCGAGACGCCCACGACCAGGCCCTCCTGCCGTCCGGCGGTGACCTGGCTGTACCGCTGCGCGGGCAGCTTGCCGGCCGGCGTACCGTCCGGGCCGAGGCCGCGGACCCAGACGTCGAGGTCGGCCGCGGCGACCGTCCAGCCCACGACCACGTTGGCCTGGTCGTCGATGCCGATCGCGGGCCGGCTGGCGCCCGTACCCGAGGAGACTTCGACGTCGTCGTGCCGCGGCGCGCCCGTGGCGGTGAAGGACCGCGCCCAGACGCCGGGGACGCCGGTGTGGTCCGACTCCCACGCGACCGTGAAGTCCCCGGCGAAGGTGGCCGCCACCGCCGCGTGGAACTGCTGCCCGGCGCCGTTGACGTTGACCGGGCGGCGGGACAGGGTGACGGCGCCGTTCGCCTTCGCGAGCTTGACCAGATCGACGGTGTAGAACCCGTTCCCGTCGGCGTCGTCGTCCCACACGACGATCGCCTCACCCGAGGCGGAGACGGCGACGTCGGGCCGGTGATGCGTACCCGTCGCGGGGCTCACGAACACCTCGTACGCCTTCGTCGTCAGGTTCGTGTAGCCGGCGGCCTTGACGCGCGGGGCCGCCGTACCCTGGATGTCCTCCCACACCGCACTGAACGCCACCCCGGTCGTGGTGGTCGGTACGCCGTCGGGGTCCACGGCGACCTTCGGGTTCAGCTGCTGCCCGTCCGCGCTCGCGTTGACCCGGCCGGACGCGCGGACCGTGCCGGTCACCGAGACCACGCGGTACGGAACGTTGTAGAACCCGTTGCCGTCCGGATCGTCGGACCAGACGACGACCGCGTTGCCGGCGTCGTCGAGCCCGACATCGGGGTTGATGTGCTTCCAGTTCGTGCCGGCCGTACCCCCGGCCGACAGCTTGGTCTCGTAGACCGGCGTGCCGTCGCGGAACAGCCGGAGGTACACCTCACTGTGCACGTCGTTGTCGGGGGCCGTGGTGTCCCGGTCGTCGGCCCACACGACGGCGACGTACCCGGTGCGGTTCATCGCGATCGCCGGCACGTCCTGGTCACCGGTCGAGTTGCTGTTCGCGGCCTGCCAGGTGGTCGCCGCAGCGGAGGACGGCTCGGCCGCGACGAGCACGATCAGTGTGGCGCCGAGCAGGGCGGTGACGATGGTCTTCTTCATCGATATCCCCTCACGCATCCTGCAGGCCGGCGACGCCGTCGTGGATGAAGAACGTGCGCAGCGTGCTCACGGGCGCGCCGTGTTCGGTCACCGTCGCCACCGAGCGGAAGTCGGCCCGGATCTGGCTCGGGCTGATCGTGGTACGCACGTAGCCACGCCGGCCCGAGAAGAACTTCAGGTGCGGGTTCGTGGCCCCGTCCGGGATCGCGGTCGAGCCGCTGCCGTCGCCGCCCGAGGTGATCGACGTGCACACCAGCTCGCTGCCGATGGTCGCGGAGGCCGGGTTCGCGTAGTCGGCCTTGAGGTTGCTCGCCCACGCGCTGTGGACGTCGCCGGTGAGCACGACCGGGTTGCGGACCGACCGGGCGACCCAGCCCTGCTGGATGCGGGTGCGGTTGGCGCGGTAGCCGTCCCAGGCGTCCATGCTCGCCGCGCCCGCCGCGTCGAACCGGCGGGCGAAGAAGACCTGCTGGCCCAGGATGTCCCAGGTGCCGAGGTGCTGGCCGAGCCCGTCGAGCAGCCAGGCCTCCTGCGCGGCGCCGGTAATGGTACGGCTTGCCAGGTCCGCGTCCGCGCAGACCTTGTGCCCGTCCCCGCAGGCCTGGTCGTCGCGGAACTGCCGCGTGTCGAGCATGTGGAAGGTGGCGAGCTGCCCCCACCGCACCCGGCGGAACAGCGGGATGCTGTTGCCGTTGTACACCTGCGCCGGCCGCAGCGGCATGTTCTCGTAGTACGCGCGGTAGGCGGCCGTTCGCCGTGCCGTCCATTGCGCCGCGGTCAGGGCCGGGCTGTTGTCCGCGCGCACCATGTTCGCGTAGTTGTTCTCGACTTCGTGGTCGTCGGGTACGACGAGCCACGGCGCGGCCGCATGCGCCGCCTGCAGGTCGGGATCGGACTTGTACTGCGCGTACCGCCGCCGGTAGTCGGCCAGCGAGACGATCTCGGCACCGGCGTGCTCGCGGACGGAACCGGCCGTGGTCGCGTCCTCGTAGATGTAGTCGCCGAGGTGCAGGATCAGCCCGGGTTGGTCCTCGGCCATCCGCCGGTACGCCGTGTAGTACCCCGACTCGTAGTGCGCGCAGGACGCGAACGCCATCACCAGGTCGCGGCCGAATGTACCGACCGCCGGGGCGGTACGCGTCCGGCCCACCGGCGACAGGTGGCCCTGCGCGCGGAACCGGTAGAAGTAGTCGGTGTCCGGCGCGAGCCCGCCCGCGATCACGTGCACCGTGTGCGCATCGGCGAACCGCGCGGTCACCGAGCCCGACGCGACCAGTGAGGTGAACCGGTCCGATGTGGACACCTGCCACTCCACGACCACGTCGGCGTTGGGCATCCCGCCTTGCCCGTCGGCGTTGAGCGGCGACGGCGCGAGCCGCGTCCACAGCACGACGCTGCCCGCGTCCGGCTCACCGGAGGCCACGCCGAGCCGGAACGGGTACGGGATCACGGCGAGGATGCCGATCCCCGCTCTCGCGAACCCGGTCGGGACGGCCACCGCGCCCGCCACGGCCAGCCCGCCGAGCACGAAGGTTCGGCGATTGACTTTTCGCATATCTGTCCACGCTCCCCAGGAGATCATCCGGACG
>Ga0114129_10015750_pt1 | contig 10748 bp, 10 predicted proteins | sample RhiMetdeltSRZDD1_FD_80071 | JGI IMG/M metagenome (GOLD analysis project Ga0114129, IMG submission 80071) | Populus rhizosphere microbial communities from Tennessee, USA - Rhizosphere MetaG P. deltoides SRZDD1 (version 2) (version 2) | ecosystem: Host-associated > Plants > Roots > Rhizosphere >... | reverse complement strand
GAAATGTTGCAGAAAAAGCGCGTCGGTCTCAAAAATCGAAGTGGTTCGTGAACTTGATCGTCAGGCCCCGCACCAGCAACAGCCCCGACGCCGTGTCGCGCTGCTCGTGGTACACGACGTACAAGTCGCTGAGCGGCCTGTGGATGAGGTTGAACCGCGTGTTCGAGGTGAACTGATTGGTCGTCGCGTTGTACTGGAGGAACGAATTGAAAAACGCGTTGCTCGTGAACGCGTAAAGAAGTCGTAACCCCACCAGTGTCGTGGTGAACGCTCCCGCCGGCAGATCCACCTGGTTGCGGCTGAACGTCAGGTTGACGTCGACGTGATGGTTCGGCCTCAGCTCGAAGCCGCCGTCGGCCGACCAGCTGTGGCCGTCCCAGAATTCTCCCGCGCTCGCTTTGAAGCTGCCGCTCAGGCCGCGGCCGCGATTCGAGCTGTACGCCACCGTGTAGCGTCGATAGCTGTAGTCGCCCACTGGAATAATCACCGGCCGCTGGATCGCGAACGGCTCGACCAGCCGATCGAACGTGTTCGTCACGGTGAGCAGCAGGGACGCGCTGTTCTGGAACGCGATGCCGGCACGCACGTTCTGTTCACGCGTCTCGACGCGACCGGCCGCATCCTCGTAGAGATCAGCGCCTGCGCCGACGTCGTAATTCCTGATGAACGTGGTGTCGTGTGGACGTGGCTGCCAGGAACCGTCGCCCGAATAGTGCGTCGTATTCCTCCGCCGGACGAGACCGACCTCCGGGTTGAAGTCGGGTTGCACGGTCTCGTACTGGCCGCCGACGGAAAAATCGTTGTCGCGCCACACCCCGTCGACCAACCGCGCCTGATTGGGACCTTCACGTCCCGGTGTGTCAGTGGCCAGGAGAAACGCCGAGATGTCCAACTTTCGCTGGAAGAAGCGCAAAAGCGTATCGACGCCATATAGCTGATTGTCATCGCCCGAATCGGTGGAATCACGCGAGGTCGCAATCACGCCGACCGACGAACTGCCCTGAAAATTCCGGCGAAGCCGGCCCACCAGAAAGTTGTTCGACGGCACGTCTCCGAAGCGCTCGGTCTTCATCGCCAGCATTCCGACGTCATACGCGCCGGTCGTCCCCGACGCGCGCGCGCCGCCCACGATGGGAATGGGATTGCCGGCCGCGCTCAATCCGATCCGGCGGCTGAAGAACGGGAAGACGTTGGCCCCGCCGCCTGCTCCGCTCGGACTGCCGCCGCCGGCAATGGCGAAGACACCGGAGTTCTCGAGAAAGAACTCGCGCTTCTCGGGAAAGAGCAGATTGAAGCGTGTGAGGTTGACCTGCTGCTGGTCTGCCTCGACCTGCGAGAAATCAGTGCGATACGTGACGTCGAGCGTTTGCGACTGCGTGAGGCCGTACTTCAGATCGAAGCCGCCGTTGGCGTCACCGTCGGCTGCGAGGCTGTTCGACGCCAGCTGCGTGACGCTGGCAATTCCATACGGTTTGATCTTGAGGTTGCGTCCCTGCCGGATCCCCTCGAGCCCGGTGATCGTACCCGACATCGACGGCCGCATCGTCCGGTAGCGCCGCGGCAGCGGCGACCAGTACGAATCTTCGTTCTTCCGCTTCACGCGCCGCAGGATGTTGATTCCCCACTCCTGCCGGGGTGAGCTCGAGAAGCGGAGTGTCTTGAACGGAATGACGAACTCGGCCGCCCAGCCCTTCTCGTCGATCGAGACCTTCACGTTCCAGACGCCGTCCCAGTCCTGGCTGCGCTGCGCGTCGTCCTGAAAGATCTGCACGTCGCGACGCGCGCCGGCCGGGTTCGTCCAGAACGAGAAGCCAGACTGGCGATCGTGCAGAGAGTCGATGAGGATCGCGATGACGTCCTCTTCTCTGCTTTCGAAATCCTGTTTCAGCTCGTGAACGGTGAGGTGCGCGGAATCGGAATCCCAGCAGCGCGCGCCGATGTAGAGGTTGTCGTCGTCGTAGAGGAACCGCACTTCGGTCGGTTCCGTGGCGAGCGTCCCGGGGTGCGGTTCCCACTGAATGAAGTTCGTCGCCGGCTCGACACGCTGCCACGACGGCTCGTCGAGCCGCCCGTCGATGGCGATGCGCTCGGTGATGCGGAGTGCGTGGACGACGCGATCGAACCGCGCGGTTTCGTAATCGATTGGGACCGCCGGCGGATTCTGCGGGGCGGCCGCGACTGCTCGGACAGCCGCGACACCAACCAGTGCCACGATGCAGACACTCCGACTTCCGATCATCGCGGCAATTATAGAGCTCATCCTTTTCACTTCGCGGGCGCATCGGGCAGCAGACGTTGACGACATTTGTAACGACGCCCTCAGAACTGACCGGCTGCGAAGCGCGCGTGCACCTGCGGATCGACTCGCGCCCGAACAAACGGCGCGTGGCGCGGCACTTGCTCCAGAGACCCGCACACCGACATGTCCGTTCCCGCACGATTGCCCGTCGCTGCGTTCAGCCTGCTCGCGGCGCTGCTGGCGCTGACCTCCACACTGCAATCGCTGGACGGCGTCGACGTCGTGACCTATCACTACGACAACGCACGCACCGGCCAGAACCTGAACGAGGCGATCCTCGCGCCGGCCACGGTGAGCTCTGCCGCCTTCGGCAAAGTCGGATTCTTTCCGGTCGATGGCAAAGTGGACGCGCAGCCGCTGCTGCTGTCGAACGTCCCGATGGGCGCGTCAGGGTTGCGCGAGGTCTTGTACGTGGTCACCGAGCACGACAGCGTTTACGCGTTCGACGCGAGAACCGGCGCGAGGTTGTGGCAGGTGTCCTTGATCGGTCCCGGAGAAAGCCCGAGCGACGGCCGAAACTGCTCGCAGGTCGTGCCGGAAATCGGCATCACGGCGACGCCGGTCATCGACCGGACTCGAGGGCCGAACGGGGCGCTGTACGTGGTCGCGATGACGAAGAATGCGTCCAACGCCTATTTCCACCGGCTGCATGCGCTCGACGTGACGTCCGGCGCCGAGCTGTTCGGCGGTCCAAGGACGATCGCCGCATCGGTTGCGGGAACGGGTGCCGGCAGCTCGGGCGGGATCTTGCCTTTCGATCCGAAACAATACGAAGAGCGCTCGGCGCTTCTGCTGTTGAACGGCGCGATCGTCACCGTGTGGACGTCGCATTGCGACATCGATCCCTACACCGGCTGGATCATGTCGTACGACGCGTCGACGCTTGCGCAGACCAGCGTGCTGAACGTGACGCCAAACGGCTCGCGCGGCGCGTTCTGGATGGCGGGCGCGGGGCCTGCCGCAGATGCTGCCGGCAACCTCTTCCTGCTCGACGGCAACGGGACCTTCGACACGGTTCTCGACGGGGCTGGCTTCCCCAATCGCCGGAATTTCGGCAACGCATTCCTGAAAATATCCACGGGCAGTGGCCTGGCGGTCGCCGACTATTTCGCCACGTTCAATACCGTCTCTCAGTCGAACGCCGATACCGACCTCGGATCGGGCGGCGTGGTGCTGCTGCCGGACCTCGTCGACAGCGGCGGCCAGACTCGTCACCTTGCCGTAGGAGCGGGCAAGGATTCGCACATCTACGTCGTCGATCGTGACGCGATGGGCAAGTGGAACGCCGCCACCAATCAGGTGTACCAGGACATCTCGGGCGCGCTCGGCGGTGGCGTCTTCTCGAAACCGGTCTACTTCAACGGCTCGTTGTACTACGGGGCCGTAGGCCGAACCCTCAAAGCGTTTTCGATCGTCAACGCGCGAATTGCATCGACGCCTTCGTCGCAGAGCGCCGGCACATTCGCATACCCGGGAACGACGCCGGCGATTTCGGCTTCCGGCAACACCAACGGCATTCTGTGGGCCGTCGAGAATTCGAACCCGGCCGTCCTGCACGCGTACGACGCACGGAACCTTGCCGTGGAGCTTTACAATTCCAACCAGGCGGCTGGAGGCCGCGACGCGTTTGGCGCCGGGAACAAGTTCATCACCCCGATGACAGCGAACGGCCGCGTCTACATCGGCACCGCTTCGGGCGTCGCCGTGTTCGGCCGTTTCGTTCCCATACCACCGACGGGTCTCCGCATCTCCAAGCCGTAACCAGCGTTTCTCCTTCGGTCCCTGGCGGTCCTTCGTCCCGGGTCCTTCGTCCCTGCAGTGACCAGGACACAAGTACCAAGGACCGCCAAGAACAAAGAACCAAGGACCAGGGACAATCGGCGACACCAAACTGAAAACTGCTCTAATGGCCTGCACTACAACAAATGTTGAAACGCCCCCTAAGCCTGCACCCTCCCGCTCATCCCGTGCGTATATAGGCTGATAAGGAATGGCGAAGAGCCTGGAGGCCAGTGCATCGATCGCAGCAGAGGCTCCGGTGCCGGTTGACGTAGGCGGCACGTGGCGCGCTCCGGCCGATGCGGCGGGGTTCGCTTCGCTCATGCGCGAGCATCAGTCGATGGTCTACGGCCTGGCGTACCACTTCCTGCACAATCGGGCCGCCGCGGAAGATCTGACCCAGGACGTGTTCCTTCGCCTGTATCAGAGCCTGCAGACGATCCAGTCGCCCGCGCACTTGAAGCATTGGTTGCGGAAGGCCACCTGCCGCCGCTGCATTGATCTCGGACGCCGCGCGCGACTGCGGCGCTTCCTGACTCTCTCCGCCGCGCCGGAACCGACGACGGAAATGCGACTCGCCGATCCGGCCATGGAGCGACTGGTGCGATCGCTGGTCGCCGCGCTGCCGCCCCGGCTGCGGATGACGCTGGTGCTGCGCTATCAGGAAGATCTGGAACCGGCTGAGATCGCCGCTGTGCTCGGCGTGCCGCTCAACACCGTCAAGAGCAGCCTGCGGCGATCGCTGGCGCGGCTGCGCGAGAAGCTCACGCGACAGATGCAAAGGGTTTCCACATGAATCTCGAACGCCTCCTTCGCGAGGCGATGGCTCGCAAGACACCGCCGCCCGATCTGGTCGATCGCGTCGTGGCGCGAATCGAGCGGCACGACATCCCGCAGGTGCGGCTCTCGTTCTGGCGGGCGAACCAGCGGCTGCTGCGGGTCGCCGCGGCCGTGCTGATCGTTGCGTCGATCGGATTCGGCGTGCTGCGGGACCGCGATGCGCGGCGCGAGCGCCAGCAGGGAGAGCTCGCGGCGCGCCAGCTGATGACGGCGCTGCAGATTGCCAGTGAAACGCTCAACGATGCGCAGCGGCTGGTGCAGCAGCGCCAATGAACGTAGGGGCCGACCTTGGTCGGTCCGCAGAAATGTGGGGCGGGTCTTGCTTTTTTAGACCCGCCGCCAGCCGGGTCCGCAGGACCCGACCTACGAGCGAAGGGAGATTGGGGTCGCAATATGAACCGACGAATGATCTTTGCGTTGTTGATCTGGATTGTCGCGGCGCGGCCGGCGTTCGCGCAGGCCCAGCTCAAGATGGACAATCTCGACCGCCTGGCGTCCGCGGCGGCAGAAGTCGTGAACGTGACGATTGACGAACAGCTGCTGCAGCTCGCCTCGAAGTTCCTGTCGGCAACGCGCTCGGCCGACGAGCGCGACATCAAGGAGCTGGTCAGAGACTTGAAGGGCGTCTACGTCAAGCGCTTCGAGTTCGACAGGGACAACGGCTACACGCAGTCCGACATCGATCCGTTGCTCAAGCAGCTCCACGCGCCCGCGTGGGCGCGCATTGTCGGCGTCACGTCGACGCGCGAGCTGAAGAACATCGAGGTGTTCATGATGACCGAAGGGTCGCTGATCAAAGGCATCGCCGTCGTTGCGGCGCAGCCGCGCGAGCTGACCGTCGTCAACGTGGTCGGCCCGATCGATATCGACAAGCTCAGTCGTCTGCAGGGACAGTTCGGCATTCCACAACTGGATCTCGGGAGCAAACCGAAATGACTCCGCAGGAGGATCCGGTTGTAGGCCGTCGCGCTTTGAAGATCATCGCGGCGCTGAGCGCGGTCCTGGGGTTCGTGGCGATCGTCGGTGTCGCAACGGTGATCGCCGGCGACAGCAGCTACGGCCGCGTCGTCAGCCGTTTGCGGTCGGAGTATCGCGCGACCGAACAGCCGATGTACGGCGCTGGCCTGCTCGGCGAGCTCGCGGTCGCCGTGCTCCGTCCGGCGGGCGTGTCGAAGGCGAAGTTCACCCTCCTCAAAGATCTGAACGTCCGGCAAGACCGGAGCGACGACTTCAGCCGGATCATCCTGTCGGCGGTCGAATCGAAGTGGCGGCCGCTGGTCGTGCGTTCGGCGCCTGCGCGGGGCGAGTGGACGTATGTGTACGCGCAACCCGACGGGAAACACATCCGGCTGCTGGTCGTCAATCGCGACCACGCTGATGCCGTCGTCGTCGAAGTCAGGGTCGATCCCGACAGGCTCAGCGCGTTCGTCGACAACCCGCAGATTCTTGGAGTCCGTCTGGAATCGACAGCAAGGACAGCCAGGTAGGCGACGGCTGACCGACGCGCCCGACTCGACGGTTTATGCAACCATGAGGTTGCGTTGGACAGCGGCGCTGTGTATCATGTGCAACCTGGAGGTTGCATATGCCTGTTGCGTCGACCGACCGCATCGAAAAGACAGTGCTGCTCAACGCGCCGCGCGCGCGTGTCTGGAAAGCGATCACCGATTACGCGGAATTCGGCAAGTGGTTCGGCGTCACGTTCGACGGCCCCTTCAAGCCCGGAGCGTCCGTGCGCGGCGTCATCACCCCCACGACCGTGGATGAGGAGGTGGCGAAGGCTCAGGAGCCGTACACGGGGTTCCCGTTCGAGATCACCGTCGATCGCATCGAACCGCAGCGTCTGTTCTCGTTCCGATGGCATCCATACGCCCACGAGCCCGGCGTCGACTACTCGAAGGAACCGACGACGCTGATTGTTTTTACGCTCGAGGACCAGGCCAGCGGCGTTCTGCTCACCGTCACCGAATCGGGCTTCGATCAGATTCCGATCGAACGCCGCGCCAAGGCGTTCGCGGCAAACGAGGGCGGATGGGCCGCACAGATGACGCTCATCGAGAAGTACCTTGCCAAGAACGCGTAACGCGCGGGCACAAGCGCAGCTGGCGGGTTCGGCGGCGGTGTTTGCCGCGCTGGGCGACGAGACCAGGCTCGCCCTGGTCTCGCGGCTCTGCGACGGCGGGCCGATGTCGATCGCGAAGCTGACCGACGGCTTCGATATCACACGGCAGGCAATCACGAAGCACCTGCGCGTGATGGAAGACGCCGGCGTGGTCCACAGCACGCAGCAGGGACGCGAGAGCATCTGGCAACTGGAACAGAAACGCCTCGCTGAGGCTCGCCGGTATCTGCAGCAGATCTCGGCCGATTGGGACGGCGCCCTGGGCCGGTTGAAGAGCTTCGTCGAACGCTGACAAGCGAACCCGAAGCAGGCTCGCACCGTCTCAGGTCACGTATGATGACGTGGTTGCGCGCCGCCTTCCTCCGACTGGCCGCCCTCGGCCTTCCATTCTTCTTTTCGGCGGTGGCGTCGACGCACGCGCAGGACCGCCCGGAATTTCGCGTCTCCCGCGTCAATACGCCGCCGAAGATTGACGGCGTGCTCGACGATGCGGCGTGGAACGGCCCGCCGCTCGAACTGGGCCAATGGCTCTCGTACAACCCGCTGCGGGGCGACTCAGGACCGGAGCGGACCGAAGTCCGCGTCGCCTACGACGACCGAAACATCTACTTTGCGTTTCGCTGTCTCTCCGACGAGCCCGAGACGGTCCGGACAACGGTGAGCCGTCGCGACAGCGTGTTCAGCGACGACTGGGTCGGCCTGAGCCTCGATTCGCTCGGCACCGGCCAGACCGCGTACCACTTGATGGTGAATCCGAGCGGGATCCAGATGGATGCCGTCAACACGAACTCGGCGGGCGAGCGCTTCGAAACCGATTTCCTGTGGTACAGCGCCGGCACCCGCACCACCGACGGCTACGTCGTCGAGATCGCGATGCCGCTGCAGACGATTCGCTTCTCGGGCGGGAGCGACGTCCGCATGGGGATCATGTTCTGGCGGCACGTGAGCAAATCGGGGATGTCGTACTCGTGGCCGGCTATGCCGCCCGGACAGTGGGTGTTCAACCGGAACGCGCGCCTGGTTTTTCCGGACATCGCACCACGGCGACTGTTCGAGCTGCTGCCGAGCGCGACGCTGCCGCTCTCGCAGACGCGCGCGGCGCCCGATCGCTGGAACGAGGTCGACGGCAAGCCGGACTTCGGGGCGAGCGTGAAATACGGCGTGACGTCGCAAGTCACGCTCGACGCGACGGTGAATCCCGATTTCAGCCAGGTCGAAAGCGACGCGTTCCAGGTGCAGGTGAACCAACGCTTCCCGACGTTCTTCTCCGAGAAGCGGCCGTTCTTCATGGAAGGCCTCGGGCTGTTCAACCTGGCCGGGACCAGCAACGACTTCAACATGCGGAGCGCCGTCCATACGCGGCGGATCGTGAATCCGGCGTGGGGCGCCAAGCTGACTGGGACCGCCGGCGATCTCTCGTTTGGATTTCTTCAGGCGCTGGACGACACGCCCGAAGACATCGGCAACCGCGGCGCGGCGTTCGACAGGAAAGACAAGCTCTCGTCGATTGCACGGGCGAGTTACGGGCTCGGCGGATCGGATTACGTGGGCGCGATTTTCACCGATACCGAGCACGCGGGGCGGCACAACCGGGTGGCAGGCGGCGATCTCTCCTGGAAACCGACGCCTGCACAGGGCGTTTCCGCTCTCTATCTCTACTCGCAGACCGGTATCGAGTCTGACGGCACGACCAGCGGCGCTGCGGCGGCGGTTTCGTACGCGTACGACACGCGCCGCATGTTCTCGGTCGTACAGCTCGAGCACTACGACAACGCCTTTCAGATGGACACGGCGTTCTACAACCGGACCGGGTTCACAACCGCGTTCACCTACACCGATGTGAACTTTTACCCGCAGTGGGGCAAACGGATTGGCCTGCTCCGCCTGCATCCGCTGTTCGTCGGCAAGTACGGACGCGATCGCGCTCAGGGCGGCAACGAGGATTACGTGCAGCCGGGCGTCGCCTTCAATTTCAACCGCCAGGGCTTCGTGAGAATTCAGAGCGGACGAGGACACGACTGGTGGGCCGGCCGTCGATTCAAAAGCGGCGATCCACTCGGCGCCTTCGGCAACATCCAGCTGTTTCGATGGCTGAACGTCGGAGCCAATTATTTCCACCGCGGGTGGGCGACGTTCTACGACCCGGTCAACCCGTATCAGGGTCGAATGACGACAGGCGGATTCGACCTGACGTGGCAGCCGAACGAGCACTTCAACCAGAATTTTTCGTACGCTGCGGTTCGCTTCGATCGGGCCGACACCGGCGTCCGCGTCTTCGACGTGAACATCGTCAACGCGAAGACGATCTATCAGTTCGATCGGCATTTCCTCGTGCGCCTGCTCGAGCAGTTCGACAGCTCGCGGCGTCAGCTGCTCACCGATCTGCTCGCGTCATACGAGTTCGTACCCGGCACCGTGTTCCACGCGGGCTACGGATCGCTGTACGAGGAACGCGTCTTTGAAGACGGTCAGCTGATCCTGCGCAAAGGCGACTACCTTACGACCCGTCGCGGGCTGTTCTTCAAGGCCTCGTACCTGTATCGCTTCTGACTGAGCGCCTGCGGCCATGCGTCCTCGCGGGGCGAAGCAACCCGCGAGGAGTGGCGTGGACGCCGGTCAGAGGAGCGTTTTGTACAGCGCAACGAGCTTGACCCACGCGCGTTCCGCGTCCGGCTTGTTGTAAATCGGCGCGCCGTTCTGCAGCGGCATGTCGGGCACGCACCAGCCGTGCAACGAGTTGCTGTAGACCTCGATTTCGGCCGGCACCTTGGCCGCAGCAAACGCCTCACGCAGCTTGTCCTTCGCCTCCGGCTGCGCTTTGTCGTCGTTGGCCGCGACGCCGAAGTACATCCGCGCCTTGATTCTGGGCGCGAGCAGGTGCGGGCTGTTGGGGGTGTCGTTCACGAGGTTCCCGCCGTGGAACGACGCGCCGGCGCCGACTCGATCGGGCGACGCAGCGGCGGTTCTCACCACCAGCGGTCCTCCCATGCAGTAGCCCTGCGTGCCCATCTTTTTTGCTTTGTTGACCTGCGGCTGTGCGTCGAGAAACGCGATGAAGGCAACGGCATCCTGTTCCGCCGCGCCGGGCGCGTTGATCGACGCCATCAGCGGCGTCAGCTTCGCGCGGTCGGCCGGATTCTGGAAACTGAAGTTCGCGACGTCCTGGAACACCGGCGCCTTCTGGACGCGATAGAACGGATTGGGCACGAGCACCGAGAACCCCTCGGCCGCGATTCGTTTCCCGATGTCACGCATGGAGGGACGCAGGCCGAACGCATCGGGCCAGATGATGACGCCGGGATGCGAACCGGTTGTTGGATGAATGAACGCGGCGTCGCAGGTACCGTCGGGCGTCTTCACGGAGGCATTGGTCTCGACGACGGGCAGATCGGCGGCTGACGCCGAACCGGCCGCGGCCGCGATGCCCGCGGCCACCGACATCGTCACGAACTGGCGTCGCGACAGGTCGCTCGAGTCATCGTCGTTCGGTTTCTGCCGAGGGTTCTCGTCTGACATCGTCGGATCTCCTTTCACAGTCTCCGGAAAATGGAAGCCTGCGCCCAAACGTCAAAAGTTGAAAGTGAAAAATGTACGTCGGGTGGGTCAGGTAGGCCGGGTGGGCCTGGTAGGCCGGGTGGGTCAGACCCAAACGATAAGACCAACGACCAACGACTATCAGCTGCGCATCGCGCGTTCGTGAATCGTCTT
>Ga0114129_10015749_pt1 | contig 10748 bp, 6 predicted proteins | sample RhiMetdeltSRZDD1_FD_80071 | JGI IMG/M metagenome (GOLD analysis project Ga0114129, IMG submission 80071) | Populus rhizosphere microbial communities from Tennessee, USA - Rhizosphere MetaG P. deltoides SRZDD1 (version 2) (version 2) | ecosystem: Host-associated > Plants > Roots > Rhizosphere >... | reverse complement strand
CGGAGCCGTGCCCGACGGCCACGCCGACACCGGTCCCCACACGCACACCGGTGCCCACGCCGACACGCACGATCGTGCCTCCGACGCGGACGCCCGTGCCAACGCCGACCAAGAAGCCCTGACGGGCCGTGGCCGAGGGCCCCTGATGGGGCAGGGACCCCAGGTGAGCGCGATCGTGGGATGCGTCGACGACACCGGACGGGTCCTGATCGTCAAGCAAGTCGCCGGTCCGTTCGCAGGAGCGTGGCTCCTGCCGGGTGGCAGCGTTGAGCGAAACGAGCGTCTCGAAGACGCGGCCCGGCGGGAGCTCTTCGAAGAGACGGGCTACCGCGTCGCCGGTCTGCGACCCGTCGCCCTCTACGAGGTGCGGAGCACCCCGCCCGGTGCGTTTCATTTTCTCGTCCAGCTGTTCCGCGGCGGCGACCTCGACGGAACCCCACAGGCCGAGCCGCGGGGCGAGCTCAAGTGGGCGGACCCGCGAGAGATCGACCCGCATCCGAGCCTCGCCGTGGAGCTCGCCGACCTCGGCCTCATCGAGCGCGACCGGGCGGAGCTGTTCCGCGACCTCGCGAAGGTCAGCGTCGAGATGCGCCGCGTGCTCTAGCGGTTACCGGGGCGCGCTACGCGTAGCGGATGCGCGGGTCGAGCGCGGCGTACATCACGTCCGCGATGAGGTTGAACACCACGACGAGTACGGCGAAGATGAACACGATCGCGGCGACGACCGGAGTGTCGCTCGTGCCGATCGACCGCACGAGGAGCTCGCCGATCCCCGGGACGCGGAAGATCTGCTCGGTGACGATCGCGCCGGCGAAGACCGCGGGGACCCCGAGGGCGACGAGTGTCACCACCGGGATAAGGCTGTTGCGGAGCACGTGCCGAAGGATCACGAGCCGCTCCTGGATCCCCTTGCTGCGCGCCGTGCGAACGTACTCGAGCGGAAGATGCTCCAGCATCTCGGCGCGAATGAATCGCGCCAACCCCGCGGTGTTGAAAAGCGTGAGGACCGCGATCGGCATGATCGACTGCTTCAGCTGGTCCGCGAACGACGCGATGTCCTTGACCTTCAGGGTCGAGTCGTAGATGAACGGGAACCAGCGGAGGTTGATGCTGAAGATGATGATGAGCAGAAGCCCCGTGAAGAACGTCGGCACCGAGAATCCGATGAAGGCGAACGTCGTCGCCGCGTGGTCGAACAGTGAGTAGCGCTTCACCGCCGAAAGCATGCCGATCGGCAGCGCGAGCATGAGCCCGAGCGCGTACGCGACGCCGACGACGGCCAGCGTATTCGGGAGGCGTTCGACGAGCAGACCCGACACCGGGGAATGGCTTCCGAACGAGTAGCCGAAGTCCCCCCGCATAAGCGCGAGCAGCCACTTCACGTAGCGGATATGCCAGGGTTGGTCCAGACCGAGGGATCGCCGGAGGTTCTCGCGGACCTCGGGCGGGACATTCGGGTTGGCGGCGAACTGGCCCAGGGGATCGCCCGGCGCGAGGGCCAGGATGGCGTACACCACGAAGCTGATGATGAGCAGGGTCGGTATCGCGATCAGCAGCCGGCGGACGACATATCGGCCCATGCGACTCGGATACAGCCGCACACGGCCGGAAGTTCAGACTTGTCAGAGCGTGACGATGGTCGCGCCCTCGCCGCCCTCCGAGGGCCCGGCAGGCTCGTGCGACCGAACCAGCGGATGACCCGATAGGGCCGCGCGGATCGCCGTGCGCAGGGCGCCCGTGCCTTTTCCGTGAACGATGCGCAGGCGCCCGATGCCGGCCACCGCAGCGTCGTTCAGATACCGGTCCAGGACGGCCAGCGCCTCGTCGGCACGCGCTCCCCGCAGGTCGAGCTGGAGCGGAACGGACGCCGCCGATCCCTGCACCACAGGTCGATCCGATCGGATCGGCGCCTGGGCCGATTCGGGCGCAGGCCGCAGCTGCGCGGCGGGCACGCGTAGACGGAGGGCACCGGCCGCGACGTCGGCCATCCCGCGGTCGTCGACCGCGAGCAGGGTGCCTGGCTCGGCGACGCCCTCCACGAGCACCGGCGCGCCGACCGCGATGGGCACTCGCGCCGTGGCCGCCGCCGGGGCGGTCGCTGCGGCACGCGCCGACTCTGCCTCCGCGAGGGCGGCGCGCGCTTCGTCGACGAGGTTCCGTTTCGCGGCGCGGTCGCGCGCCTCCTCCGCCTGACGAAGAGCGCGTCGCGCCTGGAGGAGCAGCTCGTCAGCCTCCGCGCGCGCACGACGCAGCGCTCGCTGCGCGTCGTCGCGGAAGCGGTCGGCCTCGCGTACGGCTTCGGTCTTCGCCACGGCCGCGTCGGCGGCGGAGAGCCGTGCCTCTTCGAGCGCGGTACCGAGCTCGGTTCGCTGGCGCTCAGCCTCGAGGAGCGTTCGCTCGAGCGAGCGGTGGAGCTCACCGAGATGCGCGTCCGCACGAGTGAGGACGGACCGCTCCAGACCGAGGCGTTCTGCGATCGCGAACGCGTTCGACGCGCCGGGTAGCCCGATGCGAAGCCGGAACGTCGGCCGGAGCGTGTTGGAATCGAACTCCATGCTCGCGTTTCGGACGCCCGACGTGTTGAGCGCGAACGCCTTGAGCTCGGGGTAGTGCGTCGTCGCGGCCACGAGCACGCCGCGCTCGAGAAGCGTCTCGAGCACTGCCATTGCGAGCGCCGCGCCCTCGTCGGGATCGGTGCCCGCACCGACCTCATCGAGGAGCGCCAGATCTCCGCGCTCGGCTTCGGCGAGCGTCGCGACGACGTTTCGAAGATGCGACGAAAACGTGGATAGCGACTGCGCGATGGACTGCTCGTCTCCGATGTCGGCGAAGATGCGCCGGACCACCGGCACCCGGCCGCGATCCGCGGGAATCGCGAGGCCGCACGCCGCCATGGCCGTCAGGAGGCCGATGGTCTTCAGGGTCACGGTCTTGCCGCCCGTGTTCGGCCCGGTCACGACGAGAACGCGGAAATCGCCGCCGAGCTGGACGTCGATGCCGACGACGCTTCCCTGCTCCACGAGGAGCGGATGGCGCGCGTCGACAAGGTCGAGGACTCCGTCCGCATTGAGCTCCGGACGCGCGGCCTGCAGCCAGTCCGCGTACTGCGCTTTGGCGAGAATGAGATCCAGAGCCGCGAGCGCGGTCGTGGTCGCGTCGAGGTCCTCCGCGGACTTCTCGATTCGCCGCGAGAGCTCATCGAGGATCCGCTCCAGCTCGAGTCGCTCCGCGAGCTCCGCCTCGCGGAGCGCGTTGTTTGCCTCGAGGATCTCGAGCGGCTCGATGAACACCGTCTGACCGCTGGCGGACTGGTCATGCACGATCCCCTTGACCGCCGAGCGGTGCTCCGCCTTCACCGGCACGACGTAGCGTCCGCCGCGCTGGGTCACGATGGGGTCCTGGAGCAGCCGCATGAGGTCGGGCGAGCGCACGAGCCCATCCAGCCGCTGCTGGAGGTGAGCCTGCGCGGCTCGCAGGTTTGCGCGGAGCGAGCCGAGCCGCGCGCTGGCCCGGTCGAGCACCTCACCAGAGGGGCCGATCGCATTCTCGATGGCGGCGGCGACATCCGTGGGTGGTCGGGCGAAGCGCGCACGAGCGGCGAGCGGCGGATATGGACGGACGTCACCGAACAGGCGGTCCGCCGCGCGAACCGTGTCGGCGACCCCGATGAGCTGATCCGGATCGAGCGCGCCGCCGAGCCTCGCCCGCCGCAGCGAGTCGCGGATGTCACGTGCGCCGCGGAGACCGCTCGAGGGGCTCGCGCGGATGAGGTCACGCGCCGCGGCGGTCTCGTCCTGCAGCCGCTCGGCGTCGCGGAGGTCGGTCGTCGGAAAGAGCGCTTCCGCAAGCTCGCGCCCGGGTGCGATAGCGGTTCGCTCGGCCAGAAGCCGGCGGATCGCGGGAAGCTCGAGCCTGCTGAGCGCGCCCTCGTTCAAGGCCGCGACACCCCGCTCGATCCGCGGACGTAGAGGCGCCAGCGCTTACCCGTCGTGGCGTGTTGATTGAGCCCGACCCGGACCGCACGGACCACGCGCGACTGTGGAATAGCGGGCGCGTCCCGGATCGAGAGCGACGAGGTGATCAGGTCGAGGTTCGTGTGTGACGTCGTGAGGCCGAACGCCCGTGCCAGCTTGCCCGGGCCGGCGAGCGCGCGCGGACCGAGCCGTTCGAAGCCGGCGAGCGGCTCGGCCCCGCGCACCAGCACCGCGCCGGGAACGCCGTCGCGCTCGGTCACCACGTTGAGGCAGTGATACATGCCGTACACGAAATAGACGTAGCTCCTTCCGGGAGGTCCGAACATCGGCGCGGTGCGCGGCGTCAGCCCGCGATAAGCATGCGACGCGGGATCGCGCGCGCCGAGGTAGGCCTCCACCTCGACGATTCGCGCGGTCTTCGTGGTTCCGGCCGCACGCAGCACGAGCACTTTGCCGAGGAGATCGCGTGCCACTCGGAGCGTCGAGCGCTCGTAGAACTCCCGCGGAAGACGCCCGCCGCCGGGCGCGGCCCCAGGGTCAGCCGCTCTTGCGAGGATCGAGCGCGTCCCGCAGACCATCACCGATGTAGTTGATCGACAGAACGGTGAGGAAGATGGCGAGACCCGGGAAAAGCGCCAGGTGCGGGGCGAGGTCGAGGTAGTTCTGCGCGTCGAAGAGCAACCGCCCCCAGGTCGGCACGTCTGAGGGGAAGCCGAGTCCCAGGAACGACAGCGTCGACTCGAGGATGATCGCGCCGCCGACACCGAGGGTCGCGGCGACCAGGACCGAGCTCAGCACGTTTGGAAGGATGTGCTTCGTGATGATCCGGCTGTCCGTGGCGCCCACGGTCCGCGCCGCCTCGACGAATTCCTTGTTCTTGAGCGACAGGAAGTTCGCGCGCACGAGGCGCGCGACCGGCATCCAGTTCAGGATCCCGATGACCGTCACGATCATCAGGAAGATGCCGATCTCGGGACCGAAGATCCTCCGCAACGTGTCGCGGAACAGGAAGATGATGATGAGGAGAAGCGGCAGGATCGGTAGTGAGAGGAACAGGTCCGTGAGCCGCATGAGCGGGTTGTCCAGCTTGTTGAAGTAGCCCGCGAACGCGCCAACCGCGGTGCCGAGCGTGATCGAGAGCAGGACGGCGGTGATCCCCACGGCGATCGACACGCGGCCTCCCCAGAGGACCCGGGCGAGCATGTCCCGGCCGAGATCGTCGGTCCCGAAAGGATGGGCCGATGAGGGCCCCTCGATCGCGCGAGAGAAGTCGATTCCGTTGATCGGGATCGTGTAGAGAAGCGGCCCGATCAGGGTCCCGAGGACCAAGAACCCGAGCGTGGCCATTCCTGCCATCGCGAGGCGGTGGCGCCGGAACTGGTACCAAGCGTCCTTCCAGAGCGACCGCGGCGGGCGAAGCATGTCCGCCGTCGCGGCAGCTGGCATCTTGCGGACGCCGGCGGTGGTCGCCACTACGCGTACCTGATCCGCGGGTCGAGCACCGCGTACATGACGTCGGCGATCAGGTTGAAGAGAACGACGAGGACCGCGAACAGGAACACGATCGCCGCGACCACCGGCGTGTCGCTGTCGTTGATCGATCGGACGAGGAGCTCGCCGATCCCGGGGACGCGGAAGATCTGCTCGGTCACGATCGCCCCGGCGAACACCGCCGGGATCCCGAGGGCGACGAGCGTGACCACAGGGATGAGGCTGTTGCGGAGGACGTGCCGCACGATCACGAACCGCTCCATCAGGCCCTTCGATCGCGCGGTCCTCACGTAGTCGAGCGGGAGGTGTTCAAGCATCTCGGACCGGATGTACCGCGCGAGCGTCGCCGTGTCGAAGAGCGCGAGCACGATGATCGGCATGATCGACTGCTTCATCTGGTCGATGAATGAGCTGAAGTCCTTCACCTTGAGAGTGGAGTCGTAGATGAATGGAAACCAGTGCAGGTTGATGCTGAACAGGATGATCAGGAGAAGGCCGGTGAAGAACGTGGGTACCGAGAAGCCGATGAAAGCGAATGTCGTCGCGGCGTGGTCGAAGATCGAGTACCGCCTGACGGCGGAGATCATCCCGATCGGGACCGCCAGCAAGACGCCCAGGATGTAGGCGACTCCGACGACCGCCAGGGTGTTCGGCAGGCGCTCCTTGAGGAGCTGGATGACTGGAAGGTGGCTCATGAACGAGTAGCCAAAATCGCCCTGCAAGAGCGCGATGAGCCACTTCACGTACCGCACGTGCCACGGCTGATTGAGGCCCAGCGATTCGCGGATCCTTTCGCGGACCTCGGGCGGGACGTTCGGGTTGTTGGCGAATTGGCTGAGGGGGTCTCCTGGCGCGAGCGCGAGGATCGCGTAGACGACGAAGCTGATGACGAGCAGGGTGGGAATCGCGATCAGAAGCCGCCGGATGATGTATCGCCCCACGCTACCGACCCCTCATCTCATCCCGGGAGGTGCGGGTAGTGCGGTGGAGGGCTTCCACCGCACTACCGTACACCGTCTCGTCCGTTACGGAGTCTTGTACCAGTCCGCGATGTTCCACATCTCAGAGTCCCACGGGTTGAGGTTGGTCCCCTGAAGTGTCTTGCTCTTGCCGGACGCCACCTGGAACCGGTTCACCAGCGGGATGACCACCACGTCGCCGACGATGATGTCATTGGCCTGAATGGCCATCTGGTTGATCTTGTTCGTGTCGGTCTCCTTGCGCATCTGGTCCACGAGTGCGTCGTACGTCGGGTTGGAGTACCGGTGGTAGTTGGTCTGGTTCCAGTTGTTCGACTTCTGGGCGATCTGCTTGGTCGTCCAGCCCGACGCGTAGCTCGTGATGTCGGGTGTCGAGCCGTTCGTGAACATGGTCACGTCGTAGAACATCTTGTTCGCGCCGTCGTTCGACGTGTTCGTGAAGAACACGCCGGCGGAGACGGAGCGGAGCTCGACCGAGAAGCCGACGGCCTCCCAGTTCTTCTTGAGGATGTCCTGCGTCTTCTGGCGGAGAGCGTTCACCGTCGTGCCGAAGAGGATCTTCAGCTTGATGCCGCCCTTCGCGCGGACGCCGTCGCTGCCCTTTGCCCAGCCGTTGTCGTCGAGCAGCTTGTTCGCGGCGGCCGGGTCGAGCTTACAGACCGGCAGGTTCGCGCTGCTCTTGGACTCCCAGGCAGGGTTGCCCATGAACTGGTTGCACGTGGAAACCCCGGTGAGCCCGTCTCCGTAGAGCTCCTTACCGACGGTGGTTCGATCGGTCGCCATGGCCAAAGCCTGACGGACGATCTTCCCGTCGGGTCCGTTGAAGAACGGGTGCTTCTGGTCCGGCTCGGAGCGCTTGTCGCCCAGTGCCGGGTCGGGGTTGGAGAAGTTGATGTTGACGCGCTCGACGTTCGAGCTGGCCTTGCCGAGGTAGTCGCCCTTGGCGCTTCCCTGGATGAGGGACTTGAGCACCGGCGCCTCGACCTGAAGGTTCCAGCCGTAGTCCACGTCGCCGGTCTGGAAGACCGCGCGCGCCGCGGAGAGGGCGTCGCCGCCGCCCTTGAACTGGACTGTCTTGAAGTACGGCTTCTTCGGGTCGCGGTAGTTCGGGTTGATCTCGTACGTCACGACGTCCCCGGACTTGAACTCGGTGAGCTTGTATGGCCCGGTCCCGATCGGCTTCAGGTTCTCGGGGCACTCGGTTGCCTTGGCGCCGAGGCACTTCTCGAACTGCGCCTTCTGCATGACCTCGTTGCCGCCACCCGTGCCGAACTTGTAGTAGCCCGAGGTCGGTTCGGCATAGGTCACGGTGATCGTCGTCGGGTTCGTCGCGACGACCGACTTCACGCCCTCCATGAAGTCGGAGTTCGGGTCCGCGGTTGGTTCGTCCGCCATGTACTTCGACGTGAAGACCACGTCGTCCGCGGTGACGGCGGTGCCGTCGGACCACTTGAGCCCGTCGATGAGCTTCCACGTGACGGTCGTGAAGTCCTTGGAGACCCCACCGTTTTCGAGGGTCGGGATCTCCTTCGCGAGTCCGTTCGCGATGGGCTTGCCGTCGATTCCCCACGATGCGAGCGGCTCCATGATGAGACGCGCCGCGTCGTAGTCCTTGGTTCCGGTCGCCTGATGCGTGTTGAGGATCGTGGGTGCCTGCCAGTACAGGATCTTGAGCTCCCCACCCTGGCCGCGGCTGAAGCCGCCGGCTGATGCGCTGGCGCTGGCTGCCGGGCTGGGGCTTCCGCCTCCGGATGGCGCTGGCGTGCAAGCCGCGAGTGCAACGAGTGCGGTGACTGCGAGGGCGAGCCCTCTACGTAGGTAACGTTTTTCCACTAGTACACACACCTCCCTGGCGCTGGGCGCCGAGTCTATCTGGGTACCGCCGAGGCTGCGCGCGGGTTCAGTCGCGGTCTGACCGGAACCGGGGCAATCTACGCGCGGATCGTCGCAGCGAGCGCGTGCTGAAGGCGCCCGGTGATGCGCTTAACAAGCCGCTCCACGTCGGCCTCGGCCAGGGTGCCGGTCGCGGACCGGAGCCGGAGACGCACGGCGAAGGACTTCTTTCCCGCCCCGACCTGCTCGCCATGGTAGAGGTCGAGCAGCGCGACGGATTCGAGGTCCCTCCCCGCCGCGGCCCGGATCTCGCGCTCGACGTCTCCGTATGGCGTCGCCTCGTCCACCACCACCGCGAGATCCCGGAGGGCCGCGGGGTACCGCGAAGGCGCCACCACCTTTGCGGCGCGCGACGATTCATGCCAGATAGCGAGGTCGATCTCCGCGACGAACGTCTCGGGGGGCAGCTCCCACATCTCCGCGACGCGTGGATCCAGCTGACCGACGACGAGGTAGGCGCGGTCTCCGCGACCGAATGCGATGCTTCGGCCGGGGTGTAGCCCGCGCGTCTCGACCGGTTCTCCCGACAAGTTCACGTCCACAAGATCGGCGAGTCCAGCGACGATCCCCTGAAGATCACGAACGTCGAAGCGGCGCTCGCGTACAAGCCAGGCCTCGCCGTCCTTCACGGGCTGTGCGTTGCCCGCGACGACGATGCCGATCGTCCAGCGCTCCTCAGGCAGCTCCGCGCGGCGCGGGAGATAGACAGGAGAGATCTCGAAGATCGCGGCGCACGAGCGATGCCGCAGGTTGCGCCGCGCGGTGTCGAGAAGGCTCGCACGAAGCGTCGGCCTGGCGACCGACTGGGCGATGGTCGTGGGGTTGACCACACTCAACGGCTCCGGCGCAACCGGCGCGCCATCCGCGGTGAGCTGCTTCAGCCACACGGGATCGATGAGCGAATACGACACGACCTCCTGCAGGCCAAATCCGGCGAGAGCATCACGGGCGCGCTCGCGGAACTCCTCGAGCGGATGCCGCTCGGCGAGGGGAAGTGGACCGTCGGGGATCCGCGTGGGCAGGCGGTCATATCCGGCGATGCGGCCGACCTCCTCCACGATGTCCTCGGCGATGGCGATATCCGTGCGCACGGCCGGCGGCGTCGCGACGAGCTTGTCGCCATCGGCTGCCGCCGTGAACTGGAGCCGGCGGAGGATGTCGAGCGTCTCGCCCGGATCGACGTCGATCCCCAGGACTCGAGGAACGTCCGAGAAGCGCATGCGCACGTTCGCTCGCGCGCGGGGGTTCGGATAGCGATCGACGACGCCCTCGACTTTCGCACTGGCGTGCTCGCGGAGCAGCCGGCACGCGCGCGCCAGCGCCACTGGAACGAGGTCCGAGGAGAGCTCCCAGGAAAACCGGCGCGCTGCGGCACTCCCCGACGAGCCATGGAGCCCAAGCTTCGTCGCGGTCCTGCCGATGCCGCGCGGCTCGAACGAGGCGCACTCGAGCGCGACCGTTGCCGTGTCCTCGCGGATCTCGGAGTCCTCGCCGCCCAGGATCCCCGCCACTCCGAGGGCGCGTTCCGCGTCGGCGATCACGAGAGTTCCCTCGGGCAGCACGCGCTCGACCCCGTCGAGGGTCCGGAGCGACTCGTTGCGGCGTGCCTGCCGCGCGACGAGCAGTCCGCCGCGCAGCTGGCGGTGGTCGTACGCGTGGAGCGGCTGGCCGAGCTCGAGCATGACGTAGTTCGTGACGTCGACCACGTTGTCGATCGGACGCATGCCCGCGGCGAGGAGCCGGGCTTGCATCCACTTCGGCGATGGCCCGATGCGAACCCCGGTGAGGAGCGCCGCCGCGAAACGCGGGCAAGCGTGATCGTCTTCGATGCGGACGTCGAGGTCCTTCGGCGCGCCCGGGCCAAGCCGGTCGAGCGCCGGCTCCCGCAGATCGGTACCGAGCAATGCGGCGACCTCGCGGGCGATGCCCACCACGCCGAGGCAGTCCGGCCGGTTCGGCTGGAGCTCGAGAGCGATGATCGTTTCGCCCAGGACCTCGCGGAGCAACGCACCGACAGGGAGACTCGGGTCCAGAACGTAGATGCCCTCGTGGTCCTCGCCGAGGCCGAGCTCCTTCTGCGAGAGGACCATCCCCTCGCTCTGGATCCCGCGCATCGGCCTTCCACGCAGGATCACTCGCTCTCCGGTGTGGCCGTCGACGATCGTGGCTCCCTCGTCGGCATACGGGACGATCGCGCCTTCGGTGAGATTCGTCGCACCGGTGACCACGGTCTTCGGCGCACCGGCACCGTAGTCGACGGTGGCGAGCTGCAGCTTGTCGGCGTTTGGGTGCCTGGCGAGCTTCTCGACGCGCGCGGTCCGGATCTTGTCGTCCCACCACGGCCGCTCGATGCCCTTGACCTCGGTGCTGGACATGTGCAGCTTGAGCGCGAGCTCATCGATCGGGATCG
>Ga0114129_10015747_pt1 | contig 10749 bp, 8 predicted proteins | sample RhiMetdeltSRZDD1_FD_80071 | JGI IMG/M metagenome (GOLD analysis project Ga0114129, IMG submission 80071) | Populus rhizosphere microbial communities from Tennessee, USA - Rhizosphere MetaG P. deltoides SRZDD1 (version 2) (version 2) | ecosystem: Host-associated > Plants > Roots > Rhizosphere >... | reverse complement strand
TCGCGAGCACCCCTTCGTTGGTGCGATTACGTCCGCGAGTCACTCGCGTTCCGAATTCGACGCCGGCAGCAGCCATCAAAGGCGTCACGCCTTCTTTGCTCGGCAAATCGACGAGCGCGCCATGCTTCAACAGGAGCTCGACGAACTTCGCATCGCCTGCGCGCGCTGCGCGCAAGAGAGGTGTTGCTCCCTGAGCGAGTATGGTGTCCCCGCCGCGATCCTGCGGCACATCGCGATAAGGCGGCCGGCGCTTGAGTTGAATGTTGGGGTTGGCACCGGCCTCCAGGAGCATGCGGCCGATATCAAGGGCCGTGAGCGAATCCACGCTCGGTATCACGGCCATCGCACCGTTTCCCTTAACAGGCAGCGTACTCACGTCGGCTGCCATGTAAAGCGGCGTTCGTCCGAAGAGATCCCATTTGTCCAGATCCGCACCGGCTTTGATCATGTACGCAGCGAATTCGAAATGCAGATTCAGGAGTGCCATGTTCAGCGGCGTTACCCGGTCGGGATCGTCGAGATCGGGATCCGCCTTCGCTGCAATCAAATCTCTGGCGCAATCGACACAACCTTCACGTGCCGCGTAAAGCAAGGGCGTGAAGCCGCCTTTGTTCAGATCTTTCGGACGCGGCTCAGTGATAACTTTGCGCTCCCACTGGTGGATGATGCCACGCGCGTTGACATCGGCCCCGCGCGATGCCAGGAACTTAACCATATCGGCTTGGCTTTGAGCGGCAGCCCACATCAACGCCGATTGCTCACCCCAAGTTTCTTTTGCATTGATATCGGCGCCGGCGTCCAGGAGCAGTTTCGCGGCTTCAAGATTGCCGCTGCGGGCGACGGCCATTAACGCCGTCTCGCCTTCCGGGTTCCTGGTATTCGCATCGGCTCCCGCCTTGAGGAGTGCGTCCATGATCGGGGCCGAACCGATGATTGCGGCCTCGGTGAGCGCCGACGAGCCAAAGCGGTTCTGCAATTTGACATTGGCACCGGCTTTGATCAGCGCCCGGACCAGATCGAGATCGTTATTGGCTGCGGCATACATGATGGCGGTGGCGCCATCGGCGGTCGTTGCATTGGGATTGGCCCCGTCGGCCAGCAAGCGCAAGGCCGTCGCACGATCCGAAGCCTCGGCCGCATCGAGCAAGGTAGCCTTGGCCGGCATCCCGATCGAAACCACAGCAATCGAAAGCGCGAGGATCCCGACGACACCGCATGCCACCAACGTCCGCATATCAGACCTCCGATAGAATGCCGCCGCTATCGCCGATCGATTTCACCGGGATATCGTTTCGCTCAAACAACGTGAGTAACAGATCCGCAAAGCGCGAATCCTGCGGGTACTTCAAATGTTGGCCGCCCTTAATGCGCCCATGCGCATGCCCAAGTATGGCGGACGGAAGCGGATCATTGTTGTGCCGGTCGCTGTTGCTCATGTTGCTGCCGAACAGGATCGTGGAATGGTCCAGCACCGTCCCTTCGGCTTCGCGTGTCGCTTCCAGTCGCTTGATGAACCCCGCGAACACTTCCGCGTGGTACTTCTGAATCTGTACGAGCTTGTCTTGCTTTTGGGGATTGTTCCCATGATGGGACAGAGGGTGAAACGCTTCGGCAATACCGAGATTCGTATAGGTGCGCATGCTCGCTTCGCGGTCCATCGACATGGTTATGATGCGCGTAATATCCGCCTGGAACGCGAGAGCCATCAGATCGAACATCAGTTTGAAATGTTCCGTGATGTCATTGGGCGTACCGACTGGTGCGTCTGGAATATTGAGCGATGCCGTATCCTGCTGCGAAGCCATCTGGACGCGCCGCTCTATCTCTCGAACGGAATCGAGGTAATCGCTCACGACAACGCGGTCACCTGTTCCAAGACTGGCTTGCAATCGCGCGGCTTGTACCTTGACGCGATCCAGAATGCTGCCGGTCTCGTGCAGGATCGCGGCACGTTCTTTATCGGTGTCGCCCTGACCGAACAGTTTTTGAAACACTGCTCGCGGGTTTCCTTCCTGCGGCAGCGATTGTGTCGGCGTTCGGAAGGATAGTCGCGCTCCCACTTGCGCAGTGGTGAGTTCGAGGGATGGCAACCTCGTGTCCTGGCCGATATGCCGCACGGCTAACTGGTCGGCCGTAATGCCGGCCTCCGGACTTGGAACGCCGAAGTCCCATGGCTTGACGCAGCTGAGCCACGTCATTTCGATATAGCCGTGAGGCTCGGGGGTTTCCGCCGGCTTGTTTCGCAAACCCGAAACGATCGTCAGGTGTTTGCGGAACGGGGTCAATGGCTCAAGGATTGGCGACATTTCATAGTCGGTCCCGGTCTCTTTGGGCGACCATCGATCCATGATCGCGCCGTGGGGAAATCCGATAAAGGCGAGCCGCTTCGGTGTCTTGGCGGCGGGTGTCTGAGCCCAGGCGGTAGCGGCGGGATTCATGGCATCGAGGAGCGGCAGCCCAATGGCGGCTCCAACGCCCTTTAGCATCATGCGTCGTGAAATATGCTTTTTGGATATATACATCTCGTATCTCCTATTCCCTATTTACTCGCCAGAGCGGGTTGCGGCACCCGGCGCTTCCGAAACTCTTCGCTTTGAACGATGGCCTGAACGATCGTTGAAAACCGGTAGTCGTCCTTACTCGCAGTACGCACAATCCGCCGCACCGTGGGCATGTCATAGTATTGCACCGCGCGGCCGGTCGCATACATCAAGAGCCGCTCGGTAAACGTTTGCACAAACTGTTCTGGGTGGCGCAGCAGCGCCTTTCGCAAATCATCGGGACCTTTGATCGGCGTGCCGTCAGGCAACTCACCCGACGAATCGATGACGGTTCCGGCAAAACGGTCACGATCTCTCCACATTCCAGTCGCATCGAAGTTCTCGAGCGCAAAACCAAGCGGATCCATAACCGCGTGACATGAAGAACACGTCGGGCTCGATCGATGCTTGGCCATCATTTCGCGCATCGTCAGGGCCTTCGTTGTACCGATATCTTTTTCGTCCAGTGTCGGAACGTTGGGTGGCGGCGTCGCGGGTGGCACACCTTGAATGTATTTAAGGATGAAGGACCCGCGCAGAACCGGTGACGTACGGTTCGGATAGGCTGCCGCCATCAGGATCGCGCCTTTTCCAAGCAGCCCCCATCGCGCGGATTGCTGGAGTTCAACTCTCCGGAAACGATCCCCTTTGACGTCCGTGATTCCGTAGTGGAGTGCGATGCGTTCGTTGACAAACGTATGACTCGCGCTCAGTAGATCGACGACGCTGCGGTCTTCCCTGAAGATGCTATCGGCGAAAAGCGTGAGTTCTGTTTTGAAATCCTCGCGCGGATCACCCCGGCCCGACGCGTAAGGGAACACAGATGAGTCGGGCACGATTTCATCCAGGCGCTTCATATCGAGCCACTGATGTACAAAATTGCTCGCCAGCGTCACGGAACGCGGATCGGCCAACATGCGGCGGACCTGCTTGTCCAGCACAGCCGGATCGCTCAGCCGTCCTTTCATTGCGAGATCGAGCAGTTCGTCATCGGGAATCGTATTCCACAGGAAGAACGAAAGTTTCGATGCGAGTTCGAGATCGTCAATTGTATAGGTGTCGCCCGCACGCAATCCCGAGCGGACCCGCTCCGGCCGGTAGAGGAAGAAGGGACTCGCCAGAATACCGGTGATGGCGCTACGAATGCCTGCCTCGAAGCCGCCGTCTTTAAAACCTTCCTGGTAATACGTGAGAAGCTCCGTCATGTCATCATCGGAAACAGGTCGGCGATACGCGCGTTTTGCGAGAGATGTGATGATCTGTTTTGCACATTGCTGTGCATCCGCTTTCGCATCATTCGAGGGATGGCACGCGAAAATTCGTTCACGACTCGGAGTCGTTCCGAGTCCGCTCGAGCCGAATGGACCGAGGATCTGAAAGGAACTGACGCGATACATTCGATCCTGGCCACCGCCCGGCACGAACATCTGCAGCTCATCGTCGGACTCGGCGAAGGTCTTGCGTTTGAAAGCCACACCAATTTTGTGAGGTCCAGCCTTCGCGGCGAAGCGGATGTTCTTCAGGCGGGCATTGACGCGATCCAGCGCGCCATTCTGGACCTGATCGTAGAGCTTCATGTCTTCTTCGCCGCCGATGACCGTCTCGTAAACCAATTGATTGTCGACTGTCACCACAAGAGGGTTCTCGTATTCCATCCCGTTACCCCAAATGTGCGTGGCCATGTCGGCGATATTGATGACGTATTCGCCGTCCGACGGAAGATCGACCTTGGCGAGAATGCCTCCGCGCGTACCAAGCGGGAGTCCTGGAACGTGGGTGTTTTGCGTACCGGATCCGGCACGGAAGGTCCAGCCTCCGGGTCTCGCATCCGGCCGACCGACTGCCTTTACAGCCACGCCTCGGGCGGCGATGACGTATTGCTCAATGAAGGATGGCGACACCTGTAAAGCAGTCGCAATGTTATCGAATCCCTCAGCGGTGTCGTCTGCGGGCAGGATCTCATCCGCATTTATCTCGACCGCAAGGAGATCCTTTATCGCGTTGGCGTATTCCTTGCGGTTGAGCCGATGCAAGACGACCTGATCGGGCATATGCGATTGCCCAGCCGCACGGTCCAGGGAATCCTCTAGCCAGGCAACGAGCGAGTCAATCGCGGCGCCGTCCGGCTGCTTTGCGCCGGGAGGCGGCATGACTCGTCCGCGCAGTTTTCGCACCGCCTTCTCGAACAATTCAGCATGCTGGCCGATAGTGTCTGCCGTGAGTCCCTGAAAGCTGACGCCACCAGTCTTAGCGCGATCGTTGTGACAACCGACACAGTACTGGTTGATCGTACCCAGCGCTGCTTGAGCTGCCGGAGTTTGAGGGGCTGGCGCGCCCTGAGAAACGGGTGACGCATTAAAGACACCCGCTAGCGCTGCAATGAGCACGCCGGCGAGCAATATGATGACAATCGGTGCTGTTGGATTCTTTATATCTCGCATTGTGTTCACGCATCCGGTGACAAATAGGCCCACAGACTTTCAAACGCTCGGCGTACGAATTCGTCCGGATTTCCCATTTGGGCGTCAAACTCCTTCGTCGGTTGGGCCGCCACGGCCTCGCTCGGCCCGCGCCCTCTATTCAGAAGCTGACTCAGGCGATCATAGATCGTGCCGTACATCTCATATTGTGTCTTGAGATCCGCCAGGCTCAGCAGCGGTCCATGCGCGGGCACGATGCGCGTGTCCGCATCCACCAAGGTCTGCAATCGTTGAAGTCCGCCCACGATGCCGCCGATCCATCCGCCCGTCCACCAATCGACGACAGGCCAGCCCTGTCCTGACACCGCTTCACCCACTGCGAGCACGTTCTGCTTTGGAAAGAACACGTAAAGATCGCCGTCGGTATGCGCCGCATCCGAGATGTAGCCGTAGCGGATCCCGGAATCCATCTTGCCCGTGTCGTAAAACGTCTTGTTCGGTTGTGCGATCTTGGGCAAGCGTTTGAAACGGCGTCCATTCCATGGCCAAGTGATGTCGGTCGTGAGCCACAACCGGGTATTCTCATGCGCAATAATTTTTGCGCCGGCCTTGCCTAGCCGCTCGTTCAAACCGGTTTGCTCCGGATGCCAATGCGTATTGAAGATCGTGTGAACCGAGCCTCCACCAGGAAGGCCCGAAACCGCTTTCATCACGGTGTCCGACGCGGTGGCGGATCCTCCGTCCACAAGTAAGACGCCGTCGGCACTCGTTTGCGCAACGATATTGGCTTCGCCGGGAATTCTCAGAATGAACAGATCATCGGTTAGTTTGAGAGTGCCCGAGACTTCCGGCGGCGCCTGTGATCGTGCTTCAGTGAGGCGTAGTAATGGCGCACCCAGAACTATTCCCGCTGCACCGCCTATGGCAGCCTTCAATATTTGTCTGCGGCTTTGATGCGGACTGACCTGATCCACCACGACTTTCGTATCCTATAAGCCAATGTTTATATCAGGTTCCCTCCGTAAAAACACGGGTGAAATTGACCCGGTTTGACCTCGCGTTCACCATCGGTGATATCATCGGCCTTTCCGAAAAAAGGCGACTTGGAGGAGTCTTCAGATGATCAAACGGATTCTGGCGTTAAGTGGAATCGGCATCTGCTTAGGCTTGGCGGTTTGCTCAACCTCCCAGACGGCAGCGGCTCAGCAACCTACGGCAACCAAGCCCGGGTGGACTCCAACCAAAACGCCGTGGGGCGAGCCGGATCTTCAGGGTATCTGGCCCCTTAACCATCTGATCAGCACGCCATTACAGCGGCCGGAGAAGTTCGGAAATCGCCGGGAGATGACGGACGAGGAATTCAAGACTGCCCAGGCAAGCGCGGAATCCAGAAACAAACGCTTCGAATCCGGAGCCATACCGGCAGCTGATTCAGGGGAGGCAACGCGTCTTACATCATTGATCGTCGATCCGCCGAATGGGCGGTTTCCGGCGCTGACCCCAAAGGGGAAAGAACTGTACGACAAGATGCACGGGAGCTACAAACCAGGTCAAACGGTATTCGACACGCCCGAAGACTTCGACAGCTGGGATCGATGCATCACGCGCGGCATGCCTGTTTCAATGTTGCCTCGCAACTACAACAATGGCATCCGGATCATGCAATCGCCTGGATACGTTCTAATTGTCCTGGAAATGGCGCACGAGGTCCGTATCATCCCTACCGATGGACGGCCGGCTCTGGATCCATCGATCAAGGAGTGGATGGGAGAATCAAGAGGACGGTGGGACGGCAATACGCTCGTCGTGGAAACAACGAACTTCAATGGCAAACCAGCGATGACCAATGCAGGCGTTCCAGGATCTCCGCCATTAACCCCGTCATCCGAAAACATGCGCATCGTCGAGCGCTTTACTCGAACGGACAACGATACGATCGAATATCAGATGACCGTCACTGCTCCTGACGTGTTGACGAGTCCATGGTCGGTGGCTTATCCCATGAAGCTCGACAACGACTACGACATGTTCGAGTACGCCTGCCATGAAGGCAACACAGCCATCCGTGGCTACATCGAAACGTCACGATTCGAGCGAGCTCAAAAAGCACCCAAGTAAGCGAGTTACTTCGTGGTCGGGTCCTTTTCGTTTGACGAGCCGCCGAGGTCCATTCGCCTGCCGTCCGGGAATTGGAGATCTCGCGAGCTGGCACGGAACGAGCCATCTTTGGCCTGAAAACCTACGACTTTAACCTTTGTGCCTGCGGGCAGCGAATCCCTGTTCCAGCCTTTGCGGAATAATACGGATGGCGACCCGCCCTCAATCTTCCATCGCACGACGGAGCCGTCCGGCTGCGGTACATCGATGTGCAGCCAGGAATGGGGGTTCACCCACTCCATCATGACGACTGTGCCTTCGAGTGTGACCTGTTTGTTCGAATCGAACTCGGCGGAGAAGGAATGGTGCGCGAACAGTGGCACCACCATCGCCATCAGAACGCCGGCGGCGGTCACAACCCTGATCAATTTGCTGTGCATTGGTCTGACTCCTCAACTTCTATTATTTATTATTTCGACTGAAGAAGATCCTGATAAAGAATCGGATCTGCAAATGGCACACATTTGTGCTCGAGGAGCTGCGCATTCTTGTCGATTAATCGATAAAGCGGCATCTCGATCGTCCAGGGCCGCGAGTACGTTAGCGGATCCTCCAATGTTGCCTGATACGAGATATGCCCTGGATCGAGAAGAGTGAACCGCTCGGTGACTTTCAATTTGTTGCTGTGATGATTGCCGGCACGATCAAGCCACGTCTGATCGTTCATGTTCGTCGTCGTAACAACGAGGACGTCACCCTCCCATGATCCATTGGATTTCCCCATCCACGAATCGACGGGCAGTTCCGAGTGATCTTTCATATAAATCACTCTGTTCATAGCGGCGAATGGGTAAACCATTAGAAGATCGCCATCACCCTGGAAAATCTGGAACGGCAAATTGTGATAGGTTGCCCGGGGAATTCCCAGCATATAGCACTTCGCTTCGGGGTCGGCTGCAGGCCACTTGGCACGGTTTTCATTTCGCTTGGCGAGTGCTTCGGGCAAGTACGGAATAGTTCCTTCGCGCACGACGCTCTGCCCAGCCGGAATTGCGGCGATCGCACCGAGTTGCCCGAAATTCTTGAGTCCTTCCGTAGAATGGCCTTCCAAGTTCCAGTTGGCGGTGTTTAATACTTGCCAGATACCATTAAAGTTGGGATGACCCGAAATGCGCGCTGCGCGCTCTGGTTGCTGTGCTTGAGCCGCGCTCACGGCCAACCAGATCGCGCCTGCCGCCGCAATCGTGGCAATTAGTCGATTTCGCATTTATCAACTCCGAGGTATTGAGTATATGAGATTGCTGCCATAATTTTGAACTTCGGGAGGCCTAATGAAGATTGCACTCGGATTGCTGTTGGTGGTTTCCGCGCTAAGGGCTCAGACCGCTAATGACACTCCCGAAGCCCATATCGCCGTTGCGAAGACCGCCGCTGGCGACGATTATCAGAATCTGTTCAACTTCCTTTGCGCGGTGCCTGGTCAACGTGGCGGAGTGGCAGGGACTGGGGCACAGCGGGGGCAAGGCCAGAGACAGGGCCCTCCTGAGCGATCGACATGGTATGCCGAACCGGTGAAAGTGTTCGACAATTTGTACTTTGTCGGCCAGACGGAGTATTCCGTGTGGGCCGTCACGACTTCGGAAGGCATCATCGTGCTCGACACGATCTATGATTATTCGGTTGAAGAAGAGGTAGCGGGAGGGTTGAAAAAGCTGGGCTTGGACCCGGCTAATATTAAATACGCGATTGTCAGCCATCCACACCCCGATCATCATGGCGGCGCTAAATTCCTTCAGGACCGATACGGCGTTCGAATCATCATGTCCGGGGCGGACTGGGACATGCTCGAAAAATCGACCGGGACCAAGCCAAAACGCGACATGGTGGCGACGGATGGTCAGAAATTCACGTTGGGCGACACGACTCTGACACTCTACGTCACACCCGGTCACACACCGGGCACCATCTCCAGTCTGATTCCCGTTAAAGACAACGGCAGACCGCACCTCGTGGCGCTTTGGGGCGGCACCGGCCTCAACCCTGACAAGGAATCCATTCAGAATTACATTCGATCGGCACAGCGATTCAGTGACATTGTGCGACAGGCCGGAGCAGACGTCATCCTGTCCAACCACACGGACTTCGACGGATCCAAGGTCAAGTTGCCGCTGGCGGCAAAACGCGCGTCCGGCGCTCCGAATCCATACGTCGTGGGCAACGAGAGCGTACGGAGGTACCTGAAAGTCGCCGAAGAATGCGCCACATCACGGGTGATTCGGCTGAACTGAAACTAGGCGAGCGGCTGGTGAACATGACACGGAATAAAATTGGTTTCTTGTTCGACGTTGATAACACTCTCCTGGATAACGATCGCGTCACGCAGGATTTCAGGGGATATCTCGATCGCACGGTTGGCGTCGAGCGAGCGCAACAATATTGGGAAATTTTCGAGCGCATTCGGGCCGACATCGGTTATGCGGACTACCTGGGTGCTCTGCAGAAATACAGATCCACTTATCCGCGCGATCCTCACCTGCTTTTCGTTTCACAGTTTTTCATCAACTATCCCTTTGCGAATCGCTTGTTCCCAAACTCACTCGACGTTGTCGATCACGTACGCAAATGGGGATCCGTAGCGATTTTGTCCGACGGCGATATTGTTTTTCAGCCGCACAAGGTTTACCGCTCGGGTTTGTATGAAGTTTTCAAAGGCGAGGTGCTGATCTACGTTCACAAAGAAACCGAACTGGCGGACGTCGAACAACGGTACCCGTCGGATCACTATGTTGTGGTTGATGACAAAATCCGAATCCTGCATGCGATAAAGCAGGTCTGGAAATCCCGTGTGACGACCGTTTTCGTGTCGCAGGGCCACTACGCAAAGGACCCGGAAACGATTGCGAAATATCCTGCAGCCGATTTATCGGTCGAACGGATCGGAGACTTACTTCGCTACGACTCTTCGGATTTTAGTTCGAAGACATAATAGTCGCGGGCTTCACGTTCACTTACCGCCGTTTCCGCTGTAGGCGCGGTCTATGACCGCGTGTATTCCATTGATTGCGCAAAAACCGCGCGGTCATAGACGTCATAGACCGCGCCTACAGAGCGGCCTGTGCGCAGTAGCGCTCGATGACTTCGCTTAGAAAGCCAACTTCAGGGCGAGTTGGATAACGCGATAGCCGCCTGACGTGGCACCGGCAACCTGACTTGAGATACCGCCCTGATCAGCCGTTACCCGTCCAAACTGCGCCGAGTTGACGGCGAGGTTGGGAGTGAGGATCAAGGGGTTCATGTGGTTCGGCAGATTGAACGCTTCGCCACGCAGTTGAAGTGTTCGTTTCTCGCCGAGTCCGAACGTACGTGAGATTGCCATATTGAGCTGGATCAACCCCGGGCCCTCAACCGTTCCGTAGCGCATGTTCCCGTACGTGCCAAGAGCAGGAATCTCAAACGCATTCTTGTTGAGAAACTCGACGCAGGGAACAACGTTAACGCAAGCCTTCCCCTTGTTGGGTGAATACACATCCGGCGATACCTGATTTGCGGTCTGGCCGGTAGCCGTCGTTAAGGCACGGTCGGTGCCGCTCAGGATCGACAGGAAGTTACCCGACTTCAGCGCGAGGTTTGGCGCGATCTGCCAGTTACCCAGTACTGTTTGAAGAGTCGAGTTAGAGAACTTCGGCGTGTTC
>Ga0114129_10015745_pt1 | contig 10750 bp, 9 predicted proteins | sample RhiMetdeltSRZDD1_FD_80071 | JGI IMG/M metagenome (GOLD analysis project Ga0114129, IMG submission 80071) | Populus rhizosphere microbial communities from Tennessee, USA - Rhizosphere MetaG P. deltoides SRZDD1 (version 2) (version 2) | ecosystem: Host-associated > Plants > Roots > Rhizosphere >... | reverse complement strand
CGAAGAGATCGGGCTTCACCCAGGACTGGGTGTACTTCGCCTTGATCTGGTCCGGCGTCATCGCGAGGGCGGAGGAGAGCGACGACAAGAGGCCGGTCTCCGAACGGATCTGTCCCGTGATAACGCCGACGACTCCCGCCTCGATGAACGTGGCGAGTTCGGTCCCATCGCGAGCGACGATCCGGCCTCGCGAGGTGGGCAGGCGCGTCATTCGAACGAGACGCCCCGCGGTGAGATGCGGGAGGATGGCTTCGGGAGTCCACGCGATCCGCCAGACCGCTTTGTCCTTTTCGCCAACCATGACCATCTGCAGCGTCGTCGCGCGCACGATGTCGCCGACGCGCTGCGTGTGGAAGACCACGTCTAGCGGCACGCTCGCCTTGCGCGGATCGGGCGACCCATTCGGGAGCGCCGGGTGCGTCGCCGTGCCGATCTTCGCCTCGAGGGAGCGGAGCGTCATCTCATCGGCGATCCGCGGCAGCCGATCGATGAAGCCGGCGGTCGTGATCTGGGCTTTCGCGTCATCAGAGAGCAGGTCCCACATGGCCTGGTAGTCGGACTTCTGCCACCCGGCGGCGTACTGCCGCGCGATGGGCTCGGCCGGAGGCGGTCCTGGCTCACAGGCACCGAGGACCGAGGCGCAGAGGATCGCGACCGCGGCGACGAGACCGCGGTTAATACCCAGCGGCCTGACCCTCGCGGCGCGGATCCGCACCGCCGGCAAATGATCCGTTCGGGTCGATCGCGATCGCTTGCGCGCCCCCGGTGATCTCGTCCCAATCTCCGAGCACCGCGACCTCGTGGCCCTTCGCCGCCATCGCGCGACGGACGGCCTCGGGATACCGGCGCTCCATCTTCAGTGTGCGCCCCGAGTCGTGGTACCAACGGGGTTCCTCGATCGCCTGCTGCACGTCCATGCCGAAGTCGATGAGTCCCACCGCGACCTGGAAATTCGTCTGCACCTGGGCGTGGCGTCCGGGTGTGCCGAACACGAATCGCGGTACCGACCCCTCGAGCGCGATGACCGTGTTCAATGTGTGCACGGGCCGTTTGCCCGGCGCGAGGGCGTTGGGCGAGAGCGGGTCGAGGGAGAAGCCCGAGAGCCGATTGTTCAGCAGGATCCCGGTGCCCGGCACGACCGTCGCGCCGCCGAACGCGCTGAACACGCTCTCGATGAGGGAGACCGCATTGCCGTCGCGGTCGACCACGGCGAGGTAGGTCGTGTCGGCCGGCGTCATCAGGGAGCCGGCTTCGCTGCGCTCGCTGGCTCTGGCGTTCACCGCGCGGCGGCGGCTCGCCACGAAGTCGGCGTCGAGCAGTCGGTGGGCATCGAAATCGACGCGCTCGGGGTCTCCCGCGTGCGCGTCGCGATCCGCGAACGCGAGTTTCTTCGTCTCGACCATGAGATGGATGAGCTCTGCGCTCCCCCACTCAAGCGCACGGATGTCGATACCTTCGATGATCGCGAGCTCCTCGAGAAGGATGTGACCCTGTGAGACCGGCGGCTGTCCGAAAAGACGGAGCCCGCGGTAGTTGATATCGAGCGGCTCGGGTCGATCGGTGCGGTGCGCGGCCAGATCGGCGCGGTCGATCGCACCACCGATCGACGCGAGGGCCGTCGCGAAGCGTTCTCCGAGGTCGCCGCGATAGAACGCGTCAGCGCCGTCGCGCGCGACCGCTTGCAGCGCGGCGGCGAGGTCGCGCTGCTGGAGCATCTCTCCGGCACCGGGCCACCGCCCGCGCGGGCCGAAGATCTCCGCCGCTTCCGCGTCATAGGCAATGCGGTCGCCCTCATTCGCGATCGCGGCGGCTAGGACGTCGCTGACGGGAAACCCGTTCTCGGCGTACCCGATCGCCGGAGCGAGGGCCCGGTCGAGACCAAGCCGGCCATGATCGGCCAGAAGGTCGGCGAGGCCGGCGAGAAGTCCGGGGACCGTCGCGAGCGTCGGGCCCTGCGGCGGGAACGCTCCGCCAAAGCTCTCAGGGTCGAGGGCATGCGGAGCGGCGCCCGATCCGTTGTACGCGGTGACCTCGCGCGATCGTGCGTCGTAGAAGAGGGCAAACATGTCGCCGCCGATCGACGTGCGATGCGGCATCACTACGGCGCAGACCGCGGCCGCGGCGACCGCTGCGTCGGCGGCGTTGCCGCCTTCGCGTAGAGCGGCAAGTCCAGCGGAGGTCGCGAGGTGATGCCCGCTCGCGACCAGACCGTTCGCCGCTCGGACCGTCGGGCGAGTCGTCAACAGTCCTCGATGGTACTCAAGGGGCGAACGCGATCGCGACGCGAGAGACAACAGCTGAGACCGCCGCGATGCCGATCCCGAGGGCCAGCGAACCTCGCGGCCGCGGGACCATCGGCGCCAGGGCGAGCGCGAGCAACACGAAGCCGAAATGCGGACTTCCCTGGGTGAGAAGACCGCCGAAGAGGATGTACCCGATGCCGATCCACGCGAGGACCCCGAGGCCTTCCACGACGATGACGATGGCGCAGATCGCGGCGGCCACGACGGATCCCCAGAGGATGTACTCGGTAAAGGTTGCAGCGAATCGCCCGCCGGTCTCGTTGAACGCGAGCACGCCGATCGCGACCGCGTCGAATCCGGCGGCGAAGAACCGCGCCGCCTTCCCCATGCGAGTCACCGCTTTGATATCCCGCCCGGCTCGACCCCGAGGAACAGCCGGGTGTAGCCGACCGGCTCGTTCCTGGCGAGCGGCTCGGGGATGGTGCCGTCGAGATGGAGAAGCATCGCGTGTTCGTCGCAGGCGAAGCGCTTCGGGCAGACCGGGCACTCCGACGCGCTCTTCTCCGGCAGCCGACCGAGGCTCGTGAGGACGAATCCACATCGCTGGAAGAAGTCCGGGACGAGGGTGAGCGCGAAGACTCGACGCAGACCGAGCCGCCGCGCCTCGGAGACGCACGCGAGCACGAGCTGTCGTCCGATCCCACGACCGGACGCTTCTGGTTGCACGGCGAGAGAACGCACCTCCGCGAGGTCGGCGGTGAGCACGGCGAGCGCGCAGCATCCCAGAAAGCCGGACGAATCCTCCGCCACGATGAAATCGCGGAGGTGCTCGAGCAGGAAATCGCGCGACCGCTCGAGCATTCGATCTTCCGCAGCGTACCGGTTGATGAGCGCGCGCATGTCGTCGATGTCCTCAACCCGCGCCGGACGAATGGCGACGCTCACTCGCGCAACGCTTCCGTCGCTTCCGCGAGCGCCTCTCGCACTCGCTCCGGCGCGGTGCCGCCGGGCGACGCACGCGAGGCCAGCGAGTTCTCCGGTCGAGATTCCGCGATCGCGCTCGCCTCAAAGCCCTTGTGGTAACCGCGAAGCTCGTCGAGCGTCAGGGCGCCGAGATCGGTTCCCTGTGCGAGACGGTCGCGGACGATCTTTCCGACGACCTCGTGCGCCTCCCGAAAGGGAACGCCTCGCTTTGCGAGGTGGTCGGCCAGATCCGTCGCGGTGAGCATTCCGCGGTCGGTCGCGCGCCGCATCTGATGGCGATCGAATCGCACAGCTCGGATGACGGCGGCCATGGCTTGCAGCGCGGACTGAAGACGCGTCGCGTCGTACAGGGGCACGCGCTGTTCCTGAAGATCGGAGTTGTACGCGAGCGGCAGGCCCTTGATCGTGGTCAGGACCGCGACGAGATCTCCAAGCAGGCGCCCGGAGCGGCCGCGTACGAGCTCGGCGACGTCGGGATTCTTTTTCTGCGGCATGATGCTCGACCCGGTCGCGTGCGCGTCCGCGAACTCGGCGAACCCGAACTCGGCGCTTGTCCACAGCACCAGCTCTTCGGCGAGACGCGAAGCGTGCATAGCCGTCAGCGCGGAGACATAGACGAAGTCGACGAGAAAGTCGCGATCGGACACGGCGTCGATGCTGTTCCGAAAGACCTGGCCAAACCCGAGCTCCTTCGCGACAGATGCCGGGTCGAGCGGATAGGGCGCGCCCGCCAGGGCTCCCGCACCGAGGGGCGACGTCGCGGTGCGCTCCTTCGCCTCCGCGACTCTCGTCCGATCCCGTCGCAACGCTTCCACGTGGGCGAGAAGGTGGTGCGCCAGCGAGATCGGCTGCGCGCGCTGAAGATGGGTATAGCCGGGCATCAGGGTGTCGGTCTCGTCGGCCGCGCGCTCCACCAAGGCACGCGCGAGATCGAGTATCGCCGCGTCCAGCTGGTCCAGTGCGTCAATCGTGAAGAGCCGCAGGTCCAGGGCGATCTGATCATTCCGGCTTCGGCCGGTGTGCAGCTTGCCGGCAACATCGCCCACGAGATCTCGCAGTCGATGCTCGACGACCGTGTGCACATCCTCAGAGTCGCTCGGCCACGCGAACCGCTTCTGATCGATCTCCTCGAGGATCCGCTCGAGTCCTCCGACAATCCGCTCCGCATCATCCGCGGCCAGGATCCCCTGCCGGCCGAGCATCCGCGCGTGGGCGAGGCTGCCGCGAACGTCGTACCGCAGAATGCGATGGTCGAGCTCCAGCGAGCTCGTGAACCAAAGCATTGAGCGCTCGGACCCCATCACAAAGCGGCCGGACCAGAGCGGCTTCTTCTCTTCGCTCACCTTTTGCGTTTGGTCCGCCCGGCCTTCGCGGGAGCGGAGAGAGCCTTTCTGGGGATGTCCAGCGACGCTTCGCTCCCCTCGCCCCAGAGCGCCTGCGTCCGCGCCTGCGTTCGGAGCGGCAGCCCGAAGACCTTTATGAACCCCTCCGACGCGCGCTGATCGAAGGCGTCGCCCTTCCCGTACGTCGCGAGCGACGTCGAGTACAGCGAGTGTGGCGAGCGGCGCCCGACGACCGTCGCGGTGCCGCGATCGAGCCGCACACGCACTTCACCGGTGACGAAGCGTTGCGTGCTGCGAACGTAGGCGGCGAGATCCTGGTGATGCGCCGAGAACCAGAGCCCGTCATATACAAGCTCCGCGTACTCGCGGCCGACCTGCGCCTTGAAGCGCAGCGCCTCCTTCGTCAGGACGAGTGACTCGAGCGCGCGGTGCGCTTGATGCAGGAGCACAGCGGCCGGCGCTTCGTAGGTCTCGCGGGACTTGATGCCGACGAGACGGTCTTCGACCATGTCGATCCGCCCGACGCCGTATTTTCCGGCGAGCTCGTTCAGGCGCTGCACCAGATCGATGCTCTCGATTTTCGCGCCGTCAAGCGTGACCGGGGTTCCTTCATCGAACCCGATCTCGACTTCGCGTAGTTTCGCGGGCGCCTCATCGGGATCGACCGTCCATTGGAAGATGTCGCGAGGCGGTGCACCCCATGGGTCTTCGAGCACTCCGGCCTCGATCGAGCGCCCCCACAGATTCATGTCGACGCTGTACGGACTTTTCTTCGTCGCGTCGACCGGGATGCCGTGCTTCTTCGCGTAGTCGATCTCTTCGTCGCGCGTCATGTTCATACCGCCGCGCATCGGCGCGATCACGGTGAGATCGGGCGCGAGCGCGCCGACCGCGAGGTCGAAGCGAACCTGGTCGTTGCCCTTGCCGGTGCAGCCGTGCGCCACGAAGCGCGCGTTCTCGGCGCGAGCCGCGTCGACGAGCAGCTTTGCCAGGAGGGGACGGCCGAGCGCCGTCGCCAGCGGGTAACGGTCCTCGTAGAGTGCGCCCGCCTGCAGCGCGGGCCACACGAAGTAGCGCAGAAAGATCTCGCGGGCGTCCTGGACGATGGCCTTGCGTGCACCGCTCGCGATCGCCTTGCGCTGCACCGCCTCGAGATCGCCGGTCGCGCCGAGGTCGCCGGTGCAGGTGACCACCTCAAAGCCGAGCGTCTCGCGCAGCCAGGCGACCGCGACGCTCGTGTCGAGGCCGCCCGAATACGCCAGGACGCAGGTCTCGCCGGCGTACTGCTTGCTCATTTCGTCCCTATTCGCGCGATGCCGAAGGTGGTGAGTCGACCTAGCAGCGCGCGCGCGTGGCGTTCGGTGGTCGCCGCGATGAACACGGTGTCATCGCCGGCGAGCGTTCCCACCGCCTCTTCGAGGCGCGAGGCGTCGAGCGCGGCGGCGAGCGCGTTCGCCGTACCGGGAAGCGATCGCAGCACGACGAGATTGGTGGCGAGCGCGCCCTCCACCGGATAGTCCTCGCAGAATCGGCGCAGGCGCTCCATCCCTCCGCCGGGCGCGGCGGCGGACGGCGGCGCGTACGCGTGTGTCCCGTCGCGTGCGACCTTCACCAGGCCGAGCTCGACGATGTCGCGCGACACGGTCGCCTGCGTCGCAGCGAACCCCGCCCCGCGCAGCGCCCGCACGACATCGGCTTGCGTGGAAAGCCGCTGCTGGGATACGACGCGCAGGAGCGCCTGCTGACGGTGGTGCTTGCGCGCGAGCGTTTCCCTCATGCCGCGGCCTCGAACACGGTGCCGACCTGCTCGCCCGCGAGGAGCCGCTCGACGGAATCGACGCCCCGCGTCGCCACGATGGCCGCGCGGCAGCCCGCGGCGGCCGCGATGAGACACGCCTCAACTTTCGGGAGCATGCCTCCCTCGATCGTCCCGTCATCGACGAGCACGCGAGCCTTTTCCGCGTCGAGCCGCTCGATGACACGGCCGTCCTTGCCTCGCACCCCGGGCACGTCGGTGACGAACACCAGGAGCCGCGCGCCGAGGCTCGCCGCGATCGCGCCCGCGGCCGCATCGCCGTTCACGTTGAGTACCTCGCCGGAGGTGCGGTCGAGCGCGGCCGGCGCGACGACCGGGACGCGGCCGGCATCGACGAGCTCTTCGATGAGCGCGCTGTCGACAAGGGTTACGCGACCTACAAAGCCGAGCTCGGCGTCCTCACGTTCGGCGCGGAACATCCCGCCGTCGACGCCGGTGAGTCCGACCGCGGGGACGCCCCGACCGAGCAGCATGGCGACGACGCGTCCGTTCGCGAGCCCGCCGAGCACCGCGAGCGCCAGATCGCGCGTTTCGGCGTCGGTCACGCGAAGGCCTCGCACGAAGCGCGTTTCCATTCCCAGCCGCTCGGCCCATTCGCCCACGAGCGGCCCGCCACCATGTACGACGACGACAGGATGGCCCGCGTCGGTGAGCGCGACGACCGCGTCGAGCGCGGCATCGGTCTCTACACCGATCGACCCGCCGATCTTCAACACGAGAAGGTCCTTACGTGGTGTAGTCGGCATTGATCCGCACGTACTCTTCGGAGAGGTCGGTCCCCCAGGCTTCGCCTTTGCCCTTCGCGACGCCGAGGTCGACAGCGATCCGGAGGCCCGGCGCGCTGAAGATCTCGCGGATGCGCTCACGGTCAAAGGAACACGGCGCGCCGGATTCAAAGACGTTCACGTCCCCGATGCGCACGGCTGCTTTTGTCTGGTCGACCCTGGCCCCGGATCGGCCCGCTGCCGCGAGAATGCGGCCCCAGTTGGGGTCGGCGCCGTGGATCGCGGTCTTCACCAGGTTTGAGGTGGTGATCGTCCGCGCGGCGAGCAGCGCTTCCTCGTCGGACGCCGCACCCCTGATCAGCAGCTTGAAAACCCGAGTCACGCCCTCGCCGTCCGCGAGGATCTGTTGGGCAAGATCGCTGCACAGTCCCAAAATCGAGTGTTGAAGGAGCCCGGCGTCTTTGCCAGCCGGCTTCAGCCCCGACGCACCATTGGCGAGCATGAGAAATGTGTCGTTCGTGCTCGTGTCCCCATCGATGCTGATCTTGTTGAAGGTCTCGGCCGCTGTAACACGTGCAAACTGTGTCAAGCCGGCGCCCCAGATCGCGTCGGTCACCACAAACGCGAGCATCGTCGCCATGTTCGGATGGATCATCCCCGCGCCTTTCGCGACAGCGCGGACGTGAACGGTGCCGCTGGCGCCGCGCCACACCAGCGGATAGTCGTCGCGCGCCAGCTTCGGTCTCGTGTCGGTCGTCATCATCGCTCTTGCGACATCGTCCCAGGCGTCGGTGCGCAGCCGAATCGAGTGGATAGCGGCCGTGATGCGGTCTACCGGAAGCGGTACACCGATTACCCCGGTGCTCGCGACCGCGACCTCGTGCGGGTCGCAACCGATCTTTGCCGCGGTCGCCTCCGCCATTGCGATGGCATCACGCTCGCCTTGCTCGCCGGTGCAGGCGTTCGCGTTGCCAGAGTTCACGACTATCGCACGGAGCGGCCCTCGCTCGAGGTGCCTCCGCGTGACGACACATGGTGCCGCGATGACCTGGTTCGTGGTGAAAACGCCTCCGGCCCAACACGGGCGATCCGACACGATCAGCGCGACGTCCAGCCGGCTTGGCTTTCCATCCCTGACGCCGGCCGCAGCCGCGCCAACGGAGTAGCCGAGTAGATCGCCGGTGGGCTTTGGAGGCCAGTCCTCGATCACGGCCATAGCGGGAGTGCTTCCAACCCCATCGTCTCCGGATAACCGAAGCGGGCGTTGAAGTTCTGAAGGGCCGAGCCAGCGGCGCCCTTTACCAGGTTGTCAAGCGCGGCGAACGCTACGAGGCGCGCGTTGTCCTCGTCCACGAGGGCGTGCACGAGGCACCAGTTGCTGCCAAGCGTGGCCTTCGTCGCGGGATAGCTGTCGATGACGCGGACGAACGGCTCCTCCGCGTATTCCCTCGCGTACGCCTGCGCGACGTCCTTCGCGGTCTTACCCGAACGGAGCGGCGCGTAGCACGAGGCCACGAGGCCGCGGTTCATCGGAATGAGATGCGGCGTGAACGTGAGCTTGAGCGGCCTCCCGAGCAAGGCCGCGGCTTCCTGCGCGATCTCCGGTGTGTGCCGGTGCTTCGGCACGCCGTAGGGCCGAACGCTCTCGTCGATCGTGCCGAAGAGGTACGCGTCCTCGACGGCATGACCGGCACCGCTCACGCCTGACTTCGCGTCGACGATGAGGTCCTCGGTCACGAGGCCCGCCTTCAGCGCGGGGATCAGAGCGAGGAGCGCAGCAGTCGGATAGCAACCGGGGTTTGCTATGAGCCGCGCCGTGCGCACGCGATCCCGCGTCAGCTCGGTGAGACCGTAGACCGCCTCCTTGAGGAGCTCGGGCGCGGGATGGGTGTAGCCGTACCAGCGCTCGTAGAGCTTCGGATCGCGAAGCCGGAAGTCGCTCCCGATGTCGATGACCGTGCGGCCATCGGCAAGCCATCCGCGCGCTTGCTTCGCGGCCTCACCAGCGGGCAACGCGGTAAAGACGACATCCGCGTCGCCGACATCCGATCCGAGCACGAGTGACTCGGGCGCCGAATGGAGATGGGGCTGCACCGCGCTGAGCGGCTCGCCCTGATGCGACCGCGCCACGGCCGCCACGAGTCGCGCTTCAGGGTGCCGAAGCAGAAGACGCGCGAGCTCTCCGCCCGCATAACCGGTGACGCCCACGATCGCGACCTTCGTCGGCATAGATGCGGGATTATGCGGCCGATTGGATAATTATGCAATCGGCCGCATCTACCACTACTCGTTGTCGATTACACGATCCGCCGAGCCCGGGAGGTCAGGCGCGTTGCCCGCCACATCGGTCAGGCCGATCAGGGCGGAGATCGTCGCGGGGAGCTGGAGACCGGGCGTTGTCCCACCGGAGTGCGCGAGTGGTTGAGTCAGAGTTACGGTCAAGGTCGTCACCGCAATGTTCCATGTGCACGAAGCGTTGCTCCCGCAGGAAATCGTCGCCGTCGTACCGTCCTGATCGACGATCGAAATCAAGCCGAAGATGTTCCCGTTCATCCTCTCGCTGAACGTCACCGTAAATGCATCTCCGACGTCACTGAAATCGGAGCCGGCGATGTTATTGGCAACGCGAGCGTCGGTGAGGGTTGGCGGCGTGAAGTCCGGCGCCGGAGTCGTGAACGTCGTGGTCGAAGGATTCGGAAGATTGTTCAGTGACATGTCCTTGATTTCGCCAGGCGCCGGGAAGAGGGTGACGGTGAAGATCGTGCTCCCGGGGAGCGGCGCGTTCAGCAGGACCGTGAAGGTCCGGTGAGCCGAGAGCTGCGTGTTTCCACAGGGGTCACTGAAGTCCATGCCGACCGGGATCGGATCGGTCGTCGCGGGATTGTTGTCGGTCAGGAACATGTCGCCCACAAAGAACGCAGTGCACCAGACCGGTTCGGAGAACGTGAGCGTCACCCTGGTCGACCCGACATCACCCGCGGCGGACACGAGCGTCGGCGGGACGGTCTCTGGAGCGCCGGCCGTCGCGGTGCGGGTCTGAGGGCCGCTCGCGAGATTACCGGCAGCATCACGAAGCTCCAGATGGCCGGTTGCGGTTAGGGTCACCGCCACGATTGACCCCGGGGTCGGTGGGTTTTGCAGGATCACGATGGCGCTCGCGATGCCGTTGTCAGCCGGTGCGTTGCAGATCGGAATGGTGTCGCCCAGAGCTGGGTCAGAGAACCCGTTCGAGGTGACCTGCCAGGTCGCTGCGTTGAAGGGCAGGGCGCGGCAGACCGCCTTGTTGAATGTGACCGTGGCCAGGTTCCCAGCAACGCTCACGCCTGTGTAGACCGGCGGCCCTGCCTCAGGCGGAGCCGCTGGATCACAGAAGATCCCGACCGCGCCTGCGGAGTACGTGACTCGCGTGACGCCGTGCCCGTCGGTGCCGCAAGGAAGATTGTTCAGAGAATTCAGTGAAGTCAGACCGGGGCCTGGCGGACCCGCAGGCCCGGTTGCCCCAGGCAGACCGGTCGCACCAATCGGACCAGTCGCACCTGTCGGCCCAGTGGCGCCGTTCGCACCGGTGGCACCTCTCGGGCCTTGTGGTCCGATCTGGTTCCACCGGATGGCGACTTCGGCCTCGTGGCAATCGGATGG
>Ga0114129_10015743_pt1 | contig 10751 bp, 11 predicted proteins | sample RhiMetdeltSRZDD1_FD_80071 | JGI IMG/M metagenome (GOLD analysis project Ga0114129, IMG submission 80071) | Populus rhizosphere microbial communities from Tennessee, USA - Rhizosphere MetaG P. deltoides SRZDD1 (version 2) (version 2) | ecosystem: Host-associated > Plants > Roots > Rhizosphere >... | reverse complement strand
AGCTTTAGGTTTCATGGAATACTTACTCGGATTTCATAAACATATATACAACCATCTAGTTTATCCTGCCAGACTAGTACCTCTCCTGTAACCATGAGTGAATTCGGGGCCATACACTTTCGAATATTCATAGGAGCTCGGTTTTAGAACCGAGCCAACGATTATTACCGCAGTTTTTGTAATTCCAGAATTCTTAACCATTTGTACAACGCTGGCAAGAGTACCTCGCAATATTTTTTCATCATCCCAAGTCGCCCTGTACACAACAGCAGCGGGGGTATCTGGAGTATACACACCTCCTGAAAGCAGGTCATTTACAATTCTTTCTATCAGGTGGACACTCAAATACAACGCTATCGTAGTGCCATGTTTGGCAAGTTCTACTAGTTTTTCTCTTTCTGGTACAGGCGTTCTGGATTCAACTCTTGAAATAATCAGCGTCTGTGTGATACCTGGTAGAGTTAACTCCAAATTCAACGAAGCTGCAGCGCCTAAAATAGCCGTGATGCCAGGAATAACCTTACATTTTACTCCCTCCTTCTCGAGCTTGTCTATCTGTTCTCTTATAGCACTAAAAAGAGAAGGATCCCCATCATGGAAACGAATTGCTAATAGGTTAGATTTGGCCGCATTTTTCAGTATATTGAATATTTCCTCCCTGTCAATCAGCGCGGCATCGTGGAGACGTGCCTCCGATTTGGCATAATCAAGAATTTTGGGGTTGAGCAGAGATCCCGAGTACACAATTACATCCGCTTCCTGTAGGAGTTTAAGCGCTTTCAAAGTTATCAATTCAGGATCTCCTGGACCAGAACCCACAAAGTAAACGGTATCGTTAACTTTTGTCATTCTTTTTTGCCACCATTATTGAAAAATACTTACTCGACTGGGTTTTAAAGTTCTTCAAATCTCCCAATTTTGATGCCTTCATAATTTCACTATTAGAGGAAACATCCTGTGCTATTATTATCCTAGATTCATCGTCGAAACCGGCTTCAGATAACATTTGAATTACGCTATCAAAGTAACGCCCATCCTTCAGAAAAATAAGATTGTCACAAGATGAAGCAGTACGTTTAATTCTATCCATATCGTAGCACGCTGGCACAATTCCCACTGTTTCTTCTCCTTCTGCTAGACTAATACGGGCACCCGCCGCAAAGGCAAACATAGACGGTATACCGGGAATAATTTCGATTTCTATATTTTTGTAATTCTTCACCATCTCTCTGTGCATGTAAATCCATGTGCTGTAAAGTGACGGATCACCAACTGTCAAATAGACGGTTCTCTTGCCATCCAACACCGAACGCGCTAGCTGACCTGCATTATCTTTCCATTGAGTTTTGAGCAAATCTTTATCCTTCGTCATAGGGAACACCAAATCAACAGTCGCGACGTCTTCTTTCAGGTACTTTTGGACTATGGAAAGAGCGATACTAGGTTTACCAATTTTAGATGTTGGCGCAAAAATTATTTGCGCCTCCTTAATCCGATCGACTGCCTTTACCGTAAGAAGGTCGGGATCGCCAGGTCCACAGCCTACACATGATAATTTCATAAATGAACTTCATAATCATGAGTTATTTAAATCGAGTATAGTTTTTTGGATCAGTTTTAAGTCTTGATTTTCAATATATTCAATTCAATTTCAGACGCTAAACTTTCGTTGCTGATATTATTGTTACTGGATTTCTAGCAATTAACATCGTGCCGGTGCTGACACTCTTCGATTTGCTAATGGTCGCTTGTGTAATATCTAAATCTGTCAATTCGTTATCTTTCATGGCTTCTATAGTGTTAAACAATGTTTCGATCAAAATTGTGTCTACTACAATCCTTCCCCCGCTCTTGAGCCTTTGAATACACAATCTAACAATTTCGCCTGGTTCTCCGTATGTACCACCGATAATAACGGCATCAGCGACTGGAAGTGATGTTATTACGTCCTGTGCTCGCGAAAGTATCAGTTCTGCTTTTACTCCAAATTTGTCCAAATTTTTTCGGGTTAACTCGATTGCTTTAGGATTAAAATCTATAGAATAAACCTTCCCACTTTTCACTTGGAGGCATATCTCCACAGTAATACTCCCACTGCCGGATCCAACTTCTATGACATCAAACCCTTCTTTTAACCTCAGCTTACTTATTACTAATGCCCGAATATCCTCTTTAGTAATGGGCACATCTTCAGCCCTATAAAATAAATCATCAGGTATCCCAGGCGTCGAGTACTCCCAATTCATGCCGAGGTTTAGATCTTACAGGATTTAGATTTTTGTATTGCGTAGTTCTGCTACCTAACTGCATGCAGCCCTGTATAAACAATTATCATGAACATGAACATCAGAAATATGAAGGGGAATATACCGTTGGTGACAAGTTTGCGCTTCTCATCTGATTTTACCCTCGATATCATTTTCTTGGCGACGATGTAGGAAATTATAAAAAATATTAGGGCAATTAGAAATACCAATGGACCTGCTAAATTGTTGTTTGTAGGATACGGTAGGACTAAACCTAAGATTACACCAGAAATTGCACCTATAATGGCCCGTATATAATAAATTCTGTCCCACTGTTCCAAAACTAGTATGCTAATTAAAGTGCAGGTTTAATTCCTTCCGGTCAGCACCAACCTTCTTTAATTAATATTAATCTTATACAAACTTGTTAGCATGGAGCTATCGGGCTTAGAACTTAGATACCTCATAAATGAAGCAAATTCAAGGGTGAGAGATGGATATTATGTAAGCGATATTACAGGAATCACGGGTTCTGCAATTCTACTCAAACTTCATCATCCGGTAAAACCGGACATCATGCTAATGATTTCTACTCAGGGTCTCTGGATTACAACGACTAAATTTAAATCAATTGAGCAAAACCCACTTATCTACTTATTAAGTCGTGAAATCGAGAGAAGCAAAATACAAAGTATAGATCAAAATGGGAGTGAACGCATATTCACAATAAAATTCCAAAATCATGATAAAGTAGAGAGATTTCTCATAGTCGAAATATTCGGAGAAGGTAACATCATTCTAACCAGCGAAGCCATGAATATAATAGGAATCCTGAAGTCGATAGAAGTCAGACATAGGGTCCTTAGAGTTGGATTAAAGTATGTTTTTCCTCCTAAACGCGGGGAGGATGTCTTTAACATTAAACTTGAGGACCTGTCATCGAGCAAAAACTCACTCCAGTTCTCAGAGCATAATGTGGCTAGGTGGATAGGAACCCTTACTTCTATGCCTAGAAGGTTTGTGGAAGAAGCACTGAGAAGATCAAATATCCAGCCAGGAAAAACAGTCCGTGATCTGAACAGTGAAGAGGTACAGTTATTATATTCTAAGATTAATGAGGTCGTAAAAGAAGTAGTTACAGGAGAATATCATGCACCAGCAATAATGGTGGATTCAAATGGCAATCCAACGGATGCCTTTCCTATAGTTACTTATGACAACCAGCAACCCCAGCTTAAGTCAGTCCCTACTTTTATGGAAGCTATTGACCAAGTTTTGGGTACCCAAATTCTGAAAATTGCTAAGTGCCAGAAGACTTCTGGACTTGAGCAACAGTTAGCGGTATTGGAGCATGATTTAGATCAGCAAGAAAAAGCAAAGGAAGCAGTAATTCTAAAAGGAAATTTGCTAAGGAATCTCGCAAAAGATTTGATGGGTATGAATCAAATTGAGATTTCCTTAAGTGGCAATATCGAATTTGATAACATTCTAAGAAATCATAATGCGCAAATCATAAAGGAAAAGGGTAAAGATTACCTCGTATTGGCCGAAGAATTAATCACTATTTCAAACAATCTGCCAAAACTTGCTTCTTTTCTCTTTACTAGAGCTAAAGAGTTAGAGCACGGAATCGCAACGATAGAAGAGGCAAGCCAGAGAATAAGAGTCAGAATAGATGATCTTCGACAGAAGTCCACTAGAATAGAAAATAAAATTCAATTCCGCAAACAGGAAGGGAAAGAGTGGTATGAAAGATATCGGTGGTGTTCTACATCAGACGAATTACTCCTCGTCGGTGGAAAAGATGCTTCCTCCAATTCTGCAATAATACGAAAGCATATGACCGAATCTGATATCGTATTTCACGCTGAAATCCATGGTTCCCCTTTTTTTCTACTAAAAAACAGTAAGGATAAGCTAGACTCGGATAGCATAAATCAAGCAGCTCAGGCTACGGTATCTTTTAGTAGGGCATGGAAAGAAGGGTTGTCCTCAGCAGATGCTTATTGGGTATTGCCTGCTCAGGTGAAAAAGGGTGCCCCAACCGGCCAGTTTTTGCCAAAGGGAGCATTCGTAGTTGAAGGAAAGAGAAATTACGTTAGAAATGTCGAACTCAAATTAGCTCTTGGAGTTGTAGCACATGGAAGTGACAAATATTCAATCGTCTGCGGCCCAGAACCAGCCGTGGTGCATAAAAGTAGCGTCTATGTGACATTAGTACCCGGTGGATTGGATGTTGTAACCACTGCGAAGAAAATCAAAAGCGAGCTTATCAAGGCGCTTTCGAGTTCAGAGGAAAGTTTAGTTGCCTATATTAAGCAATTAGCTATCGATGAATTAGTCAAAGTTCTTCCGACTGGTTCGTCCAAGCTTTTGGCTGCAAAGAAGGGTATTTCTTTTGTCCCCTTACACAAAGAGTCAATAGCCTGAGTTTTGATAATTTATTAAAATTATTTTGTAGTTATCCATATGCAAAAGAGTAAACAAAGGTAGTAGGTACCGTGATAATAAAAATAACAGCTTCGAGTAATAATCCGTAAAGCAATTAAAGCGAGTTATAGAAAATAATTGTGTGCCACGAAAACAAGTAAGGGAACACGTCGATGCGAATATGACTACTAGGGTATTCGTTAGAGATATCATGAATAGCCCTGTTATTTCTGCTGATCCAGAAGATACACTAAAGGATATCGCGCTTAAGATGAGCGATCATAGAGTGGGTAGCATAGTTATAACTAAAAATGAAGTTCCCTCTGGGATAGTCACCGATTGGGACATTGTTTCGGGTGGTGTTGTCAAGGACATCAAACCCGGATTGATAAAGGCATCTGAGATAATGCAGCCTTTACATACAATTGAATCAGAGGAAAGTATTACTGAAGCCGCGCGGATTTTAAGAAAAAATAACATAAAGCGGCTGGGCGTAGTATACAAAGGTAGACTCGTTGGTATAATCTCAGCGTCTGATGTTATAGCTGTTACACCGGAATTAGTTGACGTTGTATCAGAAAAAGCAGGAATAATTAGAGGCGAAATTGGACGGCCCGCTTCGAATATCTCTGGATATTGCGATGAATGCGGAGAATGGTCGGACATGTTGATGTATAGTGAGGGTACATTTACTTGTGAAGAATGTAGAGGAGAAGCCTCTCAATAATAGGCAATCTAAATACATTGTCGATTCTATGTTCGGTACTGTGGCTAAAAAATTGAGGATTCTTGGTTTTGATACATATTATGATTCAAATTTGAAAGATGAAGATGTTATACGGATAGGAATTGAGCAAGACAGGACTATTATTACCGCGGACAAGGAGTTGTTCTCTAAAACAGTAAACAAAAAGATTCCCGCAATTCTTCTGACTTCAAGAAATGATCTTCATAACGTTGGTAGCATTTTAGGGCATGATCCGAAGGACATTAGATTTAATCAGACCTTAGCCAGGTGTTCCGTATGTAATGGGGAATTGATTGAGCGTCCAAAGGAAACAATAAGGAGTAAGGTGAAGGAAGGAGTGTTCCAAAATTATGAATGTTTTTTTGAGTGTAAGAATTGTTCGAAAGTTTACTGGATGGGTACCCATATTGATGAGATAAAATTATGGGTACGAATGTTAAACGAAATAATAAAATCTTCTAACGATTAAGCCAAAATTATGCAGTAGTAAATGAGCGCATTTTCTGAACCTCACGCAACTTTTTGTGACCAAGTATTTATCAAAAGGTTAAAATCACTCGCTCTTTGTCAAATTTTCAGATGAGTTCAAATTCTTTAGAAAGAACTATCGACAAGGTGTTGACACAAACTGAATCTGAATTGATTTCTCAGATTGATTCGGGTATTCAAGAATCTCTAACCAAACTTGATTCTTCTCGCACAAAACTACAATCAGAATATGAGGCTATAGTAGAATCAGCGAAGAAGGAGGCAGAAAATTTGAAACGACAGATCATAGGCTCAAGTCGCCTCTCGGCTAGAAATAAAGAACTCGTCTTAATAGAGTCAGCAATTAATGAAATCTTTCGTATTGTGAAAGAAAAGCTCCAATCAAAATCAAACGATAAGTTATACAAAGATCTCCTAAGAAAAATGATCGAAGAAAGCATTTCACCTCTTGATTCTCCTGAGATTATTATTGAATCCAATAAGAACGATTACGATACTGTAAAGAAAATTTTGCAGGATTTATCGACCAATAAAAAAGTTAAACTAACTTTATCCAAAAAACCAATTGAAATAGTTGGTGGAATCAGAGCCGTTTCTGCAGATGGAACGATGACATTGGACAACACACTAGATTCTAAGATCGAACGGCTCAAACCTTTAATAAGGAAAGAGATCGTCCAACTGCTCAGGGGCGAAAGGGGAAATGGTAGCTAAAGGCAAAATAGTTTGGGTTAGTGGCCCTGCGGTAAAAGCAGACGGTATGTCATCAGCCAAGATGTATGAAACTGTTGAGGTCGGTGATACAAAACTCATAGGAGAGGTAATAAGGCTTACGGGAGACGTTGCATTTATTCAAGTATACGAGTCAACATCAGGATTGAAGCCTGGAGAACCTGTTGTTGGTACTGGTCAACCGTTGTCGGTTCTGCTGGGTCCTGGTATCATAGGGAAAATTTACGATGGAATTCAAAGACCTCTTGACGATATTGCTCAGAAATCAGGAGCTTTTATTGGCAGGGGTATAGCGACAACCCCAGTCGATATGCACAAAAAATACAAATTTACTCCATTGTTGAAGAAAGGGGATGTTATAACCGGGGGTTCTATTCTGGGTAGCGTGGAAGAAACGCCACTCGTTACTCACAGCATATTGATCCCGCCCAATTATGAAGGCGGAGTTATCACTGAAATTGCCAGCGAAGGAGAATATGATCTTGAACATCCCATTTTGCATTCTAAAGCCAAGAGTGGCGCTACCAAGGCAGAATTTAAGATGTATCATAAATGGCCAGTTAGACGTCCAAGGCCTTATGCGGAAAGATATGATCCTACTGTTCCGCTCATCACGGGCCAGCGAATAATTGATACTTATTTCCCTATTGCCAAAGGGGGAACGGGAGCAATCCCAGGCGGATTTGGTACTGGAAAGACAGTAACTTTGCACCAAATTGCGAAGTGGGCCGACTCCAAAGGAGTCGTATACATAGGGTGCGGTGAACGCGGTAATGAGATGACTGAAGTTCTAGTAGAATTCCCTCATCTTATCGATCCTAGATCCGGAAGACCCTTGATGGAAAGAACAGTTCTGGTTGCAAATACTAGTAACATGCCAGTAGCCGCGAGGGAAGCTTCTATTTACACAGGCGTTACGATTGCAGAGTACTATAGGGATATGGGCTTTGATGTTGTGTTGGTAGCCGATTCAACTAGTAGATGGGCCGAAGCACTGAGGGAGATGTCAGGCAGGTTGGAGGAAATGCCTGCAGAAGAAGGATATCCGTCATACCTTGCATCCAGGCTAGCTGAATTTTATGAAAGAGCAGGCCGGGTAAGGGCCTTAGGAACCCCAGAAAGAGCCGGTTCTGTGACTATTGTAGGCGCAGTTTCGCCTTCGGGAGCCGACTTTACGGAGCCAGTCACGACACATACGATTAGATTTATTAAAACCTTTTGGGCTCTGGATACTAGGTTAGCATATTCGAGACATTATCCGTCAATTAATTGGATGCAGTCTTATTCAGGCTACCTGGAAGATGTATCGAAGTGGTGGAAAGAAAACGTCAGCCCGGACTGGTATGAACTGAGGGCAGAATCATATCAAATACTCCAAAAAGAGGATACTCTAAAAGAGATCGTGAGACTCCTTGGCCCTGAGGCGTTACCCGATGAAGAAAAATTAGTGCTAGAGGTTGCCAGAATGATAAAAATTGGAATCCTACAACAGAACTCTTTTGACAAGATTGATACTTACTGTAGCCCCCAAAAACAATTGAAATTGGTCAGATTAATGGTAAAGTTCTACAAAGAGGCTCAAAAAGCCCTGAAGGAAGGAAAGTCTCTGGCAGACATCCGGGCTATGCCTATTATCACATCCTTGTTAAAGGCTAAATTCGAAATCCCTGATGATCAATTGTCCAGGCTAGATGAGCTAGAAAGAAGAATGTCAGAAGAGTTCAAAGGCGCCGTCGCTAGGGAGGTGGAAGTCTCTGTCTGAAACACTCGGTGTAGAATATACTAAGGTCGCAGAAATTAAGGGTCCGTTGATAATAATCGATGGAGTCACCAAAGTGTCATTCGATGAACTGGTCGAGATTGAGACTAACGAAGGCGATAGGAGGTTAGGTAAGGTTCTTGAAGTCGGTAACGGAAAGGCTATAGTTCAAGTTTTTGAAGGCACTACTGGTTTGGCAATTACTGGTACAAAAGCTAAATTCCTTGGAAAAACGATGACCATGCCCGTATCGCAAGAACTGCTTGGGAGAGTTTTTGACGGTCTAGGTAGACCAAACGACGGACTACCCGATCCAGTCGCTGACAAGTTTCTTGATGTGAATGGGGAACCAATGAACCCTCAAAGCCGAGAGTACCCTACCTCATTTATTCAAACCGGGGTGTCTGTCATTGATGGAATGTTAACATTGGTTAGAGGCCAAAAACTACCAATATTTTCTGGATCGGGCATGCCACACAACATATTAGCTGCCCAAATTGCTCGCCAAGCCTCTGTCGTAGGAACAAAGGAAGACTTCGCAGTCGTATTTGCGGCAATAGGAGTCCAGTATTCTGAAGCTCAGTATTTTAAAAGAAGTTTGGAAGAGTCAGGTGCTTTAAGAAGAAGTGTTTTATTTTTGAATCTCGCGGACGATCCAGCAATAGAAAGGATAATTACCCCTAGAGTGGCTCTAACTGTAGCAGAATATTTAGCATTTGACCTTGAAATGCACGTATTGGCAATTCTAACCGACATGACAAATTATGCCGAAGCATTAAGAGAGATAAGTGCGGCAAGAGAAGAGGTCCCTGGACGAAAAGGTTATCCCGGCTATCTATATACCGACTTGGCGAACAATTATGAACGAGCCGGTAGAGTTAAAGGAAAGAATGGAAGCGTTACACAAGTACCAATTCTATCCATGCCGGCCGATGATATAACCCATCCAATACCTGATCTGACGGGTTACATTACGGAGGGCCAAATTGTTCTTGGCCGCGATCTCTTCAGAAAGGGAATATATCCTCCAGTAAATGTCTTGATGTCTCTTTCCAGATTAATGAAGGATGGTGTCGGAGAGGGGAAGACGAGATCAGATCATATGGAAGTGGGTAACCAACTTTACGACTTGTATTCTCGAGCTCAAGAGGTTAGAGCTCTCTCAGAAATTGTGGGAAGGGCAGGTCTTACTGGTGTCGACCTCAAATATCTCGATGCAGGTGATATGTTTGAAACATACTTCTTAAAACAAAATCCGGATGAGAATCGAAACCTAGAAGAAACATTGTCAAGGGCATGGGATGTACTATCCACCTTGCCCGAAAGTGAATTGACCAAGATAAAGGATAAGCATATTGGGCAATTCTACAAGAGAGCCAACAAGTGATGGAATTAGTCTAATCCAAAATGTCTTTTGGTAAAAACGTAACAGCCACTAAAATCGAACTAATTAAGATAAGACGATCACTTCAAGTCGGTCGAATGGTACATAAGATATTAGATGACAAAAGAGAAGTTCTCTTAAAGAAGATTGATGAAATTATTGAAGAGGCAAATAAGGCTCGTGGTGACATATGGTCCCCCTTAGCCAACATATATTCTGCAGTATATGATGCTTACATGACGCTTGGAACAACCATGGTTGAATCAATAGCTGATTCAACTCCTAGCGTTATGGAAGTTGATGTCAACGTAAGAAGAATAGTAGATGTCAAAATTCCCACTTTGAATGTAAAAACAAGACAAGGTGGACAAGATCTTACCTACGGATTCTCAGAAACTAATACATCTGTAGATAAGGCAGCCAAGCTGATTAAGAACATACTGCCAAAGATTTGTAAAGCGGCAGAATTTGAAAATGCAATATTTAGTCTAGCAAAGGAATTGGAGCGGACTCAAAAGCTAATAAATGCGCTTGAATTTGTCATAATTCCCCATTATGAAGAGGCTATTTCATTCATTAAGGCTACCTTGGAAGAACGTGAGCGAGAAGAATTTGTGAGGTTGAAGAAGGTTAAAGTAGTACTCGATAGAAAAAAACTGTAGGGCAAGAGAAGATGACTAATAACAACAAGAAGGGGAAGTTAAACGGCCATTAGCCAGATTGCAGAGTTATTCGAAGCAAGCCGTCTTCAATTGAAGAAGGAGCATGATCTCAAGGTGGCTCAAATAAAGGAAGAGATAACATCAATAAAGAAAAAGGCTCTTTCAAAAATGCCCTAGAGACCTATAAATTTAAAGTAGAATCATCTCTGGCCAGGTCGGTACAGGATTATAATTGTAATACGCAATTTGCAATTCTTTAACTACTCAAATTCTTGCTTGCTATTAAATAGATGGAATACTT
>Ga0114129_10015742_pt1 | contig 10752 bp, 9 predicted proteins | sample RhiMetdeltSRZDD1_FD_80071 | JGI IMG/M metagenome (GOLD analysis project Ga0114129, IMG submission 80071) | Populus rhizosphere microbial communities from Tennessee, USA - Rhizosphere MetaG P. deltoides SRZDD1 (version 2) (version 2) | ecosystem: Host-associated > Plants > Roots > Rhizosphere >... | reverse complement strand
CGGGTTACGTCGGCCGCCACCAGCTTCAGGTAAACGTCCTCGAGCGACGCAGCGCCGCCGAGCTCGCGCTGGGCGCGGATCGCGTCGAGCGTCCCCTGGACCACGATGCGCCCGTGGTCGATCACCGCCACCTCGTCGCACAGCCGCTCGACCACGTCGAGCACATGGGAGGTGAAGAACAGCGTCACGCCGCGCGCGGTGAGCCGGCGCAGCAGGTCCATCACCACGCGCCCCGAGACGGGGTCGATGCCGTTGAGCGGCTCGTCGAGGAACAGCACCGCCGGGCCGTGGACGAGCGCGCACGCGAGCGCCAGCTTCTTGCGCATGCCCTGCGAGTAGTCGACCACCAGCTTGCCGCGCTCGTCGGCGAGCGTGAGGAACTCGAGCAGCTCCTGGGTGCGGCGCCGCGCTTCCGCCGGCAGGAGCCCGTGCATGCGCGCGGCAAAGAGCAGGTGCTCCTCGCCGGTCAGGCGCTCGTAGAGCGGCAAGTCCTCGGTCAGGACGCCGATGCGCCGTTTGAGCGCGAGCAGGTCTCCGCTGAGCCGCGCACCCTCGATCATTGCGTCGCCCGCGCTCGGACGCAGCAGGCCCGTGAGCATCCGGATCGTCGTGCTCTTGCCCGCCCCGTTCGGCCCCAGGAAACCGAAGAAACGCCCGCGGGCCACGCGAAACGAGATGTGGTCGACGGCCGTCTGGCGTCGAAACCTCCGCGTAAGACCCTCGACCACGATCGCGTCGCTGCCCTCGGGCGTGGGCCGAGCCGTGCTGTCACTCATCGGCGCAAGCGTAGCCGATTTGTGCTACGGTTCCGTCAATCGATGACCGAGGGCTCAGGACGCGAGCGGCGCAAGCAGCGGCGCATGACGATGAAGTTCCCTGTGCGAATCCAGGGCCGCGCGAGCGACGGCACGACCTGGGAGGAAATGAGCGCGTGCGAGGACGCTTCTACTGGAGGCGTGGGCCTGACGCTCACCCGCCCGGTGGTGCTCGGCCAGGTGCTGCACCTGTCGATGCCGCTGCCGCAGCGCTTCCGCCAGTACGACCTGACCGAAACCTCGTACCGTGTCTACACGCTTGTGCGAAACGTGCGCCCGGTGCCGGGCGGCGGCGTGCGGGTGGGGCTGGTGTTTCTCGGCAAGTACCCGCCGCGCGGCACCGAGTCGCGCCCGGGCGAGCTGTTGTTGATGCCGGGCGACCCGACGCCGGTCGAGCGGCGCAAGTTCCCGCGCATGATGACGCGTCTCAGCCTGCGGCTCGAGGCGCAGGACGCCCCGGGCGGCATCCCGATGGAGGAGATCACGATCGCGGAGGACGTCAGCCTGCGCGGCGCCCAGGTCAAGGCGAGTACGCTCCCCGTCGTGAAGGGCGCAATCCTGCATGTCATGGAGGTTTCCGGCGACTGGAAGACGCGGGCCGAGGTCAGGAGCATCACGATCGGAGAGGACGGCCACCCGCGCCTGCACTTGCTGTTCCTCGACGCGTCGGCCCCCGAGCGCCTGCTGCCCGCCGTGGGCGCCGAAGAAACCGCAAAGAAGGCCTGACGCAACGGGCTGCGTAGCGAGTGCGATTCACTCGCGCGAGCGATCAGGGTATCGAAAGTGTCCGAACAGAACAGTTGTCACTGAGCGCACTTTCGATGCCCTGAAAGGGGGGGTGAGAGGGGGGACGCGGCGCAGCGTCCCCCTAATAGCTAAAGCATTCCCTTCAAGCGGCCGTAGCCGGAGCGGCTCAGCGGCAAGCGCGTCCCATCGTTGAGCACCACCGCCTTCGGCTCGCCGGCTTCGCTGTCGATGCGCGACAGCCGATCGAGGTTCAGCAGGTACGAACGGTGGATGCGCACGAAGTGTTTGGGGTCGAGCGAGCTCTCGAGGTCGGACAGCGTCTGCTGCTTGAGGTGGGCCTTGCCTTCGGCGTGCAGGCTGACGTAGTCGTCCTGCGCCTCCGCGTAGTCGAGCTTCTCCGCCGGAATCACGTGCACGCGCGGCCCCTGGCGCACCACGAGGCGCGTCGCGTGCTGCCCGGTCGGCCGCGCCGCAGCGACGATACCGGCGACCGTCAGCGGCGGGCGCGGCGCAATGCGCTGCCGGGCACGCTCGAGGGCCATGGCCACGCGTTCCGGCGAGAAGGGCTTCAGCACGTAGTCGACCGCGTGGACGTCGAAGGCGCGGATCGCGTGGTCGTCGAAGGCGGTGACGAAAACGACGGCCACGTCGCGCCCGAGCAGCTCGAGCACCTCGAAGCCGTTGAGCTTGGGCATCTGCACGTCGAGGAAGAGCAGGTCCGGCGTGAGGTCGTTCACCGCCTTCACGGCTTCGAAGCCGTTGCGGCACTCGCCGACGATTTCGATGCCGCCGGCGCGGGTCAGATACTCGCGCAGCAGCGAGCGCGCAGGCTCCTCGTCGTCCACGATCACCACGCGCAATGGCCCCGTCGCGGTAGGGGCGGGCGCTGCTTGCGCCGCTGCGGCTCGTCGCTCCGAAGGCAGCCCCGCCGCGGCGAGTCGCCGCCGCGCCTCAAGCAGATCGGCGAGGAGCTCGCTCGCGCTGGCGTAGCGGTCGTCTGGCGCTTTTGCGAGACAGCGCTCGAGCACGCGCTGCAGCACGGGCGCCGCGGCTCCGAGCGGCTCCTCTGGGACGCGCGGGGCCGGCTCCTTGAGCACGGCGTGCAAGGTCTCGACGCCGCTCTCGCGGCGAAAGGCCGGTTCGCCTGAGAGCATCTCGTAAAGCAGCGCACCGAAAGCGAACAGGTCGCTGCGCGCGTCCACTTCCCCGCCGCGCACCTGCTCCGGCGACATGTAGGCGGCGGTGCCCAGGATGCGACCGGGATCGGTGTCGCCCCACGGCGGCGTGTCGGCCCCGCTCTCGAAGGGCGGGCGCGGGCGAAGCAGCTTGGCGAGGCCGAAGTCGATGATCTTGGCGTGCCCCGACTCCGTCAGCATCACGTTCTTCGGCTTGAGATCGCGATGGACCACGCCGCGTGCGTGTGCTTCGACGAGTCCCTCGACCACCTCGATCGCGAGATCGAGCGCGCGGCCGAGATCGAGCGCGGCGCCGGCCAAGAGCTCGGACAGCGGCCGGCCGCGCACCAGCTCCATGGCGATGAAGGTCGCTCCGTCTGCCTCGTCGATCTCGTACACGACCGAAACCGCGGGGTGCGCGAGCGAAGCCGCGGCGCGTGCCTCCTGCCCAAGGCGGCGCTGCTGCTCGGGGTCGCGCACCGCGTCGGGACCCAGGATCTTGAGCGCCACCTCGCGGCCGAGGGTCGTGTCGAGCGCGCGGTAGACGACGCCGACTCCGCCTCGCCCGATCTCCTCGAGCACTCGATAGTGCGAGAGCGTCTTGCCGATCATTCCTACCGAACCTACGGGATTCTAGGCCGAAAGACCCCGTGACCCGCCGGTAGCGGCCGGAGGTTGGCCGATTCACGACTTCCGGAACGCGCTCTTCTACCGTAACTTATGGGCGGAGGCACACGATGGACCCCGCGTTCAAGCCCGACGAGCCGCCCCCGGAGCTCCGGGTCACACCCCGCGTCGTGCTCGGCCTCAGCGTGATGTTCGCTGGCCTCGTGCTCGCGCTCGACAGCCTCGGCGTCGTCGAGGGCGGCGCGCTGTTCCGCTTCTGGCCGCTCGCGATCATCGCCGTGGGCGTCGTCAAGTGGCTTTCCCCGGCGCCGCAGCGCATGTCGGCGCTGATCTGGATCGCCGCCGGCACGGCATTCCTGCTCGTTACGCTCGGCCACATGTCGTTCGGGGGGGTCTGGGCCGTCCTGCTCTTCCTGGTGGGGGCCAAGATCGCATGGAAGGCGCTGCGGCCCGTGGGCGTTCCCACCGATTCGGCCGCGGCTCTGGATCTGCTCCAGTTCATGGGCGGTACCAAGACAGTGGTGACCACCACCGACTTCAGGGGCGGACAGGCGACCGCGGTGATGGGCGGCTGTGAGATCGACCTGCGTCATGCGTCGATGCCCGAGGGCCGCGCGGCGGTGCTCGACACCTTCGCATTCTGGGGCGGGATCGAGATCCGGGTGCCTGACGACTGGGAGGTGGTGAGCCAGGGCAACGCCGCGCTCGGAGGCTTCGTCAACAACGCGCGCTCGCTGCCGGGAGCCAAGCGGCGTCTCATCGTGACGGGCCTCGCGATCATGGGAGGCGTCGAGGTCAAGAACTGATCCATGCACCCGATCCTGACGGATTGGGGCCGCTTCGTCGCCTATCTGGCGGCCTGGGGGCTCATCGGCTCGTTGATCGCCGTCCAGCTCGCCTTCGCCGGGCCGTTCGCCTGGGTCGAGGCCATCGCACTCGGCGTGCCGCTCGCGCTCGTCTTCGGTTTCGTCGGGCTGGGCGCCTTCTGGGTCTGCCAGGCCGCCCCGCTGCAGCTTTCGAGGATCGTACGCTCACTCGGGACGCAGCTCGTCGCTGCCGTGATCTCCGCGGCGCTGTGGCTGGCGCTCGCGCGCGGCTGGGCGGCGCTGCTCGAGCGGCTCGACGTCTTCCCCGGCCTCGTCGTGAAGCAGCTGCAGGTAGCGCCGTTGCTGCTCGGCCTCGGCTTCGCGCTCTTCCTGTTGACGGCCGCACTCAACTACCTGCTGATGGCGATCGGGGCGTCGCAGGCCGCCGAGCGCCGCGCGCTGCAGTTCGAGATCGCGTCGCGCGAGGCAGAGCTGCGCGCGCTGCGCGCGCAGATCCATCCGCATTTCCTGTTCAACAGCCTGAACTCGATCAACGCGCTGATAGCGGCGAAGCCCGAGGAGGCGAGAAGGCTGTGCGTCCGGCTCGGCGACTTCCTGCGCGCAAGCCTCACAGTGGGCTCGCGCGAGGCGATCCCGCTCAGCGAGGAGCTGGCGCTCGCGGAGCAGCTGCTGTCGATCGAGAAGGTGCGCTTCGGCGAGCGCCTCTCGCACGCGATCGTGGCCGACGAGGCGGCGCGGGCGTGCAGCGTGCCGCCGCTCTTGCTGCAGCCACTGGTCGAGAACGCCGTCACCCACGGCGTCGCGCAGCGGCTCGAAGGCGGCCTGGTGCGGATCGAGGCCGAGCGCAGCGGCCCCGAGCTGCGCATCGCCATCAGCAACCCGCGCGACGCCGACGCGCCGGGACGGCGCGGCACCGGCATCGGGCTCGAGAACGTAAAGCGCCGGCTCGCGGCGCTCCACGGCAGCGACGCCGGGCTCGAGGTGACGAAGAGCGAAGACGCCTTTCGCGTGGAGCTGAGGCTGCCGGCGTTTCGAGCGGGCGGGACCGCACCCGACGCACAGCCGCCGCTGGCGTAGCCCTCCCCGAGCCGGGGCTGCCTCGACGCCCCACGCGATTGGACAGCTGCAGGCCCTTGACAGCGCCGGATCGATCCCTACATTGTAGGCATCGAGATGGCGAGACTGGATCCGCCCGGTGAGTTCGAGCAGCTGGTCCTGCTCGCCGTGCTACGGCTCGGCGAGGGCGCCTACGCGGTGCCGGTCCGCCGGGAGATCGGGGCGCGCACCGGGCGAACACCGACTCGCGGCGCGGTCTACGTCACGCTCGAGCGGCTCGAATCGAAGGGGTACCTCGACTCGTGGCTCGGCGAGCCGGTGACGGAACGCGGCGGCCGGCCGCGCCGTTACTATCGCGTGCGGCCGTCGGGAGTGCGCGCCCTCGAGGATTCCTGGGTCGCGCTGCGGCGGATGTGGCAGGGGCTGAAGCCTCCGGTGCGGGAGACGTGATGCATCACCCGCCACCTGGCCTCGCTCACTGGCTGCTGCGCCGCTGCCTGCCGCCGGAGCTCAGCGACAGCGTCGTTGGCGACCTTGAGGAGGAGCGGGTAGCGCTCGGCCGAGGACGAGGATGGTTCTGGGCGCGCTCGCTCGGCATCGCTCTCGTCTACGTCCTGGAGCGCGGCCCCAAGCCGGTCCGGCCGCGCGAGCGCGCAAGAGCGCAAGGAGATGGATACGTGGAATCCCTGATGCGAAACGCCCGCTACGGCGCGCGCACGTTGCTGAGAACACCGGCCTTCACCCTGGTCGCGGTACTGACCCTGGCGCTCGGTATCGGCGCCAACACCGCGATCTTCAGCGTCGTGAACGCGCTCTTGATCCGGCCGCTGGCGTTGCCAGCGTCCGATGAGCTCGTCGAGATCGTCGGGATCGACAAGGACGGGCGCACCCAGTACTTGTCGATGCCGGACTTCGACGACGTGCGCCGCCAGGCACGTCTCTTCGAGGGGTTCTCGGCATTCGTTCCGCAAAGCGCGAACCTGACGGGCCGCGCCGAGCCGCAGCGCGTCAGGGCCGGCTTCGTCTCGGACAGCTTCTTCGACGTCGTCGGAGTGAGGCCGGCGATCGGCCGCGGTTTCCTCAAGGGCGTCGACGACGCGGAGGGTGCGCCGCGCGTCTGCGTGCTGCAGCACGAGACGTGGCAGGGCCTCTTCGGCGGGGACGCGGGCATCGTCGGTCGTGCGATCGTGCTGAACAACGAGCCGTTCAGCGTGGTCGGCGTCATGCCGAAGGACTTCCGCTTCCCCTACGACGAGGTCGAGGTGTGGACGCCTCATCACACCTGGCCCGTGTATCGCGAGCAGCAGGCGAAGGGTGCTTTGGCGCAGCGAGCCAACGGCATGGTCGCCCCGATCGCGCGGATGCGGCCCGGCGTTCGCCTCGAGGAGGCCAAGGCCGAGCTCGCGGCGATCGCTTCGCGGCTGGCGGCGCAGTATCCGGAAGGCGGGGAGAAGCGCGGTCTGCGGGCAACGGCGCTACGCGACGCGATCGTGTCGGATGTCCGGCAGGCGGTGCTGGTGCTGCTCGGGGCGGTCGGCTTCGTGCTGCTGATCGCCTCCGCCAACGTCGCCAACCTGATGCTCGCCCGCGCTGCGGCGCGCGGACGCGAGCTCGCCACGCGCGCGGCGCTCGGCGCGGGCCGTGGCCGCCTCGCCGGCGAGCTGCTCAGCGAGGCCGGGCTCGTCTGGCTGGCGGGCGGCGTCTTTGGCCTGCTGCTCGGCTGGGCTGGGTTGCGTGCGCTGATGGCCTCGTCTCCTCAGGACCTGCCTGGCGGGATCGTCCCGCGGCTCGACGCGACCGTCTTCTGCTTCACCTTGGCCGTAACCGCGCTCACCGGCCTGGCGTTTGGCATCATCCCCGCGCTCCGCTTCTCGTCACCCAACGTGGCTGCGGCCCTCAGCAGCGGTGGCCGTTCCGGGATCGAGGGCGGAGGGCGCTCGCGACTGCGGGCCGCGCTCGTGGTGGGCCAGCTGGCGCTCACGCTGATGCTGCTGGTCGGGGCTGGCCTCCTGACGCGGAGTTTCGGCAGACTGGCGAAGGTGGACCTCGGATTCCGCTCCGAGGGCCTGCTCACCATGGAGTACCGCCTGCCCCAGAACAAGTACCCGGAGGGTCCGCAGCAGTGGCAGACCCACAGCCAGATCGTCGAGCGTGTGCGTGCGGTGCCTGGGGTGCTGAAGGCGGCCCTGGTGCGAGGCCTGCCATTCAGCGGCAACGGTGGCTCCGCGGACATCGAGATCATCGGCCAGCCGGCACCCGAGAAGCCGCCGCGCGCGCGCACGAACACCGTGGACCCGGCCTACTTCGAGACGATGGGGATACCGCTGCTGCGAGGTCGCAACTTCACCGAGAGGGACGCCGCGGGCACACCGCCGGTCGTCGTCGTGAGCCGCAAGCTCGCCGAGCGCCATTGGCCCGGCGCGGATCCGCTGGGCCGCCAGATCCGCCTGCTGAGCCTCCAGCCGCCGCTCGTCGCCGAGGTGATCGGCATCGTGGGCGACACCAAGCAGCATGGTTTCGACGAGACCGAGTTCGGCTTCGTCTACGGCGCCCAGGCCCAGAATCCCCATATCTTCAACACACTCGCGGTCCGCACGGCAGGCGACCCGATGCAGCTCGCCTCCGCGGTTCGGGCAGCGGTCTGGTCGGTGGATCCCGAGCAGCCGGTCTGGAAGGTGCGGACGCAGCAGTCGCTCGTCGAGCGGGCCAAGGGCATGCCGCGTTTCCTGGCGCAGCTGATGGGCGGCTACGCCGGACTCGCGCTGCTGCTCGCGGCGGTGGGCTTGTACGGCGTCACGTCGTATGCGGTGACCCAGCGCACGCGCGAGATCGGGCTGCGCATGGCGCTCGGTGCCAGCTCGTCGGACGTGCTGCGCATCGTGCTGCGCCGGGGCTTTCTGCTCGCGGGCGTCGGGCTCGTGCTGGGGCTCGCGGGGGCATTGGCGCTGGGACGCGTGATCTCGACGCTGCTCTACGCAACGAGTCCCGCGGACGCCGTCACGCTCGTATGCGTGGCGCTGCTGCTGCTGGCCGTGGCCGGTCTCGCGAGCTACCTGCCTGCCCGTCGCGCCACGCGCGTCGATCCTACGGTCGCGCTGCGCTACGACTGAACCCGATTTCAGCCGCGTGCGAGCGGCAAGGTGCGGCCGAGCACCGGCGCGATGATCCGAAGCTCGCCCATCAGGCGGTCGAACTGCTCCGGGTACAGGCTCTGCGGGCCGTCCGAGAGCGCCTTTTCGGGGTTGTTGTGGACCTCGATGATCAGCCCGTCCGCCCCGGCGGCGACCGCCGCGCGCGCCATCGGGATCACCTTCTCGCGCCGGCCGGTGCCGTGGCTGGGATCGACCACGATCGGCAGGTGGCTGCGCTTCTTGACCACCGGGATCGCCGAGATGTCGAGCGTGTTGCGCGTGTAGTTCTCGAAGGTGCGGATCCCGCGCTCGCACAGCACCACCTGGCCGTTGCCGCCGGCGAGCACGTACTCTGCGCTGAGCAGCCACTCCTCGATCGTGGCCGAGAGGCCGCGCTTCAGCAGCACGGGCTTGCGCACGCGGCCGAGCTCCTTGAGCAGGTCGAAGTTCTGCATGTTGCGCGCGCCGACCTGCAGGCAGTCGACGTAGCGCATCATCATCTCGATCTGGCGCGCGTCCATCACCTCGCTGATCACCGCCATGCCGCTCTCGTCGGCAGCCGCCCGCATCCACTTCAGTGCCTCCTCGCCGTAGCCCTGGAAAGAGTAGGGCGAGGTGCGCGGCTTGAAGGCCCCGCCGCGCAGGATGCGCGCACCGGAAGCCGAGACGGACTTCGCCACGGCGCCCACCTGCTCGGCGCTCTCGACCGAGCACGGCCCGGCCATTGCGATGACCTCCGTGGCGCCGACGCGCACGCCTGCGATGTCGACTACCGTGTCCTCGGCCTTGAATGTGCGCCCCGCGAGCTTGTAGGGCTCGGACACGCGGACCACCTCGCGTACCCCGGGCAGCACCTCGATCAGGCGCGGGTCGATCGGCTTGTGCGGAACGCCGACGGCGCCCAGCACCGTGAAGTCGACCCCGCTCGAGCGGTGGACGTCGTAGCCGACCTCGACCAACGACTCGATGACTCGCTGGACCTGCTCTTCGCTGGCCGAGTGCTCCATCACGATGACCATGCTCATCCCCCTACCAGGATTCAGGACGCGTTCGCGTACTGTCCTGAATCCTGGTTGTGTTGCCGTTCTGCGGTTGCCTGGCCGTTCTTCCCGTTCTGGCCGGCTTCCGGTTCGACGCCCTAGGCTTCATTTCTTGCCGCCCGCTTCCGCCTCGCCCGCGAGGCGTTCGAGCCTTCGGCTCTCGTCGATCACGCGCTCGAACACCCGGCGCAAGGCACCGCTGTCGAGCGGGCCGGGGTTGTTGCGCTCCACCCGGTCGAGAATCCACTTCTCGCGCTCGGGCTGGTACACAGGTATGCCGCTGCGGCGCTTGATGCGGCCGATCTCCACCGCGCACGCCGAGCGGCTGTTCAAAAGCTTCATCAGCTGGTCGTCGATCTGGTCGATGCGCTTGCGGAGGTCGCCGACCTGCGCCGAGGCACCGCTTATGTCGTGCTCGTCAGCCATCTCACCTGAGCCCCGAGGTCGCCCTCCGGGTGCTCCTCCAGGAAGCGCACGAGCGCGCTTCCGACCACGACCGCGTCGGCCACGGCCGACGCCTGCTTCACCTGCTCCGGTGTCGAGATGCCGAAGCCCAGCGCCACCGGCACGTCGCTGAGCGCGCGCAGCCGCTCGACGAGCGGGCGCGCGTCGTCCGAAAGCGCCTCGCGTTCGCCCGTCACGCCCGTGCGGCTGATCGCGTAGACGAAGCCGCGGCTCGCCGCCGCCACGCGCCGCAGCCGCTCGTCGGGGCTCGTGGGCGAGGCGAGGAAGACGGTATCGATCCCGGCGGCGCGGGCGGCGGGGGTCCACTCGCCGGCCTCCTCCGGTGGGAGATCGGTCACGAGAACGCCGTCGACGCCGGCGCGAGCGGCATCGTCCAGCACGCGCTCCACGCCCCGCTGCAGCAACGGGTTCAGATAGCTGAAGATAACGAGAGCGAGCTCGCTCTTCTCGCGGATGCGCCGCACCGTCTCGAGTACCTGCGCGAGCGTGACGCCGCGGGCGAGCGCGCGCTCGCTCGAGCGCTGGATCACGGGGCCGTCGGCCAGCGGGTCGGAGAAGGGCACGCCGAGCTCCAGCACGTCGACCCCGACCGCCTCGAGCTCCAGCGCCGCGGCGACGGTCCGGTCGAGCGACGGATCCCCCGCCGTCAGGAACGCGATGAATGCCGGTTTCCCTGCCGCCTTCCGCTCCGCGAACCTGGCTGCGATGCGTGACATGTATCTCAGCGCCCCGCTTTCTTCCGCAGCCGCTGCGTGGTCGACTCGCTCACCACCGCGTCCACCTCGATCTCGACCAGCATCTCCGGATCCACGAGCGCACGCACCTCGACCATCGTCGCCGCGGGGCGGATGTCGCGGAACACCTGCCCG
>Ga0114129_10015741_pt1 | contig 10752 bp, 12 predicted proteins | sample RhiMetdeltSRZDD1_FD_80071 | JGI IMG/M metagenome (GOLD analysis project Ga0114129, IMG submission 80071) | Populus rhizosphere microbial communities from Tennessee, USA - Rhizosphere MetaG P. deltoides SRZDD1 (version 2) (version 2) | ecosystem: Host-associated > Plants > Roots > Rhizosphere >... | reverse complement strand
GAAAGCCAGGGCCCATCACTACGCGCATTATCGCGCGATTCCGTCAGGTGACTCGCGAAACCGGCACGCCTATTTTCGAATAGAAATTGAGCAAAGCCGGTTCTGACACAGAAACGTCGTGGAAATATTGGGGTTGAATGTTTCCATAACAACGAGATCTAATTAAGCGAGATGTTGTGTGACGTTTGCAAATGCAATGACGCGACGGTCTTCCTGACGCAGATTCTGGAAGGCAAAATGCAGAAGGTGAATCTTTGCGATGCATGTTCGAAAGAGAAAGGCGTGCAGGATCCGACCGGTTTCGCGCTCGCGGATTTGCTGCTTGGCATCGGAGCAGCAGAAGAAATTGAAAAAGGAGCACCGACTCAGAAATGCCCAGTTTGCGGTTTTAGTCAGGCTGACTTCAAAAAAACCGGCCGGCTTGGCTGCAGCGAATGCTATGCCACGTTCGCGGACGGTCTCGGTTCGCTTTTGAAGGCGATGCACAAGGGCACCGAACATATCGGGAAATTTCCGGAGCGAGCGCAGCGAACCGTGGCGCTGAATCATCGCATGCGTACCCTGTCCGAGAATCTGCAGAAAGCTGTGGCTGACGAGAACTACGAGACGGCCGCTTCGCTGCGTGATCAAATCAAGCAACTTGAAAGCGAGCTATCGAAGTCGTCATGAAAATTTCCAATATGCTGAGTACTGCGGGAGAGTGGCTGCGCGGTGACGGACCTCATCACCAAATTGTGATCAGCAGCCGGGTCCGGCTCGCTCGCAACTTGCGCAACCGTCCTTTTCCGGGCTGGGCGAAAAAGGCCGAGCGCAGTTCGATTCTGGACTTGATCCGATCACGTGTGGAAACGCTTCCCGAAATGCAGGAGGCGTTCGCGGAAAGCTTGCAGGACTTGTCCGCTCTGGACAGGCAGGTCCTGGTTGAACGCCATTTGATCAGTCGAGAGCACGCCGCCAAGGGTGCGGGAAGCGCGGTTGTTGTTAATCGACGGCAGACTCTCAGCATCATGATCAACGAAGAAGATCATTTGCGGATGCAATCGATTCGTTCCGGTCTGCAATTGAAACAGGCATTCAAACTTGTCGACAAGGTCGATAGCGCGCTTGAAAGCAAACTGGACTTTGCATTCGATCCCCGTCTTGGATACCTGACTGCATGCCCTACGAACGTCGGTACTGGAATGCGCGCCTCGGCGATGTTGCACCTGCCAGGGCTCGTTCTGAGTGAGTTGATTAATCAAGTCATTCAGGCCGTGAGCAAAATCGGTCTTGCGGTCCGTGGCCTGTATGGGGAGGGCACCGAGGCAATGGGCAATCTTTTCCAGATTTCAAATCAGACCACGCTTGGCGAAAAGGAAGAGGAGATCATCAGTCGCCTGAGCAAAGTAATCGAAACAATCATCGAAAAAGAGCACAACGCGCGACAGATGTTACTCCAGAAAAAGCCAAATACGCTGTTGGACCAGATAGGTCGTGCCTACGGCGTTTTGACCTATGCGCACGCCATGGCTTCTAAGGAAGCGCTTAACCTGTTATCGGTGATCAAACTTGGCATGGATCTGGGCGCGTTTCCGGAAGATCACCGCCTGCAAATCGATGAATTGTTCATCGAGACGCAGCCGGCGCATTTGCAAAAAAGCTCTCAACAAAAGCTGAACGCCGAGGAACGCGACCACTTGCGCGCCCAAATTATTCGAGAGCGTTTGAAACTCTTTCCCAAACCTGATATTAGTAAGATGGCGAGGCAGTCGGGCGGTGACTCGATTGTCGTGCCATCGAACGATGAATAATTTCACTCCCCGGGCTCAACAGGTTCTGGCGCTTGCTCGCAAGGAAGCCGACCGCTTTAACCACAACTACGTCGGTACAGAGCATTTGCTTCTTGGCCTCATCAAACTGGGCCAGGGAGTTGCCGTCAATGTGCTGCAGAAGATGGGTCTCGACCTTGAGACCGTGCGCATGGAAGTGGAGAAGCAGGTCGGTTCAGGGCCAGAGACCAAAATGGTCGGGAACGTTCCGTACACTCCTCGCGTTAAAAAAGTACTGGCGCTCGCAGGTAAGGAAGCCAAGGCCCTCAATCACTCTTATGTCGGCACTGAACATATTTTGCTGGGACTTTTGCGAGAGGGCGAGGGAGTGGCTGCGAGAGTTCTGAAAAGCCTTGAACTCGACATCGAACGCACACGTAACGAAATCCTAAAGGAGCTCGACCCAAATTTCACGCCTTCCGAATCGGATCAGGAAGGCGGCGAACCGACGAAGAAAGATGTCAAGACGCCGGCGCTTCGCGCATTTGGCCGCGATCTGACGGATCTGGCGAAGAAAGGCGAACTCGATCCTGTAATTGGCCGGCGGAATGAAATCGAGCGGGTCATTCAAGTGCTTTGCCGGAGGACAAAGAACAATCCAGTCTTGATCGGCGAAGCAGGTGTTGGCAAGACGGCGATTGCCGAGGGTCTGGCTCAGGAGATTGCCAGCGGCAATGTGCCTGAGTTGTTGCGGGACCGACGCGTGATCACGCTGGATCTTGCGCTAATGGTCGCCGGCACAAAATATCGTGGCCAGTTCGAAGAGCGTATCAAAGCGGTGATGGACGAGATTCGCCGGTCCAAAAACGTGATCCTTTTTATCGACGAACTGCACACAATCGTTGGAGCGGGTTCTGCTGAAGGCGCGATGGACGCGTCGAATATCATCAAGCCGGCGTTGAGCCGTGGCGAACTGCAATGCGTCGGTGCGACGACGATGAACGAATATCGCAAGTACATCGAGAAAGATGCGGCGCTCGAACGGCGTTTCCAGACGATAAAGGTCGATGCGCCGACGGTTGATGAAGCCATTCAAATTTTGAAAGGTTTGCGGCCAAAGTACGAAGCGCACCACAAAGCGAAACTCACGGACGAAGCGCTCGAGACAGCCGTTAGATTTTCCGATCGTTACATCACCGGACGATTTCTTCCCGACAAGGCAATCGATGTCATGGATGAAGCAGGGGCCCGTGCCCGCATCAATGCCATGACACGGCCGCCTGATGTAAAGGACATCGAGAAGGAAATAGAAGACATCCGAGTCGAAAAAGAAGGCGCCATCAAAGCGCAGGATTTTGAGAAAGCTGCCGCGCTCCGCGACAAGGAAAAGCAAACAAAAGAAAAGCTCGATGCCATTCTCAACAAATGGCGCGAGGAGCGAGAAGAGAAAGAGGTGGTGGTGACTGCGGACGACATGATGCACATCATCTCGAAAGTCACGGGCGTTCCTCTCCAACGTATGGAACAAGAAGAGACACAAAAGCTGCTCATGATGGAGTCTGAGATGAAGCAGCGTGTCATTGGCCAGGACGAAGCGGTCACCGCGATCAGCAAAGCATTGCGCCGGTCGCGCGCGGATTTGAAAGATCCGAAGCGGCCGATCGGATCATTCGTTTTCCTTGGTCCTACAGGTGTTGGCAAGACGTATCTGGCTCGCACGCTTGCTGAGTTCATGTTTGGCGACGCCGACGCGTTGATTCAGATCGACATGTCGGAGTACATGGAAAAATTCACTGCTTCGCGCTTAATCGGTTCCCCTCCAGGTTACGTGGGCTACGAAGAGGGTGGACAACTTTCAGAAGCCGTACGGCGCCGACCGTATTCAGTGGTACTTTTTGACGAGATCGAAAAAGCGCACCCCGACGTGATGCATCTACTTTTGCAGATTCTCGAAGATGGCAAAATCACGGACTCGTTAGGGCGGAAGATCGATTTCCGGAACACTATCATTATCATGACTTCCAACGTCGGGGCCGATTTGTTGAAGAAACAGACGGTCATGGGTTTCGGTGCACCGATGGAAGGCCATGATTACGATTCGATGCGCGATAAGATTCTGGATGAAAGCAAACGCGTCTTTAAACCGGAATTTCTCAACCGGCTCGATGAAATCATCGTGTTCCATTCGCTTGGCAAACCAGAGCTCTTGCGAATCGTCGACCTTGAAGTGGATAAAGTACTCACCCGGATCAAGGCCAAGGATGTCCATATTGAGTTGAGAGAAAGTGCAAAGGAATTCCTTATCGAGAAAGGATACGATCCTCAGTATGGAGCGCGGCCGATGCGTCGTGCCGTGGAACGGTATCTGGAAGACCCGCTGGCGGAAGAACTGCTCCGCGGCAACGTCAAGCCAGGCGACCGCGTCGAAGTGACTGTTAATGATGGAAAGCTTAGCTTTCACGTCGCCGAGCCGCACACCAGTACCGCCGCGCCCGCGGCCAGCTAGCGATTTTCAGGCTCGCCCGGCGGTCCAGCTCTTGGCAACGTCACGCGCGCGGATGGGCATCCGCGTAGGCTTTCTTTAGCCGCTCGACTGTGACGTGCGTGTAGATTTGGGTCGTCGAAAGACTGGCATGCCCAAGCAACGCCTGAACGCTGCGCAAATCCGCACCGCGATCGAGCATGTGCGTCGCGAAACTGTGCCGCAGCTTGTGTGGGCTGATTGATATTGGGATCGATGTATGACGAACATACCTTTTCAAAACGAGCCAGATCGAACGCGCGGATATTCGCTTTCGCGCCTTGTTAATGAATAGCGGTCCGGAATGCACGTTCGCTGCCGCGCGATAACGTGAGATCGCTTCCAGCGCAGGCAACCCGACTGGGCATACGCGTTCCTTACGGCCTTTGCCGAACACGCGGACCGATTCTGTGTAAGGATCGACATCGGCCACGTTGAGCGCAGCCAATTCGCTCAATCGCAGGCCGCTACTGTAAAACAATTCCATAATCGCAATATCGCGCAGGGGCATCCACGTCGGCGCAGACTTGCTTTTCGATTCGCGTGTCGGGGCGGCAAGAAGCTCTTCGACCTGTTGACGGGTGAGGACCAACGGAAGCTTCTTTTCAATTTTCGGCAATTGCACCTCACGCACCGGATTGCCCCGCAATCCTTTTCGAGCTGCCAGAAACTGATAAAACGTGCGTAACGCAGAGAATTGCAATCGTACGTAAGAACGGGCCTGTCCTCGTTTCGAGATTGCGAACAAATAGTCGCGAAAATCGTCGGCCTTGCATTTTTTCCACGGGGTTTGGTTTTCAGCCCGAAAAGCGGTCAATGCCTGGCGATAAGCCTTTAACGTGCGCGGCGAAGCATTTCGCTCGTTTGCGAGGTAGCGCACGAATTCCTCAGCAAGAGGATCCTTTTTGTGGGAAAGGCCTGCAGCGTCTGTCATGTCGAGCAAAGCCGGAACATCTCTAACTGTTAATCGACGCGCGTGCGACAAGCAATAGTGAGAGGTTTCTCGACTTCGCTCGGAATGACTATGACGAGATGGTTCACTCCGGTTTTTCTACTACGTAACGAAGATCTTCAGCCGTGGCGTGGCCGCGGATTTGACTTTTGAAAATTGGGGGCGGGTTGGTGGATATTAGTTGGTAGCCTTTCAAAACGAACTCAGGATAAACTCCGTTGCTCGCGGGCTCGTAAACCTTGTCGCCGCTAAAGTAGCCGTAGAGTTTGTATTCGTAATTGTTATCGCTTCCGATATCGACACGTTCGCGATCTGGAGCAAGCTTCTGCTTTTCGTTCAACATCACCAGTTCTGCTGTGCTCCAGGATTGGCCCGGCCGCCGGATGTAGCCCCAGAACTTGTAATCGGATTTGTAATAACGCCGTCCAATAAAATAATCTCCGGCCGGTTCGGCTGCGATGTTCTGCGCCATCTCGAGTCTGGCTTGTTGAATCCCCTGGGGAACGGTTTGGCAAGAGGTCAAAAACGCCGCGCCAAGCAAGAGATTGCTTGCGAGCAAAAATCGAGTGACGCGTTTCATTCCCTCAGGTGCCCATCTTTTATCTCAGCTTTGCGCTCGGCGCAAACCAAGCTAAAGAATTGCGCTGATACGACCGGCTCGCTACGTTGCCGACTATTATGATCGAACTGGAAGTGTATGCCCGCGGTTTGCGTGATCTGAACAAAATCCTGGAGCTGGATCTTCAACTCGAGCCGATTGCGGGCCTTCATTACAAGATCGATACGAACCACGACCTTGTATATTTCGAGTTCGACCGGCCGACTTTAAGCCTGCGTGAGATTCGGGCGATTTTTTTCAAGCTCGGACTTGAACCTCTGTTCGTCGGCGCGATTCCGCCGGAGCTTCGACCGAGGACAAAAACGGAGCCCCTGACAGCTTGAAGACTTCGGAGGTGAGACGCGAAAAGTGAGATGTAGATAGTGACCCGCCGCGCGCGACTTCTTACGTCTCACCCGTTACGCAGCGCCCCTTCTTGCATCGAATCGGCAGAGCACCTAACTAATGATCACGCGCTTCTTTAACACTCTCGGTGGAGGTCTCCTTTCATTTTTTCAATATTTGGGGGAACTGGTGCTGCTCGCTGGAGACACGTTTCGTTCTATTTTCACACACAAGCTTCGGTGGAAATTATTTCTCAATCAGATCGTCGAGATCGGTTTGCTTTCCCAGGTCCTGGTCATTATTACGGGCGGATTCACCGGCGCCGTTTTTTCCGCTCAGGCATTTTTTCAATTCAACAAATTGGGAATGGGATCGGCGGTTGGCGCGGTGGTTTCTGTTTCGCTTTGCCGTGAGCTGGCGCCAGTCCTGACAGCGCTAATGGTGGCCGGGCGGGTTGGCGCGGCAATGTCTGCCGAAATCGGTACGATGAAAGTTACCGAACAGATCGATGCGCTGCGCGCCCTGGCGGTTTACCCAATTGACTATCTCGTCGTCCCGCGAACGCTCGCCATGATGGTCTCAATGCCTCTGCTGGTAGCGGAATGTATCGCGTTCGGCATTTTGGCAGGATACGTCGTTGCCGTCTATCTGCTCGACGTCAATGGCCCCTATTACGTCGAAAACATGGTACACTGGACGCGACCCAAGGACATCATTATGGGTCTGAGTAAGGCATTTGTTTTCGCACTCTTAATCGTTTTCATCAGTTGCCACAAAGGCCTCACCGCGCGTGAGGGCGCAGTGGGCGTGGGACGAGCAACGACTGAAGCGGTCGTAAATTCTTCGCTTGCGGTCCTAATCGTTAATTTCTTTCTGACGATGGCATTGAACATCATTTTCCCGGCAGGCCATTGGTAATCCGGTTCAGCGAAAAGCCGATCGGGGGGGTTGAGAGTTGCAGGGTGAGGGTTGAAAGTCTGGGCAATTGCGATGATCGAAGCGCCTCCATCTCCAGAGCTCTCGGCGAAATCTCATTCAGCTACGAGTAATTCGTCGCCGATGATCGCGGTGCGTTCGTTGGCAAAAAAGATCGAGCAACAAGAAATTTTGCGCGGCGTCAATCTTGAGGTGAAGACAGGTGAAACGCTCGTCATCATTGGGCGGAGCGGGGGAGGCAAGACCGTTTTGCTCAAGCATATTGTCGGGCTAATGGAGCCGGACGGAGGCGAAATTTGGATCCAGGGTCGAAACATCATTGGATTGGATGAACGCGAACTTGGAGAGATTCGCAAGAAGGTTGGCATTCTGTTCCAAAGCGGCGCGCTTTTCGACTCCATGACGGTCGAAGACAACATTGCATTTCCATTGCGCGAAGCAGGCGAACGTGACCCAAAGGTTTTGCACGAGAAGGTAGCGGAAATGCTTGAGGTGATGGAAATGGAAGGACAGGAAGACAAGATGCCGGAGAGTTTAAGTGGCGGAATGAAAAAGCGAGTTGGGCTTGCGCGCTCCATCATTCGTCGTCCCTCCTGCGTGTTGTATGATGAGCCTACTTCGGGACTCGATCCGGTCGTCGCGGACAGTATCAACCGATTGATTCGCCGGCTGCAACAGCGCTTTGGGATGACCAGTGTTGTCGTCACTCACGATATGAAAAGCGCGTTCGATGTGGCTGATCGAATTGCGTATTTGCACGAGGGACGCATTTATTTTCACGGAACTCCGAGTCAACTACAGCGATCGACCGATCCGCTCATTCAGGATTTTCTGCTCGGGCGATCCGAGCAAGGAATGGCGGCGTGCTGATCTGAAAGATGGCGGTTAGGGAATCGCCGCTCCTTGCGAAAAGAACCGCGAAGACTGACAGTACGGATTCAAGATGAATCGGCACGAACGCGGTTTAGAGTTCAAGGTAGGCGCATTTGTTTTTATTGGGTGCGCGGCGTTGGCTGCACTAGTCGTAAAGTTCGGTCGCCTTGGTGAAGGGGTAAAGACGTACTATCCGGTCACGGTTCGCTTCGCGGACGCGAGTGGGTTGTTGAAAGGGTCCGATGTCCTGCTCGGAGGCGCCAGAATCGGTCATGTCGTTGGCGGGCCGCGCCTGGTTCCCAACGGTCCGGGCGTTGCAGTGCCTTTGCGTATTTACGATTACGTGAAAATCCCACTCGGCAGTAAATTCACGGTCGGAAGCTCGGGCCTTCTGGGCGATCGTTTTGTTACCGTCACGCCGCCCACTGGGCAGCCAACCGCGTACGTGGAAAAGAACGCGTTTATCGATGGAACGCGCGAGACTGGGATCGACGACATTACGCGAGAGGGCGGCGTTCTCTTAAAGGATCTTCAAGGAACAGTTGAAAAGTTGAATCAGGAAACTCTTTCATCCCAGAACATGGAAAACCTGAAGGCGAGCATGGAGCATTTAAACCAGGCCACCAGCGCGTTGGCAGAATCCTCCAAGAAGTTGGACGGAGTCATCGAACAGGCAGGTTCCACAATGACTTCCGCGAAAGAGGCAGCTGACAATTTGCAGAACGCGATCGATGACACGCGCAAGGTTCTTCGCACCGCGACACAAGGGAAAGGCTTGGTCGCGACTCTGCTGAACAATCAGCAACTGGCCACTGATCTGCACGCGCTAATCAGCAACTTGAGAGCGCACGGTGTTTTGTTTTACCGCGATAGCGCTGCCAACGCTCAAACGAAACCGCAGGAGCAAACGAAACCAACACGCCAGAGCAGGGGCCGCTGAGATTATCCGAAATAGATTGCGAGGGTCAGTCTGCTTCTGGTTAAGGCACGGAGCGTGATTCGGCGATCATGAGTGGCCGTTCTAGCCCGGGATACACAAGCGTCGACGAATATCTTCTTCGCTCAGGCCATCGATGCGAATCACCTTGTCACGCGATCTCTCACCGCGTTCCAGTATGATTGCGTGCTGAGACGTGCCAAATTCTTCTGCCAAAAACCGGCGCAAGGCAGAGTTCGCCTTTCCTTCCACCGCTGGTGCTCGCAGCTTGATCTTGATCGCGTTGTTATACTCGCCCGAGACCTTATTAATTTTCGCATTTGGAACGATATGGACCCGTAAGATTGTCATCGATTAGCCAATTATGATCGCGATTCGTACGTATTGGAACCCTGTCGAGGCTGCCTTGGGAAAAACCCTCCTCGATAACTACGAAGTTGCCTGTGCTCTTTTTCATGAAAACGCGAATCTTTATGGCCGCGCTCCAATGGCAATGCCGATCCGTTTGGTGGTTCGGGAGGATCAAGCCGACTGGGCGGTGTGCATTCTGAACGGCAATTTTGAAGCAGCGGCAGCACTCGAGCAAATCCCAGCAGAAATGCCTGCAGAGGGCAGCGAGTCATCGTTGCCCGGACTGCGAGAAGGCAAGCCGTGGGAGCTGCTGATCATAGCTTTCTATTTCTTTTTGCCCGCGATTTGTTTTTTGCAAACACAGTATCCAACCAGGCTTTCTCATACTCGCGCGGTGCGGGGAGAAATTGCTGCCGTAGCGGTCGCTCATTTTCTTGGCTGGATCGCGATTACGTTTGCCTTGGTTTTATTTGTTCTATTCCAGCGTAGCTGGCGTCCGTCACTTCCGAATACTTCGGATAACGCTCGTTGAGGCTTAATATCTGCGTGGTGATTTCCCAATTGACAACGGGCCCCCAATCCCGGCACAGAAAATGGGAATACCTATGGACACGACCAAACTAACAACTGTCATATCATTGATCGTCGCTCTGAGCATAGCCTCGGAGCGGCTCGTCGATATCATCAAGGGACTCGTTCCCTGGCTCAATCAGCAACGACGAAGACCAGCCGAGGAAGGGTGGAGGAAAGCGGCTCTTCAGATTCTCGCAGTAGTCGCAGGTATAACGACTGCCTGGCTGGCTAGCGCGGCCATTCCGAAAGGCGTAGGTATTCCGGATGATTGGACCGGAACGTTAGCGCTTGGCCTTTTGGCGAGCGGTGGCTCGGGATTTTGGAACTCGATCCTGACGTACGTGACAAAGGCCAAAGATCTAAAAGCAGCTGAGGCTGAAACCAAGGAGATCGAGGTGCGCACGAAGAAGGGAACGCCGAAGCACGGCCACTAGCGCAAACCTACCGCTTTACGGACGCGTCTCATGACCTGGTCCGCGATTTCATTAGCGCGGATTGCGCCTTCTTCGAGAACGTTGTCGATATACGACTTATCGGCCAGAATTTCTTCGCGACGTTTGCGCATTGGCGCGAAATATTCCCAAAGTTTCTCGAAAAGTTGTTTCTTGAAATCGCCATAGCCGGTTCCTCCTTTTAGAAACTGTTCGCGCATTGTTGCGATTTCATCCTTGGACGCGACAAGCGAGTAAAGTTTGAAGATTGTCGATTTCGCCGGATCTTTCGGCGCTTCCACCGGGGCGGAATCGGTCACGATGCTCATCACCCCTTTTTGCATTTCTTTTTCGGCGCCAAAGATGTCGATGTTGTTGCCGTAGCTCTTGCTCATTTTTTGGCCGTCGATTCCGGGCACGGTTTCTGCCGCCGCTTTAATTCGCGCTTCCGGCAACTTCAATATCTCGCCAAATGCTTCGTTCATTT
>Ga0114129_10015740_pt1 | contig 10752 bp, 8 predicted proteins | sample RhiMetdeltSRZDD1_FD_80071 | JGI IMG/M metagenome (GOLD analysis project Ga0114129, IMG submission 80071) | Populus rhizosphere microbial communities from Tennessee, USA - Rhizosphere MetaG P. deltoides SRZDD1 (version 2) (version 2) | ecosystem: Host-associated > Plants > Roots > Rhizosphere >... | reverse complement strand
GATCGCGAATGCAGGACCCTTGGTTGACGTATGCGGATTTTGCGTTCGCCCATCGCCGCGCCCCGGTCGTGCAGGGCTTTGATGAAGGCTGATGCGTGACGGGCCTAGCGCAGGCGAGGATCAGGCAGCAGGTTCAGGAAAGCAGTGCCCCGACTGTACTTCATTCGCCACGCGATAGCCACGACGCTCGCACTGTTGACCTTGAAACAGATTCTGCGGCGTTTCACTGCGCGGGCAGCTTTTGCCTCAACTCTTCGAGCCAGTTCAGCACGACGTTGATGTAGGTCGCCCGCGCCGAGGCATTTTCCTGTCGCACCATCAGCAACCGCTGACCATCGGGTGAGGCGTCGTAGTTCGCCCACAGCGCGAGGCTCCGTTCGTATGCTCCCTCGAACAGCTTCCGAGGTTTGCCGGCTGAGAACGTCGGTGTCGTCTGTACCTCAACCGCCATCATCGTATCGCCGGCGCGATAGAAGATTTCCCGTCCGTGGCGCGGCCACACCGGCTCGTTGCCGCCTTCCAGTGAGATCGGCCATTTCTCGCCCGGACCGGGGAAGGGTCGCACGTAGATCTCGAATCGTCCCGACTCATCGGATACATAGGCGATCCATTTGCCGTCGGGGGAAAATGCCGGCGCACCTTCGCGGAATTGCGTCTCGAGGAACGGCTTCGACGCGCCCTTCTGATCGGCGCTCAGCACGCGGATGTCCTGCAGCGTTGTTGGATTGATAGACACGAACGCGAGGACCTTGCCATCGGGCGACCACGAAAACGGGTAGTTCGGCCAGTTGCCGGACAGGAGACGCTCGTCTGGCGCGCTGCCGTCGACCGGTCGCCAGTAGATGCTGTACGAGCCCTCCTTGGCAGAGGCGAGTGTGAGCCGCTGTCCGTCCGGCGTCCAGACTGGGAACGACGTATTGCTCTCGGCGGTCAGCCGGCTCGACGTTCCGCGCGCGAGATCGATCAACCACAGATCTTCGGTGTTGCCACGCACCGATGTGACCAGGCGCCGTCCCTCGGGCGCGAGGCGCGGCTGCGCGTACGGGCGGCCGGATGCACCCGCCGGCTGCTCGATGCCGGCGCGGTCTACCCAGACAAGCGCATTCGAACCGGCCTCGACGCTGGTTGGCAGGTACACAATCGATCCGACGTCCGAATAGCTGATGAGCGGCTGACCCGAGCGCGCCTGCCGGATGCCCTCGAGCAGTGTCACAGGCGTGCCTTTCGTCTCGAAGCGCTCGGCGTCGAACCGCACGGCGAACAGCGTCCCCCCCTGCACGTACACCAGGTGCCCGGTTGGCAGGTAGTGCGGCGCGAAGCCCTTCACCAGCGCGCGTTGCTCATGCGTCTGAAGGGACTCCACGTAGACCTGATCGTCGGTGACGCCGCCGCGCGCGCTGAAGAGCAGACCGTTGCCGTTGGGCAGCACTTCTGCGAACCGCTGTTCGTTATCTTTTGGTCCCGGCTGCGTCACGCGGACGGCTTCCCCCCCGCCGGCCGAGACCCGCCAAATGCCGGTCGCCGTTCCGGGGTTGTAGAGAATCGACTGATCCGCCGTCCAGTTCACGCCCGCGCCGTCGACACGATCGCGCAGCGTGAGTGGCGTCCCGCCCGATAGCGAAACGGTCCGCAGCTTGCGCGCCGCGACGAACGCGATCGATTGACCATCGGGCGCGAACGCCGCACTCACGACGCCTTCGGTTTCCGGAACGACCTTACTCGCGAACTGATCGATCTCGCGGATGAACAGTTGCTGCCGGCCCGCCGGTCCCGCGGCGTACGCGACGCGGCGCCCATCGCGCGAGATGACGAGCACGCCGTCGGTCTCGGACATCGGCTCGGACGGCGCGATGAGGAAACGCGCCGGTCCGCTCGCCACCTTCGTGCTCGACGTGCCCGACGGTTTCAAATACCACCCGACCGCGGCGCTGGCGAGCGCGGTGACGACGATGGCAGCGGTTGTTCGCTGCCGAAATCCACCGGTCGGGGCGGGTGCGTCCATCGCCGGCGCCGCGATCGCGTCGTCGATTTCCAGTCGCGCGTCGGCGACGTCACGTAGCCGCCGTCTCGGATCCTTTTCGAGGCACCGGCGCAGCAGGCGACGCAAGATCGACGGCGTCGCAGCCGGCAACACCGTCCAGTCCGGCTCTTTCGTGAGGATCGCTGCAATGACGTGTGTGACCGTTTCACCGTCGAAGAGTCGGCGACCGGTCAGCATTTCGAATAGGACCACCCCAAACGCCCAGAGATCAGTACGTTTGTCCACCGGCTTGCCGGCGGCCTGTTCGGGGCTCATGTACGGCACGGTACCGACAATGAGCCCTTCGCGTGTCCGTTCAACAGTCATCGTGGAGGACAGCGATTCGGCACGGTCACCGCCGTGTGTGACGACTTTTGCCAACCCGAAGTCGAGGACCTTCACGATACCGTCGGGGGTGATCTTGATATTGGCCGGCTTCAGGTCCCGATGGATGATCCCCTTCTCGTGCGCCGCCTCGAGCGCGTCGGCGATCTGTCGCGCGATCGCAAGCGCCTCACCAATTGGAAGCCGTCCCTCGGCCAGCCGCTCGGCCAGCGTTGGCCCGTCGACCAGTTCCATAACCAGCGCACGAATGCCCTCCGCTTCCTCGATTCCGTGAATCGTCGCAATGTTCGGGTGGTTCAGTGACGCAAGGACCCGCGCCTCACGTTCGAATCGGGCCAGGCGATCCGGATCCGCAGTGAAGGCGGACGGCAGGATCTTGATGGCGACATCACGCCCGAGGCGCGGGTCGCGCGCGCGATACACCTCGCCCATCCCGCCGGCACCAATTTGGCCGAGGATTTGATACGCCCCGAGACGCCGTGCGCTCGGCAGGGATGGGTCGATGTCGCTCACGTGCCGCGCAGCTGCGATCGCCGGGCCGCGGGTGAAGAGGGGGTCCGCTGACACGTCCTGCGCAAGCAGCGACTCGACCTCACGACGCAGTTCCGCATTACCCGCGCAGGCTTCCGCCACAAATGCCGCACGTCTTTCAGGCGGCCGCGCGAGTGCCTCGTGATACACCCGTTCGACCGCCGACCACCGATCGGGACCCTTTGCCATGGATGGATGCGGTGCATTGTAAAGCCGCCTGCACACACCTCGGCGATCGGGCGGGTTCCGGCCAATCAAACTCGAGTGCGACCAATGACCGGCTCGACCAAGAGGGTGCAGGTTGGCCCCGATGGCCGTCCTTCAGCTCCGCATCTGCAATAAACTCGATGAACGAGGACATCAGTGGCGAATCCGGTTCAAGATCAGTGGAAGCCAATTTTTGGCACCATGTATCGGCGTCTCACGGTTGCAGACGATTGGGAAAAGATCTCAGATCAGCAACGGGCAGCGCGTTTACGTGAGGCGATGGCGGCGGAAGACAAGATGTATGGGCGTCCGCCTCGATTCAGCGACGATTTCGATTTCGTTGCCGTGGTGCGCGACCTAGCCACTCCATAAGCTCCCACTAGGCCGACCCGCGTCTGCGCGGGATGGATGATCAACACGACGCACCGGTGGCGGCCCTCGCGCCGGACGTGATACATGTCGACGCCGATGGCGACCATTCAACGCCGTTTCCATGAGAGCGACGGCGACTTGTCGTCGCGCCCGTCATGGCTTATCGTGGCGCATGCTTCGACGCGCGAAGTGGCTGCTGCCGCTCCTGCCGCTGCTCCTCCTGGCACTGGCCCACGCCGATCGTGATTCCGACTCGATCGGCAACTGGCGCAGCGCCAGCCGCGCGTCGGTCGGACTGGCGCCGGACCCCGCGGTAACTCCGGAGGCGGTGGTGCAGGTGTATGCGGCGCGCGCGGTCCGATGGCGCGGCTACTTCGGCGTACATACGTGGATTGCGGCCAAGCCGGCCAATGCTCCGGCCTTCACGGTGTATGAGGTGACGGGCTTTCGCGTTCGCCGCGGCGGCAGCGCGGTCACAATCAGCCAGCGCGCCCCCGACGGCCGGTGGTTCGGCAGCGCGCCCGATCTTCTGGCCGACGTGCGCGGCCCCGGCGTGGGTCCGCTCATCGAGCGCATCGAGCACGCGGTCGCGTCGTACCCATACGACAACACCTACCGCATCTGGCCAGGCCCCAACTCCAACACGTTCACGGCATTCGTGCTGCGGCACGTGCCGGAGCTCCGCGTGGATCTCCCAGCGCATGCCGTCGGTAAGGACTACCTCGGCGCGCACGTGTTCGCCCGCTCGCCGAGCGGTACAGGTGGACAGGTCAACCTGTTCGGCGTGCTCGGGCTCCTCGCCGGCATCGAAGAAGGCATCGAGCTGAACCTGCTCGGCCTGACGTTCGGCGTGGATCCGAACGACGTCGCGGTGGAGCTGCCGCTGGTCGGCACCCTCGGCTTCGGCGCGCCGGTCACCGCTTCAACGCTGTACTGACGATCGAGTATCCTTTGCCACGCAATTTCTGCCCGTCGCTTCACGCGCGGAGCAGCCGCGGGAGCGTCTAGATGCGAACTCGGTCCAACGCATTAATCGCGGCAACAGTAGCCGCCGTCGCTTTTGCCGCCATCTGGCTTGCGATGCGCGTCCAGGGTCCTGCGTCTGCGCAGGTCACAGCTCCTGGTCGGTTTCCAGCGCACACACCGGCGCGAACAGCGGACGGAAAGCCTGATCTGAACGGAATCTGGCAAAGTCTGACGACCGCGAACTGGGATCTGGAAGCCCACGGCGCGGGCGCGGGCGCCTATCCGCAGTTGCTCGGGGCCTGGGGTGCGCAGCCGGGCGGTCAGAGCGTTGTCGTTGGTGGCACGATCCCGTACCGCCCCGAAGCGCTCGCGCGCAAGAAGGCGAACTTCGCAGCTCGGACGACCGCGTCGGTTCCCGGCGACGGCGTTGACCCGCCGACCGGCGATCCCGAGCTCAAATGCTGGATGACTGGTGTTCCCCGCATGATGTACATGCCGTACCCGCTGCAGATCGTGCAGACGCCCGACGCCGTGCTCATCACGCAGGAATTCAACGGCAATACCCGTATCGTCCGCATGAACTGGCCGGAGGAATCGCCTGTCGACAACACGTTTTTCATGGGATGGAACCGCGGGCGATGGGAGGGCGACACGCTCGTCATCGACGTGACCGGCCTGAACGACAAGAACTGGTTGGATCGCGCCGGCAACTTCCTGAGTGACACGGCCCACGTGACCGAGCGGCTCACGCTCGTCAGCCCGTACCACATCGCGTACGAGGCAACGATCGAGGACCCCCGCGTGTTCTCGCGCCCGTGGACGATCCGTTTTCCGCTCTATCGGCGAATGGAATCCGACGTTCAGTTGATGGAATTCAAGTGTCAGCCGTTTGTCGAAGAACTCGTGTACGGACGGTTTACGAAAAAGCCAAGCACTTAGCGATCCAGCGGAGGTAGACCGATGAGTCGTCGACTCGGGATCTCGTTGGGCGTTCTCGCAATCGTGCTCGTGGGCGTGTCCATTCTGGGTGCGCGCGGTCAGCTCTCGTGGCTGGCAACCGGATTAGCCGGCAATACAGCGAACGCGGAAGCGTGGACAGCGCCGAGGACGGCGTGGGGCGACCCTGATCTGCAGGGGGTCTATAACTACGGCACGAGTACGCCGCTCCAGCGGCCAAGACAGGTAGGGGACAAGCAGGTCCTGTCAGACGACGAAGCCACGAAGCTTCAATCGGATATTGCATACAGATTAGATCGTGATCGACGCGACGGGGGGGCGCAGGCAGATGTCTCGCGCTCGTATAACGACGCGTGGATGGACCCTAACCGGAAGAGGCTCACGGCGGACAAGCGAACATCGCTCATTGTCGATCCACCCGATGGCCGAATTCCGGCACGCGTGGAGCGCAAGCTCACGCCAGAGCAAGAAAAAGCTCGTGTTGAAGCCGATTTGTCGACACGCCGCTTCAACACGGGATTCCAGGAGAGCTACAAGGACATGGACGTCGGCAACCGGTGCATTATCCGCCGGCGGAACGAGGGCGGCGGACACCCGTATCTACCCGCCATCTACAACAACATGGCGCAGATCTTCCAGGCGCCGGGGTATGTCGTCATCTATGCGGAAATGATTCACTTCGCGCGCATCATTCCCGTTGACGGGAGGCCCGCACTGGCCGACAACGTCGAAACGTGGCTCGGTGACCCGCGCGGGCACTGGGAAGGCAACACCCTCGTCGTCGAGACGAGGAACTTCATTTCACCTGACGCTGTCGGCCGAACGGGTGTCGTGTATGGCAACGCGAATCCGAAGACATTCCGCATCGTCGAACGGTTCACGCGCGTGGGGCCCGAGACCGTCAATTACGAGGTGACGCTATCTGATCCGGAAACGTGGACGCGACCGTTTACCATCATGGTCCCGTGGAACAAGACCAATGAGCAGATCTACGAGTACCAGTGCCAAGAGCTGAACTACGACATGTTTCACTGGCTCGATGGCGCCCGTGCGCGGGAAAAGCGGGGTGAGAAGTTCAATCCGAATGCGCCTGACGCTCGCGGCGGCGGTGGCGATGAGGGTTAGACTGAACGAGGTAAATCCAATGCGAGTCACACTCAGGCTGGTCTGTGCAGGCATGATGCTCGCCGCAGCTGCGGCGCCGGTGCGGGCGCATCACTCGTTCGCGTCGGAGTTCGACTCCAACAAGCCGGTCAAGTTCACGGCAACCGTTGTCAAGATGGAGTGGATCAACCCTCACTCGTGGATGCACATCGAGGTGAAGAAACCGGATGGCACCGTCGAGGCCTGGATGATCGAAGCGGGGTCTCCCAACAGCCTCTTCAGGCGGGGAATCAACAAAAACACGGTCAAGCCGGGCATGGTGGTTGTCGTCGACGGCTATCAGGCGAGAGACGGATCTCGGCGGGCGAACGGACGCGATGTCACCCTTCCGGAGGGGAAGAAGCTGTTTCTCGGATCGCAGGGCACCGGTGCGCCTGGGGAGCAGAAATGATCGACGCGGGGGTCCGCGCCGCCTGGGGTTAGTGCGCGCCGCGGAACCCGCCAACGCGTAACCATGCCGAACATTCGCACATTGCTGCTGGCCATCGGTGCATTCGCGGTTGTCGCGCTCGCACACCGAGCCGGCGCGCAAGGATCAGCCCCCGCCAGTGGACCGGACCCGATGGCGTTCCTGGCGCATGTGAAGAATGCGCGGTTTCTTGCCGCCAACGACCTGGCCGCCCGCAATCTCGTGGACTGCAGCATGCCGCCGGGTAACGCCGCGGCCGGCGGCGGCGCGTTGGCCGACGCGCCGCCCATCAAGATCTTCGATGAGTTGTACTACCTCGGAACGAACCGCGTCGCCACGTGGGCGATTGTGACGAGCGCCGGCATCATCCAGATCGACAGCCTCGACGATACTGAGGAAGCGCAGCGCGTCATCGTTGGAGGTTACAGAAAATTGGGCCTCGACCCGGCCCAGATGAAATATCTGATCCTCACGCACGGCCATAACGACCATTTCGGCGGTGCGAAGTACCTCCAGGAAACCTATCACCCGCGCGTGATGATGTCAGCACTCGACTGGGACATGGTGGCGAAGCTGCCTGCTCCGAAATCCGGCGAGCCGAGCGTGCCCGCCCGTGAAATGGACATCACCGACGGACAGAAGCTCACGCTCGGTAATACGACGCTCACGATGTACATCACCCCCGGCCACACCCCAGGCACGGTATCCATGCTGGTGCCCGTCACTGATAAGGGACGCAGCCATTTGCTTTCCTTCTGGGGCGGAAGCGCCATCCCGCGCGAGCTCGGGCCGACCGGCCAGGTTGGGCGGATGGATGCGGGCATGCTCGCATACAAACAATCGTTCGACCGCTTCTTCAAGATCGGAGAAGAGGCCGGCGTGGAGGGGTATATCGCCAATCATCCCTACCGCGATCAGACCTTCATCGACGGCAAGACCGACCGAATCGCCGCGCTTCAAGTCCGCAAGCCGGGGGAGCCGCACCCCTTCATCGACCGCGGTACCTACATTCGGTACTTCATGATCAGCGTGGAGTGCATCGAGGCGCAGGAAGGCTGGGTGCGGGCCGGCAGGCCTTCGGTCGGCCCGTGACCGCGGCGGCCGTTCAGAAGCGGCCAAGAAGCTGCCACTCGTTCACCTTGGGACTGGTCTTCCACCCCGCATCCCAGGCCGAGATCACGTGGAGCTTGAAATAGCGGGCACGCACTGCCTCGAACTTGAACTCCTGCCATGGCGAGGGGTATAGCCGGATGTTCTTCGTCTGAAACTGGCCAATTGACTGAAACGTACCGAGTGGCGCGTCGTTGCCGGCGAGCAGCTCGAAATCCTTGATGTTCAAGCCGCTGGTGTCTGGAATGAGCATCACGAATGTGTCGAAAGTCGCCGCCTGCTCGTCCTTGAACGCATAGACGCCGTCCCCGGTTCCAGCTTGAACGTACTGCCACGTATCGACGTTGTCATCGATCGCGTACCGCCATGAATCGTCGGGTGCTGCCATGAGGTGTCCGCCGTTCGCCGACGACAAGAGGTTGATGCGCCCGACGGTTGACACTGTCGTCGGCTGAGAAGAGGCGCTGCCGGCCCGCGGTGTTTCAGGTGTACCTCGAGCTTCCCCTTGATCACGCGCCAGAATTGGTGGACTCCCGCTGGACGTGGTTGCACTGGAAGATGCACCGCTCGACCCGCCCACCGAGCCGCTGCGCTGTCCGGTGAAGATGACGGCGAGATACACGAGCGCAGCTCCAGCGATGAAGGCCGCCACGATGGGCAGCCACGCAGACCAACGGCGCTCGAGAGACGTGTGTGGGGGGTGCGGCTTCGCGACCGGCAGCGTACCGGGGCGCGCGTCAGTCCGGATCCGCACGTCGAGCGTCTCGATCAGCTGCTGGAGCTCCGGATCATCGGGGTCCCCTTGCCAGTTGGTCAGATCCGCCGCCTCGACGCGCCGGAACTCCAACGGGATGGTGACCGGCTCGATCAACGCAGGCACGAGCGCGTCACGCTCCGCAGCTGCTGATGCTTCGGTGCGAACCCACCGGGACTTCACCGACTCTGCTGACCACAGGACCACGACCGAGCGGGCGTTGGTGAGTGCCTCTTCGATTACGTCATCGAAGGTTCGTCCCGGGAGTATGTCGCGGTCCCACCAGACCGACCAACCCTTCGTCGCCAGGACCGAAGCAAGCTGCGCCGCACGCGAGTGGTCACCTCTCGCGTAGCTAATGAACACGTCATGAGCCATGAGCGTGGAGGCGATGATACCGCGGTTGTTGAACACCAGAATCAGATCCGCCAGTCAGCGGCACGGAGTCGCAGGACTGCGAACGCTGTGAGAAAATGCGCGCGGGCCAAGAGTCCTATGGGCCCAAAAACCTTCACGACTTCCGAAATTGACGTGAGTCACAAATAAGGGGGTTGTATGAGACTCAACGCAACGTTGCTCGGCGTGGGGCTGGCATTGCTCTGGTCCGTGGCGGTGTTCGCACAAGGCGCCCCCATTCAGCCCGCACAAGGCGCGGCCAATCCCGCCTATGTCCCACCAGCCTGGGATACTTACACACCAAATATTCCAGGGGTCGTCACCGGTGGAACCAAAGTCGAACTCATCACCGATCAACTCAACGGAACTGAGGGGCCCGTCGCGTTGGCGGATGGCACCCTGCTCTTCACGCAGGGCGGGGCGAGACAACTGACGCGCATTGACAAAACCGGCAAACTCTCAACGTTCCTCGAAAACATCCAATCCGGCGGTCTCGGCTTCGACCCGAAGGGTCGGCTGATCGCCAACGACAATACGCCGGGCAAGCAAGGGATCTACATCGTCTATCCCAAGGGCGCCGAGAAGACGCTCGTCGACCAGAAGACGCCAGGTTTCATGCAGTCAAACGATATCGTTGTCGACAAGAAAGGCGGGGTCTATTTCACCCAGCCGGAGCAAGCCAACGTGGGATACATCAATCCGGACGGGAAGATGAAAATCGTTGCCGAGAACGTCACGCGGCCGAACGGTATCACGATGAGCCCGGACGAGAAGATCCTCTACGTGAACGACTCGCGGGGCGAATACCTCTTAGCCTACGACGTGCAACCGGACGGGTCGGTGACGAACCGCCGCAACTTCGCCAAGTACCATCAGATCAACACCTCCGCTGCGGGAGGCGACGTCGGGCCCGGCCGTCGTTACAAAGTCACCAGTTGCGCCGACGGCATGGCAGTAGACAAAGAGGGGCGTGTATATAACGCCGGGTGCAATGGCATTCAGGTCTATAGCGCGCAAGGAAAGCACCTGGGCACCATTCCCACGGCCCGTCAGATTCAGAACCTCGCCTTCGCCGGCCCCGACAAGAAGACGCTCTATCTCGTAGGGCGCAGTGCCGCGTGGAAGATTGAGACGCTCACGCAGGGATATACGGGGCGGGCGAAGTAGGTGAGCCGTCGAGTTGGATGCGGCCATCGCGGGTGGCTTGAGCCCACGTGAGCTGACCGGCGTGCCATTTGACGAAGGCCTCGGCTTCCGCCGTGATGTAGAGGTCCTCGTCGAGGCCGGGGTACGTCTTGCAGATCTCGGTGTCTCCGAGCTCGATCAGTAGCCAATAGCGCTCACGATGCGGACGGCCGGTGAAGTCGAAGCGGATCACGACGCGTCGATCCGGGAGCCGGTCTCGGCGGAGCGCGTTGCACGTCGACCACAGCGCAACAAAGGGGTCGAGGTTCTGGGGGTCGATCTTGAGCCAACGCGCACCCCACTCGCCGAGCGACTGGCAGACTCCGAAAAGGTCGT
>Ga0114129_10015739_pt1 | contig 10753 bp, 8 predicted proteins | sample RhiMetdeltSRZDD1_FD_80071 | JGI IMG/M metagenome (GOLD analysis project Ga0114129, IMG submission 80071) | Populus rhizosphere microbial communities from Tennessee, USA - Rhizosphere MetaG P. deltoides SRZDD1 (version 2) (version 2) | ecosystem: Host-associated > Plants > Roots > Rhizosphere >... | reverse complement strand
GAAGACGTTCACGTGCCGGCGCACCCGGCCGTGCTCGTCCAGGACCCATCCCTCGATCTTGGGGTGTTGCCGCTCGAGCTCGCGCAGAACCTCGCCGACCGAGGCACCCTCGATCGCGACCTCTCGGTTGCCTCCGGCGAGGTCCTTGAGGGGGGCGCGGAGCTTGACGGTGGCCACGTCTCGAGCCTATCCGGCGGCCGCGGCCGCGACGAAGCGCTCCAAAGGAAGCTTCCATCCCCCGTCGTAACCGTCGCGGGCCTCCGCCGCTCGGGCGCCGAACTTCTCCCAGCCCCGTTGCTCCAGCCGGACGACCGTCCCGTCGCCGTCCGCCTCGAAGAGGATCTCGACATCGGTCGGAGGCTCGGGCCGGTCGTTCGGCTTCCAGGCGAGCACGATCCGGGCCGGCGGCTCGAAGGCGACGACCTCGGCCCAGACGCCCTCGACACCTTCGGACGTGACCTCGTACAGGCGACCACCCGCGCGAGGTTCGAAGACGACGCGCTCCACCGTGACGCCGGCGCCGTACTGCTCGTCGGCTGCCCGTGAGAGAACCTCCACCGGCCACCATCGGTCGAGGTGCTCCGTGAAGAGTCGGAATGCATCCTCCGGCGATCGGTCGACGCGGACGCGCTTGCGGACAGGTTCGGAGATCGCCTCTTCGTCTGTCTTCGGGGTCGTCATCGCTGCTCCCTTCGGGACCGGTGGGACGCACGCCGGCAGCCCCTCAGTGTTCGGACGATCTCCTCTCGGCGGGCACGCTGTAGTTCCCGCCCCACCTCCGGATGCACGGGGCCGATCATCGCTTCCTCCTTCCCGTCGAGCCCGAGGGCACCGACTCCACGAACTCCTTGAACGCGGTGAGGCGTTGGTCCCACGAGGCACCGATCGCGCGCATCCAAGCCTCCGCCTCGGCGAAGGGCTGGGTCCGCAGCTCGTAGCGGGTCTCGCGGCCGACCCGCGTGGCGGCGGCGAGACCGGCTTCCTCGAGCGCGTCGAAGTGCTTCGCGATCGCCTGGCGCGAGACCGGGATCCGGCTCGCGAGTTGCGTCGCCGTGAGCGGACCGTCTTTCGAGAGCTCGAGCACGACGCGCCGGCGTGTCGCGTCGGCGAGCGCCTCGAAGACCGCGCCGGCGCCGTCCTTCCTCACGCAATCCTCCTCTCGCAACCCTGCGGTTGCACGAATATTATGCAACCAATGAGTTGCATGTCAAGAGGGGATCCGCTCGGTCTCTGATCCTCGGGATCGCGGGGGAAGGATCAGTTGTTCCGGAGCTGGTCCGGGAACTTCTGGAACTCGAAATGGTGACCGTCGGGGATCAGGAAGTCGCCGCCCCAGTTGAAGCCCCAGCTCTCGAAGATCCGGACGACGTCACGGTTCATCGTGGGCCTCGTTCCGTAGGGATTCTGCGGGGCGTTGATGTCGATCGCGGCGCCGTACGCGTGGGTCGACGGCGGGGCCGTCGGGCTCCGCGAGACCGTACGTGAAGCCCAGCACCCGGAGTACACCTTGATCTCCGACATCAGACCCGACGCGAGGATGTCCTCGAGCGCCCCTCGGACCATGGGGATCAGCTTGCGGTTGCACGTGATCGTGCCGAGCAGGGGTACCTCCGTCGTCACGATGTGCTTCTCGACCCAGGCGGGATCGATCGTCAGGAACGCGGGGTTGGACTGCGGCGTCGCCGCGAACTCACCGAACGCCTGCTTCACGAGGATCGGCGGATTCACCCCGCTCGCGACACGCACGAAGCGGGTGCCACCCGGCACGTCGACCCGGAGCGGATCTTGACCCACGAACGGTAGGAGCAGTCGCTTCCAGGCCGGCCGTGTGAGGTCTCGGGCCGGTTGCGCGAGGAGGTAGCGCTCGTGGGTGATCCCGAGCCGACGACCCAGCTCGCGGTTCACGAGCACCTCCGACCAGCCGACCGCGTCGTCGGGCACGACGGCACCGACACGGACCGAACCCGTCCGGAAGAGCAAGGTGCCTCCGGGACCGAGACGACGGAGCCTCGCGCTGTGCTCACCCAATACCGCCTTCCCGGCTGTCAGGGCGCGAACGATGTGCTCCCGGACGCTCCCTGCGACGAACGGCGCGTAGTCTTTGGCCTGGACGGCGAACGCGTCGATCGGGTACGCGAACGGGCTCGTCGGCTCGTCCACCACCCGGCCCTCGGCATCCTTGGTCTTGCGGAGCCAGAGCGTGTCGCCCGCGACCACCACGGCCTCGTCGAGCGCTGCGAGCTGGTCCATCTTCTGCCGGAACTTCGGATCGTCGAACCCGCCTGGGACCCACGCGAGGTAGTTGTCGGGCCCGTGGTAGCGCGCGTTCCCTGCCGAGGGGAGCGAGCGCACGGGAGCGGCATCCCGAGTGGGCCACAGCTGGAACACCGCGATCCCCACCAACAGGGTGAGGAGCAACGCGGCGACGCGTCGCCGAACGACGACCTGGTGGGGGGGCACGTCTCCAGGCTACTGCGGTCTCACGCTCGCATCCGCGAACCGCTCGGATCGTAGAAGGCCTGCCTGGAGATAGTGGCTTTCACCATCGCTCCGGCGAGATCCACCTGCACGGTCGACTCCTCGTCGGAGATGACGGACGTCTCCACCATCGCCAGACCCGCGGCGGCTCCGAGCGTGTGCCCGTAGGCGCCCGACATCACGGCACCGACGATCCGTCCGTCCGAGATCACCGATTCGCCGTGCAGGAGGACCGGTTCGGGCTCCTCGAGCCGCAGGCTGACGAGCCGACGCGGGCGTGGGGCTTCCTTCGCGGCGCGTGCGGCCTCGACCCCGATGAACTCCTTGTCCAACGTGACGACGTGCCCCAGTCCCGCGGTGCACGGATCGTCGGTCGGGCCGACGTCGTGGCCGATGTGCACGAACCCCTTCTCGATCCGGAGCGAATCGAGCGCCTGGTACCCGGCGTGTCGGAGTCCGAGATCCGCTCCCGCATCGACGACCGCGTCGTAGACGTGCACCGCGAACTCCGACGGGACGTAGAGCTCCCAGCCGAGCTCGCCGACGAACGAGGCTCTGATGGCGAGCGCGGGTGCGTTGCCGACCTGGATCTCCTTCGAGGTGAAGAACGGGAAAGCCTCGTTCGACAGATCGGTGGATGTGAGACGTGAGAGGAGCTCCCGGCTCCGGGGTCCCATCACGGCGAGCGTGGCAGCGGCGCTCGTGACATCGGCGGCCGACACCGACATGCCCCGCCCGTGGGACCGGAGCCACTCGAGGGTGCGGTGCTGCGTGGCGGTGGGCGTGATGACGAGGTAGCGATCCTCACCGAGTCGCGTGACCGTCCCGTCGTTCTCGATGCCGCCACGTCCGTTCAGGAACAAGGTGTAGACGACCTTCCCGACCGGCACGTCGACATCGTTCGTGCAGACATGCTGCAGGAGTCGAAGCGCATCCCGACCGGTCATCTCGATCTTCGCGAACGAGGTCAGATCGAAGAGCGCCACGGCCTCGCGTGCGGCCGTGTGCTCCTCGGCCGCGTGGGGGAACCAGTTCTGACGACCGAACGAGTAGCGGTCGACGGGCTCGACGCCGGGAGGAGCGAACCAGTTCGCGCGCTCCCATTGCGCGAGCTCGCCGAAGCACGCGCCGGCCGACGCGAGCCTCTCGTAGAGAGGCGAGCGTCGGACGTCGCGTGCGGTCACCGCCTGTAGACCGGGCCAGTGCATGGCGTACAGGCGTCCGAGCGCTTCCTTCGTGCGCTCATGGAGGTAGCGAGCGTTCGACTGGGTCCGCGCGAAGCGGCGGACGTCGACCTCGGAGGCATCGAAGGTCGGCGCGCCCTCGCGGATCCACTCCGCGAGTGCCCGCCCCGCTCCGGGCCCGTAGATGATCCCCTGCGAGTTGAATCCCGCAGCGACGTAGAGGTTCCGTATCTCCGCGGCCTCGCCGAGACAGAAGTTGACGTCGGGCGTGAAGGACTCGGGAGCACGGAGGTAGCGCGTGAACTCCGCCTCCTGCAGGGACGGGATCCGCCTCGTCGCGTTCGCACGGGTCTGCGCGAAGTGCTGCCAGTCGGGTCCGAACTCTCCGAACGCCCAGGCGTCGGGGATCGAGTCGGTCGAACGAGGACGTCCGTTGGGCTCGAACGCGCCGATCATCAGTCCGCCGGCGTGATGCCGCGCGTAGAAGGAGCCATCGAGGCCGCGCACCAACGGGAGCAGGTCGTGCGCGCCCTCGATCGGTTCCGTCGAGACGTGCACGTGCTCGGCGGCGTAGAGCGGTACGGGAACACCGACGGTCGCGGCGAGGTCACGGGTCCACAGGCCGCACGCGAGGACGACCGTCCCCGCCTCGATGTCCCCGCGATCGCTCCGCACGCCGGTCACGGCTCCGTCGGCAGTCAGCAGTCTCGAGACCGGAACGCCTTCCCGGATCGTCACCCCTCGGTCGTGCGCGCCTTTCGCGAGCGCCAGCGCGGCGTAGCCGGGGTTCACGGTACCGTCGCCGGGCTGGAGGAGCGCACCGACGAGGCCCTCCGTCGAGATCAACGGCCAGACCTCGGGGATCGCCGAGGGTTCCAGGAGATAGGCCTCGGTGCCGTGATGTCGCGCGATCGCTCCGGCGTATCGCAGCTCCGTCATCCTGCCGTCGTTCTCCGCCAGCGTGAGACTGCCCGTCGGCCGGAAGTGCACGTCGATGCCCGTCTCGTCTGCCAGCCCGCGATACAGATCCACGCCGTAGTTCGCGAGTTCGGTCATCGGGTGCGAGCCCCGAACGCGAGCGACGAGCCCGGCCGCGTGCCACGACGTGCCCGATGCGATCCGGGCTCGCTCCAGGAGCAGGACGTCATTGAACCCGAGGCCGGCGAGGTGGTACGCGATCGAGGACCCGATGACGCCGCCTCCGACGATCACGACCTCGGCTCGGCTGGGGAGGGCACCACCGCTTGCATCCGGAGTGAACGACGTCGCGGTGATGGTGTCGTCGAGCATCCGCTCCGTCATGAGGCCCGAAGGATACCGACGCTCTCGTCGAGGCACCGGTTGCCTCGGAACCAGCCGGTTGGGACGATGCACGCGTGACTGATACCGGGACGACCATGCGGGAAGAGCGGCGGTTCGTCACGGCTCTGTTCGCCGATCTCGTGGGATCCACCCCGCTCGCGGAGCGCCTCGAGCCGGAGGAGGTCAAGCTCGTGGTGGGGGACGCGATCGCGCGGATCGTCGGCGCGATCGAGTCCTACGGCGGGACGATCAAGGACCTGGCGGGCGATGGGGTGCTCGCTCTCTTCGGCGCGCCGATCGCCCACGAAGACGATCCCGAGCGCGCCCTCCTCGCCGGACTCAGGATCGTGGAAGAGATCGGCGAATTCGCGGACGAGGTCCAGAGCAGCTGGGGGATCGACGGGTTCGGTGTGCGGGTCGGCGTGGAGTCGGGGCCGGTCGTGGTCGGAGCCGTCGGCGGAGGCTCGCGCGTCGAGTACGGGGCCATGGGAGATGCAGTGAACGTCGCCGCGAGGCTCCAGAGCCTCGCGGCCGCGGGCGCCGTCCTCGTGGGGGAGCAGACCACCCGGAGGGTCGAGCCGATCTTCGAGTGGGGCCCGACCCAACAGCTCGAATTGAAGGGGAAGTCGGACGTCGTCGCCGCGAAGACGGTGATCGCTCCGACGGGGATCTCCGCGACCACCCGAGGCTTCGAAGGGGCGCAGGCGCCCATCGCGGGGCGGGCGCGCGAGCTCGCGCTGCTGCGCGAGCTCGCGCGCGCCGCCCTCGACGGCACCGGCGCGATCGTGGTCATGACCGGCGAGCCCGGGATCGGCAAGACGCGTCTCCTCTCGGAGTTCCGCGACGTGTTCGTCCAAGGCTCGGCGCCGCTCGGTCGTCCTCGATGGCTGGAGGGCAGATGCGTCTCCTACGGCGAGTCGATGACGTATTGGCCGTTCCGCGACCTCGTGCGCTCGTGGCTCGGCGTGCTGGCCGACGATCCGGAGATGCGGGTCCGCGTCACGCTCCGACGCAGCGTCGAGCGACTCTTCGGCGATCGCGCCCCGGAGCTCACGCCGTATCTCGCTGCGATGCTCGGGCTCACCCTCGAGCCGGACGACCAGGCGCGTCTCGGTGAGCTCTCTCCGGAGGCGCTCCAGTACCGGACGTTCGAGGTGGTGCGCCACTGGTTACAACGCCTCGCGGAAGACGGTCCCGTCGCCGTCGCGCTCGAGGATCTGCACTGGGCCGACACCACGTCGCTCCAGCTCCTCGAGCGGCTGCTGCCCGACACCGAGACGTCCGCGCTCCTGCTCGTCCTCACGCTCCGGCAGGAGCGCGATCATCCCGCGTGGCGCCTGAAGGAGGATGCCTCGAGGGAGCTCCCGCATCGCACGACGGAGATCGCGCTCGAGGCCCTGTCCGGTGACGCCGGCCTCGACCTGCTGGGCTCGCTCGTCGGCGCGGGAACCCTGCCCGAGGAGATGGAGCGACGGATCCTCGAGCACGCCGATGGCAACCCGTTCTTCCTCGAAGAGCTCGTCCGCTCGCTCGCCGATGCGGGCTCGCTCGTCAGGGACGACGACGGATGGCGCTTCGATCATGAAGCCGAGGTCGAGATCCCGCCGACCGTCGAGAAAGTGATCCTCGCGCGGATCGATCGTCTGGAGTCGCACCCGCACGCCGCGCTGATGGCCGCATCCGTCCTCGGTCGAGAGTTCGGGTTGCCGCTCCTCGAGGCGGTCATCGGCGACGGCGACGTGAAAGATTCCCTCTCCTCACTGATGCGCCTCGATCTCCTCCGCGAGGCTCGGCGCTGGCCGGAGCCGGAGTACCGCTTCAAGCACGCGCTGATCCAGGAGGCGGCGTACCGCACGCTCGTCGTGGACGAGCGACGTGCGCTCCATACGAAGGCGGCGACCTGGCTCGAAGACCGATACGCCGGCCGTGAGGAAGAGGTGGCGGGGTTGCTCGCCCATCATTGGCTCGCCGCGGCGGACCGGGATAAGGCGGTCGCCTACCTGACGATGGCCGGGGACCGAGCGCGGCAGGAGTACGCGCTCGACGAGGCGATCGCCTCCTACCGGGAGCTGCTTCCGCTCCTGGGCGAGCGTGGCGAGCAGGACGCGATCGCGCTCGTCCTGTTCAAGCTCGCCCTCGCGTTCCACATGTCGCTTCGCTTCGCGGAGGCGAACGAGATGTACCAGCGAGCATTCGACCTCTGGCGCCGGCCGGAACCGGCGGCGGTGCCGCCGTCCGCGACGCTCCGCGTGGGGACGAGCTTCCTGCCGAACGATCCCGACCCGCGCTCTGCGATCGCGTGGCCGAACATCCAGCTCTGCATGCAGCTGTTCGATCGCCTCGTCGAGGCGGGGCCGGAGCGGACGATCGTGCCGTCGCTGGCCGACCGATGGGAGATCTCCGACGACGGCCTGCGGTACGTCTTCCAACTCCGCGAAGGCGTCACTTGGTCCGACGGCGAGCCGCTCACCGCGCACGACGTGGAGTTCGGCATCAAACGCGTGTTGAACCCGGACGCGCCGGGCTCTTCCGTGGCGATCTACTTCGTCCTCGAGCACGGACAGGACCACTACCTCCGGAAGACGGAGGATCCGGACCTGATCGGGGTCCGCGCGCTGGACGACCGGACGCTCGAGTTCCGACTCGCCGCACCGGCGCCCTACTTCATGAGCGTGATGAACCGACCGGACGGCGGACCACAGCCACGGCATGCGATCGAACGCGACGGCGACGCATGGACCGATACCGGGAAGCAGGTGGTGAGCGGCGCGTTCGAGATCGCCGAGCGGCATCCCGATCGGCTCGTGCTGCGCCGCCGCGAACGCCCGAGCATGCCCCGGCCGGGGAACGTCGCGACGGTGGAGTACGTGCAGCGGGACATCCTGGAGGCGATCGCCGCCTACGAACGGGACGAGCTGGACGCGATCACCGTGCGCTACACCCCGAAGACCGCCGACCTCGTGCCAGGGATCTCGCGCGACGCACATCTCGGCGCTGCGAGCTGGTCGGGCTTCCTGACGTTCCGACACTCGGATCCGAGGATGGCCAACGTCGAGCTGCGTCGGGCGCTCGCCTACTCGGTCGATCGCGAGCAGCTCTCAGAGCAGGTGTCGGCCAACTTCGTGGTCGCCAACGGGGGCGTCGTCCCACCGGCACTCCAGGGGCACACACCCGACATCGTGCCGCGGTTCGATCCCGACCAGGCCAGGGAGCACCTCCGGAGATCGGGGCTTTCGTCCGACGACCTGAAGGATCTGGCGCTCGCAGGCATCGAAACGTGGGTCGACGACTTCCTGTCGGTGCTGGCCCGGACGTGGAAGGAGGTCCTCGGCCTCGACGTGTCGGTGCGTCCGTGGACCCTGGAGCAGGCGTTCTCGATCAAGGATCCAACGGATGTGGCCCCGATCGCGATGACCGGCTGGCTACCCGGCTACGCGGATCCCGAGTACTTCCTCCGCCTGCTGTTCCAGACCGATAGCAAGACCAACTACGGCGGATTCTCCGATCCGGAGTTCGACCAGCTGATCGAACGGGCGCGGCAGGAGCGCAGCGATCGTTCACGGCTCGAGCTGTTCCACGAGGCCGATCGGATGGCCGTTGCCGACCGGATCGCGTGCATCCCGCTCGTCTACGGCCGGAGCATGTCGTTCGTGAAGCCGTGGGTGAGCGGATGGTGGGAGTTCGGGAAGTCCTCGTCGTCGGTCGCGGATCTGATGACGGCCGGAAGCACGTCGAGCTCTCGCTGAGGGCCGAAAGTCGAGAAGCCGCCTAGCTGGAGTGGCTGAGCTCGCGCGCGGCCTTCGCGGCCTCGTGCTCGGCGCTCCGCTCCGCCTTCGCTGCCTCGCGTTCGGCTTTGCGCTCCGCCTTGAGCTCCTGCTTCGCGAGCCACGCGTCCAGCTTCGCCGTGTGATTCGTGAGCGCGTTCACCAGGCCGTGGTTCGGGTGATCGAGGCAGTTCCAGAGCAGATGAGCCGACGAGTTCTCGAGCCCGTGCAGCTCGCCGGGGACGGGCGCCTCGGTGGGCGCGCCTCCGGCTTCGAGGCCCGCCGCGGCGAGACAATCCTCCGGCGTGACCTCCTCGGCCTGAACGTCTTCGGCCGCGTTGTCGGCAGGATCTTCGGCCTCTGGAGTGTCGTCGGTTCCGTCGGCCGCGTCTTCGCAGTCCGCGGACTCGTTCTGGTCGTCCGCCGGTTCGTTCTGGCCGCCCTCGACGGGGGTGTCCCCTTCGACGTCGTCGCCGTCCACACCCTGCTCGCCTTCGTCGACGGTCCCGTTGTCTTCGTCGGTCGCACCCTCGTCGGTGGTGTCGTCCGTGGTGTCGCCCTCGTCGACGGTGCCGCCGGTCGGTGGACAGACGGTGGGTTGCGGGTCCTCGGAGGTGTCGAAGATGTTGTCGCCCGCGAATGCGAACCCGGCGGTTGTGAGCGCCACCACGAGGCCGATGACGGCCACGAAGCGGAAGCGTTGGACCTTCGGCATGACCACATCATCGCCCGAACCGAGCCGAGACTTGAATCGGCCGTTCTGGTGACCTCTCGCTGAGCACGGTGACGGAGATGTCGCCGAACGACCTAGTCATCACGAGATCGTGATGCGGCCGTCCTCGTCGATCGGGAACGTCGGGTTGTACGCGACCTCCCACGGGTGCCCGTCCGGATCGGCGAAATACCCCGAATACCCGCCCCAATCGGTTCGTTCCGCCGGCTTCAGGATGCGCGCTCCGGCAGCTACGGCCGCCTCGAACGCGGCGTCGACGGCGGCGTCGTTCTCGACGTTGATCGCCAACGTGATGCCCCCGAACTCCGCGGTCGGCTCCGATCGCAGGCCCGCGTCTCGCGCGAGGTCCTCGCGTCCGAAGAGTCCGACGTAGGAATCGGACGTCCGGAACCAGCAGATCTCTTCACCGACCGCGCCCGCGATCTCCCACCCCAGGGCCTCGTAGAAGGCCCTCGAGCGAGCCACGTCGTCGACGCCCAGGGTCACGATGCTGAGCCGAGCCGGAACGCTCATCGCCAACCTCCTCCGTCGGGGAACACGAGACGGTATCGCGTGCTCCGGAGGGCGAGCCTGTCCGTAGAGTGAACCCTCGATGCCCGCCGTCCGCCTGAGTCCGCGGCTCCGCGTGATGTGGAAGGTCCACCGGTTCCTGCTCCGCGCGAGCCGTGGCCGGTTCGCGTCGCGCCTCGGGGCCCTGGAGGTCTTGCTGCTTCAGACGACGGGCCACAGGAGCGGCGAGCCTCGGTCCGTCGGCCTGTCCTGTGTCGAGGACGGCGGTCGGTACTTCGTCGCCGCTTCGTACGCCGGGGAGGATCGCGATCCGGCGTGGGCCAAGAACCTCGACGCCCAACCGAAGGCGATGGTGACCGTCGCCGGGCGGTCGCTCCCGGTCGTCGCCCGCCGGCTCGAGGGTGAGGACCGCGCGAGGATGTACGCGCGGTTCGTGGAGGCGGACGCCTCGTACGGCGAGTACGTGCGACGGACGTCGAGGGAGATCCCGGTGTTCGAGCTTCGTCCGGACGGTTCCTGATCGTGCCCTCCATCACGGATGTGGAAGGGATCCGCGTCGGTCATTGGTCGGACGAGATGGCGCTCACCGGTTGCACCGTCGTCCTGCCGCCGACGGGCACGGTGGCCTCCTGCGAGGTTCGTGGCGGCGCACCGGGGACCCGCGGCACGGACATGCTCCAACCCGGCACGCTGCTCGAGGAGGCGCACGCGATCGTCCTCACGGGCGGAAGCGCCTTCGGCCTGGCGGCGGCTGGGGGCGTCGAGCGGTATCTGGAGGAGCG
>Ga0114129_10015738_pt1 | contig 10754 bp, 8 predicted proteins | sample RhiMetdeltSRZDD1_FD_80071 | JGI IMG/M metagenome (GOLD analysis project Ga0114129, IMG submission 80071) | Populus rhizosphere microbial communities from Tennessee, USA - Rhizosphere MetaG P. deltoides SRZDD1 (version 2) (version 2) | ecosystem: Host-associated > Plants > Roots > Rhizosphere >... | reverse complement strand
CCTGGGCCGTCAGCGCCGCGTCCGGCTGGGTGGGCAGGACCGAGATGCCCGAGAAGACGCTCCCGGGTGCCGTCGCGGTCAGTTTCGCGAGCCCGAAATCGAGGAGCTTCACGCCCGATTTCGTGATCATCACGTTGTCGGGCTTGAGGTCGCGGTGGACGATGCCCTGCCGGTGCGCCTTCTCGAGCGCGTCGGCGATCTGGATCCCGTATCGAAGGACCTGCTCGGGGAGGAATGCGCCTTTTTCCAACCGCCGGGTCAGCGTTTCTCCCTCGAGATACTCCATGACGAGGTAGTCGATCCCGTCCTGGTGCCCGACGTCGTAGAGCGCGCAGATGTTCGGATGGGAGAGCTGCGAGATCGTTCGTGCTTCCCGGTCGAACCGCTGTCGGAGGTGCTCGTCCGCTGCGAGGTGGCCGGCGAGTACCTTCAAAGCGACGATCCGGTCGAGCCGGGTATCGCGGGCGCGGTAGACCTCGCCCATGCCGCCGGCACCGAGGAGCTCGATGATCTCGTGGGGACCGAGACGGGTGCCGGGAGCAAGGGGCATCACTCCGATTCTAGTGGCGCGGGATTCTTCCGCTTCCCTCTCGCGTTAACATCCACCTTCCCAGAGCACTCGAAACCTTACGGAGAGGTGGGTGAGTGGCTGAAACCAGCGGTTTGCTAAACCGCCGTAGGGCTAATAACCCTACCGCCGGTTCGAATCCGGCCCTCTCCGCCAAATAGACTCGCCATCCACCGGATTCAAATTGAAGCGTCGAGACTTCCTTCTCCTGTTCGCCGTGTTCCTGCTCGGCGCCGCCGGCGTCTGGCTCTACCGCAACGCCTACCTTCCCCGCCTGCGCGCGGAGTTCGTCCCTTGGATGCATCGTCTCGAGCGGTGGCGTGACGCCGTCGAGACGACTCGGCGAGCGCTGAAGCGCCGCGAACCGAGCCCGGACGACCCGGAAGGGGTCTCGGTCGTGCGCCAGTGGGCGTGGTCGGGTCTCGACCGGATCGCATTCGTGTCCTACGAGGTCCGACGGCCGACTCACGAGATCGGGAAGTCGACCGACGTGACCAGCGGAATCGTGTACTTCACCGTCGGCGGATTCCGCGCCGACGGTTCCCGCGTCGAGCGATCCGCGGCCGCGACGGTGACGACCGGATCTCCGCCGGTTGCCCGCCTCACCCGCGTGATGACGGAGCGCGCCGAGCGGCGTCCCCGGTTCCGGAACGCGACGGCAGACTCGGGCCTCGGCGCGCAACGGCGGGACCCGCCGCAAACCGGCACGAATCGACTGATCGCCGGGATCTGGCCGGGCTCGGGCGTCGCGGTTCTCGACTTCGACGGCGACGGCGACGAGGATCTCTTCGCCGGCGATGGCGTCCGCTCCATCCTCTACGAGAACGACGGTCGCGGCTGCTTCACCGATGTCACGGAATCGGCCGGCCTCGCCCACTCGCGGGAGAACGGGATCGCTGCAACCGGTGTCGCGGCGGCGGACGTGGACGGCGACGGACGTCCCGACCTCTTCGTCACCAATTCGTTCGGTCCCGCGCGTCTCTTCCGAAACGCCGGCGGCGGCCGGTTCGTCGAGATCACGGCCGAGTCCGGCATACGCACGCCGGCGAACACGCGCTCGGCTGCGTTCGCCGACGTCGACGGCGACGGCGATCTCGACCTCTTCGTCTGCGTGACCGGCGACTACTACCGGCAGATGCCCGATCCGCCCTACGACGCGGAGGACGGCGGCCGGAATCTCCTCTTCGTGAACGACGGCCACGGCCGGTTCCGCGACGCTTCGGCCGACTGGGGAGTCTCGCGCTCGAAGCGCTGGTCGCTCTCCTCGCTTTTCGGCGACTACGACGGCGACGGGCGCCCGGACCTCGTCGTGACGAACGACTTCGGGTTGAAGAACTTCTATCGCAACGACGGCGGCCGCCGGTTCGAGGACGAGACGCGGCGCGCCGGCGTCGCCGATCGCGCGTACGGGATGTCGGGCGCCTGGGGCGACTTCGACGGCGACGGTCGGCTCGACCTCTACACGACCGGCTGCTTCACCCAGTGGTCCTTCCTGCACGAGTACCCGGGGCTTCCGATTCCATTTCCGGGACGACTCTTCCTCTCGACCGCTGCGTCGTGGATGGAAAAGATGACGCGCGGGAACTCGCTGTTCCTGCAGCGGAGCAACGGCCGGCTCGAGGACGCCACCGACATCTCCGGCGCACGAAAGGCGGGCTGGAACTGGAGCGTCGTCGCGGCGGACCTCGACGACGACGGCTGGCTCGACCTCTATGCGACGAACGGCATGTGGGGAGACGGACGCGATCACGACCGCGAGCTCGAGTTCTGGTGGGAGACGCTCGCTTACTGGAACGACTACGTCGCCTTGAAGCGAACGTTCGACCGGAAAGGCGCAGGAATTGCCGGGATCGAGCGCGATCGCTACTTCCACAACCGCCACTCCGCTTCGGGGGCCGACGATCCGCTCTTCGTGGACCGCGCGTTCCTGGATGGGCTCGACCTCGAAACGAACGGGCGCGCGGTGGTGGCCTTCGACGCGAACGGCGACGGCGCTCTCGATCTCTACGTCCGGTCGGTGCAGGCGCCGGAGGCCCTCTTCCTCGGCTCGCGGAGCGAAGACGAGCAATTCCTGCGAGTGCGGCTCCGGGGAGCCCCGGGTCTGGACAACTCGGATGGCGTCGGCGCGCGCGTCGTCGCGACGCTGCCCGGCGGACGCCGGATCGTTCGCGAGAGTGGAAACGCGAGCGGATATCTCTCGACCGGCAGCCCGATCGTCCACGTCGGGCTCGGTCCGGCAACCTATCTGGAAGACGTGACGATCCGTTGGCCTTCCGGAACGGTCCAGAAGCTCGGTCCGGTCCTCACGGTGGATCGGACGCTGAACGTCGACGAGGAGAAGGCGCTGCCGTAGACTTCGGTCATGGCCGCCCCGGGCTCTCCGTACGATTACGACGTCGTCGTCGTGGGCGGCGCCGTCGCCGGCGCCTCGACGGCGATCCTGATGCGGCGGCGGATCCCGACCGCGCGCGTGCTCGTCGTCGAGAAGTCCGACGCGTTCGACTGGAAGGTCGGGGAGTCGACGGTCGAAGTCTCGGCGTATTTCCTGACCCGCGTCCTCAAGCAGTACGACCACCTGTCGCGCGAGCAATTGCCGAAGCAGGCTTTCCGCTACTGGTTCTACAACTCCGACGTCACGCGCCTGCGTGAAGCGTCGGAGGTCGGGCCGACCCAGCTCGCGCGCACGCCATCGTTCCAGCTCGACCGCGCGAAGCTCGACGAACACCTCCTCTCGGTCGCGGCGCAGGAAGGCGCCGACGTGTGGCGACCGGCGCGCGTCACGTCGTTCGAGCTCGGCGACGAGGCGGGGAACACGCTGGTGGTCGAGAGATCCGACGGCGCGCGGGTCACCCTTCGATGCCGGTGGATCGTGGACGCGACCGGCCGGCATGCGATGCTCGCCCGCAAGCGCGGCGGGGTCACTCCCATTGAGTCCCATCCGACGTCCGCGATCTGGGTGCGATACCGGGGCGTGAAGGACCTGGACGGGATCGAAGTTGCCGGCCCGGACCCGCACGACCGGTGGGCGCGCTCCGTGCTCGCGTCGCGCCGTCTGGCCACGAATCACTTCAACGGGTGGGGCTACTGGATCTGGTTCATCCCGCTGCAGGGCGGAGAGACGAGTGTCGGTCTCGTTTGGGACAAGCGGTTGGTCACACCCGAAGGAAAGACTCCGCTCGAAAGGCTCACGCGTTTTCTCGACGCCAACCCGCTGACGCGCGAGCTTCTCGAGCACGCCGAGCCGATCGAGGAGGACTGCCGTCAGTACGGCCATCTCCCCTATTTCGTGGACCGTTTCATCGGTCCGGGCTGGACGTGCGTCGGCGACGCAGGAGGCTTCCTCGACCCGTTCTACTCGCCGGGGCTCGACCAGATGGCGTTCTCGGTGCACACGCGCGTCGAGCTCATGCGGCGCGCTCTCGGCGGTGAGTCTCCGGAGGAAATGACGCGCGCGTACGACGAGCACAACCGCAACTACGCGCGTTTCTTCCACTACTTCTACGAGTCCATCTACCGCGACAAGTACTACGTCATGGGTGACTACGACACCATGACGGCCGCGTTCCTCCTGGACACCGCGCTCTACTACCTGGCCGCGGTGATGCCGATCTACCGGTGGAGCGCGGATCGGCTCGGCCTGCCTCCGTTCTACCAGGACGGCGCGGAAGTCGGGTTCTATCCGATCCGCTTCTACAACCGCCGGCTGACCGCGATCGCGAAGCGCAAGATGGCGCTCGGCATCTACGGGAATCACAACGCCGGACGACGCCCGAAGTTCGTCGGCTTCTCCGTGCGAAGCGCGATGTTCGTGATGCTCGCGCACGGACTGCTGCGCTGGTGGAAAGCGGAGCTCGCGAACGCGTGGACATACGTGGTCAAGCCGGGAAGGCTCGTGGAGCCGCCGGTTGCCATGCCCCAACCGGCGCCGCGCGCGACGGACTCTTCCCGAATCAGCGCGCGCTGACAGTCGTGCCCGGAGTTGTCAGCCGCGGCGGTCCCTGCGGGACCGGCGGCTGAGAGATTCTGAACGAGGGCCTACCCCTCCGGCGATTTGGATACCGCCAATAGAATCAATTTCGTGCCGAATACAACTCTGATCACCGGCGCCTCGAGCGGCATCGGTCGAGAGCTCGCGATCCTCGCGGCGAAGGAGCGTCGCGACGTCGTGCTCGTCGCGCGGCGGCGGGACCTGCTGGAGGAGCTCGCGGGCGAGCTCACGTCGCGATACGGCGTCGTTGCGGAGATCGTCGCGGCGGACGTCTCGGAGCCGGGCGCGGCTGCACGGATCGTCGAGGCCGCGGAAAAGCGCGGCCCCGTCGAGGTTCTGGTCAACGCCGCCGGGCTCGGCGTCCACGGATTCTTCTGGGAGACACCGATCGAGCAGGAGCGCGAGATCATCCTCGTCAACGTGCTCGCGCTGACGGAGATCACCAAGCTCTGCGTCGCGCGCATGGTCGCGAGGCGTCGAGGCCGGATCCTGAACCTCGCTTCGACGGCGGCCTTCCAGCCCGGGCCGCTCATGGCGGTCTACTATGCGAGCAAGGCCTACGTGCTCTCGTTCACCGAGGCGCTCGCCGAGGAGCTCCGCGGGACGGGCGTGACCGCCACCGCGCTCTGTCCCGGACCGACTCTGACGGAGTTTCAGGTGAAGGCGGGTATGGCGGGCACGCCGCTTTTCCGGGGGCCCCTTGTCCTCGACGCCGCGACGGTCGCGCGAGCGGGCTGGGAAGGTGCGAAACGCGGGAAGCGCGTCGTCGTGCCGGGCGTCGCGAATCGGGTTCTCGCCCTCGGCGCGCGTTTCTCACCGAGAGCTCTCGCGACGAAGATCGCGCGAAAGCTGCAGGAGAAGCGGACGATCGAAGCGGGCTAAGACCGAAGTACGAGCCAGAATCCCGCGCCGGCAAGGACGAGCGCGAGAAGAGCGAGCATCCCGGCGGACAGCGTCGGGATCCCGCTCGGCAGGACCCCCGGGGTGATCGTCGCGGTTGGTACTCCTGGAAGGGGGCTCGCGGTTGCCGTCGGGACTCCCAGGACGGGAGTCGCAGTTGCTGTCACCGTGCTGGTCGGCGTCGCGGTAGCGGTGGCAGGGCCCGGACCCTGCGTCGGGGAAACGGTCGGAGAGGCCGGCGGGGGTGTCGGCGTAGAAGTCCCGGCGGACGGAGTCGGAGGTGTCTCCGTCACGGTCGGAGTCGGCGTGACCGTGAGCGTGGGAGTGGAGGTCGGCGTCGCGGTCTGCTGCGGAAGCACGCCGCCGGAGTTGATCGCATTGTCCTGACCGCCCGTCGAGGCGCCGTCCAGTTTCCGCAGGCTGAAGTGTGAGGGTCCTCCCTGGATCGAGCTCGAGCCCTGACCAATTCCCCAGCCGTCGGGATCCGTACCGCCTTTGGCGAGATGCGACCCCATTTCGATCAGGACCGCCGTCGAAGCCGACGTCCAGGACAGAATGTATGAGACGTACGAATCACCCGTATCCCCGAGGTTTGCAACGCTGTGAGTCAACGTCAGGGACGCCGCGGAGATTGCCGCGTTTCCGTAGATCGTGATCGTCCGATTCCCGAAATTCGCCTCGTACGCATCGATCCGTGACTGCGTGGATCCGTCGCTGCTCACGAATGGGTCGTCAGGCACGGTGACCGCGAACGTGTTCGCCCCGCTTCGCAAGGAGTTGCAAGTGCTGACGAGACTCGCCGGCAGCTCGGGACCGCACGCGTTCAACGTGAACGGGATCCCGGCGGCTGCGGCGGCGGCGAACGCTTGTGAGTAGGACGTCAGCCAGTCGTAACCGTGCCCGCCGGCCTTGGTGAAGTCGACGTCGAAGGTGAGAGTGTGATTGTTACCGGCGGTCGAGGCGATGCCGGTAAAGACCGCCTGCTGAAGCACGGACATTCCTTCCAGGTACAGGGAGTTGCCCGATTGAAGAATCGACCCGATCCAGTGGCAATTACCCAGACCCGTCACCGGACCATTCGTCTCGTTGTTGGCACATTGACGGAAATCGTTATCCGCCGAGAGAAGGGATGCGAACGCCAAGATTCCGAGGACAGTCAGCGCCGCCCGAGAGAGGTGCCGTTGCCTGTCCGTTGCCGAACCCGTGCCGGACTCGAAATGTTGGATAGCCGGATTTCTCCGCTGGTATTAGTCAAAGAGTAGCCGACACTGCATCCTTTGTCCAATTTCCCACTGTTACACTCGTTTCTCCCGGAGGAGTGGCCGAGCGGTTTAAGGCGGCGGTCTTGAAAACCGCTGTACCTTGACGGGTACCGGGGGTTCGAATCCCTCCTCCTCCGCCACTCACGTCGCTCTCGCCCGCTCGCGACCTGCGTGTCTTTGCTAGACTTCCGCGGCTTTGGCGCGCCCGGTCCCAACTGATTCGACGACCCTCGAAACCCGGCACGCGCGCCCGGCGCACACTCTCGCGCGCGCCCTCGTCCCTCTCTCGGGGATCGCCGTTCTGGTCCTCCTCTGGGACGTCGCGCTCTCCGTCGGCGAAGGCCCTTTTCAGCTCCTGCCGCGACCTCTCGCGGTCGTCCGCGCCATCGGGGAGCTCGCGCAGAAGGGCTTCCTCCTCAAGCACGTCGTGGCGTCTCTCTTCCGCGTGACCTGGGGCTACGTGGCCGCGGTCGTCGTGGGGATCCCGCTCGGAATTGTGCTCGGCTGGTATCGCCGCGGGGGTATGGCGATCGCGCCACTACTGGAGATCCTGAGACCGATCTCGCCCCTCGCCTGGATCCCGCTCGCGATCCTGTGGTTCGGCGTGGGAGACATCTCCGCGGTCTTCATCATCTTCCTCGCGTCTCTCTTCCCCCTGACGCTCACGGCGATGAATGCCGTCCGGGGTGTCGAGCTCGTCCACGTCAATGCGGGAAGGAACTTCGGCCTCCGCGTGCCCGAGCTCCTGCGGCGCGTGATCTACCCGGCGATCCTGCCGCAGCTCCTCGTCGGGCTCCGGCTCTCGCTCGGGATCGCGTGGCTCGTCGTCGTCGCGGCGGAGATGATCGCCGTCAGCTCGGGCCTCGGCTTCCTCATCATCGACGCGAGGAACGCCGGCAACCGCTACGACCTCGTCGTCGCCGGCATGGTTCTCATCGGCGTCATCGGAATCGCGCTCGACGCCATGATGCGCGGCCTCGAACGGTCGAAGGCGCTGGCCTGGGGATACACGTCCGTGAACGACGCCGCCCCATGACGGACAAAACGGCGGTCAAAGTCCGTATTCAGGATCTCTCGAAGGCATTCCACACGAACGGCCACGAGATCCGGGTGCTGGAAGACATCGATCTCGAGGTCCGCAACGGCGAGCTCGTCTGCATCCTCGGGCCGTCGGGCTGCGGAAAATCAACGCTGCTCAACATCGTCGGCGGATTCCTTCCCGCCTCGAGCGGCGAGGTGACGATCGACGGTCTGCCGGTCCGCGAGCCCGACCCGCGCCGAATCTTCGTCTTTCAGGAGCGCGGAGTGTTTCCGTGGCTCACCGTCGAGGGGAACATCGGGTTCGGGATCTCCGACCTCCCGCCGAAGGAGAAGGCCGCGCGGATCGCGCACTACGTGCGGCTCGTCGGTCTCGAAGGCTTCGAGAGCGCCTACCCGCAGGAGCTCTCGGGCGGGATGAAGCAGCGCGTCGAAGTCGCCCGCGCGCTCGCCGTGAACCCGGACGTCCTCTATCTCGACGAGCCGTTCGGGGCACTCGACTCGATCACGCGGCTCGTCATGAGGAGCGAGCTCCTGCGCATCTGGGAGGCGGAGAGGAAAACGATCCTTTTCGTGACCCACGACATCGAGGAATCCTGTCAGCTCGCCGACCGCATCGTGGTGCTCTCGGCGCGGCCCGCCTCCATTCGACGAGTGGTCGAGGTCGACATGCCCCACCCGCGCGATCTCTCGTCTCCCCGCTACCTCGCGCTGCGCGACAGCATCCTCGAGGAGATCGGGCTCGCGCACCGTATATGACCACACCCGCTCCGGTCCGGCCCGACGACGCTCCGCCGCGCGAGACGAAGCCCCGCGCTCTGGAGGCCATACTGTTTCCGGCCTTCACGGCGGGCATCCTCGTCGCGGTGTGGCACGCGGCCGTCGTTCTCTCGCACACGGAAATCTTTCCCTCCCCGCTCGCGGTGGCGCGGGGGGTTGCAGAGCTCGCCCGCAAGGGCGTCCTCGTAACGTATGTCCGGGACTCTCTCGTTCGGGTCGCCGCGGGCTATTCGATCGCCCTCGTCCTCGGTATTCCGGCGGGGATTGCGCTCGGCTGGTACTCCGGCGCGGCGCGAGCCCTCAATCCGGTGATCCAGCTCCTGCGTCCGATCAGCCCGCTCGCGTGGATTCCCGTCGCGATCGTGCTCTTCGGCGTCACGAACGTCGCCGCGATCTTTCTCATCTTCCTCGCGTCTTTCTTTCCGATCGTCGTGGCGACGATGAACGGCGTCCGCAACGTTCCGTCGATGTTTCTCCACGCCGGCCGGAACTTCGGCCTCTCCGCTCCCGCGCTCTTTTCGCGCGTGATTTTCCCGGCCGCGCTTCCCCGGGTCCTGACCGGGCTACGGGTCGCGCTCGGCGTCGCCTGGATCGTCGTGGTCGCTGCGGAGATGATCGCAGTGAACTCCGGGCTGGGTTACCTCGTCATCGACTCCCGAAACGCGGGCAAGCGCTACGACCTCGTGATTGCCGCGATGCTTCTCATCGGACTGATCGGCCTCGTGTTGAACCTCCTCGTGGGACAGGTCGAGCGGCTCCGCGCCGTCCGGTGGGGGTTCAATGTCCCGTAACGCCCGACGCGTCGTCCTCGTCGTTGCCGTCTGGACGGTGGCGCTGACGGCGGCCCACTTCGCGCTGAACGTCGATTGGTCGAGCGTCGTGAACGACCGCCTGCCGCTCGCGAAGCGGAAGCTGAACGTCGCCTACATCCCGGTCACCTGCCACCTGACGTGTCCCGTGACCGATTTCATCTCGCGCTACTCGCTCGACGGAAACATCTTCATCCCCCGGATGTTCCAGGGATTTCCGGAGATCAAGGAAGCCCTGCTCTCCAACCGCATGCAGGTCGGGTTCATGGTCGCTCCGATGGCGATCGCGCTCCGCTCGCAGGGCGCGCCGATCAAGATCATCTATCTCGGCCACCGCTACGGAAGTGCCGTGGTCGTGAGGAAGGATGGCCCGATCCACTCGGTCGAAGACCTCGTCGGCCGCACGATTGCGATCCCGAGCAGGTTCTCGGACGAGCGGCTGATCGTGTTCAAGGCGCTCGCGAAGCACGGTATTTCGGCGAAATCGGTCAAGATGGTCGAGATGGCGCCGCCCGACGTAGCGGGGGCTCTCGCCGCCGGGGCGGTCGACGCGTTCTCGATGGGAGAGCCCTACCCGTCGCAGGCGGAGCTCGGCGGATTCGGGCGCGTGCTCTTCGCCGCGCGCGAGTACTGGCCCGACTACATGTCGTGCGTGGTCGTCGCGCGCCAGGATGTCATCGACCGGCGGCCGCAGGCGCTCCAGGTCCTGGTCGACGGAATCGCGCGCTCCGGGCTGTGGCTCGACGAGGGGCGCCCGCACCGCGAGCATGCGGCCGACTTCGTCGCGCGGTATTACTACAACCAGCCGCCGGAGCTGCTGCGCCACGCTTTGACCGAGCCCCTCGACCGCGTCATCTACACGCGCCTTTCGCCGCGCAAGCCGGACTTCGACATGGTCCGCGACCTCATGATCCAGACGGGCGTCCTCGACCGGAAGATCGAGTTCGAGGAGTACGTGGAGCCCCGTTTTGCCGAGGGCGCCGTCGGCCGGACGGCCTGGAAGTACGAACCGGGGAGCGGTAAGGCCGAATAGCTCAGGCGCTCGCGTCGCGCAGGCGCTTCAGCTCGGTGATGTCCCGGTTGACGAAGATCGCCGCGAGCGGACGTCCGTAGTCGTCGCCGAGCGAGACCACGAGCGTCTCGGCGACTCCCGCGGACCCGTCCTTCCGGACGAACGGCATCTCCCCCGCCCAGCGCCCCTCGCGACGCATCGCCCGGAGCATCTGGGCCGTCCGATCGCCGTTTCCCGAGGCGGATTGAAGGAGGTCGGGCGTCTTGCCGACCGCCTCCTCCTTCGAGTAGCCGAACATCCGCGCGGCTCCCGGATTCCAGTCGACGATCCGGCCGTCGAGGTCGGTCACGATCACGCCGTCGAAGATGTGGTCGAACGTGCGCGCCTGCCTCTTCAT
>Ga0114129_10015737_pt1 | contig 10754 bp, 8 predicted proteins | sample RhiMetdeltSRZDD1_FD_80071 | JGI IMG/M metagenome (GOLD analysis project Ga0114129, IMG submission 80071) | Populus rhizosphere microbial communities from Tennessee, USA - Rhizosphere MetaG P. deltoides SRZDD1 (version 2) (version 2) | ecosystem: Host-associated > Plants > Roots > Rhizosphere >... | reverse complement strand
GATGCCGAACTCCTCGCCCGCCGCGAAGATCGCCTCGAAGAGGTGATTGGCGTACTCGATCGGGAAGTGCAGCTCCCAGCCGAGGCTGCCGACGAAGTTGACGCGCAGCAGGTACACGTCCGTCGCGAGGCCGACCTCCGCCTCCTGCCCGGTGAGCCAGGGGAAGCTCTCGTTGTCGAGTTTCGTGTCCGTGAGCTTCGCGAGCACGTCGCGCGAGCGCGGGCCCGCGAGCACGAAACAGCCGCGCGCGGTCGTGATGTTCTGGAGCGACACCGAGCCGTCCCGCGGCAACCGCTTGGCGAGGAGGTCGCTGTCGTAGCGCTCGGCCGCGCCCGCGCTCACGACATAGAAGAACTCCTCGCCCAGCTTCGTGATCGTGAATTCCGAGCGGATGCCGCCCCGCTTCGTGAGCGCGTGCGAGAGCGCCATGCGCCCGACCTTCGCCGGCACCTTGTTGGCGACGAGGGAATCGAGCCAGGCCTCGGCACCGGGGCCGCGCACGAGATGCTTGGTGAAGGGGGTGAGGTCGATGACGCCGACCCGTTCCCGCACCCGACGGCACTCGTTGCCGACATGCTCGAACCAGTTCGTGCGGCGGAAGCTCCAGTCGTCCTTCGCCGCGACGCCGGCCGGCGCGAACCAGTTCGCGCGCTCCCAGCCGTAGCGCTGCCCGAACACCGCGCCCATGCGCGCCAGCTTCTCGTACACCGGGCTGGTCTTCGACGGACGAGCGTCCGGCCGCTCCTCGTCCGGGTAGTGGACGGTGAAGACGTTGCGGTAGGTCTCTTCGTTCTTGGGGACGACGTAGCGCTTGCCGGCGTAGGCGCCGAAGCGACGCGGATCGGCCGCGAGCATGTCGATGCCCGGCTCGCCCTCGACGATCCATTCCGCGAGCTGCCAGCCCGCCCCACCTGCCGCCGTGATGCCGAAGCTGTGCCCTTCGTTCAGCCAGACGTTCGGCAGGTCCCAGGCCGGCCCGATCAGCGCGGTCCCGTCCGGCGTGTACGAGATCGGCCCGTTGACGATGTCCTTGATGCCGCAGTTGGCGAGCGCGGGCACCCGACGCTGCGCGCCCTCGACGTGCGGCACGAGCCGCTCGAGGTCGCCGTCGAAGAGGCTCTTCCCGAACCAGGACGGAACGCCGTCGGCGAAGCGCGCGGGGGCACCGGGCTCGTAAGGCCCGAGGATCCAGCCCATGCGCTCCTCGCGGATGTAATACGACTGGTCGGGCGCGCGCATGACGGCGAGCTCGCGTCCGCCGCCCTGGCGGTAGGCCTTCAGCTCGCGCGACTCCTCATAAACGATGTACTGGTGCTCGACCGGGATCGCCGGCACGGAGAGGCCGAACATCTTGCCGGTCTGGCGCGCGTAGTTGCCGGTCGCACAGACGACGTGCTCGCAGGTGATCTCGCCCTTCGTGGTCGCGAGCTTCCACTCGCCCGAGGGCGTTCGCGCGACGGCCGTCACCTCGGTCTGCTCGTAGATCTCCGCGCCCTTCGCCCGCGCACCCTTGCGGAGCGCCATCGTGAGGTCCGCTGGCGCGATGTGGCCGTCTTGCGGGTGGTAGAGCGCGGCGATGACCTCAGCCGTGTCGTCGCTGCCGCCGAGCTCGAGGAGCGGCCAGAGGCTTTTCACCTCGGCCGGGCCGATGATCTCGAAGGGCACGCCGATCGTGTTCGCGGTGCCACAGTACTTCTGGTACTCGTCGAGGCGGTCGCGCGAGGTCGCGAGCCTGAGATTCCCGGTCGCGTGGAAGCTGACGTCCTGCCCGGTCTCGGCCTGGAGGCGCTTGTAGAGGTCGACCGAGTACTTGTGGAGCTGGCCGACCGTGTAGCTCATGTTGAAGAGCGGCAGCAGGCCCGCGGCATGCCAGGTCGAGCCGGCCGTCAGCTCGGAGCGCTCGACGAGGACGACATCGGACCAGCCCTTGTGGGCCAGGTGGTAGAGCGTGCTGACGCCGACGACGCCCCCGCCGATCACGACCACCCGCGCATGCGACTTCATGGACTCGCGACCCCCTCGCTGACCCCGCAGTTTAGCGGCTGTCCGTCGCGCGTCAGCCCCAAAAGCGACGGCCTTATGTCGGAATCAGACATCCCGCGCGGCACCGGTGGCATACTCCCAGCGCCATGACGAGCCGCGGCGACAACGGAAATCCGGGCGCCCAGATCCCGAAGAGCCGCTACGCATTTCTCACGCTTCCGAACTATTCGCTGATCGCGGTCTCGAACGCGGTCGAGCCGCTGCGCATGGCCAACCGCGTCCTCGGCCAGGACGTGTACGAGTGGTCCATCGTCAGCCTCGATGGCCGACCGGTCCTCGCGAGCAGTGGCCTCGATCTCGCGCCGACGGCCGCGCTCGAGAAGCTCGGCAAGGTCGAGATCCTTTTCATCTGCGGCGGCATCAACGTGCGCGAGGCGGTTTCGCCGCCGCTGCTCTCCGCGCTCCGGCGCCTTGCCGAGCGGCGCGTCGGCCTCGGCGCGCTCTGCACCGGTGGCTATGCGCTCGCGCGGGCCGGCCTCCTCGACCACTACCGCGCCACGATTCACTGGGAGAACCTGACGGCGTTGCGCGAGGAATTCCCGCGCGTGCAGCTGAACGACCAGGTTTTCAGCATCGACCGCGACCGCTACACGGCCTCGGGCGGCACGGCCCCGCTCGACCTCATGCTCAACCTGATCCAGTTGAAGCATGGGCTGCGCGTCTCGCAGCTCGTGTCCGAGCAGTTCGTGCTGGAAAGGGTGCGGAGCTCGGAGGATCGCCAGTACGTGCCGCTCCGCGCCCAGGTCGGCAGCTCCCACCGCAACATGATCAGGGTGGCACAGCTCATGGAGGAGAACATCGAGAAGCCGCTCTCCCTCGAGCGCATCGCGCGCACGACCGGCCTGTCGCGGCGCCAGATCGAGCGGCTGTTCCGGCGTCATCTCGACTGCGTGCCGAAGCGCTACTACCTCGAGATGCGGCTGCGCCGGGCGCGGGAGCTCCTGCTCCAGACGGCCATGCCGATCGTCGATGTCACGACATCCTGCGGCTTCAAGTCGCCGCCCCATTTCTCCCGCTGCTACCGGGCCAAGTACGGCCACCCACCGAGCGTCGAGCGGCAGATCCCCAAGGTCCCGATCACCCCCGCCGCCGGTGCCTCGGCCCCAGCCAGCCGCGGCTAATTCCGGACCCCGGTTCCAGTTCGCCCCACCGTGGCGTAAACGGGCAAGTCCTTGTCGTGAAAGGGCTGGTCCCGGCTTGGCCCTTTGTTTAACATTCGTTCAATAAGCGGGGACCCGGAGAGCCTGGATGGCTGAGGCAGCACCGAGCGAAGGCGAATTCGACCTGCGCGGACTCGCGGATGGCGAGCTCATCGAGCAGGTCCACGACGACATGTACAACGGCCTGAAGGCCGAGGTGGAAGAAGCGACCCACATCTTTCTCGAGCGCGGCTGGAAGCCCGACAAGGTGCTCAACGACGCCCTGGTCGAAGGCATGCGCATCGTCGGCATCGACTTCCGCGACGGCATCCTGTTCGTTCCCGAGGTGCTCCTCGCCGCCAACGCCATGAAGGGCGGCATGGCGATCCTGCGGCCGCTGCTCGCCGAAACCGGCGCCGAGCCGATCGGCAAGATCGTGATCGGCACGGTCAAGGGCGACATCCACGACATCGGCAAGAACCTCGTCGGGATGATGATGGAGGGCGCCGGCTTCGAGGTCGTCGACCTCGGAATCAACAACCCCGTCGAGAAATACCTCGCCGCGCTCGAAGAGCACCAGCCGGACTTTCTTGGCATGTCGGCGCTCCTGACGACGACCATGCCCTACATGAAGGTCGTCATCGACACGCTGAAGGACAAGAACCTGCGCGACAAGTACATCGTGCTGGTCGGTGGCGCGCCGCTCAACGAGGAGTTTGGCAAGGCCATCGGCGCCGACGCCTACTGCCGCGACGCGGCGATCGCCGTCGAGACGGCGAAGCGCCTGCTCTCCGAGCGCCGCGCCATCCACGCCCGCGCGCACTGACGCACGTCCAATGGATAACAGGGCCCGGAAACTTGTCATTGCCTGCGGCGCGCTCGCCCACGAGATCGCCGCGCTCCGGCAGGCGAACGGCTGGAGCACGCTCGACGTCGTCTGCCTGCCACCGGAGCTGCATAACCGCCCCGAGAGGATCGCGGGCGCGGTGCAGGCGAAGATCCGCGAGCACCGCCAGGACTATTCCGAGATCTTCGTCGCCTACGCCGACTGCGGCACGGGCGGCGCGCTCGACAAGGTCCTCGCGGAGGAAGGCGTCGAACGCATCGCCGGCGCGCACTGCTACGAGTTCTTTGCGACGCCCTCCGCCTTTGCCGCGCTCGCCGACGCCGAGCCGGGAACCTTCTATCTCACCGATTTCCTGCTGCGGCACTTCGATCGCCTCGTGATCCGCGCGCTCGGCATCGACCGCCACCCGGAATTGCAGCAGACGTACTTCGGCAACTACCGTCGGGTCGTCTACCTCTCGCAGGCGCCGAAGCCGGATGCGGAGGCGCGCGCCCGCGCGGTCGCCGAGCGCCTCGGCCTCGAGCTCGTCATCCGCCACACAGGCTACGGCGGGCTCGGCTCGAGCCTTGCAGCTTTCGCCGGCCGCCCGTGGATGCCGTCATGGCCAGCCTGACCATCATCTCCTGGCGGGACATCCCCGCGCAGGTCGTCGTGAAGCGCGGCCGCGAGACGGCGAAGGCGAAGCTGTCGGAGCGCTTCCAGGAGGCCGTCGACCGGGCCGCGATGCGCGCCGGCAAGGGCAGCTCCGACCTCTACCTCGCCGAGTGGAAGCGCTCGGAGCCGAAGCCCGTCGGCGACGACATCGAGCAGGAGGCCGCCGCCGAGGCCAGCCGCATCGAATCCACTTACAGCGACGAGGACCTCGAGCGCCTGGTGCGCGCCAAGGGACTCGCCGGGGAAACCGCATGACCGACACCGTCGTCTCTTCCGCGACCCGCGAGGTCGTGATCGGATTCGAGCGCCCGTTCGTCATCATCGGCGAGCGCATCAACCCGACCGGGCGCAAGCTCCTCGCGGCCGAGATGGCGGCGGGCGACTTCAGCCGCGTCGAAGCCGACGCGCGCGCCCAGGTCGAAGCGGGCGCGCACATGCTCGACGTCAACGCCGGCATCCCGCTCGCGGACGAGCCCGCGATCCTCGCGAAGGCCGTCCAGCTCGTGCAGTCGATCACGGACGTGCCGCTTTCGATCGACTCCTCGATCGTCGCGGCGCTGGAGGCGGGCCTCTCCGTCTACCAGGGCAAGGCGCTCGTCAACTCGGTGACCGGCGAGGAAGAGCGCCTCGAGGCGGTGCTTCCGCTCATCAGGAAGTACGGCGCCGCGGTCGTGGCGATCTCGAACGACGAGACCGGCATCTCCGAGGACCCGGACGTGCGCTTCGCGGTCGCGAAGAAGATCGTCGAGCGCGCCGCAGACTACGGCATCCCGGCGAGCGACGTTGTCGTCGACCCGCTCGTCATGCCGGTGGGCGCCATCAACACGGCGGGCCGGCAGGTGATGCACCTCGTGCGGCGCCTGCGCGAGGAACTGAAGGTCAACACGACCTGCGGTGCCTCGAACGTCAGCTTCGGCCTCCCGAACCGCGACGGCATCAACAGCGCCTTCCTCACGATGGCGATCGCCTCGGGGCTCACGTCGGCGATCACGAACCCGCTGCACGCCGAGACCGTGCGCGCCTGCCTCGGCGCCGACGTGATGATGGGCCACGACCCGCATTGCGAGCGCTGGATCACGCGGTTCCGCGAACAGCAGCCGCCGGGAGCGGAGGGCGAGGCCGTCCGCGGCCGCCGCGAGAGGCGCCGTCTCGCCCGCGCCTGAGCGGCGGCCATGACCGGCAAGGATCCGCTCGTCGTCTTCATGCCCTCGGGCAAGCGCGGGCGCTTTCCGGTCGGCACCCCGCTGCTCTCTGCCGCGCGCACGCTCGGGGTCGACGTCGATTCCGTATGCGGCGGCCGCGGCATCTGCGGCCGCTGCCAGGTGCTCATCGCCGAGGGCGAGTTCGCGAAGCACGGCATCCAGTCGGGCGCCGCGAGCGTCTCGCCCGTGTCCGAGGTCGAGACGCGCTACGCAAACCGCCGCGGCCTGATCGCGGGCCACCGGCTCTCCTGCTCGACGAAGGTACAGGGCGACGTCGTCGTCGACGTCCCGCCCGGCAGCCAGGTCCACCGCCAGGTCGTGCGCAAGGATGCCGATGCGCGCGAGATCAAGCTGAACCCCGTCGTGCGCCTGCATTACGTCGAGGTCGCAGAGCCGGACATGCACGACCCGTCCGGCGACCTCCGCCGCCTGCTCGAGGCGCTCGCGCGCGAGTGGGACCTCAAGGATCTTTCCTGCGACTTCGACGCGCTGAGCACGCTGCAGCCGTTGCTCCGCAAGGGTCAATGGAAGGTGACCGCCGCGGTGCACGACGCTTCCCAGGTCATCGCGCTCTGGCCCGGCTTCCATGACAAGGCCTTCGGGATGGCCGTGGACGTCGGCTCGACGACGGTCGCCGCGCACCTCTGCAACCTCGAGACCGGCGAGCTCGTCGCGGCCGCGGGCATCATGAACCCCCAGATCCGCTTCGGCGAGGACCTGATGAGCCGCGTGTCCTACGCGATGATGAACCCGGGCGGCGCGGTACGCATGACCGAGGCGATCCGCGCTGCGCTCGGCAGCCTCGCCGCGGAGCTCGCGCGCTCAGCCGGCATCGCGACGACCGACATCCTCGAGCTCGCGCTCGTCGGCAACCCGATCATGCATCACCTCCTGCTCGGCCTCGACCCGGTGAAGCTCGGTGGCGCGCCGTTCGCGCTCGCCGTGGACCAGGCGCTTACGATTCCCGCCTCGGCGCTCGGCCTCGCCGTGCACCACAACGCGCGCGTATACGTGCTGCCCTGCATCGCCGGCCACGTCGGCGCGGACGCCGCGGGCATGATCCTCGCGGAGCGGCCGGACCTTGGGGACGCGATGACGCTGCTCGTCGACGTCGGCACGAACGCCGAGATCGTGCTCGGCAATCGCGATCGCCTGCTCGCCTGCTCGAGCCCGACGGGGCCCGCCTTCGAGGGCGCGCAGATCAGCTGCGGACAGCGCGCCGCGCCCGGCGCGATCGAGCGTGTGCGCATCGACCCGGCGACGCTCGAGCCGCGCGTGAAGGTGATTGGCAGCGAACTCTGGTCGGACGACCCGGGCTTCGCGGCGGCGACCGCGCGCACCGGTGTCACCGGCGTCTGTGGCTCCGGGATCATCGAGGTCATCGCCGAGATGTACCTGGCCGGCATCATCAACCAGGACGGCGTCGTGGACGGCGCGCTCGCCGCGAAGAGCGACCGCGTCGTCCCCGACGGGCGCACCTTCGCCTACGTGCTGCATCGCGGCGACGTGCCGATGAAGATCACGCAGAACGACGTCCGTGCGATCCAGCTCGCGAAGGCTGCGCTCCACGCGGGCGTCCGGCTCCTGATGGACCACCTCGGCATCGACAAGGTGGACCGCATACGACTCGCCGGCGCCTTCGGCAGCCACATCGACGTCAAGCACGCGATGGTGCTCGGCATGATCCCGGACTGCGCACTCGACGCCGTCGCCTCGGTCGGCAATGCCGCCGGCGCCGGCGCGCGCATCGCGCTGCTCGATGCCACGGCGCGCGCAACGATCGAGGACCTTGTGCGCCGCGTCGAGAAGATCGAGACCGCGATCGAGCCGCGCTTCCAGGCGCATTTCATCGAGGCGATGGCGATTCCGCACCGTACCGCTCTCAACCCCGAGCTGCGCAAGGCCGTGACGCTGCCGCCGCCGCGCGAGTCCGCGGCCCAGGGCGCGGCCCGCGGCCGGCGCCGCCGCGCCACCGCTCCCTGACAGCGCCGCAGGCGCGCGCCCGTGCGCGCTGTTGGTAGGATGGGGCGCCGGCCAGGCGGGAACTTCCCCATGGGAACGCTCGACATCGTCATCCTGTTCGCCTACCTCGCGGTGCTCGTGGGCATCGGCGTCTATGCGCAGCGGCGCAAGCCGGACGTCGACGACTATTTCGTCGCGGGCCGCCGTATCGGCCCCCTCACGATCGGCTGCATGTGGGTCGCGGCCTGGATCGGCGGCGCCTCGATCGTCGGCACCTCGGCGCGTGTCTACGCGCAGGGTCTCACCGGCATCTGGTACATCCTCGGAATCGCGATCGGCTGCACGCTCTTCGGCCTCACCGTCGCCCAGCGCGTGAAGCAGCTGGGCGACGGCGACCGCCACCTCACCTACCCGGACTTCATCGAGCGTCACTACGACAACCGCACGCGTGCGGTCGCAACGATCACGACCGTCCTCGCCTATACCGCCTACTCGGCAGGCCAGTTTGCCGCGGCGGCGGCAATCCTCCAGGTCCTGGTCGGCTGGAGCTACGGGCAATGCCTGCTGCTCGCGGGCGCCATCGTGACGCTCTACACCGCGGCCGGCGGCTATCTCGCTGTCACGTACACCGACCGAGTGCAGGTCACACTCGTGATCCTCGGCATCGTCGCGATCGGCGTTCCCGTCGCGATCTCGCAGGCCGGCAGCTGGACCGACATGCGCGCGGTCCTGCCCGCGTCGCACTACGACTTCGGGGCCCAGGGCTGGGACCACGTCGCGGCGCTCGTCGTCTCGATGGTGCTCAGTTTCTTCGTCGCGATGGACAGCTTCTCACGCAGCTTTGCCGCACGCGACGCGGAAACGGCGCGGCGCGGCGCACTGCTTGCGCCGGTCCTGATGCTGCCGATCGCGCTGGCGGTCGCCTGGCTCGGCCTCGCCGCGGCCGTGCTCTACCCGGACCCGGCATCGAGCGCCAGCATCCTCGCGACTTTTGTCCTCGATCGCTTCCCGGTGGGCCTCAAGGGACTGATGGTGATCGGCATCCTGTCGGCGGTGATGTCGGTCGCATCCATCAGCGTGCTCACCGCGTCGGCAAACTACGCGCGGGATATTCACCAGCGCTACCTGAGGCCGGACATCCCGCCCGCGGCAATGCTGCGGATCGGGACGCTGGCATCGCTGGGCGCGGGCGGGCTGGGTCTCCTCATGGCCTGGAAAATGCGCGACATCATCGACATCCTGCAGTTCGGGTTCACGATCAATTCGGCCGGCTTGTTCCTGCCTACGATCGCCGCACTCTGGTCGGACCGTATCCCGGGACGGGCCGCTTTCTGGAGCACGCTCGCTTCGCTCGCGACCGTCATTGCCTGGCGCCTGGCAGCGGACGCGGGCGGCATCTTCGCGATCGATCCGCTGTGGCCGGGGCTCGCCGTTTCGCTGCTGCTGCTGGTCAGCATGACGGCACTCAGCCCGCGCCGCGCTGAAGGAGCGGCCGCCTGAGCGCCGCGCCCGCGCTCGTCGTCTTCGCGGAGATGCCGGAGGCGGAGGGCCGCGACCTGTCGATCGAGCGCCGCAACCTGCCCGCGGGCGCGCGCGTCGAGACTTTCACGTACCGCGGCAATGACGCCGCGCTCGTTGCGGCCTGCGGCAAGGCCGATGCGATCCTCACCGACTACGTGCCTTTCGGCCGCGCGGTGCTCGGGAGCCTTCCGCGCTGCCGCCTGATCTCGGTGGCCGCGACGGGCTGGGACTGCGTCGACGTGGCCGCGGCCGCCGAGCGCGGCATCCGCGTCGCCGCCGTCGGCGAGTACTGCACGGACGAGGTCGCGGACCACACGCTCGCCCTGATGCTCGCGCTGAACCGGCGCCTGCTCGATTACGACCGGCAGGTGCGGGTGGACAAAAGCTGGCGGTGGAACGACGTGCAGGGCGTCGGCCGGCTGGCCGGCCAGACACTCGGCGTCGTCGGCTTCGGGCGCATCGGCCGCGCGGTCTGCCGCCGGGCGCTCGGCTTCGGGCTCCAGGTCATCGCGCAGGACCCCAAGGTGGACCCGGAGGTCGTCGCGCGTCACGGCGCGCGTCCGGCAAGCTTCGACGCGATCCTCGGGCAGGCCGATATCCTCAGCCTGCACTGCAATCTCGAGGCTTCGAACCGGGGCCTGCTGAATCGCGCCGCTTTCGCGCGCATGCAGAGAAAGCCGCTCCTCGTGAATGTCGCGCGCGGCGCGCTCATCGTGGAGGCGGACCTTGCGGACGCCCTCGACCGGGGCCTCGTCGCGGGCGCGGCGCTCGACGTGCTGGCGGAGGACTCGCCGGACCTCGCGCGCCATCCGCTGGCCGGACGCCGTGACGTGCTGCTGACGCCGCACGTGGCATTCTATTCGGAGGCGGCGCTGGAGGACCTGCGCCGGATCTCGGCCGCGAACATCCGGGCCTTCCTCGAAGGGCGGCCGGACGACGTGTTCCGGCTGGTCACGCCCCCATGAGGACACCATGAGTACGGCGGTCACTTTCGACGGCGCACCGGAGCGCGGCACGATCAACTTCAGCGTCGGCCAGCCTTCGGCCGATCTCCTGCCGCTGCCGCTGCTCGAGGCTGCCTGCGAGCGCTTCTTCGCGGGCGCCATACCGTTCGAGCTGAACTACGGAGAGCGCCAGGGCGACGCGCGCTTCCGCGACGCGCTCGCGAAGTTCCTGAATGCCTCACCGGGCTGCGGCGCGACGCCCGAGTCCATCATGCTGACGGGCGGCATCTCGCAGGCGCTCGACTACCTGTGCAGCCGCCTCACCGAGCCCGGCGACACCGTGTTCGTCGAGGAGCCGACTTACCCCTACTCCCACGCGATCTTCCGCGATCACGGCCTGACCATCGTCGGCGTGCCGCTCGACGAGCACGGGATGAAGATC
>Ga0114129_10015736_pt1 | contig 10754 bp, 8 predicted proteins | sample RhiMetdeltSRZDD1_FD_80071 | JGI IMG/M metagenome (GOLD analysis project Ga0114129, IMG submission 80071) | Populus rhizosphere microbial communities from Tennessee, USA - Rhizosphere MetaG P. deltoides SRZDD1 (version 2) (version 2) | ecosystem: Host-associated > Plants > Roots > Rhizosphere >... | reverse complement strand
TTACAGGCAACGGATAAAGAAAAATATTATCCCTTACTTCAATCTGCCGAATACCTGAAAAATACCGATCGCTCGGGTATATTGAACTTTGTGGCCATTGATGTAAACACCCCCGCTTCACAGGAACTGTTACAGGCTATTCGAAAAGATCAGTCCGTAGTTTTGTGTGCATACTCATCACATCCGCATGCTATGCCATCGGTTCGCCGGTATATTATTGAGCTGATGAACCAGGACATCAAGTGCCCGGTGATACTGGCCGTTGAAAGCAACGACACTACCATCGACGAACAACTGATCCATTTTTCAACCGACAGCGGTGCATTGCTGCTCGATGGTTTAGGCGATGGTGTATGGCTGATGAATGACCCTGAAAAAATTCAAAACCAAAAAGTAAGCGGACGCACTTACCTCGAAACAAAAAATAATCACCAGTTCATTAATAACACTTCCTTTTCGATTTTACAGGCCACCCGTACCCGCATTTCAAAAACCGAATATATCTCCTGCCCTTCGTGCGGCCGTACCTTGTTCGATCTGCAGGAAACTACCGCTAAGATCCGCTCGGTTACCCATCACCTGAAAGGAGTCAAAATTGCCATCATGGGTTGTATTGTAAACGGTCCCGGCGAAATGGCCGATGCCGATTTTGGCTATGTAGGCAGCGGTCCCGGCAAGATCACATTATATAAAGGAAAAGAAATTGTAAAACGAAATGTCGACAGCGCCATTGCTGTTGAAGAATTGATTAATTTGTTGAAGGAAAACGGAGCCTGGATAGAGAAGGCCATTTGACAATTTGAAAATTTGCGAATTTGAACCGGATCGATAGATTACATGCCATTTTAACGCACCTGCAAAGTAAAAAAAGGGTTACGGCGCAGGAAGTGGCCGATCGCTTTAACATCAGCTTACGAACAGTATATCGCGATGTAAAAGCATTGGAAGAAAGTGGCGTGCCGGTTATAGGCGAAGCTGGCAGCGGTTATACGATTATGGAAGGCTATCGCCTGCCGCCTGTTATGTTTTCGCAGGAAGAAGCTGCAGCGCTGTTGCTTGGCTCCAAACTGGCCGAACATTTGTCCGATGCATCGGTAAAAAAACATTTCAACGCAGCACTGTATAAAATAAAAGCGGTTTTACGCGCCACCGATAAAGAGCATGTTGACCAGCTCGATGATCAAATTGCCATAATAAGCCGCATGCCATCGGTTGATTCAGATGGCCGTTACCTCGTAGATCTGCAAAAATCACTGGGCGATAAAAAGGCAATTTACATCCGCTATCAATCTGGCGAAGAAGCGGTAACCGAACGCAAAGTTGAACCTATTGGATTATGCTATTACGGACAGGCATGGCACCTGATCGGCTGGTGTAAACTGCGTAACAATTACCGCGATTTCAGGGTTAGCCGCATTCAGCAACTGCAAATAACAGATGAAACATTTGACGCCGATTCGCATCCCTCATTACAGGAATACCTGCAGGCCATGATCAGCAGTTCTGATTTGCAGGAAGTGGTGCTGCGGTTCGAAAAAAAAGCAGCCCGTTATATCGGCAATCAAAAATATTACTACGGGTATGTACGGGAAGAAGACGAAGGCGAATACGTACGCATGCATTTTGTTACATCGCACCTCAACTGGTTCGGCCGCTGGCTGCTCATGTATACCCACCATGTTACCGTCGAATCGCCCGAAGCGCTGGCAACTGTTATGAAAGAACTCACTGAAGAAATCAGGCAGCATTATTTGCCGGTTGAACAGCACTAATATCTTCCATTCCATTTTCCGGCTCAATCCATTCTATAAATCGTAGGGCCAAAGACCCACTAACCAACGATAAAACATCGTCCCATCTAACAATTATTTTCCATTTTCTACTTCCTGCTGACATACTGTTGTCACTACCCGCCTGTTATTTTGTTCCTCAGCTTCACATTAAAAATTTAACAAGCATGATACGCACTATCAACGACTTTCTCGACCGGTGGAAATATGAAAGTGATTCCACCCTGAAAATTTTCAACAACCTCACCGATGAGTCGCTGCAGGTTGCCATTCCCGGAGCACGCACCCTCGGCCGGCTGGCTAATCATATTGTTGAAACCCTTACCGAAATGCCGCAACATATGGGTTTGCCAATTAAAGAAGAATTTATCAATTACACCTCGGTACAGGAACTGATCACCAATTACAAAAAGAACGCCGATCAGGTGGCTGCCGCTGTAATGGGCAACTGGAACGATGATATACTGGAAGTAGAAAGAAACATGTACGGCATGCCCTGGAAAAACGGCATTTCTTTATGGGCATTGATATTACATCAAACGCATCACCGGGCGCAGATGACCGTACTGATGCATATGGCCGGTTTAAACGTACCGGGTATATACGGGCCCAGCAAACAGGAATGGGTGGCCTGGGGCAAAACGCCGCTGGAGTGAAAACCGACGTAAGATGTAGGAAGTAAGAAAGCAAAATATAAGAATTAGCGTGAAGTGCTATGGCATTCGGGTTCTTCGTACTTCATACTTCCTACTTCATTTTGCCCATGTCTGAATTGCTTCATTTCAAACGTCATCACTAAAAAGGGAAAAAACATGCATATCAAAACATATCCTCCGTTAACAGTATTATGCAGCACGCATCAAACAACTATACAACAGTTGCATCAGTTTGGTGAGGTTATGGCCGAGCTATACGCCGAAGCAGGCAGAAAAAGTTTTATCAATGGCCCGCTGCATTGGATCTACCACAATATGAATGGCGAACCCAATGCGTTGTTTACACTTGAAATAGCCATACCCATACGAAAGCCATTTAAGTCATCGAAATTTGAGATAAAGGAGTTAGACTTTTTTAAAGCCATTACTTTTCCGCACGAAGGCCCGTGGGAACAACTGCCCGGCAGCCATGCACAGATCATGGAACGCCTGGCCGAACATCATATACCGGTTACCAATGAGTGCCGGGAGGTGTTTTTGAATGTCAACTTTATGCAGCCCGAAAAAAATATAACCGAAATACAAATTGGCGTTACACCTGAAGTATCAAAAAATAATAAACAGGCAAAACAAAATGCATTGCCTGTTTATATCTGAATTAATAATAAAACTATTCAACCATTAGGCCAAAACCTTAGTCCCATCCTCTATCTGCGTAACATACACTTCAGGCGTTTTCTTAAATAAACCATTAAATGCTTCCTGTATTTTTTGTGTGAAGGAGGCTACCGCTTCTGTTTGAACGATGTTAATGGTACAACCACCAAAGCCGCCACCCATCATACGGGCGCCGGTTACACCGGCAATAGTTTGTGCTCTTTCTACCAGAAAATCTAATTCCGTACAGCTCACCGAATATTTTTTGCTCAATCCCTCATGCGTGGCATACATGTATTTGCCAAAAGTGGCGAGATCATTATTTTTCAGTGACTCGCAGCCGGCCAGTAATCTTTCTTTTTCATATACTACATACGAGCAACGGTCAAATACGATGGCAGGTAACTCATCTTTATGTTGCAGCAACTGCGCCGGTTCAACATCGCGTAAAGAAGCGATATCGGGATAATGCTTTTGTAATATCGCCACCCCTTCTTCACACTGCTGACGGCGAACATTGTATTCGCTGCCGGCCAGCGAATGGCTCACCATACTGTTTACCAGCACTATTTTATATCCCGGAAAATCGAACGGAATGTATTCGTATTCCAAACTGCGGCAATCGAGTTTCATCACATGCCCCTGCTTGCCATGCAAACTGGCAAACTGGTCCATGATACCGCATTTTACACCAACGAATGTATGTTCGGTTTTTTGTCCGATAAATGCCAGGTCCATACGGCTGAAACCCAGTTGAAACAATTCGTTCAGCGCAAATCCATATGCCGAGCACAGGGCAGCCGAGGAACTCATGCCGGCACCCACGGGAATATCGCCGTCGATCAGCACATCTACCCCGCTTATTTGTTTTCCCTTCTGTTGAATATGATACGTAACCCCCAGCAGGTAATTCATCCAGCCTGTACGAGGTTCAATATTTTCTATAGAAAAAGAAGATGACTCGTTAAACTGGTTGGCAAAAACATTGATCGTTGTGGTGTTGTTGGGTGCAATCGCTACATAAATTCTTTTATCCACAGCTCCCGGCAAAACAAATCCGTTATTATAATCAGTATGCTCCCCAATGAGGTTAACTCGTCCTGGTGCTCCGATAATCAGAGGTTCCTTATTAAATCTTTCCCTGAAAACCTGTTGTAATTTTTTGGTCATGATACTTCCGTTAGATGAATTAATTTTAAAAATTATTCTTTTGCATATAAATTGTACCTATGAGCTTTAGAGTTTCCCGCTTTTCCAAGGATGGTTTATCATTTGTGAGGCTGCAAGATACTGCAACAAATACAATCATTACCATTCTACCTGAATATGGAGCCTTATTACATGGATTTGAAATACCCGTTGGCAGTGAACACCTGAATATTATTGACCATTATAGCAACCGGGAAGATGTTGAAAAATCGCTTGCCACTACGTATAAAAGCAGCAAATTGTCGCCCTTTGTATGCCGGATGCGCGATGGCAAATACAACCTCGATGGCGAAGATTTCGAAATCACCACCAAATTCACCGATGGCAATGCTATTCACGGATTATTGTATAATAAACAATTTAAAATCGTGGATGAGTTTGCCGATGACAATATGGCGCTGGTTACGCTAAAATATCATTACAAGCGCGACGACGCAGGCTACCCGTTCGATTATTTGTGCGAAGTTCGATACACGCTGCTGCCACAACAAATACTGCAGGTTGAAACCATTTTATTGAACCTTGATAGTGAATCTATTCCGCTGGCCGATGGCTGGCACCCGTATTTTCAGTTGGGAGGACCCATAAATGACTATGAGTTTCAATTCAGTTCAAATGTCATGGTAGAGTTCGATGAGCGGCTGATTCCCACCGGAAAGCTGGTGCCCGACGGTTCCTTTGCAAACCCGGCTGTAATCGGAAACCGCGAAATGGATAACTGTTTTGTTTTACAACCGGTTGAGCAAAAGCCCTGCTGCATATTATACAATCCGCACAACAGGGTTTGGTTATCGATCTTCACCAACAACCGGTATCCCTATTTACAGGTATATACGCCGCCGCACCGCAAAAGCATTGCTCTTGAAAATCTAAGCGCTGCGCCTGACTGTTTTAACAATGGAATGGGGGTGCTGTTTCTGGAGCCACGCAGTTCGCAAACATTTACCGTTTGGTATCAGACGGGTGTGGCTGAAAACGATTAACTTGCCCAAAATACTTGTAATGAAGAACACAAAGTACCTGAAATATGTTCTGTCTTTAGCGCTCTGCGTTTTTTTTGCCGGTTGCTATGAGGTTAATGAAGAAATTGAGATCAATGCCGATGGCAGCGGTACCTATGTTACAAAAATGGATATGGGCCAATTGATAGATATGATGCAAACCTTTGCGGGTGAAGAAGAATTGACCAAAGAGGGGTTAGACAGAGTGATAGACACTACAATTTTCATGAAAAACATGGTGGATACTGCCAAAGATATTACTGCCGAACAAAAAGAACTGATGAAAGACGGTAAAATGAAACTGCAGATGAATATCAAAGAAAAGTTATTCAAAATGGATATGAATTTTCCGTACAAAAACTATAATAGCCTGGCACAGTTAATGAGCGGTCAGGGTGGCAACGGCGCCGGCTTAACCAGTGTTTTTAAAAATATGTTTGGTGGTAAAGGTGGCGGCGCATCGGCCGATCAGCCTGGCGCTCCCGCCGGTCCCGACATGGGTGATATTGCCGGAATTTATGATGTTACCATTAAAAACGGGTTGATCAGCAAAAAAGTAAATGCTGCAAAATTTAAAGCATTGACCGATCGGCCCGAAATGGCGCAGGTAAAACAGATGAGTGGTTCGGGCATGGAAATTTTGTATACCACCACCATTAAATTACCCCGTGCCGCCAAAAAAACCGATAACCCGATGATCAAATTTTCCGACGACAAAAAGACAGTAACCATGAAATACAATCTGCTCGAGTTACTGGATACGCCGGAAAAATTTGCTTATACAATTGAATACTGAGCATACAGAGCGAAGCCTGCCCGACTTTCGGCGGGTCGAAGTATGTGCGCAGGCATTCTGAGCGTACTGAGCGAAGTCGAAGTATCGAAGAATGAGCGAAGTCGAAGAATGAACCCCAAACTACCCTAATACGTTTGACGTTTCGGAACCCAATATTATGCAAACTGATTTTCTTGTTATCGGCTCCGGTATTGCCGGAATTACTTTTGCGCTGAAAGCAGCTCAAAAATTTCCCGATAAAAAAGTGCTGATCATTACCAAAAGCATCACAGATGAAACCAATACCAAGTATGCCCAGGGCGGTATTGCAGGGGTAACTGATTTTGAAAAAGACAGCTTCGAAAAACATATCGACGATACCCTCATCGCCGGCGATGGCCTGTGCAACCGCCAGGTGGTTGAAATAGTGGTGAAAGAAGGCGTTGACCGCATTCAGGAAATAATTGAATGGGGCGCTCAGTTCGACAAAGAATCTGACGGCGATTATAAACTGGGCAAAGAAGGCGGACACAGCGAATTTCGCATCCTGCATCATAAAGACATTACGGGTAAGGAAATGGAACGCGCCCTGCTTGACGCTGCTTCGCGCTATCCGAATATCGAGATCATCAAACATTGTTTTGTTGTTGACCTGCTTACCCAGCATCACCTTGGTTATCTGATTACAAAATCTACTCCGCATATTGAATGTTATGGCGTATACGCGTTGAACCTGGCCACCAACCAGATCGAAAAAATTCTGGCTGGTATAACGGTATTGTGCAGTGGCGGTAACGGCCAGGTGTATCGATCCACCACCAATCCCAATATCGCCACAGGCGATGGCGTGGCAATGGTGTACCGCGCCAAAGGCCGTATTGAAAATATGGAGTTCATCCAGTTTCATCCTACGGCATTGTACGAACCGGGCGTTCGCGGCCAATCGTTCCTGATTTCCGAAGCAGTGCGTGGCGACGGCGGCATTTTGCGCAACAAAAACGGCGAGGCGTTTATGGAACGCTACGATCCGCGTAAAGATCTGGCGCCGCGCGATATTGTAGCCCGCGCTATCGACAGCGAAATGAAGATCACCGGTACCGAGCACGTATACCTCGATGTTCGGCATATACCTACCGATAAATTCATCGAGCATTTTCCCAACATTTATCAAAAATGTAAATCAGTTGGCATTGATGTTGCCACACAACTGATCCCCGTGGCGCCGGCCGCCCACTATAGTTGCGGCGGTATAAAAACCGATGAATGGGGACGAACATCTATAAAAAATTTATATGCAGCCGGCGAATGCGCCAGTACCGGATTGCATGGCGCCAATCGCCTGGCCAGTAATTCTCTGCTCGAAGCCATGGTGTTTGCGCATCGTTGTTTTATCGATGCGGCAGAAAAAATTAAAACCAGTACGGTAACCCTTAGCGGGCTAACGCTGCCCGACTGGGTTGCAACCGGTACAACTCAGCCCAAAGAAATGATCCTTATTACTCAAAGCTTAAAAGAGCTGCAGCAGGTAATGAGCGATTATGTGGGTATTGTTCGAACCAATATTCGTTTGGAACGCGCTGCCAAACGTCTTGATCTGTTGTGGGAAGAAACAGAAGCGTTGTATCAAACTACGGCACTGTCGCCCCAGCTGTGCGAACTGCGTAACATGATCACTGTTGGTTACCTGATCGTAAAATGCGCGCAGTTCCGCAAAGAAAGCCGTGGATTGCATTTCAATACCGATTATCCATATAAGAGTTCGCTGGTGCAGAATATTGTGTTGTAGATCCTGAGCGCTGGTCCTGAGCGGAGCCTGCCCGACTGTCGGCGGGTCGAAGGGCCGAAGTGTTCTTTAAAAGCGAGCATTGAACATTTTTAAAAAAGATGAACAACCCACAAAATAATTCTTCTGATAACTCCTCCGCCAGCTGGCGGAGGCCGGGGGGTGCCCTGCAAGGCATGATCTTCGCCGCGGGCTTAGGCACCCGTTTCAAACCATGGACCGACAAGCATCCCAAAGCGCTCGCGGTGGTGAATGGAAAAAGTTTATTACAACGCAATATCGAATACCTGCAGCAGTATGGCATAACCGATGTAGTGGTGAACGTGCATCACTTTGCCGGTCAGATCATCGATGCGCTTAAGCAAAACAAAGGTTGGGGCAGCAATATCACCATCAGCGACGAAACCGACATGGTGCTTGAAACCGGTGGCGGTATTAAAAAAGCAGAACCGCTTTTTACGGCGCAAAACATGGTGGTTATTAATGTAGATATTCTCACCGATCTCGATCTGGGCCAACTCATATCATTTCATCAGCAACACAATCCCATTTCAACCATAGCAATAACCAATCGCACCACCTCTCGTTATTTTTTATTCGACGAAACCGATACGTTGTGCGGCTGGCGCAACACCAAAACAGGTGAAGAAAAAATTGCCCGTGAAGCAAAAGAATATATTCCCAAAGCATTCAGCGGTATACATGTTATTAGTAAAAAATTATTATCACTTATTCAACGCCAGGGAAAATTTTCCATTGTAGATACCTACCTCGAATTGGCGACTACGCATATGATCAAAGGCTACGATCACAGCGGCTCGCGGTTTATTGATGTGGGTAAGCCCGATTCGGTGGCACAGGCGGAGCTAATGTTTACCTAAAACTTTAAAGCCCCTGATTTCAATATCGAATAATGAATGCAGAATGTTGAATATTGAAATCACCAACTTCGACATTCAAAATTCAACATTCGATATTCAATATTTTCTACTTTACCGCATTAAATAATTATTAAACCTGTTGCACAAGCATTCAATGAAGTAACTTTAGCTTCACTTGCAGCACATGATTAAGATATCAATTCCTACCATAATTGTTTTATCATTTATTTCATTGCTGGCTGTTGCACAACCAACGCCATATAAGCCCAACTTAAGTGAAAAGGTTAAGCTCTCCAACGGCTGGCATGTGTCGACCATAGGCCGCTCATTGCCACTGGGCGATCTGCCGCTGAACCTGGTGGTTTCTCCTTCAAAAAAATACATAGCCGTTACCAATAACGGCCAAAGCGTACAATCGATTCAGTTAATCGATGCCAAAAAAGAAACAGTATTGCACAGCCAGGTGATACCCAAAAGCTGGTTCGGTTTAAAATTTTCTGCCGATGAAAAATTCCTGTATGCATCTGGCGGAAACGATAACTGGATATTACAATATGCCATTACCGATAATAAACTGGTATTAAAAGACAGCATTAAACTGGGCGCCAAATGGCCCGAAAAAATTTCACCGGCTGGTTTGGAGATCGACGACAGTAAAAAAATACTGTACGTAGTAACAAAAGAAAACAACAGCTTATACATTGTTGACCTTACTACCAAACAGGTACTGCAACGTATTCCTTTTTCTGCCGAAGCCTATACATGTCTGTTATCTCCCAATAAAAAAGAACTGTATATATCATTATGGGGCGGCGATAAAATAATGGTGTTCGATATTGATAAAAAATCTTTTTCCGATTCCATTGCGGTAGGCGATAATCCGAACGACATCTGTTTAACCAAAAACGGAAAATATCTTTTTGTGGCCAACGCCAACGACAACTCGGTTTCGGTGATAGATGTGCAGCAACGCAAGGTGATAGAAACATTTAATACCGCCTTATACCCCGATGCACCCAATGGTTCCACCACCAACGGACTTGCCCTGAGCGCCAACGAAAAAACCTTATACATCGCCAATGCCGATAACAATTGTTTGGCCGTGTTCGATGTAAGCAAACCCGGCAGCAGTTCGTCGAAAGGCTTTATTCCAACAGGCTGGTACCCTACCAGCGTAAAAGTGATCGGCCGTAAAATTTATGTTGCCAACGGTAAGGGCTTTTCATCTATGGCCAATCCCGATGGACCTAAGCCGGTGAAAAAGGAGGAAGAAGTAAATTACCAGCAGGGCGATGCCAAAAAGCAAACTGCCGTACAATACATTGGCGGTTTATTTAAAGGCACCTTAAGCATAATTGATGAACCATCTGAAAAGCAGATGGCCAATTTTTCGAAAATGGTGTACGACAACACCCCGTATAACAAAGACAAAGAATTACAAACACAGGGCGAGGCCGGTAACCCGGTGCCCATGAAAATCGGCGATCCTTCGCCCATCAAATATGTTTTTTATGTTATTAAAGAAAACCGAACCTACGACCAGGTGCTGGGCGATATAGCCGAAGGTAACGGTGATAAACAACTGGTTTTGTTTGGCGAAAAATATACGCCCAATCAACATGCTTTGGCACGTGAATTTATATTGCTCGATAATTTTTATGTTGATGGCGAAGTAAGCGCCGACGGCCATAACTGGACGATGGGCGCCTATGCAACCGATTATCTCGAAAAAACATGGCCTACCAGCTATGGCAATCGCGGCGGTACTTATTCTGCCGAAGGCAATCGCGCCATTGCCAACAATAAAAAAGGATTTATATGGGACCATTGCAAACAGGCCGGGGTAAGTTTTCGCACCTATGGCGAGTTTGCCGATGATTACAAACCCAATATTCCTGTATTGAAGGGGCATTACTGTACTTTTTATACCGGCTGGGACCTGGCCACCCGCGATACAACCCGTTTTTATCAATGGAAAAAAGATTTTGATTCGCTGCTGGCC
>Ga0114129_10015734_pt1 | contig 10754 bp, 13 predicted proteins | sample RhiMetdeltSRZDD1_FD_80071 | JGI IMG/M metagenome (GOLD analysis project Ga0114129, IMG submission 80071) | Populus rhizosphere microbial communities from Tennessee, USA - Rhizosphere MetaG P. deltoides SRZDD1 (version 2) (version 2) | ecosystem: Host-associated > Plants > Roots > Rhizosphere >... | reverse complement strand
TCGTCGATGAGGATGTCGGAGGAGACCTTCTTCAGGACGCGGCCGTGCGCGTAGACGAAGCCGACGTCGCGTCCGCCGGCGATGCCGAAGTCCGCGTCGCCCGCCTCCCCGGGGCCGTTGACCGCGCAACCCAGGACGGCGACCTCGAAGTGCTGCGGGTACGCCACGAGGCGCGCCTCGACTTTTTCCGCCAGCGTCTGCACGCCGACGTTGTCGCGCCCGCACGAGGGGCAGGCGATCATGATCGGCCCCCGCTCGCGCAGGCCGAGCGACTTGAGGATCTCGTAGCCGGTCCTGACCTCCTCGACCGGGTCTGCCGTGAGCGAGACGCGGATCGTGTCGCCGATCCCGTCGACGAGCAGCGCCCCCATCCCCACGGCGCTCTTGATCGAGCCGGAGAAAGGCGTCCCGGCCTCGGTCACGCCCAGGTGCAGTGGGTAGGGCACCTTGGCGGAGAGCATCCGGTAGGCGCGGATCATCGTCGGCACGTGGCTCGACTTCACCGAGATCTTGAAGTCGCGATAGTCGAGCTGCTCGAGCAGGCGCACTTCCTCGAGCGCCGCCTCGACGAGCGCCTCGGCCTGATCCTGCTGCGCCAGCTCGGACAGATGCTTGGGAAGCGAGCCGGAGTTGGCGCCGATCCGCATCGGAATCCCGGCCGCCTTCGCCTTCTTCACCACCTGCTCGACCTTTTCGGGTCCGCCGATGTTGCCAGGGTTGATCCGGACGGCCGCGATGCCGGCGTCGATGGCCTTGAGGGCGAGGCTCGCGTTGAAATGGATGTCTGCGATGACGGGGATCGGCGAGAGGCGCACGATCGGCTTCAGCGCCTCCGCGTCTTCCTCCTTCGGCACCGCGCACCGGACGACCTCGCAGCCAGCGGAGGCCAGGGCGGCAATCTGGGCAGTCGTCGCCTGGACGTCGCGCGTCGGCGTGAGCGTCATCGACTGGACGACGACGGGCGCTCCCCCGCCGATCTTGACGCCGGCTACCGTGATCGAGCGCTCACTCGCCATACGCGCCCGATTGTAGAGGCCCTATCCGCCGCCGAGTCTGCCGATGTCGTTGGACAAGCCGACGAAGAAAAGGAGGACGACGAGGAAGATCCCGACCGCGGAGACGCGCTCGTAGATCTCCCTCCTGACCGCTCGGCCGCGGACTCCCTCCACGATCGAGAAAACGATGTGCCCGCCGTCGAGCGGCAGCAGCGGCAGCAGGTTGAGCAGCGCGAGCGAGAGGCTGATCAGTCCGAGCACCCACAGGTAGTTCTGCACACCCTGATTGAGGGCGCTCGACGAGCCCTGCACGATGCCAACCGGGCTGGAGATGTCCTTGCGCCCCTCGCCGTGAATGAGGTTGCCTAACGACACCCCGATCTGCTTGGTCACGGCCCCGGTGAGCTTGATCGACTGCCAGATCGCAGCGGGCGGGGAGAGGCTCTCCCCCTCGAGCGTGAAGCCGAGCCGGTAGACGCCGTTGAGCTTGTGCGCGCTGACCGGCTTCAGCCGGACGACCTGCCCATGTCGCTGGACGAGCAGCGTCAGCTTGCGGCCGTCCGAGCCGGAGATCTTCTCGGGAATCTGCTTCGCCGAGTTCACGATCTCACCGTTGATCGCGACTACCTGGTCGCCGGGCCGGAGTCCGGCGACCATGGCCGGTTCACCATCGATCACCGAGGCCACGGTCTCGGTCGCCTTCCCGCCTCCGGCCATGAAGAGCGCGGCGAAGAGGATGATCGCGAACAACAGGTTCATGCCCGGGCCGGCGAAGATGACGAACACCCGCTTCCACGTTCGCTGCCGCCAGTACGCCTCCGGGCTCAGCGTCTCACGCGCCTCGCGGATGCCACGCTCGGCGGCACGACGCGCGCCGGGCGAGATGAAGCCGCGGTCGACCGCTTCCTCCAGCTCGTCCAGTGCCAGCAGCGCCTCCTGCTCGCGCCCTTCCGTGAGCGCACGCTTGAGTCGCTCCGTCGGCCCGTACAGCTGCGGAGCTTCCTGGAGCGCTGGCCCGAGGTGCGCGTCCACGTCCGACGCGGCCAGGCGGTGCATACCGGGAATCTTCACGTAGCCGCCAAGCGGGATCATCCCGATCCCGTACTCGATCCCATTCCGCGTCACCTTCGCGAGCGCAGGCGGGAAGCCGACGTAGAAGCGCGTGGGCTTCATTCCGACCAGCCTGGCGGCGAAGAAGTGCCCGGCCTCGTGCACGAGGATCAGGAACGCGAGGCCGAGGATGGCGATGACAAGGCTCAAACCGGGACTCCTCCCTCCGCGAGTCGCCGGGCCTGCGCGTCCGCCTCGACCAGGTCGTCACGGTCGCGCGGGGCGGCACCCGCGGCGGCCGCGAGCGTCTCCTCCACCACCTCGGCGATGCCGAGGAACGAAAGGCGACCCTCCAGGAACGCGGCCACCGCCACCTCGTTGGCGGCGTTGTAGGCGCATGGGTACGTCCCGCCCAACTCCCCGGCTCTGCGCGCGAGGGCGAGCATCGGGAACGTCTCGAGATCCGGAGCCCCGAACTCGAGGGTCAGGCCGGCCGCGAGGTCGAGTGGCGGAATAGGCGTTCCCGCCCGCTCGGGATAGGTGAGCGCGAAGGAGATGGGCACGCGCATGTCGGGATAGCCGAGATGGGCGAGCGCGGCGCCGTCCCGGAAGCGCACGAGCGCGTGCACGACCGAGGTCGGGTGGATGACCACCTCGATGCGGTCGTACGGCAGATCGAACAGGAAGTGCGCCTCGATCAGCTCCAGGCCCTTGTTGGCGAGCGTGGCCGAGTCGATGGTGATCTTCGGGCCCATGTTCCACGTCGGGTGGGCGAGGGCCTCCGCGGGCGTCACGTCCGCCAGCTCCTCCCTGTTCTTCTCTCGGAAGGGGCCGCCCGAGGCGGTCAGGACGAGCGCCTCGACGGAGTCGCGCGGGCGACCCTCGAGGCACTGGAAAGCGGCGCTGTGCTCGCTGTCCACGGGAAGCAGTAGGCCACCTCCCCGCTCCCACGCGGCGATCGCCAGCTCGCCGGCGACCACGAGGCTCTCCTTGTTCGCGAGCGCGAGCGCGATGCCGCGCTCCAGCGCCCACAGGGTCGCGTCGAGGCCGGCGAAGCCGACGACGGCGTTCAGGACGAGGTCGGGCTCGGCGCGCTCGAGCAGCTCCGTGAGGTCGCCGCCGACCTGCGTCAGCGGAGCGAGGCCGTTGATCGGCTGCGAGCCAGAGGCGGCAGCGACGAGTTCCAGCTCGGGATGCGCCTCGATGATCTCCAGAGATTGCCGCCCGATCGAGCCGGTGGCGCCGAGCAGCGCTACACGTTTCACCAGATTAGTGTACGACGCGCTCTACGCCACACCGTAGGCAACGAGCACGTAGAAGGACGCAACCACGGCGAAGAGCTGGGCGTCGATGCGGTCGAGCATTCCTCCGTGGCCGGCGAGCAGCGTTCCGGTGTCCTTCACGCGCATGTCCCGCTTGATCGCCGACTCGAACAGGTCGCCGACGGGCGCCGCGATCGCGATGACGATCCCGAGTACGACGGACTGCCAGTCGGCGAGGAAATCCTGCTTGTACATCGCGAAGAAGGGGACGAGGATCGCGACGATCGTGCCTCCGACGAACCCCTCCCAGGTCTTGCCGGGAGAGGTGCGGGGCGCCAGCTTGTGCCGGCCGAAGAGCCTCCCGATGAAGTAGGCCGCCGTGTCCGCGGCGAAGACCGCGAGCACGACCGTCAAGGTCGCGAGCTGTGCGTGCACCGGGATGTCGCGCAGCAGGATCAGGTGACCGAGCCCGAGCCCGATCCAGCCGACTCCAAGGATGGTCGTCCCCACGGAAACGGTCGTGGGTGGTGTCGTCTCGGCGACGCCCTTGAGCAGGAAAGCGAACGCGAGCGTCGCCATGAACCCGGCGAGCATCCACGTGAGCCCGCCCAGCTGCGCCCCGAGGAGCGCGAGGAGCGTCCCGGCATAGCCGGCGATGACGACGGGCCGCAGGTTCCGCGTCATCGTGTACAGCTCGTGCAGCGCGATGAAGCCCGCGACGACGGCCAGGACGAACAGCCACCAGCCGCCGAGCCAGAGAAGCCCGACCACGGCGGGCAGCCCGGCCGCCGCGACCAGGATTCTGGACCAGAAAGGGTTCATCTGCCGCCGGCGCGCAGCGCCTGTCCGCGCAGCGGACGAGGGGAGCGGGTCTGGGGGAACCTGGAGGTTCCCCCAGTTCCTGGAGCTTCTGTCATACGAGAAGCGGTCATCGACCGCCGAAGCGGCGCTTGCGGCGGGAGTACTCCTCGAGCGCGGCGTGGAGATGGCGCTCTTCGAAGTCGGGCCAGAGGCAGTCCACGAACACGAGCTCCGCGTAGGCGAGCTGCCACAGGAGGAAGTTGGAGATCCGTTGCTCCCCGGACGTGCGGATGAGCAGGTCCGGCTCGAGCAGCTCCGGATTCGCCAGCGCGGCGGCGAACGTCTCCTCGTCCACGTCGTCGGGCGGTGTATCGGCCTCGATGAGGCGGCGCGCCGCGTCGACCAGCTCTGCCCGGCCGCCGTAGTCGAAGGCGACCCAGAGGTCGATCCGCTCGTTCGCGGCCGTCTCGGCCTCCATCGCGGCCATCCGCGCCTGGAGTGCCGCAGGAGCCCGGTCGCGCCGCCCCATGAAGCGAACCTTCACCCCTTGGGCGGCAAGATCCGGGAGCTCTCGCTCGATCGTCTCCTCGAAGATCTCCATCAGCGCGTCGACCTCGTCCGGTGGACGTGTCCAGTTCTCGGTCGAGAACGCGTACACGGTCAGGGACTCGACGCCGAGGTCGATCGAGGCCTCGACCGTCCGGCGGAGCGCCCGTGTGCCGGCCCGATGGCCCTCCGCGACCGGCAGGGCACGGGTCTCGGCCCAGCGGCCGTTGCCGTCCATGATGATCGCGATCGACCGCGGGATCTCCTGGATCTCGGACGCAGCTTCAGCCTCGGCGGCGAGGAGACGCTCGGGCATGTCAGGTGCCTTCGCCGAGGCGGAGGCTAGACCTCCATGATCTCTTGCTCTTTGTGCTGCAGGAGCTCGTCGATGGTCTTCGTGTGGGCGTCGGTCAGCTTCTGCACCTGATCTTCGGCCCGGTGCTCCTCGTCCGAGCCGACCTCGCCGTTGTTGGAGAGCTCCTTCAAATGGTGGATCGCATCGCGCCGGATATTCCGGACGGCGACGCGCCCCTCCTCCGCGATGTTCCGCACGACCTTGACCAGCTCCTTGCGCCGCTCCTCGGTCAGCTGAGGAATCGGGAGGCGGATGATCTTCCCGTCGTTCGAGGGCGTGAGCCCGAGATCGGACTGTTGCAGCGCCCGCTCGATCGCCGAGAGCGAATTCGGGTCGAATGGCTGGATCGTCAGCATCCGCGGCTCGGGCACGTTGATCGTCGCCAGCTGGCGGAGCGGCGTCGGCTGGCCGTAGTAGTCGACGTTCACCCGGTCGAGAAGCGCCGCCGAAGCGCGCCCGGTGCGCACGGTGTTCAGCTCGTTGCGGGCGGCCTCCACCGACTTGTCCATGCGCGTCGTGGCGTCCGCGATCCAGTCGTCGATCGCCGTCATCAGCTCTCCTTCCCGTTCGAGATGATCGTTCCGATCCTCTCTCCGGAGAGGACGCGGCGGATGTTGCCCTCGGCCTGCTCGAACACGTAGATGGGTAGGTCGTTCTCCCGGCAGAGGGAGAGTGCGGTCGCGTCCATCACCTTCAGGTCGCGCTCGATCGCTTCCGCGTGCGTGAGCGTGGGCAGGAACCGCGCGTCTGGATCGAGCTTCGGGTCGCCGTCGTAGACGCCCTCAACTCCGTGTTTGGCCATCAGGATCGCCTCGGCGTTGATTTCGAGCGCCCGGAGCGCACCGGCGGTGTCGCTGGAGAAGAACGGGTTGCCCGTGCCGGCGGCGAAGATCACGACGCGGCCCTTCTCGAGATGGCGGATCGCGCGACGGCGGATGTACGGCTCGGCGACCTCGGAAACGGCGAGCGCGGACAGGACACGTGTCTGCGCCCCGCGGCGCTCGAGCGCGTCCTGCAGCACCAGCGAGTTGAGGACGATCGCAAGCATCCCCGCGTAATCCGCGGTTGCGCGGTCCATGCCCTCGGCAGCGGCTGCCATGCCGCGCCAGATGTTCCCGCCGCCCGTGACGATCGCGATCTCGAGCCCGGTGGCGTGGACCTCGACGAGCTCTGCCGCGATCGAGTCGATGCGCTCTGGATCGAGACCGAACTCCCGGTCGCCCATGAGCGCCTCGCCCGAGAGCTTGAGCAGGACGCGGCGGAAGGCCGGCTCGGCCGGTTGGGCGGCCGGCGCTTCCTGCTGGTCCACCGCTGTCACCCGGTGAGCGCGAAGCGCTCGAACTCGAGCACCTCGGCGCCATCCTCCTCGAGCGCCTGGCCGACGGTCTTGGCCGTGTCGTGGATCCACGGCTGCTCAGCGAGCACCTGCGCGGCGAAGAACCGCTTGTTCAGCATCCCGTCGACGATCGTCTCACGCGCCTGCTCTGGCTTGCTCTGGACCTCGTCCGAGCTCGAATAGATCTCGCGCTCGGACATGACTACCTCGTCGGGAACGTCCTCGCGCCCGATCCAGCGCGGGCTGGACGCCGCGATGTGCATCGCGAGCTTGCGCGGCAGGTCGCCCGATCCTCCGCGTACCTGCACGAGGACGCCGAGCTTGTTCGCCGGTGGATGGACGTAGGCATCGATCCGCGCCCCGTCCACGGCCTCGAACCTGGCAGCGCCGGCGACGACGATGTTCTCGCCGAGCTTGCCGGAGAGGGCGACGCGCTCCTCCTCCAGACCTGTCTCCGCACCCGGGCCTTCGGTCTCAACGGCCTCGAGCACCTTCTTCGCGAAGTCGAGAAATTCCTCATTGTTGGACACCGGCTCGGTCTCACTGCCGACCGCCACCATCGTGCCGCGCTTGCCGTCGTCGGCGATGCGGTAGCCGACTTTGCCTTCGGGCGTCTCGCGGCCCGAGCGCTTCGCGGCGCTCGCCGCGCCCCACTTGCGCAGGAGCTCGACCGCCTTCTCCATGTCGCCGTTGGTTTCGGTCAGCGCCCGTTTGCAATCCATCATCCCCGCGCCGGTCTGGTCGCGAAGCTCCTTGACGAGGGCGGCGGAGATCTCCGTCATGGCTGGGCCTCGACGGGCTCCGCCGGCGTGTCGGTCGCCGGCTCTACCGCCTCTTCCTTCTGGCCGAGCTGCTCGTACTCCGGTGCTTCCTCTGCCGGCTGCTCTTCGGCGGCGGGCTCGGGCGTCTCTGCGGCGGCCTGCTGCTGGAACTCGGCCGGCGAGGCCTTGGTCGTCCCCTCCTCGATCGCGTCGACGATCGCGCGGGTGATCAGCTCGCAGGATCGGATCGCGTCGTCGTTTCCGGGAACCGGATAATTGGCGTCGTCGGGGTCGCAGTTGGTATCCACCAGGGCGAGGACCGGCAGGCCGAGCCGGCGAGCCTCGCGCACCGCCAGCTGCTCCTTGCGCAGGTCGATGATGAACACCGCGTCGGGTTGTTTCTTCATATCTGCGACACCACCGAGGTTGGCCTCGAGCTTCTCGAGCTCGGATTCCATCGTGATGCGCTCCTTCGCGGGCAGGAGTTCGAGCTGTCCCTCCTCCTTGAGCCGGCGCAGGTCGTGGAGGCGCTCGATCCGCTCCGAGATCGTGCGCCAGTTGGTGAGCAGGCCACCCAGCCAGCGCTGGTTGACGTATGGCATGCCGACGCGGGCCGCCTGCGCCGCGACCGCGTCCTGCGCCTGCTTCTTGGTGCCGACGAAGAGCATGGTCCCCCCGCGCTCGGCGAGCGCCTTGGCGTACGCCTGCGCCTCGGTCAGACGCTCCAGCGTCTGCTGAAGATCGATGATGTAGATCCCGCCACGGTCGGCGAAGATGAAGCGCTTCATCTTCGGGTTCCAGCGGCGCGTCTGGTGCCCGAAATGGACGCCTGCCTCGAGCAGTTCTCGCATTGAGACGGCGGACACGTGCTACCTCCTTGGGTTGTACGTCGGTTGTGCCGGCGGAGCCCGGACGGAACTCGCCGCGATCGCGAACGAGCACCCCCGTCCGGCCCGTCCCACCGGGTCGTAGGGTCGGGCGAATGGTAACTAATGCGCCTCTTCGGCCAGCTTCAACGCCTCGGCGAGATCCTCCGGCAGCGGTGAGGACCGGTCGATCCGCTCTCCGGTCAGCGGATGCGTGAAGGCGAGACGCGCGGCGTGCAGGAACTGTCGCTCGAGGCCGAGGTCGCGCGTCACGCCGTAGACCGGATCCCCGGACACGGGAAGGCCGATCGCCTCGAGGTGCACCCTGATCTGGTGCGTTCTCCCCGTCTCCAGGCGGACGCGCAGGAGTGCGCGCTCGCCGAGGACGCGCTCGACCTCGAAATGGGTCACGGCATCGCGCGGGGTGGCGGTGTCCAGGGAGTGTCTGGTCGGATCGTGGCGGTCGCGGCCGATCGGTGCCTCGATGCGGCCGCTCTTCGAGCGCGGCTCTCCGCGCACGAGCGCGAGGTACTGGCGGTCGAGCCCGCGTCGGCGCGCGAGGGCCTGCATCGCCTGGTGCGCCTCCGCCGAGCGCGTGACCACGAGGAGGCCGGACGTGTCACGATCGAGTCGGTGGACGATCCCGGGGCGGTCGGCGTCGCCGCCTGCGATCCCGCGCTCGAGCAGCCCATGGACGAGCGTGCCCGTCGTCTGTCCGGGGGTCGGGTGGACGACGACGCCGGCCGGCTTGTCGACCACGAGCAGGTGCGGGTCCTCGTGCACGACTGCCAGGGACACCTTCTCTGGGGCCAGCGGCTCCCGTTCGAGCGTCGTGGTCTCGGCCTCGACCATCTCCCCTCCTTGGAGCTTGAAGCTCTTCGGCCGGGCGGCGCCGTCGACGCGGACGGCCCCCGCGCTCAGGAGCTTCTCGGCCGCGGCGCGCGACCCGACCTCGGCGCGCGCGGCCAGGAAGCGGTCGAGCCTCGTCCCCGCCGCTTCGTCAGGAACCCGTAGTCGAAGCGTTGGTGAGGCGCCGTCGGCGCGGCTCGCGGTCGGTGAAGAGGAGGATCACGAAGAGGATCACCACACCGACCACGATGAACGTGTCGGCGAGGTTGAACGCGGGCCAGTAACGAAAGTCGAGGAAGTCCGTGACGTGGCCGAGGCGGACCCGGTCCATGAGGTTCGAGACGCTGCCGCCGATCACGAGCCCCAGGGCGGCCGGGAGGATTGGGTGGCGAGATCCGGACCGCGCGAAGAAGACCAGCATCCAGGCAACGGCGACCGAGGTCAGGACGATCACCACTGCGGTCGCGCTCGAAAAGAGCCCGAACGCGATCCCCGAGTTCTGCACGTGGTGGATCGAGAACGGGCCGAGGACGTGAATGGCCTCGTCCAGGGCCAGGTTGTTCGAGACGACCGCCTTCGTGAGCTGATCTGCCGCCAGTGCGGCTAGTGCCACCGCGGCGAGCCCGAGCCACTGCCAGAGCCCCGCGGCCAGCGAGCGCTCGGCCACCGAGACGGGCGTAATCGCGTCGGTCGAAGACCCGACGCGGATGTCCATTTTTGGCTGGCGGGACGCGGCGTCCGTGTCCGTCATGCTTCTTCCACCCGCTTGCACCCGATGCAGAGGTTCGCCCAGGGCACCGCTTCCAGCCGCTCGGGTGGGATCGGCATCCCGCAGTTGACGCAGGTGCCGTACGTTCCCGCGTCGATCCGCTCCAGCGCCTCGTCGATCTCCGTGAGGACGTTGCCCGCGTTCTCCTCGAGTGTCTCGTCGAGCTCCTGCTCGAGCGTGAGGGCGGCGTTCTCGGCGAGGTGCGTACCGAGGGGCATCTCGTCGTCGCTTCGCGGATGCTCCTCGCGGATGTACAGCATCGCCTCCCGTACGCGCTGGCGCTCTTCGAGAAGTGCGTTACGAAAGCGCTCGACGTCGACGCTCACCGCGTAGCGCTCCTGCGCAGCCGCGACTCAGCCTCGGCCGCGCTGATGCCGTCCGCGGCCACGAGCTTCTCGCGCGCCGTGTGGCCGGCGACCACGCTCAGGTTCCTGCGCGGAAGCGACAGCGTCTCGGCCAGGAGCCGGAGCGCTGCGTCGTTTGCGCGGCCGCGCTCTGGGGCCGATGCAACCCGGATGCGCCACGCGTCGCCGTGGCGACCGATCAGCTCGGTGCGCCCGGCACCCGGCGTGACCTTCACCCGGATGCGAGTCCCTTCGGGCATCCGGACAGGATATCCCTCAGGCTGCCTTGGGCTTCGTTGCCTCCTGCTCGATCGTCTCCAGGGCCGCGCGCGGCACGGCCTTGTTCCGGTTTGTCTCGGCGCCGAGCCGCTCCCGCTCGCTCGGCGCGTCGCGGGTGAGCCGCCTGGCCTCGCCGTGAGCCTCCGACACGATCAGCTCGGCCCTCTTTGCGCGCCTGGTCCCGAAGCTCGTGTGAGGCACGCTCCGCGCAGACGAGGGTCGTGCGCAGCAGGTTCTCGAGCTCGCGGAACCGGACGATTCACCGATGAGTTACGGGTCGCCGAGCGGTCTAACCCCCAGATGAAGATCTACGTGCGGCCGGAGAAGGCCGCCGAGAAAGGAGTCAGTGCCATGCTCAGCCGTGACGATATCGGTCGGCACCTGACGAGCGAAATGGTCTTCGACGGTGACCGCTTGCCCGGGTTCTCCGACACGATCGAGCATCCCGAAGGGCTCGTCCTCGTCGACACGGGGATGATCGACACGACGCCGGCGATCGAGGAGGACGGCGAGGAGTGGCACCCGTACCCGCTCCCGGACG